>Ga0137371_10004759_pt1 | contig 10625 bp, 7 predicted proteins | sample SagtaG_7_FD_104919 | JGI IMG/M metagenome (GOLD analysis project Ga0137371, IMG submission 104919) | Vadose zone soil microbial communities from Sagehorn Ranch, Mendocino, California, USA - Sage1_R_40_16 metaG | ecosystem: Environmental > Terrestrial > Soil > Vadose zone | place: USA: California... | reverse complement strand
CGGCTGCTCGAACTCCCAACGACCGATGTGAACACCACACTTAATCAGGCAGCGCAATTGGTCGCCGAGGTACTCGCAGCCGAGAAAGTCGACGCCTTCTTACACAACTCCTTAACCGATACCCTCGTGGCCGTTGGCACGAATGATACGCCGATGGGAAAGCGCCAACAAGCCGTCGGGATGGATCGGTTGCTCCTGGGTAATGGAGGGCGCCTTGTCGAGGTTTTTCTGACCGGTGTTCCCTATCTTACTGGGCATGCGGACCTGGATTCTGAGGAGTTGGTTGGGGTGAAAGTCGGAATGGGGGTGAAGTCTGAGATCGCGACAGTCTTTGAGGTGGAGGCGCAACATCGGGGTGTTCTCCTGGCCTCCTCCAGCACGCCCGAGTTCTTCTCGGAGCAAGATCTGCACTTCCTGCAAGCAGTGGCTTGCTGGGTTGGGATCGGGGTACACCGTGCGGAGGTAGTCGAGCGCATGAGACAGGAAGCCGTTGAACAGGGCCGACGCCTGGCGGCCGAGGAGCTACTCACTGCGGCCGAGGAACTGCTTACAATCATGGCACACGACTTGCGCAACTATCTCACCCCACTCAGAGGTCGCCTCGAACTGCTAGAGCGGCGGGCACGTCGCGAAGGGCGAGAGCAAGATGAGCGTGATGCGACGGCGGCCGCCAACACCCTCAAACTGCTCGGACGGGTCATCTCGGACCTCTTGGATGTGGCACGCCTGAACCAGGGTATTTTCACCATCCATCCACAGCCCATCAATATGGTGGATCTCGTGCAGGAGGTGGTTCCTGCCTTTAGCGGGCCAGATACTCCGATCCATGTTCACGCTCCCCAGGAGATGGTGCTTTCGGCTGATCCCAATCGCCTCCGGCAGGTCCTGGAGAACCTGCTGGCCAATGCGGTCGAATACGCGCCGAAGCACATCCCCATCCAGGTCCAACTGGACAAAGTGAGAAGGACGGATGGACCATGGATGCTTCTGACCGTGAGCAATGCGGGCCCAGGCCTTCCTCCTGAACGGTGTGTCCAGCTCTTACGCCCTTTCGTAGCGGGCGTGACATCGACGGGGCTGGGTTTGGGACTCTACCTGGCAAACAGAATTGCCGTGGCCCACTACGGGACACTTACGGTAGACTCACCGCGAGGCCAGGGGGTGCAGGTTACTCTCGCATTACCCATGGAAGATGAGGCTTGTTTATAGGACGGAGAAATGCCTGACTCGGCGGGCAACCTCTCCTGGGTAATAGGCCGCTGGCAGCAGTGGCCGCGACGGAAGAGAAAAGGAAGGTGCTATGCAGCAGAACGGACAAGAACAGCAGGACCAAAGGCCGCAGCAACAGGCGGCCGAGCAGCCAGAACGGGAAGGCGAGCCGAGTTCCTCTACCGTCTCGGCTCAGCTAGAGCAACGGCTTACCGCAGAGCAGCAGAAGGCGGAAGAGTGCCTGGACCTGCTACGGCGAACACAAGCGGACTTCGTGAATTATCGACGTCGCATGGGCCAGGAGCAGGCTGAGGGACGCGTCGCAGCCCAGAGCGCGATCCTCTCCCAAATGTTACCGGTGCTCGATGATCTTAGACGAGCGCTGGAAGCCGCTCCACCAGAGCTGGCCACGCATCCATGGGTGCAAGGCCTGTTCCTGGTTGCGCGAAGACTCACGACGCTGCTCGACCAACTGGGCGTGCGACAGATCGGCACAACCGGAGAGTCGTTCGATCCGCGCTGGCATGAGGCCATCACGAGGGAGGCGCGAGCAGATGTGCCTGAAGGAACGATCCTGCACGTTGCACAACCAGGGTATGCCCTGGGAGAACGTGTCATTCGCCCTGCTCAGGTTAGCGTCGCAAGTACTCCGTCTCACGTGAGTGACGCGCCTGCGCAGCAAGGAAATTCTGAATTCTGACGAGATGGAGTCTCTACGAGGCTTTTCTGAAAGGAAGCGAGAAGCAATGGCAAAAGTATTAGGCATTGACCTGGGAACAACCAATTCGGTGATGGCAGTCATCGAGGGGGGTGAGCCGACCGTCCTGGAGAACAGCGAGGGGTCGCGGCTCACTCCTTCAGTAGTGGCGATCACCAAGAGCGGTGAGCGCCTGGTCGGCCAGGTGGCGAAACGGCAGGCGGTGACCAACCCGGAAAATACGGTTTTTTCTATTAAGCGTCTCATGGGACGCAAGTACGATGACCCCGAAGTCCAGCGTACTATAAAGACCGTGCCCTACAAGATCACGCGCGCCTCCAACGGCGACGTCCGCGTGGTACTGGGTGGACGCGAATACAGTCCGCCGGAAATCTCGGCGATGATTCTGCAAAAGATGAAAGTCGATGCGGAAGCCAAACTGGGCGAGCGTATTACCCAGGCCGTGATTACAGTGCCAGCCTACTTTAACGATGCGCAGCGCCAGGCGACCAAAGACGCGGGAACGATTGCAGGACTCGAGGTCTTGCGTATCATCAACGAACCGACAGCTGCCTCGTTGGCCTACGGGCTGGATAAGAAGAGGGATGAGATAATCGCTGTCTATGACCTGGGCGGTGGGACCTTCGATATCTCCATCTTGCAGTTGGGTGAGGGCGTCTTTGAGGTCAAGGCGACCAACGGCGATACGCACCTGGGCGGTGACGACTTTGACCAGCGCATCATTGACTGGCTGGCCGACGAGTTCCGCAAAGACCAGGGGATTGATCTGCGCAAGGATCGCATGGCGCTACAACGCTTGAAGGAAGCGGCAGAACGAGCCAAGGTCGAATTGTCTTCCTCGCTGCAGACAGAGATCAACCTGCCCTTCATCACGGCTGATGCCAGTGGACCCAAACACCTGGTGATGACCTTGACGCGGGCCAAATTAGAGCAACTGGTCGGCGATCTCATCGAGCGCACGCGCGGCCCGGTCATGAAGGCGCTGGAGGACGCGGGGGTCAAGGCATCCGATGTCAATGAGGTCGTCCTGGTGGGTGGACAGACCCGCATGCCAGCAGTGATCGAGTTGGTGCGCAAGATTTTCGGTAAGGAGCCGCACAAGGGGGTGAACCCGGACGAGGTGGTGGCCATCGGCGCGGCCATCCAGGGGGGCGTGCTCAAGGGCGAGGTAAAGGATGTGCTCCTGCTTGACGTAACGCCGCTCTCGCTGGGTGTTGAAACCCTCGGTGGCGTGATGACCAAGCTGATCCCGCGCAACACGACGATCCCGGTGCGCAAGACCGAGACCTTTAGCACAGCGGAAGATAACCAGTCGGCGGTGGAGATTCATGTGTTGCAAGGCGAGCGCGAACTGGCGCGGGACAACAAGAGCCTGGGTCGCTTCCGCCTGGAGGGCATCCCTCCGGCCCCACGAGGCGTCCCACAGATTGAGGTGACCTTCGACATCGACGCCAACGGCATTCTGCATGTGACGGCGCGCGATAAGGCAAGTGGGCGCGAACAAAAGATCACGATTACCTCCACCAGTGGCCTCTCCCAGGAGGAAGTGGAGCGCATGGTGCGTGAGGCCGAACTGCATGCGCAGGAGGACCGCCAGCGCCGCGAGGAGATCGAGATGCGCAACCGCGCTGATAGCCTGGCCTACCAGGCAGAGCGGACGCTGCAAGATGTCGGTGACAAAATCTCGGCTAGTTTGCGCAGTGAGGTGGAGGAGCGCGTCAAGGCCGTACGCGATGCGCTTGCAAGTAACGATCTCACACGTGTGCGCAGCGCTGCTGATGAACTGGAGCGCACCATGCAGCGCATTGGTCAGGAGGCCTACAGTCAACCTGGAACAGCCGGGGGCGATGGAACATCCGGTGCGGCACCCGGCACGGCATCAGGTGGCGAATCTGGGACCGTCGAGGGAGAGTACCGCGAAGTCTAGGCGACTCACAACGCTCATCCTGGAGGGGCCATGGGATACGGGGCTCTTTCCAGGGAGACGAGGTGCCTCTGAGGCGTCATGAACAGGATGCGGTCGCCCTGGTCGGAGCAACTTTCTGATGGATGACGCATCTCAGGAAGGGTTCCTTTTTCAGGGAGATTAGACTCATGTCCGTTGACTACAAGGATTATTACAAGATTCTGGGCGTGGACAAGAACGCGAGCCAGAAGGATATCCAAAAAGCGTATCGCAAGCTGGCACGCCAGTATCACCCGGACGTCAACCCGGATGATAAGTCAGCCGAGGAAAAATTCAAGGATATCAACGAGGCCAATGAAGTACTGTCCGACCCTGAGAAGCGCAAGCGCTATGACGAGCTAGGCGGCTATTACCAGCAATATGGACGATGGCCCGGCTCCTCTGGACCAGCGGGAGCGGCAGGCGGAGACGGTAGAGGAGGAGGCAGGCGCACTCAGTATAGCACCATGAGCGAGGAAGATCTGGAGGACCTCTTTGGAGGAGAATCCCCGTTCTCTGACTTCTTCGAAACCCTCTTCGGCTCAGGCGTTTCGGGTGCAACGAGGGGACGTAGACGAACGACAGGACGCACTCAACGTGAAGCTTATGCTCCGGTAGCACAAGATGTCGATGCTGATGTGGATGTGACCCTCGCTGAAGCATACAACGGAGGAACACGCGTTTTCGAACTCACCGAGCCCGACGGCAGCACACGTCGCTTGGAAGTGAAGATACCTCCGGGCGTGGATGAAGGTTCTCGTATACGCATCGCCGGTCAGGGCATTCAGGGCGCTTCAGGCCGGGGTGATCTCTACCTGCGTGTGCATGTGTTGCCGGATTCACGCTTTACACGGGAAGGAACCACGCTGCGCACACGCGTGGACGTTCCCCTGGCCACGGCCGTACTCGGAGGCGAGGTGCAGGTGCCAACTCCTGATGGACGCCAGCTACTGTTGCGGATTCCACCGGGAACCCAGAACGGCAAGTCGTTCCGACTACGAGGACAGGGTATGCCTGTTCTGGGACAACCAGAGAAGCGTGGTGATCTCTATGCTGAAGTGAATGTGGTGCTTCCGACGCACCTGAATGCTGAACAACGCCGCCTCTTCGAGGCGTTTGCCCGTTCAATTGGCTATACTGACCAGTCGACAAAAGTAGAAGGAAGGGGCAGCCATGGATGAGCATTATGTGACACAAATCGTGCTCCAGCAGTACCGCTCTTTCTCATTGTATAGCGAGCGAGAGACGGCTGCTGCGAGCCATCTGAGTATTGGCGCGATTCGCTATCTACGTGCATTGGGCCTGATCGAGGGGGTAGAAACTGGCGGGGGACTGCGCTATAGCGAGGAAGAGGTCATACGGCTGCGGCGGGTCCGCCGGTTGCAACGCGACCTGGGCGTCAACCTGGCGGGAGTCGAAGTGATCGTACGCTTGCTCAAGCGCATCGAGTCCCTCCAACATGATTTGGAGCAAGTGAGAAGCCAGGCGCTCAGGCAGGACGAGACTCCGTAGCGTCTGGAGCAGGCGAGTGCCTGCCACCAGCAGGAAACAGGAGAGGGAAAGAGCAATGAACATAGAGCACTTTACTGAGAAAGCGCGAGAGGCGCTCAGTGATGCAGCACAGCTAGCCAGGCAGTACCATCATAATCAAGTCGAGGTCGAGCACCTGCTTGCTGCCCTGCTTGCCCAGGAAGGTGGAGTAGTGCAGCAGGTGGTTGCGAAGGTCGGCGGCGATCTCGCAGCAGCGAGGCGCATCCTCGACAACGAACTCGAGCGCATGCCGCATGTTTATGGAGGCAGTGAGCCGGGCATTTCGCCTCGCCTGCGCAAGTTGCTGGAAGATGCCTGGAGCGAGATGAGCACCTTCCATGATGAGTACCTGAGCGTGGAGCACCTGCTGCTGGCCATGTTCAATATCAGAGATGGAGAGGTGCCGCATGTGTTGAGAGAGGCAGGGCTCACGCTTGAGAACGTATTGCAGGCGCTGACCTCCATTCGCGGCTCGCAGCGGGTGACCGACGATAATCCGGAGGGAAAGTACCAGGCATTGGAGAAATATGGGCGCAACCTCACCCAGCTGGCTGCGCAAGGCAAGCTTGACCCGGTGATTGGGCGCGACGAGGAGATTCGTCGTGTCATCCAGGTCTTGAGCCGCCGTACCAAGAATAATCCGGTCTTGATTGGCGAGCCGGGCGTTGGAAAAACTGCCATTGTGGAGGGATTGGCGCAGCGTATCGTGCGCGGTGATGTGCCCAAGACCCTGGCCGGCAAACAGGTCGTCGCGCTTGACTTGAGCGCGCTGGTCGCAGGAGCCAAGTATCGCGGCGAATTCGAGGAACGCCTGAAGGCCGTGCTGAAAGAGGTCACAAGTTCCGAGGGCAACATCATCCTCTTTATCGATGAATTGCATACACTGGTCGGAGCAGGCGCAGCGGAAGGCGCGATGGATGCCTCCAACATGCTCAAACCCATGCTGGCGCGTGGCGAACTGCACTGCATTGGCGCTACTACGCTGGATGAGTACCGCAAGCATATTGAAAAGGATGCCGCCCTGGAGCGGCGCTTCCAGCCGATCATGGTCGAACAGCCCTCGGTTGAAGACACAATCAGCATTTTACGCGGCCTCAAACAGAGCTACGAGGTCCATCACGGCGTGCGCATTATGGACAGCGCCCTGGTGGCCGCTGCCGTCCTCTCCAACCGCTACATCACTGACCGTTTCCTGCCGGACAAGGCAATCGACCTGGTGGACGAGGCCGCCAGCCGCTTGCGGGTGGAGTTAGATAGTACCCCCACCGAAATTGATGCGCTCGATCGCCGCATCCGCCAGTTGCAGGTGGAACTTGAGGCGCTCAAAAAGGAAACGGATCCGGCGAGCCGGGAACGACGAGCAAAAGTCGAGCAAGAGATTGCGAATCTCTCGGAGCAATTGCGCACCATGAAGCTGGCGCTGGAGCAAGAACGCCAGCCGGTCGAGGAGATTCAACGTCTCAAGCAAGAGCTGCAGCAGGCGCAACTCGCGCTGGAGAAAGCTGAACGCGAGTATGATTACGAGGAAATGGCACGACTGCGCTATGATACCATTCCTAAGCTGGAGGAGCGTATCCGTGAGATGGAGTCGAAGCTGAGCGGCATCAAGGGTGCGCGCCTGCTCAAAGAAGAGGTCGATGCCGAGGATATCGCGGAGATAGTCTCCAAATGGACACATATCCCTGTCTCGAGGCTCATGGAGGGGGAGGTGCAGAAGTTGCTGACGATGGAGGATCGGCTGCGCCAGCGCGTCATTGGGCAAGACCAGGCCGTGCAAGCGGTTTCCGACGCGATTCGCCGCGCGCGCGCCGGTCTGCAGGACCCCAATCGCCCCCTGGCCAGCTTCATGTTCCTGGGGCCAACCGGTGTCGGGAAGACGGAGCTGGCACGCGCATTAGCCGAATTCCTGTTTGACGATGAGCATGCCCTGATTCGTATCGACATGTCGGAGTATATGGAGAAGCACAGCGTTGCGCGACTCATTGGTGCGCCTCCCGGCTATGTCGGCTACGAGGAAGGCGGCCAGCTGACCGAAGCCGTACGACGGCGGCCCTTCAGTGTCGTCCTCTTTGACGAAATTGAAAAGGCCGCACCAGAAGTCTTCAACGTGTTGTTGCAAGTGCTCGATGATGGACGTCTGACCGATGGTCAAGGTCGCACGGTGGATTTCAAAAATACCGTCATTATCATGACGAGTAATGTTGGATCTCACTGGCTGCACGAATTGGATGGCATGGACGAGGAGGAGGTCCAGCGCCAGGTACGTCAACGACTACGTGAAGAGGGCTTCCGCCCCGAGTTCATCAACCGCATCGATGAGATCATTGTCTTCCATCAAATCACGCGTGAGCAGATGAAGGACATTGTGGATATCCAGATCAATCGCCTGCGCCCGCGCCTGGAAGAGCGGCACATCACGCTGCAGGTTACTGACGCCGCACGGGACCTGCTGGCAGAGATGGGCTTCGACCCGCAGTTCGGGGCTCGTCCCCTCAAGCGCGTCATCCAGCGGGAGGTCGAGAACCGTATCGCCCATGGCATTCTCGATGGCACTATTCGCGAGGGCGATACGGTCGTGGTCGACGCGAAGGACGGCAAGATTGTCCTGAATCCTGTAAGAGCGCAGGCACAGGAAGAAGCCCATGCGTATTGATGAAGGGAGCAGAGAGGAGCACGCGCACCAGAGCGATAAAGTAGAAGACGTACAAAGGAAGAAAGACAATCTACAGGGTTCATCGCGAGAGGGTATCTTCGCTACCCCTGCTCTGAACAGTGCAACAGGGCAAGCCCACCTGGCACCCTGGCGTACTGAACCCGAGATTGGGCAGGAGCGCCAGGAACAACTGAGCCGTTATCTTGCGACGACCCCAGATATCACGCGAGGCATCTATCCCTTCAAGGGAGTGAAATTGAGTCGTGCCGATGTCGAGTGGCTCCTGGCAGCACACGAGAACGGACGCGGTCCTACAGCGCCCAGCAACGAGCAGCAGGATCGCCAGGGGCTGGACCTGAGGGGTGCGGATCTGCGTTATGTAGATCTGCATGCCCTTCCACTGGCGCGTCTGCGCGGTAGCCTCACCCGCCAGGAGTGGGATGAGGCCACTGAAGAACAACGCGCTGCCGCAGTAATTCTGCTGACGGGAGCTGATCTGAGCGAGGCGCACCTGGAAGAGGCTGTGCTCATCGGGGCATACCTGGAAAAAGCGTCTCTGCGCGAAGCGCATCTCGAGAAAGCCGACCTCGCCAGTGCGCACCTGGATCGAGCATTCCTCGCCAGGGCTCGTCTGAAGGAAGCTGACCTCAGTGAAGCTCACCTGAGGAAAGCCGACCTGAGCGAGGCGCTTCTGCAAGGTGCTACCCTCAGACGAGCCCACCTGGAGCAAGCCTATCTCAATGGAGGGCATTTAGAGAAGGCCGATCTCAGTGGGGCTCGCCTGGAAAAAGTCTACCTGAGCGAGGCGCATCTGACGGGAGCGAATCTCAGCGAAGCCCACCTGGAAGAAGGCTATCTCAGTGGGGCCTCTCTGCAGGATGCCAACCTGAGCGGGGCGCACCTGGAGGGGGCGTACCTCAACGAGGCGCACCTGGAGCGAACGTTTCTCTACAAAGCGCACCTGGAGCGAACGTTTCTCTACAAAGCGCACCTGGAGGGAGCCAGACTCAGCAGAACGCCTATTGAGGAGGCGCGGCTGAGAAAAGCCCTGGAAAGTGGTGAGCAGCACATCGGTCCGTCGCTAGCAGACACACAATGGGGTGATGTCAATCTCGCGGTCGTACAGTGGTCGCAGGTGGACCTGCTTGGTGATGAGTACGAGGCACGACCGACCTCGCGCGCTGGCAAGAGAAAAAACAGCGAGACCCGGTTTGAGGAGTATGAGGCAGCGGTGCGGGCCAATCGCCAACTCGCCATGGCGCTGCGGGCACAGGGACTCGATGAGGAGGCGGCGCGCTTCGCCTACCGTGCGCAGCTCCTGCAACGCATCGTCCTGCGGCGGCAGCGCAAGTTCGGACAGTATCTCTTCTCATTATTACTCGATCTTCTGGCAGGATATGGCTATCGACCGGGCAGGAGTCTGATGGCCTATCTCGTCGTCATCTTCAGCTTCATGGATCTCTATCTGCTCAACGCCCATGGTGCCGCGGTCCATCTCACCTGGGATGAAGCACTGGTCTTGAGCGTGAGCAGCTTTCACGGACGTGGCTTCTTACTCCAGGGTGTGACACTAGGAGACGCCTTTGTTCGACTGGCTGCCGCAGAGGCGGTACTGGGCCTGCTGATCGAGGTCAGCTTAATTTCGACCTTCACCCAGCGCTTCTTCGGGAAGTGAGGGGATGTGTTGGTCAGCAAAAATCCTGGCGAGACGGTAGCCGTGCAAATTTACCGGGGAAGCCAGCAAATGACCGTCAACGTGAAGCTAGGCGAACTGCAAGCCAGTTAAATGTAGGGGCGACCCTCGTGGTCGCATTGGTAGAGCGTGGCGCTTTCGCCCTCGTTCCCTCTCACCACTGTGAAGCGTGCAAGAAAAGGATGATAGCAATGCAAGCAAAAGAACTTGCGAAAGCCGCAATAAGGGCCTGGGAATCAAAAGATGTGAGCGGCCTGGCTTCCCTTCTGTCGGATGACTTTGTCTGTTGGGGTCTCCTCCCGCAGCCAAGCCAGAAAGAGCAGTATCTTGGCTTTGTGCAGGCGATCATGACAGCGATGCCTGACTGGTCATTTCACGACCACTTCTTAACTGAAGGCCCTGTAACGGGGCAAGGCGAGAGAGTATTTTTCGTCACGCAGATTACCGGCATGCACACAGGCGATTTGATCCTGCCGGATCTACCCATTATCCCGCCCACAGGCGCAAAAATTTCATTGCCGTACAGACACCTGGAGTACTTTGTCAAGGGGGAGACCATCACGTGACTGTTCGAAAAGCGGTAAAATTGGGGTAAAATAGGAAGGAAAGAGCAACCAAAGGAGGCAGACCCATGCGTTTACGGATCGTGTTACCCAAAGTGAACCCGGAGGCCATCACTGTCCCCACACGCTGTGCCTATGCGGGCTGTGGTAGTCGAACGTTTCACCTACGAAAGGCGCGTGGCGAAGCCCTTGCGCGATACCGTGTATCAGGAAGTGCAGGTGCATCGCTATCAGTGTTTGCGATGCAAACGGACGTTCCGGGTCTATCCGGAAGGGACCAACCGGGCGCAGACTTCACAGCGAGTGAAAGGGCT
>Ga0137371_10004753_pt1 | contig 10631 bp, 13 predicted proteins | sample SagtaG_7_FD_104919 | JGI IMG/M metagenome (GOLD analysis project Ga0137371, IMG submission 104919) | Vadose zone soil microbial communities from Sagehorn Ranch, Mendocino, California, USA - Sage1_R_40_16 metaG | ecosystem: Environmental > Terrestrial > Soil > Vadose zone | place: USA... | reverse complement strand
TGAACGAATGCGTTCTTTAACGTATCATGGTAGGGGCGGAGCTTGCCCCCGCCCTGTACGTTCTATCTCTTGGTTCTATCTCTTGCGTACGCTTTTCTCAAACCGTGTTCTTAATTGCCCGCAGGCAGCAGCGATGTCATCTCCTCGCTCAGCACGAACGCTGTTACTAACGCCGTGTTCAAAAAGGATGTTGCGGAAAGCACGGATGGCTTCTCCGCCCGGTGGCCGGTAATCAGCAGAGGTGGCGTTGACAGGAATACAATTGACGTGGGCAAACTGCTTGAGGGGGGCAAGTAAAGCGCCGAGCTGATGGGCACACTCTGCTGTATCATTTACACCTGCAAGCAGTACATACTCAAATGTTACCTGCCGCCCGGTAGCAGCAATATAGTCCTTGCAGGCAGCAAGCAGTTCTTTCAAAGGATACTTCTTATTCACTGGCATAGTGTGGCTGCGCATCTCATCGGTCGGGGCATGCAGAGAAATGGCAAGGTTGACCTGCAGCGGCTCCTGGCTGAGTTTGCGAATAGCCGGGATCAGGCCAACAGTTGAGACGGTCATGTGCCGCGCACCAAGATTAAAGCCATCAGCACTGTTCAATATACGCAACGCCTGCAACACATTGTCATAATTATGGAGAGGTTCGCCCATACCCATCAAGACGATGTTAGTGATGTGGTCGATGGGAGGGACTACACCAGGGCGGCCAATTTGAGGGCGACCGCGAGGGTCGCCCCTACCATGACCCGTTGAGGGGCTGGTCATTTCATGGGAGCTAAGGTGGTCTTCGCGGTCGCCCATGGCTGACCATGGCGCAGTTCGTAACTCGCGGGCGAAGAAGAGCACCTGGGCAACAATTTCACCAGCGCTCAGATGACGATCAAAGCCCATCTGGCCGGTTGCGCAGAATGTACACCCAAAAGCGCAGCCAGCCTGTGTGGATACGCAGACTGTGGCCCTGGCACCCGTCATTGACCTGGCACCCGCAAGGGGTGCCACTACATTTCCCGCTGAGGAGACGTGTAGTGGCGCCCCTTGCGGTCGCCCTGATGTGGATCGCCCTGTACCCTTTGCAGGCGCCACGGATCTCGCACCAATGGGCGGATAGAGCATCAACACTGATTCGATCAGCTTTCCATCACTCAGCTCTAACAGAATTTTGCGCGTGCGGTCATCTTTGGAAGCTAGTTCACTGCGTACGACCATTGGGCCGATGCAGGCTTCTTGCGCAAGCCTGTTGCGTAAGGCCTGTGGCAAATTGGTCATCGCCGAGAAGTCAGTGACAAGGTGCTTGTAGAGCCAGCTATAGAGTTGCTTCGCACGAAAAGGTGCTTCTCCTCGCTCCACGAGCCACTGCTGTAACTGCGGCAGGGTAAGGCCTAGCAGGTCGGTTTGCTTTGTTCTGGCTATATCAAATTTTGTGACGAGAGTGATTGACATAACCTCATTATAGCATGCCTCAATCTCTGGTGATAGAATTGTTGTAGCTGGTTCAATTGTTGCAAGCGTCATCTTGCGTGTGCTATAATCCGCATGGAAGAAATATCAGAGACCGCAGATGGGATCATACGGATGAATAAGAAACCGCCGCCCTCTGTTTGGGAATCCCTGGCACTAGTGGGGCAACTGGGCTTCACGATAGCAATTCCCTTGGTTCTAGGTACTATTTTAGGAAATTACCTTGATGGCATTACACACCAGAAAATGCTATTTTTACTGCTCGGGCTGCTGCTTGGCCTGATCGTGGGGATATATGGAGCATACCGTTTATTTAGACGCCTTTTCTAGACTAGATGGGATAGACGGAGCCACCAAGAACGAAACAGACCTGGCAGAGCGCCGTGAGTAGGGAGGATACCCCGTGCTCTGGAAACTTCAGCCAATACAAATTCAGCCAGAAGTGATCTTCTCTATAGGCCCGCTTCCGGTTACCAACGCACTCCTTGGTACCTGGATATCAATCATCGCTTTACTTTTAATCTTCTTCTTTGGCACGCGCAGACGTAATCTGATTCCTTCAGGTATGCAGAATGTCGTTGAGTGGATCGTAGAATACTTGCTAAACCTCACAGAGGGCGTATCTGGAAAAGTAAAGGCGCGGAAGTTTTTCCCACTCGTTGCGACCTTTTTCATCTTTATCCTGTTCTGCAACTTACTGGATGTTTTCCCCGGCGTAGATACCATTGGAACGGTAAACCTGGAAGCGCTCAAGTTGGCGCATCTCAGTCCTCCAACAACCTTTTTGCTATTAGGTGAATATTCCAATAAGCTTACCCCCTGGATTCGACCCGGGACAAGCGACCTCAATCTCACGTTAGCGATGGCGCTTGTTTCTGTAATTGTCACCCAGATTTTTGGTTTTTATACATTGGGAGCAAAGGAGCACCTGAGCAAGTATTTCAATTTCAAAGCCCTGTTTACACATGGCGTGCAGGGACCTATCGAGTTCTTCGTGGGTCTGATTGAGATCGTGACGGAGTTATCTCGTATACTCTCATTCTCTTTCCGTCTTTTTGGCAACATTTTTGCGGGCAGTGCAGTATTGGCTCTGTTCGCTTTACTTCTGCCTTTCTTGGGCGAGGTTATCTTCATCCCGCTAGAACTCTTTGTTGCCTTTGTACAGGCGCTTATCTTCGCTCTGTTGACACTCGTCTTCCTGGAAATTGCTACTAGCAGCCACGAGCATGCTCAGGACGAGACCGAAAAGGAGGCACTCCAGCAATATGAGCGGGCTGAAGAAGAAAAGGAAGCAGTGACAAGCAGTTAAAATACAACGTTCGTTAGTTCCAGTAATTGCTACTCGCAGCTAGTTTTGCTGCGATTGCATAAATTAAGATCAAACAAAGAATATAGGATTTTCCTTAAGGAGGTTTTCATCGTGACATCACTCGCTATCGCACTGGCAATCGTTTTGGGAGAAGTGAGTTTGACTCCACTCGCTATCGCGCTTGCAATCGGTTTGGGAGCAATCGGCCCAGGCATCGGTATCGGTATCGCTGCGGGTAATGCCTTCAACGCCATTGGCCGCAACCCGGAAGCAGAACCGTTGATCCGTATCAACATGTTCATCGGCCTGGCATTCGCCGAAGCTATTGCTATTTATGCACTGGTTATCGCCTTCGTGCTCACTGGTAGGACGTAGTCTCTTTCGTATTTAGTGGTAGATAGACTCCAATGCATGGTAGGGTACATCCACGCCAGGGTTATTGTTATGCGACAGATGGAGTGCGTAGCCCATCCACCATAGGAGCGTAGCCTACCCTTGCAGGCCTTTAGGGAACGCAGTGGAGTAGGGCTAACTACATACAATGCAGTATTACCTCTGATGAAAGGAGGCGCACACAGCATGAATATAGCAAGTCTGTTCGGCATAAACCTCTGGGCTTTCCTCTCACAGCTCGTAAGCTTTGCCATTGTCTTTCTAATCCTCTGGAGATGGGGATTTCCGGTCATCATCAAAATGCTCGAAAGGCGTCAAGCGGTGATTCGAGAGGGCGTCGAGAATGCAGAACGAGCTAAACGCGACCTTGAAGAGGCAACTGCGAGGGCGGAGCAGGTAATGCTAGAGGCACGCATTCAGTCGCAGGAGACGATCGCCCAGGCTACCAAGCTTGCTGAGAAGGAAGCTAACCGTATCCAGGAAGAAGCTCATGCCCGTGCCGCGCAGATTGAACAGCAGCAGGTCGCTCGCATCCAGCAGGAGGCAGCGCGTGCGCGTGCTGAACTCAGTCGATTGGTCGTCAATCTTTCGATCACCGCGGCAGCCAAAGTTATCAGTAAGTCGGTGGATACTACAGACAACCGCCGTTTGGTGGAAGAATTCGTTAACTCTAGCGAGACAAAGGAACAGTAATGCTTAAGGGAGCGATAGCACGCCGCTACGCTGGAGCGATCTTCGACATTGCGGTTAGACAAAATACGCTTGACCAAACCCTTGCCGATGTGCAAGAGATAGCCAGTCTGTTTGCTAATCGCAAGCTGGCTTATCTCCTGCGCGAGCCGAATATCCCTGTGCAGCGCAAAGAGACAGCTATACGCCAGGCACTGGCGTCCAGGGTGCTGCCTACATCGCTCAATCTTGCATTGCTGGTCGTCCAGCGTGGGTTGGTTGATCTGATGCCGAACATTGCTCGTGAACTTCACCGGCTTGTGCTTGACTATAAGAACGAGGCAATGGCAGCAGTCACCACGGCAATGCAATTGGATGCAAAGCAGCAGGACCTGGTAAAGCAAGCGTTAGAACGATTGACTGGCAAAACCATCTTGTTAGAGACCAGGATTCAACCGAGCATCTTGGGTGGAGTGGTAGCGCGCGTAGGAGATAGAGTGATCGATGGTAGTGTAGAACACCGCCTGAAGTCGCTGCAACAGCAGTTACTAACAGGCGTTGCCACCGCCAGTATTGATTTTTTCGCTGAAGCGGCAAGTGAAGAAGCGCTGCCTTCAGGCGATGGCTCTCAACCTGCTTACCAGCCGAAGGCATTAGATCAAAGCCGGCAGTAGAAGTTAGTACCTTTAAGGATAGATACAAACAGGAGGAACGAAGATGGCATCATGGGCTGACGAAATCAGTGCCATCATAGAAAAGAACATTGCAGGGTTCGGGGAGACTGAAGCCGCAATAGCAAGCGTTGGAACTGTGATAGCAGTTCAGGACGGTACCGCCCGTGTCTATGGCCTGCAAGATGTCAAGTATCTAGAGTTGGTCGAATTTCCACGTACTGGGATTATGGCCCTGGCCTTTAACCTCGAAGAAGAGACGGTCAGTTGCACAATCCTGGGTGACTATACACTTATCCGTGAAGATGACGAGGTGCGTACTACAGGAAGGGTTATCTCGATGCCAGTTGGTGACGCGCTGATAGGTCGCGTGGTGAACCCATTGGGCGAGCCGCTGGACGATAAAGGACCTATTGTCACCGATAAGTATCGCCCGGTGGAGCGCGTGGCTCCAGGTGTGGTTACACGCCAGCCTGTGAATACGCCTGTACAAACTGGTATAAAGGCGATAGATAGCATGATCCCTATCGGACGTGGCCAACGAGAGCTGATCATTGGCGACCGCCAGACAGGCAAAACAGCGATTGCTATCGATACAATTATTAACCAAAAAGGCCAAAATCTGCTGTGCATCTACGTAGCAATCGGCCAGAAAAACTCTTCGGTGGCACGTACCCAGGCTATCCTGGAGCAGCATGGAGCGATGGAGCATACCATCATGGTGGTCGCGGGAGCTGCTGAGCCCGCGCCTTTGAAGTATCTTGCGCCCTATGCGGGCTGCTCAATGGGTGAGGAATTTATGGAGTCTGGACGAGATGCTCTGGTCATCTACGATGACCTGACGAAACACGCCGAAGCATACCGCAACATCTCACTGATTATCCGCCGCCCACCTGGACGCGAAGCATTTCCGGGAGATGTCTTCTACCTGCATTCGCGCCTGCTGGAACGTGCTGCCCGTTTGAATGAGGAGTATGGCGGAGGCTCCCTGACCGCGCTGCCGATCATCGAAACCAAGGCGAATGACATTTCAGCATACATACCAACCAATGTTATCTCGATCACGGATGGACAGATCTTCCTTGAAACAGACCTGTTTAACGCGGGCCAGCGGCCAGCTATGAACGTGGGCATCTCGGTTTCGCGAGTGGGGAGTAGCGCTCAGTCTCGCGCAATGCGCCAGGTAGCTGGATCGCTACGTCTCGATCTGGCCCAGTTCCGCGAACTCGCAGCGTTTGCACAATTCGGATCAGACCTGGATAAGGCGACGCAGAGCCGTATTGAACGTGGACGCCGCGTGACCGAAATACTCAAGCAGCCACAATATTCGCCACTACCCGTGGAAAAGCAAGTGATGATTACCTATGCAGCGACCCATGGATACCTGGATGATGTTCCTGCAGAGCAGGTCGGCACCTGGGAGAATGAGTTCTACCGCTTTATGGACGCGAATCACCCGGAGATTGGTGAGGAGATTGTCGAGAAATCGGTCAAAGCGCGAAATAATATGTCAGAGGACCTGCTGAAAAGCTTGAATGCTGCTATTGAAGAGTTCAAGAAGACGGCCGCTCCGCGTTAGGAGAATTGATGTATGCCATCAACCAGAGAAATCAGGCGACGCATCAGGTCGGTGAGAAACATTGCCCAGGTCACCAGGACAATGCAGATGGTGTCAAGTAGTAAAATGCGCAGGGCCCAGGAACGTGTGCAACAGTCACGCCCTTATGCCGAGCAATTGCGAGCACTTGTCTCGCGTCTTGCCAGAGTGACAGGCGAGGAAGATGTAGGGGAAGAGATTGCGCTACTTAAGCAGCGCCCGGTGCGTAGGATCGGGTTCGTGGTGATTACGCCAGATCGCGGCCTGTCCGGGGCGCTGCCGAGCAATATCAATCGCAAGACTGCGGCAACTGCCCTGGAGGAGCAGAGGCGATTCGCAGAGCAGGGAGAACGGCCCGCAGTGGACTACGTCGTAGTTGGTCGCAAGGGGCGCGATTTCATACTACGCAACAATTTTCACATGCTTGCTGAGTTTACGGACTACGGTGATAAACCGTCGCTACTGGACGCGACGGCTATTGCACAGGTGGCTATGGACTCCTTTCTGAAAGGAGAAGTGGACGTTGTCTACCTGGTATACGCGAAATTTATCAATACAGTGACCCAGCAGCCAGTGGCCATACAATTGCTGCCCGTTCAACCACCCACTGAGCAAGGTGAGGAGATTAGCCCCGTGGAGTATATCTACGAGCCAAATGCAGAGAGTATCTACCAGGCTCTGCTACCACGCTATGTGGACGTGCAGGTATACCAGGCATTGCTCGAGGCGGTTGCAAGCGAGCAGTCGGCACGCATGGTAGCGATGAAAAACGCTACAGATAATGCGAATGAACTAATTCAGGATTTGACCCTTACCTATAATAAGGCTCGCCAGGCAACCATCACAACCGAGATCCTGGAGGTTGTGTCTGGCGCTGAGGCTTTAGGCGAGTAGGAGAGATATAGCAATGACACAAACAGGCATAAAGGGAAAGATTGTGCAGGTGCTAGGGGCTGTGGTGGACGTTGAGTTTCCATCACACCAGCTACCACCAATCTACAATGAGTTGCGCACGCGCGCAGTGGGAGCTGATAAGGATCTTGCGCTGGAGGTCGAACAACACCGGGGGAATAACTGGGTGCGCTGTGTGGCTATGGGTCCGACCGATGGCCTGCAACGCAATCTTGATGTGTTCGATACAGGAGGGCCAATTACAGTTCCGGTAGGACCAAAAACGCTGGGACGTATTTTTAATGTGCTGGGACAGGCGGTTGATAACAAACCGGAAGTGACCGATGCTCCACGCCAGCCTATCCACAGACCGGCGCCGGGCCTGGAAGACCAGGCAGCAACGATTGAAGTCTTTGAGACAGGCATTAAAGTCATTGACTTAATCTGTCCTTTCATGAGGGGCGGAAAAGTTGGGGCGTTCGGTGGCGCTGGTGTAGGCAAGACGGTTATCATCCAGGAACTGATCAACAATATCGCCAAGGGACATGGCGGCTATAGCGTTTTTGCAGGCGTGGGTGAGCGCACGCGCGAGGGGAATGACCTGTATCATGAAATGCAGGAAGCGAAGGTGATCGATCGCCTGGCGATGGTGTTTGGGCAGATGAACGAACCGCCCGGCGCACGACTGCGCGTGGGGCTGAGTGGCCTGGCGATTGCGGAGTATTTCCGCGATGAAGAGGGCAAAGACGTTTTGCTCTTCATCGATAATATCTTCCGCTTTACGCAGGCGGGGTCTGAAGTCTCGGCACTGTTGGGCCGCATGCCCTCAGCTGTAGGATATCAGCCCAACCTGGCGGAGGAGATGGGCGAACTGCAAGAGCGCATCACTTCCACGAAGAAGGGTTCGATTACATCGATGCAGGCGGTGTACGTACCTGCTGATGACTACACGGATCCAGCACCCGCGACAACGTTCGCGCACCTGGACTCGACGATCGTGCTGGAGCGTGCGATTTTTGAGCAGGGCCTCTTCCCTGCGATTGACCCACTGGCCTCTACCAGCCGCATTCTTGATCCCAATGTTGTAAGCCAGGAACACTATGATGTTGCACGAGGCGTACAGAAGGTGCTACAACGTTACAAAGACCTGCAAGATATCATCGCCATCCTGGGGATCGATGAACTGTCAGATGATGACAAGCTGACGGTGGCACGTGCCCGTAAGTTGCAACGCTTCTTCTCGCAGCCATTTACAGTAGCAACGGTCTTCACTGGCCTTGAGGGTAAATATGTGCCCTTGAAAGAGACTGTACGGGGCTTCAAGGAGATTCTTGATGGCAAACATGACCAGATACGTGAGGACTTTTTCTATATGAAGGGTTCGATTGACGAGGTTGTGGAGAGCTACGAGAAAGAGATGCAGAAGGGGTAGGCGATGGCAGCACACACAACGATGCACGTCGAGGTAGTAACTGCCGAGCGCGAACTCTACAACGGTGAGGCCGATATGGTGATTGCGCCCGGAACAGAGGGAGAACTCGGTATCCTCCCGAGGCACGCGGCGCTCTTAACAACGCTCAAAGTTGGAGAGATGCTGATCAGGCTGGGTGGCGCTGAAGAGCCGTTCTTCGTCTCGGGCGGCTTCCTCGAGGTGTCTAATAACACGGTGACAGTGCTGGCGGAAACAGCGGAACGCGCGGAGGAGATAGACCAGGCACGCGCTGAAGCTGCTCGCCGCCAAGCCCAGGAGCGCCTGGCACAGGCACAATCGGATATCGAACGCGCTGAACTGGAGGGTGAGCTTGAGCGTGCGGTAGCAAGGCTACGCATAGCTGAACTCGCTCGCCGGAGAAGTGGTCGCCGAATCCAACCGCCCCCATCCGAAATGTAGGCACTAAAAGAAAGAACTGAACGACAGAGGGTCGATGTCACCTCAGCGATGATTGTAGAACTCGATTTTCCACCGCCACTCGCTGCCATCGGTGGCATTCCACCACTCCAGCAAGGTGCCGACCTCGCCTCCCGGCAAGAGTACGAGGTCGCCTTGATCCGACACGGATGGCCAGCGATCCTCTCGCCGCACTTGTGCGCCGTCCAGCCATAAGCGTGTCATCGGGAAGTGGGGACCAGATCGAGCCAGATCCTTGCTCTGTGCAAGGACCCGACCGTCGGCGCCTCGGACCATTACCTCCAGCGTTATGGGGGCGGCATGTACCCAAAGCACGTCGGTCGGGTTAAGTCGTCCGCGTGCGAACGGTAACCCTGTTGCGCCAGTCTCAGGATACCAGAGGTCCCATAGAACCGTCTCGCTCTCTGGCAGAACGTCATGAATATGAATATTCATCTGTTTTCCTCTCGGTATATGTGCGTGACTTGCAGGACTACCTGGTATTAGAAGTCTCCACTACCTCCGCCGCCGAAGTCCCCTCCACCTCCGCCAAAGTCACCACCTCCGCCTCCGCCGAAATCTCCACCAGCTCCCCCGCCAAAATCTCCACTCCCACCACCGAAGTCTCCACCCCCACCGGCATCTCCACCTCCACTACCGAAGTCGCCACTGGCACCAGCCCAACCTCCATCGCCCTGTCCTTGTCCTTGAGCTTCGCGTTCACCTGCCTCTTTGCCCAGCTCATAACCAAGGAAGCCCCCTGCGGCAGCTCCAAGGCCACCTGCAGCCCAGGGATTCATACCAGGACCCTGATTATAGCCAGGGGGCCCATAATAGTTTGGTGGGTATCCCTGGTTATATGGAGGCTGCTGGTACATTGGAGGACGACCATACCCTCTGAAGCCAAGACGTCTTCGGAAGAAGACACCGAAGAGCAGGATTGCGCCAAGTAATAACAGACCAACAATACAAAGCGTTCCGAGTAGACCGGAAAAGACTCCCCCTCCGGATGGACCAACTGAAGCTCCTAACGAATTTCGTAAAGAGCCAATTGTTACAACTGTTGCACCTGTATAATCACCGTTTCCGTAGTTACTTGAGAAGGCGCTCACAGCATTAGTAATCTGATTACTCTGTAGCGGTACATTGGCACCTCTCACAATTGCCAGGTGATGATGGACTGTATCTACAGCCATCACGATCAAATCTGGATTATTGCCAAGCTTGGCTCGAGTAGCCTGGTCAAATTGCGACTTCGTTCCTGAAAAGGTGTTTACCGTATAGATGTCCATCGAATATGGCAGACTTGATGCCTCGCTTTGCACTTTGTTCTGGTCCAGAACACCTGCATTATCATACACGTGAACAGTATTACTCCCGCTACCACAAGCGCTGACAAGCAGTAGGATCAGCACAGCGGCGATAGCCAGAAGTCCTTTTCTGAGCCATATCACAGCAGATTGCGAATATATACTCATCAATGTAACCCTTTCTTTCTCCAGCACGACTACCGACAAGCAAGAGGATCTAAATGTTTAACATCCTACATTACTTGTACGTTTTATGTCCCAGGATGTTAGACATTGTTCTTTTACTCGGTGGCTCGTTGCTCGGCCTTTCGCACACGACGACTGAGAACGGCCAGCAGCTCAATCCCGGCATCGGGCTCGGTGCTGAGGATATGGCGCAGGATCATGCGGAATTCCCCAAACGGCAGCACGAGCACGGTGACCTCATCGACCGCTGTGACCGTAG
>Ga0137371_10004749_pt1 | contig 10633 bp, 11 predicted proteins | sample SagtaG_7_FD_104919 | JGI IMG/M metagenome (GOLD analysis project Ga0137371, IMG submission 104919) | Vadose zone soil microbial communities from Sagehorn Ranch, Mendocino, California, USA - Sage1_R_40_16 metaG | ecosystem: Environmental > Terrestrial > Soil > Vadose zone | place: USA... | reverse complement strand
GAGGCGCTTCGCGAGCTCTCGCTCGAGGCCACTCGACTGGCGCGGAAGCTCGACAACGTCGACTACCGCCACGTGCGCCGTGCGCACAACGAGCTCGCCGACCGCCTCGTGAACGAGGCGCTGGACGCAGCCTGAGCGGGGCCCTTCGCCGTCGTCTTCGCGCCATCGTCCTCGCGTCGCAGCCGCGCCGCACTTGCGGGGCGGGGAGTGCGCCTGACGAGGGCTATACTGGCGCCCACGCGGATGTAGCTCAGTTGGCTAGAGCGTCTGCTTGCCATGCAGAAGGTCGAGGGTTCGAGTCCCTTCATCCGCTCTTGGAAAGCCCCGGGAACGGGGCTTTTCTGTAGGGCGGGCGTGCTTTGTGGAATCCCACTCCCGGCGAATGGCCGAGCATCAGCAGGTCTGACTTGAGCCGACCGAGACGCTGGATCAGACTGCCCGCGTGGGAGCACCGCACCTCTTTCGAGTGATCCTGCCGGTCACAGACATCGAAGCGGCCGCGTCCTTCTACGCTCGGCTGCTGGGAATGCCCGGTAGCCGCGTTCTCCAGCGGTCGACACTACTTCGACTGCGCGGGCACGATCCTCGCCTGCTACGACGCGCTTGCAGACGGCGACCCCGACCAGGTCGGGCCGAACCCGCAGTACGTCTACTTCAGCGTCGGCGACTTGGACGCCGCGCACGAGCGAGCACGCCAAGCGGGGTCTCGAGAGCTAACCGAGATCGAGGGCAGGCCGTGGGGCGAGCGCAGCTTCTACGCGCGCGACCCATTCGAGAACCCAATCTGCTTCGTTGACTCCCAGACGCTCTTCACCGGCAACCGCGACACCACGCCACGAACCCCTTGATCCAGAGCCAGCATCCTTTCTGTTAGGTGCTCTAAGGCGCGACTGCTTCGAACTGAGTTTCCAGCCGGCGGGCGAGGCCTACACTTCCCGACGTGAACGCAAGCCGTCGTCGACTCGTAGTCCTGGGGACATTGCTCCTGGCCTCCGCGGGTGCGTGCGCGCTCGTCGCCGTGCGCATCCTGCACACCGGGAGCCCGACCTCCCTCTACCTGGTCTGGAACCTCTTCCTTGCCTGGGTGCCGTTCGTCTTCGCGCTGCTGGCCTACGGGTACGCACGTCGCGCGTGGACGGTCGCGGCGCTCGGCCTCGGCTGGCTGCTCTTTTTCCCGAACGCGCCGTACATCGGGACGGACTTCGTCCACCTCCAGGACAATTCGCTAGCGCCGTTCTGGTACGACGTGCTCACGATCGGCGCCTTTGCGCTCACGGGGTTTGCGCTCGGCTTCGCGTCGCTGTACCTGATGCAGGCCGTCGTGCGCCGGGAGCTCGGCGTCCTCGCAAGTTGGGTCGTTGTCGTCGGCGCGAGCGCACTGGCAGGCGTGGGGATCTATCTCGGCCGCGTCCTGCGCGCAAACAGCTGGGACGTGCTCACCAATCCGCACCTCTTCGCACGGCTTGCGCGGATTCGCTTGGCGGATCCGCTCGGAAATCCGAAGCTGCTCGCCGTGACGGCGCTGTTCACGTTTGTGATCGTCGTCGGATACGCAGCCGTGTACGCGGTCGCCAGGCCGCTGATCGAAGAGCGCTAACCGCCGAGCGGGAAGGTCACTCGCACGCGCATGCGGTCGAGTGCGTGTTCTTCCATCAGTGCGACCTCGCGGACGTCGCAGCGGGCCGGGAGGAGACCTTCCAGCCGCTCCCGAGCGGCCTCGAGCGACGTCGGGCTCGGGCCTACCAGGCGGCCGAGCGTGGCGTGGGGCGGCGGGTCGCTACCCGGCTCTCGGTAGGGCGGGTACTCCGGATAAAGCGCCCACAGAGCTCGCATCGTGGCTCTCAGCTCGGCGTCCGGCTCGGGGACGGCGTAGACGACGATCCCCTCCATCTCCGCCACATGCGTGAGCTCGAACTCGAGCGGCGACCGGGCCGCGAAGAACTCTCGCAATTCCTCGAGGTCGGCATCTGTGACCGACTCCGCGGGGATCCACGGATAGAGCAGCGTCAGCGAGAACGGGATCGCCTCGGCGATCCGCTCCGGATACAGCTCTCGGTGCGCCTCGGCAAGCGCCTCGTCCTGATCTTCGAGCACCAGCGTGATGGCGGTTTCGAGCGGCCGGGAGCTCACGCCGACACGATACGCCGTGGAATCGACTTCCGGCGCCCCACGTTCTAGGGTCCCTCGACCCCTGCGTCTGGAGGAAGCCATGACCAGCACCGCCGAGCCGGGAGCCGCCGGCACCATCGTCCTGATCCACGGTCTCTGGATGACCCCGCTCAGCTGGGAGAAGTGGATCGAGCACTACGAGGCCAAGGGGTACAAAGTGATCGCTCCGGCCTGGCCCGGGATCGAGGGCGATCCCGCCGCGCTGCGCCGTGACCCATCGCCGATCGCCAAGCTGGGCGTCAAGGAGATCGCCGACCACTTCGAGCAGATCATCCGCGGGCTCGACGAGCCGCCGATCATCATGGGCCACTCGTTCGGAGGCCTGATCACGCAGATCCTGCTCGACCGCGGCCTCGGCGCCGCCGGGGTCGGGATCGATTCGGCGCCGCCCAAGGGCGTTATCAAGCTGCCGTTCTCGGCGCTTCGCGTCGCGTCCGCTGCGCTCCGAAATCCCACGAACAGCCACAAGGCGGTTGCTCTGACGCCCAAGCAGTTCCACTACGCCTTCGGAAACACGCTCACCGAGAAGGACTCGCAGTCCGTCTACGAGCGCTACGCGATCCCGGGCCCGGGACGCCCGCTCTTCGAGGCCGCCTTCGCGGCGCTCAACCCAAAGTCCGCGACGAAGGTGAACCTCCATAACGACAACCGCGCGCCGCTGCTACTGATCGCCGGCGGCAAGGACCACACGGTCCCGGCCTCGCTCACACGGACGAACTTCAAGCTTCAGCACAAGTCGAAGGCCCCGACCGAGATCAAGGAGTTCCCGGGTCGCTCGCACTACACGGTCGGCCAAGACGGCTGGGAAGAGGTCGCCGACTACGCGCTCGACTGGGCGACGAAGCACGCGAAGGTGGCCTCCGCGGCCTGACCGAAGCGTTGATCAGCTAAGAGAAGACTTCGACTCGGCGTGGTGCTTCAGCCACGCCGTGCGGATCTCTCTCGTTCGCCGCTCGAGGCCGGCCGAGAGCGCGCGCGCTTCGTCGAGCTGGCCGATCAGCGCATCGACGCGGCGGAGCTCGGAGGCGATCTCGGTCAACGGGCTCGCCGGGTCAGCGTTCAGCTTCGCCAGGCGTTTCTCGCTCGCGTGTACCTGCGCATCGAGCGCGCGCTGCAGGCCGCTTGCGTGGTCGATCAGCTCGTGCAGCTCGCTCTCGGCCGCGGATTCGCCGCCGACCACCTCTCTGAGGCGGGCGGTGAGGACGAGGTCGAGCTTCTCAGGAGACTGCTTCACGGCGGCTGCCGGAGAGTGCCACATCCCGGGGCTGCGCGCAGTCGCCCCTAGTACTCGTCGTGACGGAGTGGCCAGTTCTCGAAGACCGTGCCGCGCCCCTTCGGCGCTCGGTCGAGCAGCTGCCAGGTGCCGTGGAACACATCCGTGCCGCGGTCGTAACAGGAGTAGGTGTGGTAGACGGCGCCGTCCTCGAGCGCGAAGGCGCTCAGGCCGTGGAGCTCTTCCTCCTTGAGGTTGAGCTCGGCTCGGCGCTTCGTGCCGAAGTTGTAGCCCATACCGGTTCGTCGCTGCTCCTCGGTGAATAGGGAGAAGTCGAGGTTGAAGTCGGTGCCATGGGACGACACCCATGGGAGGCTCCAACCCATGCGGCGCTTGTAGGCGTTCAGCTTCTCGAGCGGGGCGCGGGACGCGGCGACGAAGGTCACGTCGCGGTTGTTCAGATGGCTGACGGCGCCGTCGACGTGATCCGTCATGAACGAGCAGCCAGGGCAGGCCGCGTCGTCGTCCGGGCCGTACATGAGATGAAACACAAGCAGCTGCGAGCGCCCGTCGAAGAGCTCCGCGAGTGTCTTCGGTCCCTCGTTGGTCTGGAAGCTGTAGGGCTCCTCGACGGGCACCCACGGCAGTTCCTGTCGCTCGCGCGCGAGCTCGTCGCTGCGGCGGGTCAGCTCCTTCTCGCGCTCGAGCAGCTCGATCCGGGCGGCAAGCCACTCCTCGCGTGTTCCGACTTTCCGCTTCGTCACCACAACTGCCTCCTTGGTCGTTGAGGCCTCATTCTGCAATTCCTGCGATCGAGCCGAGCTTGGCCGGATCTGCGATCAGGTCGATTGTGGCGATTCGGCCCTCGGCGATGGTGAAACCGACGACGGCGAACGGCCTGTTGCCGGGCACAATCACGAGCCCAGCGTTGCCGTTGACGACCGCCGGCCGCGCGAAGGGTGCGAACCGGGAGCCGCGGGACAGAACCTGCCGCGCAACCGCTTCGGCGCCTTCGACCGGGGGGCGGGCCCGCGGGGCGACGCCACCGGCGTCGATGCGGAAGACGACGTCGGGATCGAGCACTTCGAGCAGCGCCTCGAAGTCACCCGCGCGCGAGGCGGCGAGAAAGGCGTCGATGACCCTGCGCTGCTCGCGGAGATCGGGGTCGGTGCGAGGCGTCGCGCCGCGGACGCGTCTGCGTGCCCGGCTTGCGAGCTGTCGCGTCGCGGCCTCCGAGCGCTCGACGATCGACGCGATCTCCTCGAACGGCATGCCGAACATGTCGTGCAAAACGAAGGCCAGCCGCTCTGCCGGAGAGAGCGTCTCCAGCACGACCAGCATCGCGAGGCCGACGGAATCGGCGAGCACGGCCTCGTCTTCGGGCCCGTTCTCGACGCTGACGATCGGCTCCGGCAGCCACGTTCCGACGTAGTCCTCGCGCCGCGACCTCCGCGCTCGCAGCATGTCGAGACAGACGCGTGCCACGACCGTCGTGAGCCAGCCGCCGAGATTCTCGACGGCGCCGGTCTCGGACCGGCTCAGCCGCAACCAAGCCTCCTGCACGGCGTCCTCGGCCTCGCTCGTCGAGCCAAGCATCCGGTAGGCCACGGCGCGCAGTTGATCTCGCTGTTTTTCGAACTCCTCGGTCTGCCAGTCGCTTTCGGTCATGTCACAACTCCGTGTCGGGATCCGTCATCACCTTGACGAACGAAATGCGACCGATGTGACAGCCGCCGAAAGGAGTCCAGATGAACCCAGCAATTGAAGTGAGTGCCCTCCGCAAGACCTACCCGGGTGGCGTGGAGGCTGTGAAAGGAATCGACTTCGAGGTCGCAGCCGGTGAGGTCTTCGGCCTGCTCGGCCCGAACGGCGCCGGAAAATCGACGACCGTCGGCATGCTGACGACGACGATCGCGCCGACCGCCGGTACCGCCCGGGTCGGAGGCTTCGACGTCGCCGTCGACCCGCTGGAAGCACGCCGGATCAGCAGCGTCGTCTTCCAGGAGACGGTCGTCGACCGCGGCCTGACCGGCCGGCGCAACCTCGACGTCCACATGCGGCTCTGGCGCGTCGAGGACGCGAAGATCGACGAGATCGCGGAGCCGCTCGGGCTCGCCGACCTCCTGGACCGGAACGTCGAGACATACAGCGGCGGCGAGTCCAGGCGGCTCGAGATCGCCCGGGCACTGGTGTCGCGGCCGAGTGTGCTCTTCCTCGACGAGCCCACCGTGGGCCTCGATCCGCGTATCCGCCACGAGCTGCTCGACGTGATCGCCGGCCTGCGCGAGCAGACGGAGCTGACCGTGCTCATGACGACGCACTACCTCGACGAGGCCGAGCGCCTGTGCGATCGCGTCGCGATCATCCACTCCGGGCGGATCGTCGCACTCGACAGACCGCAAGCGCTGCTGGCTCAACTGGGCCGGGAGCTCGTTGAGCTTCGCGTCGACGGGAACGTCGACTCTGCGCTCGCCTCGCTGCGCTCGCGCGGCGTAGCGGGAGACGACGCCTTTGCTGTCGGCTCGCGCGTGACCGTGCCACTGCACAACGGGAGCACCGGCGAGGCGATCACTGCCATCCACGAGCTCGGTCTCAGCGGAGCCATCAGCGCTCGGAGGCCGACTCTCGACGACGTCTACCTGCGGTTGACGGGCGATTCGCTCGCCGCGGCCGCGTAAAGCGAAGGAGAAACCATGTCCACTTTCGACATCGCACTACCGGCACGAACACGCGCTTCAGCACGGCCCTTCGGTCCGCTCGTGACGCTCGTCGGCCGCCGCTTCCAGCTCACAGCCCGGACGCCACGCGAGCTCGTCGTTCCGCTGCTGACGCCGATCATGTTCGCGCTCGTGATCGCGCCGGCGCTCAGGGCGGCGCTGCATACGAACGCCGCCTACGAGTCGTTCGTCGCCATCGGGACGATCGGCCTGCTGATTCCGCTGAACATGATGTTCTCGGGACTCGGCGTGATCGTCGACCGGGCCAGCGGCGCCCAGCGCGAGCTGCTCACGGCACCGATCTCGCGCGGGCTGCTGGTGGTCGGGAACCTCCTCGTCGCGCTGGCAACCACGGCCCTTCAGCTCACCGTGCTGATCGCAGTCGCCCGGGCACGGGGGATCCACTTCGACCCGACAGTGGCTGGCGTCGGCTGGTTCGTGGGTGCCGCCGTCCTGTTTGCAATCGGCATGTACGGGATGGCGGAGCTTCTCGCCAGCCGCGTGCCCAGGCAGGAGGAGTACATCGCCCGCCTGCCTGCGATCGCGATCCTGCCCTGGTTCCTCGCCGGGGCGCTCTTCCCGATCACGGCGCTGCCGGGGTTCCTGACCTGGCTTGCGAAGTTCCTGCCGCTCTCCCACGGCTTGGCGCTCATGCGCTACGGGCTCCTGCAGGACTCGAGCGGTCTGCACAACATCTGGGGCATGACGAGCCCGGGTCAGATGGCGTTGTTCAGTCTCGCAGTCGTGGCCGTGTTTGCGGTCGCGCTTGCGGCTATCTCGATCCGCGTCTTCACGCGGTCTGCCGTCCGCTAGTCGCGTCCTTCCGCCGCCGCGGGCCTCAGACGCTCGCGGCGGCCCGCCGGCGTGACGAGCACCGCGACGACCGTGCCGACGAGTGCGGCTACGGCGCTGGCCCCAAAGGCGATCTCGAACCCCGTCACCGCAGGCACGTGCGTGCCGCTGATCAAGTGCGCACTGAGTAGCGTCGCGCCCACCTGCCCGCCGACCACGCCGCCGACCGTGCGCATGACCGTGTTCATCCCGGTCGCGACGCCGGTCTCGGTCGGCTTCACGGCTTCGGTAATCAGGGTCGCCATCGCCGCGAAGGCGAAGCCGACTCCGGTGCCCAGGATCGGCATCGCCGCCAGGATCTCCCACGGATGCGAATGCCAGACGGCGAGCATCGCGGCCGAGATGGCGACCAGGAGCATCCCGGCGGCCAGCGGCCACTTCGAGCCGGTGCGCCGTCCGATCAGGCCCGCGAGCGGCCCGGCGAAGAGCAGGGCGACCGAGCTCGGCAGCAGGTAGAGCCCGGCCTTCGTGGCCGAGGCTCCGAAGCCGTAGTGGACGAGGTGCGAGATCGAGGCCGGCAGGCCACGCGGCGTCTCGACAAAGTTCGGGATGAGGACGAACGTCCCGAACATGGCGAACCCGGAGATCAGCGCGGCCAGGTTCGTGAACGCCACCTCGCGGCGCACGAACATCCGCATGTCGATCAGCGGCTCTGGCACGCGCAGCTCGGCCCAGACCCAAGCCGCGAAGGCGGCGACCGCACCGGCGAACAGGCCCAGGATCCGGGTCGACGCCCAGCCCCAGCTCTCCCCCTCGGTCATCGCCAGCAAGAGGCAGATGAGCCCCGTCGAGAGCAGCACTGCGCCGACGAAGTCCACGCGCGAGGGTGTCTTGATCGGCGACTCCGGCACGAAGCGGTGCACGAGCGGAATCGCCACCGCCACCGGGATCGCGCCGAAGATGAAGAGCCAGCGCCAGGACAGGTGGTCGACGATCAGGCCCGAGAAGACGATCCCGAAGCCTCCGCCGATTCCGAACACCGCCGAGATCAGCCCGATCGCCACGCCGACCTTTTCGGGCGGGAACTCGTCGCGGATGATCGCGAAGGCGAGCGGGAAGACCGCGGCACCAAGTCCCTGCACCGCGCGGAAAGCGATCAGCGACCAGATGTTCCAGGCCGCCGCCGCACCGAGGCAGCCGACGAGAAAGATCGAGAGCGAGATCAGGAGCAACCGCTCCTTGCCGAACTGGTCGCCCAGCTTGCCCACGATCGGCGTCGCCACCGACGCAACCAGCAACAGGACGGTTAGCACCCAGGTCACCCAGGTCGTCGTCGTATGCAGTTCGCGCTGGAACGCCGGCAGCGCGGGAATAACCATCGTCTGCTGGAGCGCGTATGCGGCGCCCGCGATCGTCAGGATCGCGAGCGTGAAGTTGTAATGCTGACGAGGGCCCCCGGACACCGACCCTCAGCGTAACGAGGCCCGCTCGTAGCGGGCCTCGTTAGCCGTTATGCGGTCCGGTGTTACTCGTCCGGGTGAGAAACCGTGACGGTCTTGATGACCTCGCAGTTCGTGACGACGTCGTGCTCGCTCGAGAGCACCCAGGCGACGTCGTGATTACCGGGGCCGCAGTCGAGCGTGTCAACCTGGTTGTCCGGGGCGAGGGCGAACAGCACATCGTTGCCGGGGCCGCCCTGGAGCTTGTCGGCGCCGTAACCGCCGTGCAGACGATCACGCCCAGCACCGCCGTCGAGCGAGTCGTCGCCCGAGCGGCCGCGCAGACGGTCGTTGCCGTCGCCGCCAAGGATCGTGTCGTTCCCAGGACCGCCGACGACGTAGTCGTTGCCGGGACCGGCGTCGACCGAGTCGTTCCCCCAGCCGGCCCAGACCCGGTCGTTGCCCTCGAGGGCGTTGACCTGGTCGTCACCGCCGCGGGCGTTGATCTTGTCGTTGCCCGGCGTGCCGGTGATGACGTCGGGGCCGTTCGTGCCTCGGATGTGGACACGCCCGGCTGCGTATGCGCCGGCGACGAACACGAGAGCTCCGAGGATCGCGAAGAGAATGAGCCTGCCTTTCACGGGGTTACCTCCTAGTCGCATGACTCTCTGATGGTTTCCCCGGGCCGTCAGACGACGGTTCGGCAGAAGTAAAAGCGCCGTAAAACGGCAGGTGGACTGTAAAACGGGTGGCGCGGCCGGGCTCGCTCTCGACCTCGACACTGCCGCCCATGCCCTCGACGAGCTCCTTCACGATCGCAAGGCCGAGACCGGTTCCGACCGGACGCTCGTCGCCGTAGCGCGAGTGGAGGTAGAAGCGCTCGAAGGCGCGGGGGATGTCCTCGGGCGCGAGGCCGGGCCCGGTGTCTTCGACGGTGAGCTGCCCCGGTTCGGCCAGCACGCGGACGACGCCACCCGCGGGGGTGAGCCGGAGTGCGTTCTCGACCAGGTTCGAGGCGATCTGGAGCGTGCGATCGGCGTCGGCGGTTGCGGGCGCCGCGCCGGGCACGAGGGCCTCGAGCGTGACGTTGAACGAGCGCGCCTGCGCCTCGTAGCGCTGAACGGCTTCGCGCGCGATCGTGCCCAGATCGAACGGTGCCTTGTGCACGCTGAACTCGGACTTGTTCATGCGTGCCAGGTCGAGCAGGTCACCGACGAGCCGCTCGAGCCGCGCCGCTTCGCTTTCGATCGTCCTGGCCACCTCCTCGCCGGAGAAAGCGCCGTCGGTCACTCCCTCGGCGTAGCCACGGATCGCGGTCAGCGGCGTCTTCAGCTCGTGGCTCACCGAGAGCAGGAAGGAGCGCTCGGCCGTGCGGGCCTTCTCGAGCTGCGCCGCCATCTCGTTGAAGCCGCGCGCGAGGTCGGCGAGCTCGGAGGCGCCCTCAACGGGGACAGGCTCGGGCGTCTTCGCCTCGCCGAGGCTGCGAGCGGCTTCGACCACGCGACGGACCGGCCGCGCGAGTCGTCGCGCGAGCAGGAAGGAGATGAGCGCGGCGAGCGCGGCTCCCGCAGCGCCCGCGATCAGCAGCCCGATCAGGAAGGGCCGGAAGGCTGTCGACCCGAGACTCTTCGGCCGCAAGAGCACAAAAGCGGACCGGTTTCCGAGCGACCTGGCCGCGAAGAAGTAGGACGTACCCTTGATCGCCACGGTTCCGTTGAGTGCGCCTTTCTTCCGGAGCAGCGCGCGCCGGTCTCCGGGTAGATACAGGGCGAGCTTTTTAAGGGCGGCGCACTGAGGCTGCTCCTGTTGCCGCGCGAAGTACAGCTTCAGCGATCGCTCGTTGATTCGGGCGCACGGCACCAGAGCCACACGCTCACGCTCGGCGAGCAGGTCGGCCTGGTGGCTGACGTCCCGCAGCGTCGCTCGCTCGACCTCGCGGCGGGTGACCGTGAGTCCGATCGCGAGCGTGAGCCCGACGGAGAGGACGACGACTGCCGCAGTGGCGGCGAAGAGGAGCGCCCGCAGCGACGGGCGGCGGAGCCTCACGGCTTGACGGCTTTGTAGCCCGACCCGCGGACCGTTCGAATCAGATCGGGGCGGCCGAGCTTGCGCCGCAGCTGGGCGACGTGGACGTCGACCGTCCGGGTCCCACCCGGATAGCTCATGCCCCAGACCCGGTCGAGCAGCTGGTCGCGTGAGCAGACGATGCCGCCGTTCTCGATCAGGCAGTCCAACAGGTCGAACTCCTTGCTCGTCAGCTCGACCGGCTTGCCGGCGACGGTGACCTCGTGGCCGCGGCGGTC
>Ga0137371_10004743_pt1 | contig 10642 bp, 14 predicted proteins | sample SagtaG_7_FD_104919 | JGI IMG/M metagenome (GOLD analysis project Ga0137371, IMG submission 104919) | Vadose zone soil microbial communities from Sagehorn Ranch, Mendocino, California, USA - Sage1_R_40_16 metaG | ecosystem: Environmental > Terrestrial > Soil > Vadose zone | place: USA... | reverse complement strand
TTTCCAGAGGACAAGCCTCACTTCACCACAGCCTCTTGCTTCTCTGTGGCACACTCGGCTTGGTCTTTTCTCCATACTTCCTTTTTGTTACTTCCTTCAAAAAAAAAGTGTCAGGGAGAGAGCGCGGCCTACCCGGTGCCTATCCCTTTCGCGTCGAAAACGGCAGCATAACCACCGTGCTGCCGCCGCGATTCTCCCTCGAAGAAGCCATTCGCATCAATCAAGAGGGACAGCGACGTGACGGCATTGAGCGCATTGATGACGATGGAACCGTCTCCTTTGCCGAGCAGAACATGGCGATTCTCAAGGAAGTGATCGGATACGAGTGTCGACGGATGCCACTCTCGGAAGTCGAGTCTTGGGCCAAGGAACTCCACGCACGCTATCGGACCTTTGCCGATCAGGTCGGCGTGAAAAGCCAGACAGGATAAACGATGAGATGCGCGAACTGGCAGAGATCCACACGCTGATTTTCGACTTCGATGGGCTGCTCGTTGATTCAGAAACGGTCATCTATCAATCCTGGCTGGAGGTGTATCAGCAATATCACTGTGTGCTGCCTCTAGAACAATGGATCCAGTGTATCGGGAGTTCGGCCATGGTATTTGATGCGCATGCCTACCTGGAAACCCTGATCGGACAGCCGCTCTCGCGTCAGGAGCTTGACGCGCAACGTGCCACCCGGCAAATGGAACTGATGGCAACCCTCGGCCCATTGCCAGGGGTCGAGCAGTACCTGAGGGATGCGAGGCGACTTGGTTTGAACATTGGGTTAGCTTCAAGCTCGTCACAAGTGTGGGTGGTGGGCCATCTGACGCGACTGGGGCTCCAGACCTATTTTGATTGTATCAGATGTGCCGATGATGTTACTGCGACGAAACCCCATCCTGAACTCTATCTCTCAGTCCTCAAAGCGCTCGATACCAGGGCCGATCAAGCGCTAGCGTTTGAGGATTCCCCCAATGGGATCCAGGCCGCGCAAAGAGCGGGGATGTTCTGTGTCGTTGTTCCCAGTGCGATGACCAGGCATCTTCCGCTTGAGGATGCGGATGTCCAACTGACATCCCTGACCGACATGACGTTGGAAGCATTGATCGCAACGGTTGACGCTCGACGAGCGCGAAAGAAGCTGCTCACGTGAATCCCTCTTTTTCACGGAGTTCTCTTCTCGTTGAGAGGCGCGTTGCCACAGGCAGAATCTCACGGTGGGTGCGTCCCGGATCCATAGTGGCCGATTTTCTTGTCTAGAAGGGGTTTGCTCCTTCTCGCTATGGCTCGTCACCTCGTCGTAACAAGTCGTTCTACCACCGTAAGAAGTATAGGATATATTCATTCGTAGACAGAGTTCGTCTCCTTCACATGGAGGAACAGATCGGTTGTACATCGTGCCACCGTTTCATCGGCCAACGACACGCCGGTATTCGATCTGTTTACAAGGAATGTCGAGTCATGCTATGCTTCTCATGGTGGAAAAGCGATCGGTCATGCAAGAAGCCTGTCACTATGCGAGCCAGGTGTGAAGCCTCGTTGAACAGATCAGGGAGGGTCTTGCAACTGGCTGTCCATCTTCGGAGTGAACTGAAACTTGGAAAAACACGCCTTACTTCAGGCCATGGGACGAACGCCTTGCTCCGATCATCCGAGCAGAAGCGTTTCGAGGCCAGGGGTGAACAAACACCGGCGGTGATCCTGGACGAGTTGCATTCCCTCATAAACAAGCTGGAGGGGAGCATTGCTGACCCTCTCATCTCCTGAAGAGGACGAGCAGATACCGACTACTAGTGCTTCTCCTTATGAACAGACCTGAACGACGAAAGGAACATGCTATGGAACTGGAAACCACCACGCAGGCCTCCGCTCGCTGCATCCCGTTTAGTTTGCTCTTTGCACAGCACACTGATCCTACGTGCGAGGGAGACCAAACAGGGGGCGCTGAAACGGAAACCCAAACCAGCCTGGACGGCATCGTCAAAACCGATTCCGAAGAGGATGAGGATGTCGATTAAGTGCCACCTCAGGAATGAAGGGACAGCATTGCAGTGCTGTTGAGGAGCAAAAGCGTGTCGCTATGAGAACGGTGCTCATTTTAACCCAATCGCATGATCCCCACCTGCCTCCGGTCGCAGAAGCCATTCGCGCCAGGGGTGCCGAGGTGCTCTGCTTCAATCTCGCCGATTTCCCTGAAGCGGTGGCGCTGAGCGCCACACTGGAGAGCCGCCAGGATAGGTGGTCGGGGAGCATCCGTGTTCAAGGCCGGTGCGTTCCCCTGGAGACACTCGCGAGCATCTGGTGGCGCCGCCCCAAACAGTACAAAGCGCCGACGACGTATTCACCCGGCGAACGGGCCTTTCTTGAAGAAGAAGCCAACCGAGGCATCATCGGCGTGCTGGAGAGCCTGGCGCTGCAACAGACGCTGTGGGTCAGCCACTTGCACAGTATTCGCCGGGCAGAACTCAAGCCCTTGCAACTGGCAGCCGCGCAGCAGCTTGGCTTGCGCACTCCCCGTACCCTGTTGACCAATGATTCCGGTGCGGCTCGTGCCTTTTATGAGACCTGCCAGGGACAAGTGGTGCTCAAAGCCGTTTCCAGAGGCGCGATCGAGGAGGAGGAACGACGCTTCATTGCACCTCGGCTCATCATCGCGCGAACGCCGCGCGCCTGCGCTTGTTCCTGCGGCGGTGGACCGGCAATCGAGATCAGCGTTCCCCCACGCCGGAGTGTGGCCAGCAAACTGCTCAAGGTCTCTCCGCCGACCCCATCGAGCACCAGATCCATCTCCTGGACCACGCGCTCAACGGGGGTCATCGTGTAATCCACGACAGTATCGGCGCCAAGAGAGCGCACAAACTCGACATTCGCCGTGGAGGCCGTGCCGATCACCTGCGCGCCTTTCCATCTCGCCAACTGAACCGCAAACAAGCCCACCCCGCCCGCTGCTCCCTGTATCAATACCCGCTGACCAGCGGTCAAGCCGCCATGATCAAAAAGCGTCCTCCAGGCCGTTGTCGCGCCGACCGGCACGGTGGCGGCTTCAGCAAAACTCAACGTCTGCGGCTTGAGCGCGAGCGCTTCGACCGGTAGCGTGATGTACTCAGCGTAGGCTCCTCCGCTGGTCTGCCCAAGAACGGCTTGTCCTCTCTTGAATGCCGTCACACCGGGACCAACGTCTTCGACCACTCCAGCCACCTCGATGCCAGGCGTATAGGGAAAGGTCACCGGCTGGGAATCTTTCAGCAAGCCCAGGCGGATTTTCCAGTCAATCGGGTTCACGCCAGCCGCGTGGACCCGCAGCAGCACTTCGCCCGATGACGGCTCTGGACGTGGTTTCTCTTCAAGCTTGAGCTGTTCAGGTCCACCATAGTGGTGAACTTGAATGGCTCGCATGGTTTGCATTGCCATCGTCGTTCTCAACCTCTTTTCTCGCACCTGCTACTGGAGCGTTTGCAACCAGTTCGTGATCGCCTGCCCAACCTCATCAGGGCAATCTTCCTGCGGCCAGCGGAAGGCGTGCAGCGTCACCTCGGTCTGTGCGGGCCAGGTGCGGCAATACTCTCGTAAGGCCCCATTTAAGAGAGCAGAGGGATGGTCACAGTTGATGAACAGCTTGGGAACCGGACTCTGCTCAAGCCATTTGGCATACGCCTCGTAAATTTCGGCAACCTCAGCAGGCTCTCCATTGATCGGAACCTGGCGTGGAAAGGTCAACATGGGCCGTTGCCCTTCTCCGGGTTCGATGAAGGGGCGATGATACTCCGCCATCTCTTCGTCAGTCAGCCCACGGAGGATAGTGGGGGGCAGCGCCCTTTCGATGAAGAAATTCTGCTCCAAAATCAGCTGTTCTCCCGCCTCTCCCCGCAGCATCTGGAGGCCCCGCTGTGTAAACTCAGGAAAGTCTTCCCAGGTAAAGGGCCTCACATTCGCCTCGATATACGCGAGGCCTTTGATAGAATTGGGATGGCGGCGAGCCCAATCGAAGCCAAAAGATGCTCCCCAATCGTGCATGACAAAGGTTACCTGCTCATTGACCCCTAGCTCGTCGAGCAACGCATCTAGAAAGCTCCGATGCTCGACGAACGTATAAGAATTGGGGCCACTCTTGGGAAGCTTCTCCGAGTCGCCCATGCCGATGAGATCAGGGGCGATACAGCGGCCCCATCCTTCCAAGTGCGGGATCACATTGCGCCAGGTATAGGATGAAGCAGGATTGCCGTGCAGGAAGACAATGGGATCACCACTTCCTACATCGACATACGCCATCTCTCGCCCCAGAACCAGTTGATGCTTTTTTTGATAGGGAAATGTTGCGCTCATCATAGTGCTTTCTGTTCCTTCGGAAGCTATTCCAGGGTTTGCAGCCAGTTCGCAAGAGCCGTGCCAATCTCATCAGGAGAGTCCTCCTGGAGATTATGAAGCCCTCGCACGATCACCTCGCTTTGCGCGGGAAAGGCTCGGCAGAACTCATGCTGACTCGGTTGTAACCTGCCTGGATCGCCCTGAATGTATAATTTGGGAACGGGACTGTGGGAAAGCCACTCTCCGTAGGCCAGCACGATTTCGGTCACATCGGCTGGCTCTCCATCAATCGGAAGCTGACGTGGCCAAGTGAGCGTGGGGCGACGCGCTTCGCCCGGCTCGGCAAACGGACGGCGATAGGTATTCATCTCTTCCTCCGTCAACCTGCGCAGAATCGTCTGGGGAAGATTGAACTCGATAAAGGAGTTGTGTTCCAGCACCATTTGTTCGCCTGCTGAAGACCGCAACGCCTGGAAAGTCTGGCGTGCTGTTTCCGGGTACTCGCTCCAGGTGTAGGGCTTGACAATCGCTTCCATATAGGCAAGACCTTTCACCGCGTCCGGGTGACGACGAGCCCAATCGAAGGCTAGAGCCGATCCCCAATCATGCACCACAAAGGTGATACGCTGGCGAACGCCGAGTTGCTCAAGAAGTGCATCCAGGTACCGGCGATGCTCGACGAAGGTATAGGAGCCGGGGCCGCTCTGGGGCAGCTTCTGTGAATCGCCCATGCCGATGAGATCAGGGGCAATGCAGCGGCCAAGCGCCTCGACATGAGGAAGAATATTGCGCCAGATGTAGGAGAAGGTGGGATTGCCATGCAGGAAGACAATGGGATCACCCTGACTCTCGTCCACATACGCCATCTCCACTCCCAGAACAAGTTTCCGCTTTTTTTGATAGGGAAATGTTGCACTAATCATGTTGTTCTCTGTTCCTTTCTGAATACAAACGGTCATACGGTAGACCTGTAGTAAGGTTGTCAACATCTCTCTCTTCTTAAGAAAGAATGCTTATGGAAAGGGACGCTGCAAGGGATGCATGCGAACACCTCGAGAGGTTACTTCTACGGAACGCCTCCTCCCAGCAAAGCCGTGTGTGCGAGGCCTGCAACAAACTGCTCTTCTGAAACAGGAAAGGGATCGTGCCCCTGGAAGTATTGGACGTAGACATACTGATGGCAGGCTCCCAACAGCAGAGCAGCGAACGAGAATGGCTCGATCTCTGGCTTGAGCCGACCAAGACGCTGCTCTGCCGCAACATAGCTTGCCACCTGCTCATAGATGTTCAATGGTCCGCCTTTGCGCTCCTGCATCCAGAGGCGAAAATGGTTCAGCAGATCGATGTCCGCAAATAAAGCCGTGGTTAAAGGCAGCAGTTTGCGGTAATACCGAATGGAGGCCAGGGCAATGTCGCGCACATTCTCCTCGATGGCTCCCTGCCCGATCCGTTCTTCCCGGACAACGGCGAGAAAATCTGGCACGTTCTCTTCAATCGCTGCCAGGATTAACGCTTCCTTGGTTTCAAAGTGTTTGTACAGAGTTCCTTCAGCACATCCTGCGGCCTCAGCAATCTCTTTATTGGTTAGGCGAGCCAGACCTCTCGTTTGAAGCATCTGTTCTGCCGCCTCCAAAATGTACTGGCGTGTTCTCATCAGCAACAAGCTCTTCCTTTCAACATCTTACAAAAAGAGAGTGACTAATCACTATAAAAATATAGTACACAATCACTCTTCTGTCAAGAGAGAACAGAGCGAACATGGGCTCACGCATCCAATGAGCAGTTCAGCGCTTGATTTCCTGACCAGTACTCTAGATGTCCTGGAACTCTTTCTCTCCTTTTTTCCATGAATGATGGGCAGTACCAAGATAGTGAGCAGCCAGCGGCAACGCAAAGAAGCCAGTGCTGTTTACAGGCAGGCACGCCGACATTGGCCGCATGAAGAGCGCATCAAAGAACTGGCCGAATTGTTTTTGTAGCAGCACCTGCACGTCTTCACCTCGTCCCCTCCCCTCGTAAGCCTCTTCCTCAGAAGCGCTCCGCAACCATGCGCCCCTGACCGCTGTCGTCACATCTTGCGCCTTCCTCCGTAAGTTCCTGTCACCGTCAGGTGAACAGGCGCAGGTAGGATAGCCCCATGTGTGTTGTGTATGCCTTGTGTTGAGGCATACACAGGCGCAGCATGAGAAGCGCCAGAGAGAGCAAAAAGCTTCCCATCAGACACGATGACGAAAGGGACAAAGGATGAGCGCGTTTGTGATGGTCATTGATGACTCGCTCGTGATTCGCAAAATTCTGGAAACCTGTCTGCACCGGGCGGGCTACGAGGTGAAAAGCTTCCCGGATGGCGTCGAGGCCTTATGCTGGCTCAACACAACGGAAGCGCACATTCCTGACCTGGTAGTGGTCGATGTTGGTCTCCCCAAACTGGACGGCTACCAGATCATCCAACAAATCAAAGTCAGGCCTGCGCTGGAGCGCACCAGGCTGGTGATTCTCTCGCGGCGTGATGGAGTCCTCGACCGTCTCAAGGGCCGATTGGTCGGCGCGCATGCCTATCTGACCAAGCCCTTCAAGACCGACCGGCTGCTTGCGGTGATCCAGACCACTCTGGGGAACGCTGTTCGCAGCGCCGAGGGAGCAAGGGGGCAAGGAAGACATGAGCCGGTTTCCTCGGAGGCAATGGCGCGCTCTCACGTCTCAGCGGAAGTCTTTCCCCCTCCCAGGCACAGCACATCGATGAACATCAAGCACCGTGAGCAAGATTGCAGAAGGATGGAAGCCATCTATGGACGCACAGGAGGACCGGAGTGAAGTTGCCCGTCTGCGGCAACGCATCGCCCAAGAATATGAAGCCGCCACGCGCGGGCTGACTGGCCTGGCCTCTGGCACGGCCAAGCACGAGTTTATTACCAGGCGCATGGAGCAGATGGGCGCCTACCACGAGACGCTCAAGCAACTGGTGGGGGAACAGGAAGCCAGCAGGATGCTGGCCGAGACGCTGGAAGCTTTGTAATCGGTACCGGCAAGATGCTCAGACAGAGCGCTACACACTCACACTCTTTCACACAAATGGAGCAAAAAACACGATGTCGAGTTGTTGGCTTGAACCGGCCATACCGAAGCCTACCTGCGTGATCGACGCTGAAAGCGCTTGTGAGCAGGCGCGGTTGATTGACCGGGAGACGCTGCTCACCGAAGCGAAGGGTGATTCCCTCTCTGAGAATCGCCGGTGGCTCTCCACCATCGTGGCAGGTGCATCCCATAAGCAGAGAGGAGGTAGCTGATGGCTCACCATCTTTCTTCTTCTTCGCCCTTACGGGTTGAGGAGCGGGAACTGGTACGACAACTGCAACTCGCCCGTCAGCTCTTCGAGGAGCTGGGTGGGAGCCTTCCACCAGCACATGTTGATCCCGCCCAGGTGTATAGCGCGCTTGATGTTGGCTGTGGAGCCGGGGGTTGGGTCCTGGATGTGGCACACACCTACCCGCATATGCAGGTGACCGGGATCGATACCAGCGAGCCGTGTATTGCCTATGCCCGCCGTCTCGCCGAGGAAGGTGATCTTTCTAATGCACACTTTGTCGTGCAGGATATGCGGTCGCTCGAGGAAGATGGCTTTCCACTTGATGCTTTCGATCTCATCCATATGGCCTTTCTTTCTTCCACACTGCTTACCACCGACTACCCGGCGCTCCTACGCACGTTGTTCCGGCTTTGCCGTTCTGGTGGAATGGTCTGCTGGACGGAGATGGAGTTTCCGATTACCACCAGCCCGGCCTTTGAGCACCTCACAGCGCTGATCTGCCGCGCTCTGCAGGCGGCAGGGCATAGCTTCGTCCCGCCATCTCTGCAAGAGCTTGCAGCACTCTTCGTATGCCGGCGCGGAGAAACCGGACAGCTCGTTCAGCCCGACGAACGCCGCCACCTGGGGATCACTCCCATGATGGGAAGCTGGTTCCGTGCGAGTGGCTACCAACAGGTGCAGCATCTTCCCGCGGCCATTGAAGTCTCAACAGGCACAGGAGCGCATCCCTGTTTTGTACGCCAGGTAGAGGTCTTCGGACAACAGATCCGAGCGTTTCTCCTGGAACAGCAAGTGATCAGCAAGAACGCCTGTGAGCGCCTGCTCTTCCAGGTACTGGACGAGGTGCAACAGGAGACATTCTGTGGCCTTTGCTTTGTGCTCACCACCTGCGCGCACAAACCACTCCTAGAGAACACGACGCCGGGCTTCGCACTCTGAAGCCTGAAGAAGGTTCTCTATGTGACCGGTCTTCCTCTTGAGAGGATGTGAGGAAGCAGAAATATGAAAGAAGAAGCCAGACAAAAGGAAGGCTCAACACTATGCGCACGAAGTCTTTAGAGCGACCGCCTGAGACGCTCATTAGCAGCAGATCGGCGTCGTTGTTGTCGGAGGGCTATAGCCCGCGTGTCCTCCCTCCGCTGCTGGGAACCGTCGATCTGACCAGCTTATTTCTCTTGAATGTGTATTGGGTGACCAACGTCACCCCCCCTGGCGGCGGGCGGTCCTGCCAGCTTCACCTACTGGGTGATCGGCGGCACGCTCTTTTTTATCACCTGTTCGCTCGTGCTGGCCCAACTGGCCGCCGTCTTCCCCTACGAAGGCTCGATCTACAACTGGACTCATCACGCGCTGGGGCCGGGATGGGCGTTCTTCGTAGGAGTCTGCGCCTGGCTGCCGGGCGTGCTCTCCATCGTCAATGCCGCCGCAGCCTTCGTCTCCTGCTTGCAGGCACTCAATGCCTCCTGGCTCGTGCCCTCCTGGCAGCAAGGCCTCGCCATCTTTGGCGTCCTCCTCTTCACGGGGATCCTCTCCTGTCGGCGCACCCGCATGGTGCAGTATGTCCTCAACGCCGCCGCCACCGGGATGGGTCTGGCTACTGTGCTCATCGGGGGAGCCGCGGTGCTCTGGCTCGCGCGTGGGCGTCCTTCCGCCACCAACTTTGCCGACCTGTCCGGTTGGCGGATCACCCTGGGGACCGCAGGCGAACCTGGCCCTCTTGGGCAGTGTGGTGCTCGCCCTGATGGGATCGGACATGCCACTGGCGCTGGGGGGAGAGATCAAGGACCGCAAGGCGATCCCGCGCCACCTGACGTGGGGGACGATCCTCACCCTTGTCGGCTACCTGGTCTTCACCTTCGCGCTGCTGGCCGTGCAGGGGGCCGGAGTGGCCGGGAGCACCGTCAACCCGATGGTGTTGCTGATCGCAACGGTGGAGAGTGTGTTCGGCAAAGTTGGCGGCAGCGTCATGGCGGTCTGCCTGCTCTTGTACTTCCTGCTCATCCCGGTGGCCCTCAACCTCTGCTTCGCGCGCCTGTTCCTGGTAGCAGCCATCGACGGGCGGGTCTCGATCCGTTTCGCCAGGCTCAATAAGGAGCGAGTTCCCACAAGTGCCCTCGTCACGCAACTGATCATTGCAGGGATCTTTGCGGCACTACTCTACTTCCTGGTGCCGCAGTTCGGCTTCTTCGGCACGCCCGCGACTTTTACCAGCGAGGTCTATAACGTGCTGGGCGCCAGCCTCCTGCTGTTCTGGTCCGTGTCCTTCATGTTCCCGTTCCTCGACGTGGCTGCGCTCTACATGCGCCATCGCCAGGTGTTCCGTCACCTGCGCGTCGTCCCTCTGCCTCTTCTGGGAACCAGTGTCCTGGTGGGAACCGTGCTGTGCGGGACAACGATCGTGATCACGCTGTTCAACTCGTTCATCCCCACGCTGATTCCCAATGGCACGTGGGTGCTCATTGTGGGAGGGCTCACCCTCGCCTGCCTCATGCTCTGCGGCATCGGGAGCATGCTCACCACCAGCGAGGCGCAATGGGAGCAGATGGGCGCTTCGGAGCAGCTCTGACGGAAAGGAAGGAACCTTTGATGAACCAACCGATTCTCGTCACCGTCGCCGACGAGGAGGAGAGCCGGGCCGCGGCTTCCCTCCTCCTCGCGCAGCAGACACGCCAACGCGCCCTCGATGCGCGCCTGCCGGCTGCCCAGGCGCGATCGGAGCTTGAGGCAGCGCTTGCTGAGTCGCTTGATAGTGACGAACACCCCCTGGTAGCCCTTGATGAAGACGGGCAGGTCCGCGGGTATGTCCGGCCCTCGGTGTGGCAGCTCTCCCTGACCAGCATCCTGCGGGCTTTTCTTTCAACACGCAACGGGGTCGCTCGCACCCTGGCGCTTCCCGACCCGGCAGATGCCGACGCGCGTGCGGTCGCGACCGCCCTGCTTGCGGCTCTCTCCGAGTTCTGGCAAAGCCATCAGACGACCGGGGATCTCATCCGCTGGCCGAGCGCCGATCCCTGGCTGGAGCCGCTCTTGGCTGAGCAGGGA
>Ga0137371_10004740_pt1 | contig 10646 bp, 8 predicted proteins | sample SagtaG_7_FD_104919 | JGI IMG/M metagenome (GOLD analysis project Ga0137371, IMG submission 104919) | Vadose zone soil microbial communities from Sagehorn Ranch, Mendocino, California, USA - Sage1_R_40_16 metaG | ecosystem: Environmental > Terrestrial > Soil > Vadose zone | place: USA: California... | reverse complement strand
GATTCTGCGCAGATCGAAGCCGAGTTAGGTTAGTAACGTTCCGCAAGTTGGGCGGCATACCAGAAACACAATTCACGCGCTGAGTCTACGTCGGCTGTCGACCCTGAGCCGCCGGTCGCCTTTAGACGGGACGTCGCGATCGCTCACTACCGCTGCTTCGATCCCAGCAGCGTATGCTTCACGACGCTGTCCGGCACGGTCTCCCCGTGTCGCAGCGTGAAGACCGTCTTCCGCCTCAACCCGAGATCGAGCTCCACGACCACGTGACTGTGGTCGCGGGCCATCCGCCAGGGGCTGGATGACTTCGGCCCGCCGCCCGTCACGGCTCGCGCAGCGGTGAGCACGTCGTCCGGCGGGTCGGCGATCACCGCCAGCTGCCTGCAGGTCACGCAGCGGCGGGAGGGCTGCTCCAGGTCAGCCGTGCACACGTTCCGGCCGCAATGGCCGCACGCGGCGCGATGCCGGGCGCAGGCGTCCTTGCCGCACACGGGACAAGCCTCGGCGCCTTTCGGCGAGAACACCTGGCCGTCCACGTGGCACTCCTTGCGGTGTGCCGCACAGGCGTACGAGCCGGCTGCGTCGACCAGTGGCTCGAGGTGGGTGACGCAATGCCGCAGCCCATCCTCCACGCACTCGGCCGAGTGGCCGGCGCAGACGAGCTTCCCGCACGACCCGCACGCACCCACTTCATCGGACGCGAAGATCGCTGCCTCCTCCTGCGCGCAGCCCGCCCGATGCTGCCCGCAGACCAGGCGCCGGGACGTGTCGGTACGGCGCAGGTGCGGCGAGCAGTGCACCTGTCCATCCACGGCGCACACGGCGCTATGCGCCGCGCAGACCAGCTTGCCGCAGCTCGCGCATTGCGTCACCTCGTCCACACCCACCCGCTCCCTGGACCCGCCCTCACAGGTGCGCAGGCACGCCGTGCAGAGACGACGGCGTCCCTTTGGCGCGTCCGCGTGGCTCTGCTCGGCGTGCCGGTTGCAGACGACCCGGCCGCAGCTGCCGCACGGCTCCAGGCACGTGGCGCAGGCCGCGTGCCCGTCCTCGGCGCACACGCCCTCGTGCGCCGTGCAGTACTGCAACCGGCACGAGGGGCATACGCGGGCGTGCTCGTCACACGCCGGCTGCCCGTCCACGCTACACTCGGCGAGGCCGTGCTCCGCGCAGAAGTCCTCGGCGCAGACTGAGCAGCGGTGCGAGCAGGCGTCACAGCCGCAGTGGTCGTGCCGGCAGACGACCAGGGCCGCCGGCGGGTGGCCGCAATGCGGACACGTCATGGCCCACGCGGCGGCACCGCTCAGGGACCGCTGCGCGCTGAACGTCCCCCGCCGCCCCCGCCCTGACTCGAGCTGCCACTCCGCCCGCTGCATCACGACGGTGGCCTCGACGAGCTGCACGGGATGCACGGTCGCCCGCACCTCACTGCGCCGGATCTCTTCGGTCCGGCGCCGCGCGGCGAGAGCCGAGACCGTGCCGATGGCCTCCTCGCTGGACTGCTCCTTGAGGATCGACTCGAAGTACCGCTCGAGCCTGGCGAGCTCGGCGGCAAGCTCGCCCGCGGCCGCGGCGCGTCGCGCGGCTACCCGCTCCGTCGACTTGTCACGGAGATGGCTCAAGAGGAGCCGGAGCAAGTCCCCGGGCTCCCGAGCGGCAACCGGCTTTGCCGCGGCTGCCAACGCTTCATCGGCGGGCTCGACCCGGCCCGCTTCGAGATCCTGGAACGCGCCGGCCAGGTCGTCATCTACCCTGGCGCCGGTCGACAAGTCGTACACGTCGCTTTCTACCACCGCTTCCTCGACCCCGGCGCCAGCGCGCAGCACGACGCGCGCGAACAGCCGTCCTATGGGATGCACGGCCAGGCGCTTCTCGCTCGCCCGCGCCGTGCCGTCCCGTACGGGAATCGCGAGCTCGACGCGCCGCGGATCGCCCGCACCGGCCGGCGCGATCAGACCCAACGACAGGCGCGACGCCCGCGCGCGAATGGCCTCGAGCAGCTGGGAGAGGAAGGGGCTCCCAAGCACCGCGATCTCGGCATCCGGATCGCGCTCCAGCGCGTCGACCGAGAACGCTAGACGCAAGGATTCGCGGTCCCTGAAAAACGGGCGTTCGGCCTGGGGCAAGCGCAGCTCGGAATGATCCGGGCCGAGTGCGGCCTGCTTCACACCAGCGAGCCGGCAGTAGCGCTGGAGCAGCGGCCGGATGCGCGCGTCGGCGAGCGGATCGTTGTCGCCGGTCGGCTGCGGCGCCGGCAGAGCAGGCTCGCGCCGAGGCTTGGGCTTAGGCTTGGGCTTGGGGCGCTGGGTCACTCGGCGTCGGCCTCGATGTCGGCGAGGAACAGGGGAAGACGGTCCACCTGCGCCACGAGCGCGATCGCGCGTCCGGAGCTGCTCACGCCGCTCAGCCTTACCAGCTCCCCGTACCTGGGATGGCTACCGGCTGGCTGGTGCGTCGTGACGCCTCCGATGGGCTCGATCGACTTGAGTGCCTCGAGCACCTCCGTCACGTGGACGCCGAGCCGCTGGCGCTTGGCGTCCCAGCCGGCGGCGCGGACTAGGTGGCTCGTCCCGTAGCCGAGTCGCAGGCGACCCGCCGCGGACAGCTCCTGGAACCGGCGCTCGAGGCGTATGGCGTTGTCGTCCGGCGCGATGAGGGAGTTCAGCTGCTCTTGCTCCTTGCCGACCGCGCTGCTCTTCTCGATGTCGGCGCCGATCGCCTCCACTCGTCGCGCGAAGTCCTCTTCGTTCTCGGAGGCGAGCCACTCGTCCGCGAGTCGGCCCTCGAACGTATGTGCGCCGCCGAACTCGCCGAGGATCAGGTCCAGCTCGCCCACCACCAGCTCGAACAGCTTGATCTTGCGGTCGAGCAGCTGGAGGATGTACGCCTCGATCGTCCCGGCGGCGGCGAGATTCACGATGTGTACCTCGCGCGTCTGCCCGATCCGGTGCAGCCGTCCGATGCGCTGCTCCACCACCATCGGGTTCCAGGGCAGGTCGTAGTTCACGAGCACGTTGCAGAACTGGAGGTTCCGTCCTTCGCTGCCGGCGCGGCTGGCGATCAGCACGCTGCGCTCGTCCTCGTGGAACGCGCGGATGCGTTTGTCCCGCTCGGGCGTCGAGTGCGCGCCCCAGTAGACGATCGCCTTGCGACCGAGCTTCGTGACGCGCTCTTCGATCAGTTCAATGGTGGGGCGGTGATCGCTGAAGACCACCACCCGGTCGGGGGTCTCTTTCAACAGATCGGTGAGCACGGTGAGCTTGGCGTGCGTCTTGATGCCCTTCGCCCGCTTGGCGAGCTGCTTCGCGATCGTGCGGTACGCGGGGTTGATGCGCTCGCTCTGCGCCAGGTGCTCGAGCGACTCGGCGAGTGCGCGCGCGGAGGAGCACAGCCGCTGGCGTAGGTGGATGACCGCGAGCTGGATGATCCCCCTCCGGCTCCGCTTCCGGGTTCCCGTCCCGTCATCCCCCTCCTCCTGCGCGGCCGGCTGGACGAAGCCTTCCCGATAGAGCCTGCGCAGGAACTCGGTGGTGCCCTGGTACAGGTCCGCCTCGGCCTTGGTCAGGCGGACCTCGGGGTGGCGCGCGCGGCGCGGCGGCAAGTTCAGGTCGTCGATCACGCTCGTGCGCCGCGTGCGGATCATCACCTCGTGCGTCAGCGCCCGCAGGGCGGCGGGGTCCTTGGGCATGCGGCGGTCGCCGGCCACGAGATGCACCTTGCGGAACTCCGGCCAGGTGCCGAGCTGTCCCGGCCGCAGCAGCGTGACGAGGTTGTACAGCTCGCGCAGGTCGTTCTGCAGCGGCGTCGCCGTGAGCAGCAGGATGAAGTCGCGTTCGATTTTCTCAATGAACTGGTAGGTCGCGCCGCGCTGGCTCTTGACCTTGTGCGCCTCGTCCACGATCACGAGGTCCCAGCGGTGCCGCAGGATCTCCTCGGCATGCCGGCGCGAGCGCGCGCGGTCGTGCGACACGATCGCCTTGGTGACGTTCAGCCAGTCGTCGGGCTCGCTCGGCGTGTCGAAGCGCTCGAAGAACTTCTGCTCGAGCTCGCCCTGCCACTGCCCCACGAGCGAGGCCGGCGTCAGGATCAGCACGCGGCGGGCGAGCCCGCGAATCGCGAGCTCCTTGTAGATGATGCTCGCCTCGATCGTCTTGCCGAGGCCCACCTCGTCGGCCAGGATGGCGCGGCCGCTCATGTGGCGCAGCACCCGCTGGGCGACGTCGATCTGGTGCGGCAGCGCCTTGATCGCGTTCGCGTCGAGTGTGATCAGCCGTTCGAAGCCCGGGACCAGGGCGATCCGTTCCGCCTCACGCCGCAGCTCGTGCCAGGCGCGGTCGGTCGGGGGCGCTTGGAGCCGTTTCGCGAACGCCTCGAGGGAGTGCTTGTCTACAGACCAGACGTCCTCGGCTGGCGGAGTGGGCAGGGGCAGAACGGTTGGCGACTCCGGCATCGACACGCAGCGGGTGGCGAGGGGGCCACAATATACCAGTTATCAGTTATCAGTTATCAGTTGTCAGTTCTCAGCTTTCAGCGGACGTCGCCGACAGCGCCGACGCGGCCGCGCTCAAGCACCTGGGCTATCCGGTCAAGAATTTTGCTGAGGCGGTGCTCGGCGAAGGCCCCTGGGAACCGAAGCCGGAATTGTGGAAAGACGGAGTCGAGCGCGGGCAGTTTTAGCGCTTCTCCTCGCCGCACGCGCGCCGCAATTCCTCGCGCTCATCCGCGCTCAAGTCCCGGCTGAAATGGAGCAGCCGATCCAGGACATCGTCGGTCTCGAAGTAGGCCTTGCGGCAGTCGAGGTGCGCGAACCCTCCCGGAACAAAGCGCCCCTCCTCGTAGAAGACGAGCCGGATGCGCCAGCTCCCGCGCGCGATGGGCTCGCGGCAGCTGCGGCATTTCGCCTGGGCGCCCGGCGAGCGCTCGGCGCCGTCGATCCGCGGGAGGCGCCGGTGCGCGAGGCTCGCGCGCGCCGCGCGCTCAAGGCTCTCTCGATCGGGCACGTCCGCCGGCGTTTCCACCAGGGCCTGGAGCAGGGGCTCCGGCCGCTTGTAGGCCGCGCAGTGGGGATGGAACCACGCCGTCATCTCGCCCTCCGCAAAGGGGTTGGGCAGGCGCTCGCCGAAGCGCAGCTCGCCACGCTGGATGCTTTGAGCGCAGCCGCGGCACTTGGAGCGACCGCTAGTGGCGGTTTCGAAGAGGTGAGACACGCCGGGAACTCGCTACGCGGCTCGAGCCTCCACCTCGGCATTCTCCCGCGCAAGAAACGCGTGGATCTGCGCGACCACCGCCGCACCCTCGCCGATCGCGCCGCCGACGCGCTTGACCGAGCCTGAGCGCACGTCGCCGATCGCGAACACGCCGGGCACACTGGTCTCGAGCGGCAGGCGCCCGCCGGCGCCGGTCCTGACGAAGCCCTTGTCGTCGAAGGCGACGTCGCAACCTTTGAGCCACTCCGTCGCCGGATCGGCGCCGAGGAACAGGAACACGTTGCGGATCGCGCGGGACTCCTCGGCGCCCGAGTCGCGGTGCCGCCAGCGCAGCGACACGACGCCGGACTCGTGCGAGCCCTCGAGCGCGACGATCTCGGTGCGCGTGCGCAATTCGATGTTGGGGATCGCGGCGATGCGGTCGATCAGGTACCTCGACATGCTCGCGGCGAGCCCCGCGCCGCGCACCAGCATCCACACCTTGGCGGCGTGCCGCGCGAGAAACACCGCGGCCTGCCCCGCGGAGTTGCCGCCGCCGACGAGCGCCACTTCCTGCCCCGCGCACGCCTTCGCCTCGATGGGCGAGGCCCAGTACCAGACGCCGCGCCCTTCCAGGGCCTTCAGGTCGGCGCAGTCCGGTCGGCGATAGCGGGCGCCGGTGGCGACGACCACCGTGCGGCTGCGCACGCTGCGGGCGCCGGCGAGCTCGAGCGCGAGCGGATCGCGCTCCTCCGGCCGGCCGCAGTCCAGGCGCACCGCTTCGGCCGGGATCAGCATGCGCGCGCCGAATTTCTGCGCCTGCGTGTAGGCTCGGCCCGCAAGCGCCTGGCCCGAGATGCCGGTCGGGAAGCCGAGATAGTTCTCGATGCGCGCGCTCGCGCCCGCCTGCCCGCCGAAGGAACGCGCGTCGATGACGAGCACCGAGAGGCCTTCGGAGGCCGCGTAGACCGCGGTCGCGAGTCCCGCGGGGCCCGCGCCGACGACGGCGACGTCGTGCACGCGCTCCGCATCGGCGGCATCCAGCATGCCGATGCATCTCGCGAGCTCGTTCTCTGCGGGATTGCGCAGCACCGAACCGTCGGGACAGGCGACGAGCGGCATGTCTTCGGGCCTAGTCGCGTAGCGCTCGATGAAACCGTGTGCGTCCGGGTCGCTCGCCGGATCGAAGACGAGGTGCGGAATGCCGTTGCGGGTGAGAAAATTCCGCAGCCGCGCCATGTCCGGGGACGAGGGCGCACCGATCAGCACCGGGCCGCCTGCGCCCATCTCGATCAGGCCCACGCGGCGCAGGATCAGCGCGCGCATGATCTCCTCGCCGAGATCGGCTTCGGCGACCAGCAGCGCGCGCAACTGCTCGGGGACGACGAGCAGCGCCTCGACCGCGCCGGCCGCGACGCCGTCCGCGAGCGCGCGCCGGCCCGAGAGCTGTCCGATTTCGCCCGAGAATCCTCCCGCGGAGAGCTCGGCGATGAGGAGATCGTGCCCGTGCCCGTCGCGGCCGGTGATGCGCACCCGCCCCGAGAGCACGACGAACAGGCCCGGGCTGGTCTTGCCGGTCTCGAACAGGCACTCGCCGTCCGCGTAGCGGCGCGGCTCACCGAACCGCCGCAGGCGCGCCAACTCCTCGTCCGCGAGGACCGGGAACATCTGCGCGCGGCGCGCTGCGAGCGTCGGGGATTGGTACAGCTCAGCCATCGCGGCGGGGATCCAGGTCCTCGTTTTCAGTTCCATGGGATGATAACCCCGGTGCGTTAATTCCCGCAGGTCTTGCGTGCGTCGGCCTTCGCCCCCACTATCTCCCGGTGAGATTCCCACGCCCCGTTGTTCTCCTGCTCGCTCTCCTGCATGTCTATATCGGCGTGCGGCTTCTTCTGCCGTTCGGCGCGGTCACGCAGCTCGCGGGAGGCTCGTTGCTCGCGGCGTGTTTCTGGCTCTTGCCCAAAGGATTCCGGATCCGCGACGAGCGCGGGCCCTGGGCGGTGATGCTCCCGTGGCTGGCGATGGGCTTTTTCTCGTGGCTGCTGGTGCTGACGCTCCTCCGCGACGTGAGCTTGGTCGCGTCCGTGCTCGCGCTGTCCCCGCAGGCCCGCGAGTCCTGGATCCGCATCTCGGCGACAACCGTCATGGCGCTCACGCCGGCGATCACGCTCGTCGGTTTTTTCATGGCGCGCCGGGTCGCACCGGTCGTGAACGTGAATGTGCCGCTCGCCGGCCTCCCCAAGGAGCTGGAGGGCTTCACCATCGCCCAGATCAGCGACATCCACGTGGGGCAGACCATCAAGCGGAATTTCGTAGCCGCTATCGTCGACCGGGTCAATCGCCTGCAAGCCGACATGATCGCGATCACGGGCGACGTCGTCGACGGCAGCGTGCCTGACCTCGCGCAGCACACCGCGCCGCTCGCGCGGCTCGAGTCGCGGCACGGGACCTATTTCGTCACGGGCAACCACGAGTACTACTCGGGCGTCCACGCGTGGATCCGCGAGCTCGAGCGCCTGGGCGCACGGGTGCTGATGAACGAGCACGTCGTCATCGATCACGACGGGGCGGCGCTGACGGTGGCGGGCGTCACGGACTTCTCCGCCCACCATTACGATCCCTCACACAGGAGCGATCCCCACGCGGCCGCGAAAGGGGCGCCCGAGCACGCGCCGAAGGTTCTGCTCGCGCACCAGCCCCGCTCCGCAAATTCCGCAGAAGCCGCCGGCTTCGAGCTTCAGCTCTCCGGGCACACGCACGGCGGGCAGTTCTGGCCGTGGAATTTCCTGGTGCGCCTGCAGCAGCCCTTCATCGCGGGGCTCAACCGCCTCGGCCGCATGTGGGTCTACACTAGCCGCGGCGCGGGGTATTGGGGACCGCCGATGCGTTTCGGGATCCCTTCGGAGATCACGCTCATCCACCTGGTCAGGGAATAGGAGATCCAATCATGCTCATCGTCAAATGGTTCGTCATCGTGGTCGTGGTGCTGGTCGTCGTGGCCGTCGCGGTCGGGCAGCTGGGCTTCCTGCAAGGCACGGCGCCCGCCGACCTCGGCGTGCGCGACGGCAAGCTGAAACCTCCGTCCATGACCGAGAACAGCGTCACCAGCCAGGCCGCTCTCTACCCCGATCACCCACAGCGCAAATACGCGGAGATCGCTCCGCTGCCGGTGAAAGGCGAAGGTCCGGCCACGATCGCCCAGATCAAGGCCATCGTGGAAGGCATGGACGGCGCCAAGGTGGTGAAAAGCGAGCCCGGCTACGTGTACGCGCAGTTCACCACCCAGCTGATGAAGTACGTGGACGACGTGGAGTTCTGGTTCGACCCGGCGGCGAACGCGATCCAGGTGCGCTCGGCCTCGCGCGTGGGCCGCGGAGACATGGGCGTCAACCGCAAGCGCATCGAGGCGGTGCGGGCGGCGTTGGACCCACCGAAGTGACGGCGCGCGGGATCAGGGGGAGCGCAACGCCTACACCGCCCTGCGCACCGGAAGGCTGCGGCGCGACACGTGGTCGGTCAGCCGCTTGACCGATGCCCTCGCGCGGGCCGCCGCGAGGGAAGCCGGCAGCTGCGTGTAGTCGTCGTTGAACACCTCGAAGCTGTAGTCGCCGCGATAGCCCATGTCATCCAGCCTGCACACGAGGCCGCGCTGGGTCGTCGATCCGTGATGATCGGTTATGACGCGGCACGGCCGACCGGCAGCGACTGGCGCCGTCAGTGACGGCCTGGCAACAAAACAGCCGCCCGCTGAAGTTTTGTTAAGCCGCCTGTTATAACGATGCGGCGCTCGTAACAACGAAACGCCGGCTTCGGAAACCGGGTCGTTCCGGCTTTAAGAAGACAGAAGACAAGACCGAACAGACCGAGCCGATTCGGGGACGACGCGAACACACACTCACACCAACCACTCACCGACCGCCGGGCATGAGCGCCTGCCGAGGGCAGGATGCAAGAGATTTCGAGGAGGAATCATGACCTTCAACGTAAAGGACATAAACAGCAAACCGGAAATGACCGGGAAAGCGCTGCTCGCCGTATCCGCCGCCGTGCTTTGGGGAATTTCAGCCCCGGTGTTTGCCGATAGCCGCCAAGACAACGATTCCGATTCGGTGGATCTGACCGACTCCAGGATTTCCGGGGACTTCGACTATGGGGTCTGCCGTGGGACGAATCCGAACTGCTACCACGACTGGGTGGGAGCAGGACGGCAGAACAAAGTGCTCGTATATACGCGGACGGCGGGACCCCGGCATGCGAACCTCGGGCCAGCGCTCCCCGCCGGTTTGAATCCGCCGCTCGATCCCGCCCGGCACATCGTCCAGACCAGCCTCATCCGCCTGTTGAACGCGGAAGGGATTGCGGTGGACTGGACCGAGGATGTCACCCGGGTCAGCAATCTCAACTCGTACAAGGCGGTGATCTTTGCCAGCACCAGCCGCGACGCGCTATGGAATCATTCGGTGGGAGGACAGGTCGGCCAGAACCTGACGGGCAACTACCAGCAAGACGCGGCACGGACTGCGCTGAGGCAATACATGCGCGCCGGCGGCGGCTTTGTGGCAATCCACAACGCTTTCGGGACAGAATACAACTGGCAGTACTACGAAGGCCTGCTGGGTAACGCCAACTACTACGATCACGGCGCTTTTCAGCCAGGAGTGGTCCAGGTCATCAACGACCGCGACGTTTCCACCGCCGGCCTGCCGGCGCGCTGGAGCTTCAGCGACGAGTGGTACAACCTCGTGCCGTTCCCGACAAAAGTGAGATTCCTCGCGCTCGTGGACGAGGACTCCCTGGCGACGAAACATTCGGTTCACCCGGGTTTCCCGAAATTTCACCCGGTCGCCTGGTGCCAGTACTACGATGGCGGGCGGGCGTGGGTGACCACCCTGGGGCACATCAACACTGCGTTCACGGCCGGTTCAGCGCTTCCCGGCGCTGCGGAATTCCAGAAAATGATCGTCGGCGGCATCAAGTCGGCGATGGGCTTGGAGCCCTTTTGCCAACCGGGCAGCCATGACAGCCACGATGACCACGACAAGGATCGCCGCTGAGATTGGAACAGCCTCCGGGCAGCATTAAAGCGGCTATCGATCCACGACGCTCAGTCTCGGGGCCAGCTATTGGCCCCGGGATTTTTTTGGGCGTCAGTATGCTCTGCGTGCTTGCGCCCGCAAGCGATGTGACGGGACAAGAACAGCCCGGAACACGCCTGGTCGCCAGCTCCGAACTTGTTCAGCCCCTGTCCCCTAGCGCTCTCGCCAATGCGGGCGGGACGCTTCTTCTTGCGGCAACCGACCGCCGCAGCGGTTACGAATTGTGGAAATTCGATCGCGCGCACAACGCAACGGTTCTGATCAAGGATATCAGGCCCGGCATGCCGGGCTCTTATCCCAGCAGCATGCACGCCATCGGCGGTACGCTGTATTTCGCTGCCGACGACGGAACCGCAGGGTCCGAGCT
>Ga0137371_10004736_pt1 | contig 10649 bp, 9 predicted proteins | sample SagtaG_7_FD_104919 | JGI IMG/M metagenome (GOLD analysis project Ga0137371, IMG submission 104919) | Vadose zone soil microbial communities from Sagehorn Ranch, Mendocino, California, USA - Sage1_R_40_16 metaG | ecosystem: Environmental > Terrestrial > Soil > Vadose zone | place: USA: California... | reverse complement strand
GCTGAAGTGCCCGGCCGCGTCCTGGGTCACCGGCATCGCCGAGAGCGCAACCACGGGGATCAGCAGGTAGAGGCCGAGCACCGCGACGACCACCAGGCCGACGCTGCGCGGGATCGTCCGCGCCGAGTCCTTCGCCTCCTCCGCCATGTTGGAGATCGTCTCGATCCCGGTGTAGGCGATCATCCCGACCGCGATCCCCAGGGCGAAGTCGCTCAAGGTCGGGGCAACGCCGAGATGGACGTTGTCGACCAGCACCTGCGGGCTGAGGACCAGGGCGACCCCGATCCCGACCAGCACCACCTGGGTGGCCAGGTCGGCGATCGCCAGCACCAAGTTGAGCCGGGCGGACTCCTGCGAGCCGCGGATGTTGAGCGCCGCGAGGGCGGCGATCAGCACCGCGCCGGCGACGATGTCGCCCGGCCCGTGGCGCAGCGGCTCCCAGAAGACGGCCAGGTAGTGCGGCACGAAGTAGGCCGAGATCGCGACCGTGATCACGTAGTTGAGCATCTGCCCCCAGGCGGCGACGAAGCTGACCAGCTCGTTGAAGGCGTGGCGGGCGAAGCTCGAGGAGCCGCCGGCCTCCGGATACATCACCGTCGCCTCGGCGTAGGTGGCGGCGGTGGCGGCGAAGATCAGGCCGGAGACGACGAAGGCGACCGGGGTGAGGCCGAGCGCGAAGGCCGCGGTGACGCCGAGCGCGTAGTAGATCGAGGAGCCGACGTTGCCGTAGGCGGCGGCGAAGAGCGCGCCGACGCCGTGGACGCGACTCAGCGATTCGTCTCGTGGGATGCGCTGGGCCATCTAGAAGCCTGCCCGTGGAGTCATTCAAAGCGAATATAGGGACGCCGCCGGTGCCCGCTGCACGTGCGCGCGGGTCAGCTCCGCCGGCGAGGCGCAGCCGCAGAGGGCGAGCGCAAGCTCCAGCTCCTCGCGGAGCAGCTCGAGTACCCGCCCCGCCCCGCCCTCGCCGCCGACGGCGAGGCCCCAGAGCGCGGGCCGGCCGACCAGCACCGCGTCCGCCCCGAGCGCAAGAGCGATCGCAACGTCGGTGCCGCGCCGCACGCCGCCGTCGACGAGGACGGCGCCGCGCCCTTCGACCGCGTCGACGACCTCCGGCAGGGCGTCGGCGCCAGCCGCCACGCAGTCGAGCTGGCGGCCGCCGTGGTTGGAGACGACGACGCCGGCGGCGCCGTGCTCGACGGCGAGCGCCGCGTCCTCACCGGTCAGCACCCCCTTGACCAGCACCGGCACCTTGCTCTCGGAGGCGAGGTCCTCGAGCGCCGTCCAGCCCAGCGCCGGGTCCATCAGGGCGAAGGTCTCCTCGATCGTCACCGCCCGCTCCGAGCCGAGCGCGGCCTGAACGCTGGGCACGCCGAGGCCCTCTGGGATCCTGAAGCCGGTGCGCAGGTCCCGCTCGCGCCGCCCCCCGCGCGGCGCGTCGACGGTGACGACGATCGCCTCGAACCCGGACTCGACCGCCTCCTCCATCAGCGCCCGCGTAACGCCCTCATCCCTGAAGCAGTAGAGCTGGAACCAGCGACGCCCTCCGGGCGCCGCCGCGGCGATCTCGCTCGGCCGCGCCGTCGCCAGGGTCGAGAGGCACATAACCGTGCCCGCAGCGGCGGCGGCACGCGCCATCCCCGCCTCGCCGTCCTCGTGCGCCAACCGCTGGTAGGCGACCGGCGCCACCAGCACCGGCATAGCCACCTCCGCGCCCAACACCTCCACCGAAGTCCGCACCTCCCCAACCCCGGCCAGCACCCGCGGCCGCAACCGCCAGCGGCGCCAAGCGGCGACGTTATCCCCCAAGGTCACCTCATCGCAAGCGCCCCCGGCGAAATAGCCCAGCACACCCTCCTCGAGCCGCTCCGCCGCCAGGCGCTCGAAATCCGCCACGTTGATGAGATCGTCGATCACGCTGGGCGCGACCCTAACCGCTCTCCGCGGGGGGGGAGAATCCGCGCGTCTGTCCCCTTATCCGTCATATGGACGGAAAAGGAGCCAGGTCCGACCGAGTCATTGCGGGGATCGCCGCGCGCCAGCACGGCGTCGTGTCAATTGGGCAGTTGCGTGGGGCGGGTGTGAGCGACGACGCCGTGCGCCGGAGAGTGCGGGCAGGCCGGCTGCACAGGATCTACCGGGGCGTGTACGCAGTTGGGCACACGGGGCTCTCCAGGGAGGGAGGATGGATGGCGGCTGTTCTCGCCTGCGGTGGGAGGATGGAGGATCGGGGGGTGCGAGATAGAGAGGGTGAGAGGGACGGGCGGAGCCTGTGGAACGAGTGGCGGGATACCGGGACGAGGGCGGACGGGTGGAAAGTGACGGACAGCCGTCGGCTAGTGGCTCTCAGTCACCGGAACGCAGCCGCACTATGGGGCCTGTTGCCGCCCCAGTCCGGACCCATCGACATCTCCGTTACCGGCTACGGGGGCCGGAAGGGGCATAAGGGCATCCGCCTGCACCGCTCCATGACGCTGGCGCCCGCGACAATCACACGTCATCGAGGAATCCCAGTCACGACGCCGGCCCGCACCATCGCGGACCTGCGCAGGGCTGCGCCTCCAGAGAGTTCGCATCGTGCCGGCCCGGCCAGAGGCGGGCAGGGTGCGATCTCTTCCAAGCAGCTGCGACGGGCGATCCGCCAAGCCGAGGTACTCGGACTATCAATAGGAGCTGAAGCCCCTCCCGACCGAACCCGTAGCGAGCTCGAGGGGATCTTTTTGAAGCTCTGCCGGCGGCATGGCCTTCCGGCGCCGGAGGTCAACGTCTGGATCGGCTCGTTCGAGGTCGATTTCCTCTGGCGAGATCGACGGCTCATCGTGGAAACCGACGGCTACAGGTACCACCGCGGAAGGGTTGCATTCGAGGACGATCGCGACCGGGACCTCGAGCTGCGGGGGCTCGGCTATGAGGTCGTTCGGCTCACCTACAGGCAGGTGGTGGAAGACCCAGAACGAGTCGCGAGGGTCTTGCGGGGGATGTTGGCTGCCCAAAACCGACGGTGATGGCCCTCGACTGGCGTCAGGGCACCCAGGGCTTGGCCGGTGTAGACGCCAAGCAGCGTGTCGAAGTCGCTAACGCAGGTGTCTAGGGTGACGTGCCGGTGGCGCCTGAAGGAGGATCAACCTTTGCGGTGCCGCGGTTTCGGGACGTTGAAGCGCACGATGGCGGGCGTGGGATCGACGTTCCCCACCGCGTCAATTGCGGCGACCCTAAAGGCATGGCGGCCCGGTTCGGCATTCGTGAACCGCTTTGGCGATTTGCAGCTGCGGAATCGGCCCTCGTCCAGCTTGCAGCGGAAGGTTGAGCCGGGCTCGTTCGAAGCGAAACCGACGACGACGATGGGCGGCATCCGCTTCAGCACCCACTTGCGGGCGGTCGTGTTCGGCGGAGTCGTGTCAGTGGGCGGCGAGGAGCTTGGGGTCGGTGACTTGACCTGGGTGTCTTTGGGCTGCGGCGGCAGCTGCATGGAGACGTGGACCGAGAAGGCGCGCATCGCGGGGGCTCCCGATCCCGTATCGAATTCGCCGTCCATCGCGATCCGGTAGGTCATTCCGGCGATGGCAGGAAAGCTCGCCGCGCACGGGTATTCGTGGGAGCCGACCGGCGTCAACGCGCCGATCGAGTCTCCGAGGTAGACCCCGACCACCAGGGGCTTCCCTTCGCACGTTCCGGCGCTCGCCGTGCCGGATGCGGGCGCCGTCCAGGAGTACCACACCGATGCGCCGCCGGGATCGCCCGCGTGGTCCGGCTCGCCGGGCTCCTTGCTTGCGTTCCAGTTGGAGCCCCTCGCTGTCGCCCAGTAGTAGGCGAATTCGGCCCCCGGTTCTTCGGAGATCGACCCGATGATCGCCTCGGCGTTGGCGAAGTCGTCGTTGGGCGGCACCGGCGTCGCCTTGACCTGAAGCTCAATCGCGCCTTCGCCGGACGGCGGTTCGGCCGGAGGCAGATAGAAGGAACTGCCGTCGACGGCGATCTCGTAGACGGTGCCGCTGGTCGCCTTGAACGTGACCTCCCGCCCGTCGAACGATGGGCAGCCGGGGCCTTCGCTGTTGTAGTTGCCCGCCACTTCGGTCAGTTCGCCGAGTTGCGTCCCGGTAAAGACGCCGATCACCGTCGTGAAATCGGTGCCGCAGGTACCGACCGTGACGAAACCGCTGATCGTCGCTTCCCACTCGAACCAGACGGAGTGACCCGCCTGTGCGAAGCCGTAGAACGGCTCTCCCGGCTCTTTCGTCGCTTCGACGTTCGTTGCGGTCACTTCGACCGGAACGCCCGCGCTCAACACCTGCGCATTGGCGAAGTCATCGTTCGCCGGCGCCGCAACTGCGGCACGTGGCGCCATGAGCATCAATACGCCGAAGGCAACGAGAATCGCCCCACATACACCGCGCACAGTCCCCCCGCTCACGAACCGGAGCCTACCCCAGCTACGCCACGAGTCGGCTTTCCGGATCATCAGGGTGCCACTACTGCGCTGCATGCGAGAGGGGTCGGGTGCTCCTCCCCGCGGCTTGTACTTTTTCGTCAACGGGCCCACGGTCAGCCCACCACACCCCACCGAAAAGTTGAGCGGGGAGTAGCACCCGACCCCTCCCCACGCTCAGCTCAGAAGTGCACAATGGGGATGATCAGGATGGCGACTATGTTGGCTACCTTGATCATCGGGTTGATCGCAGGACCGGCGGTGTCCTTGTAGGGGTCGCCGACGGTGTCGCCGGTCACCGAGGCGGCGTGGGCCGGGGAGCCCTTGCCGCCGTGGGCGCCGTCCTCGATCAGCTTCTTGGCGTTGTCCCAGGCGCCGCCGCCCGCCGTCATCGAGATCGCCGCGAAGAGGCCGACGACGATGACGCCGATCAGGAGGCCGCCGAGCGCGTCGACGCTGAGCAGGCCGACGACGACAGGCACGACGATCGGGATCAGCGAGGGCAGGATCATCTCCTTCTGGGCGGCCAGGGTGACGATGCTGACCGTCTTCCCGTACTCCGGCTTCTCCGTCCCCTCCATGATCCCCGGGTGCTCGCGAAACTGCTTGCGCACCTCCTCGACCACCTGGCCGCCGGCGCGCCCAACCGCCTCGATCGCCAGCGCCGCGAACAGGTAGACCATCATCCCGCCGATGATCAGCCCGATCAGCACGTCCGGGCTGGAGAGGTTGAAGAGGCCGTTCAGGTCGAAGCCGGACGGCGCCTCGCCGCCCAGCTCGCTCTTGAAGGCCGAGAACAGCACCAGGGCGGCGAGCGCGGCGGAGCCGATCGCGTAGCCCTTGGTCACCGCCTTGGTCGTGTTGCCGACCGCGTCCAGCGGGTCGGTGACGTTGCGCACGTCCTCGGGCAGGTCCGCCATCTCGGCGATCCCACCGGCGTTGTCGGTGATCGGCCCGAAGGCGTCGAGGGCGACGATCAGGCCGCAGAGCGAGAGTTGCGCCATCACCGCGATCCCGATCCCGTAGATCCCCGCCAGCTCGTTGGCGGCGAGGATCGCCAGCGCGATCACCAGCGCCGGCGCGGCGGTCGACTGGAAGCCCTGCGCGAGCCCCTGGATGATGTTGGTCGCGTGTCCCGTCTCCGAGGCGTCGGCGATAGTCCTCACCGGCCGGAAGCGGGTCGAGGTGTAGTAGTCGGTGATCACGAAGAGCAGCCCGGTGACGGCGACGCCGATCACGGCGCAGAGCCAGAGGTCGGTGGTGCTGACCGCGCTGGCGCCGGCGCTGAGGCCGAGCCGCACCGGGTCGCTCATCAGCCAGTGAGTGATCGGGTAGAAGGCGGCGATCGAGAGGGCTCCGGAGACGATCAAACCCTGGTACAGCGCCCCCTCGACCCGGTCCGATTTGGTCCGCACCGAGAGCGCGCCGATTATCGAGGCGATGATCGCGACGCCGCCGATCACCAGCGGGTAGATCGCCACCTCGCGCGAGAAGTCGCCGCCGGCGCCGGTGAAGGTGAGCACGCCGAGCAGCATCACCGCGACCGAGGTGACGGCGTAGGTCTCGAAGAGGTCGGCGGCCATGCCGGCGCAGTCGCCGACGTTGTCGCCGACGTTGTCGGCGATCACCGCCGGGTTGCGCGGGTCGTCCTCGGGGATGCCCGCCTCGACCTTGCCGACCAGGTCGGCGCCGACGTCGGCGGCCTTGGTGAAGATGCCGCCGCCGAGCCGGGCGAAGACCGAGATCAGCGAGCCGCCGAAGCCGAGGCCGACGAGCGCGTCGACCGCCTCCTTGTCGCTGCTGCCGGTGAGGACGAGGATGCCGAAGTAGCCGGCAACGCCGAGCAGCGCCAGGCCGACCACCAGCAGGCCGGTGACAGAGCCGCCCTTGAAGGCGACGTCGAGCGCCGGCGGCACCCCGCCGCGGGCGGCCTCGGCGACGCGCGAGTTGGCGCGCACCGAGAGGTTCATGCCGATGAAGCCGGCCGAGCCGGAGAGGATGCCACCGAAGACGAACCCAATCGCCGTCTGGTAGTCCTGGAGGATCCAGAGCAGGATCGCGACGGGCACGGCCACCGCGGCGATGATCGTGTACTGGCGCCGCAGGTAGGCGCGGGCGCCCTCCTGCACGGCGCCCGAGATCTCCTGCATCCGCTCGTTCCCGGCGGGGCGCGAGAGCAGGCGCTGGGTGATCAAGAGTCCGTAGACAACCGCCGCCCCCGCGCAGACAAGCGCGACGACGACTCCGTAATCGGTCAAGAAGCTGGTCAAGTTCGTTCCTCCGGCTGGGTTCTAGGCGGCGCGGGAGTCTATATGCGCCGGCGGAGCGGCTTCAGGCTGGCTTCGCGGCCTGCGTGGGAACCGCCGTGTAGGTGCGCTTGGTCTCGGCCACCGCGTCGCGGTAGACGTCCTCGATCGAGAGGCCGGCGTCGAGCGCCTCGCGGGCGCGCTGGGCGCCGTTGCGCGCCGGCAGCTCGACCTCGATCCCGAGCCGCGAGCGGGCCGGCTCGGTCCAGGCGAGCAGCTCCTCGAGCGCCGCCCGCGCCTCCACCTCCGCCCCGCGCCGGAAGTCGATCGTCTTGCCGCTCATCCCGTGGCGGATCGCCCGCCAGAGGTTCTCGTCGATCTCGCGGTCCTCGAGCGGCTGCCCGGCGCCCCCGTAGCCGCGCTCGTCGTAGTCGAGCGCGGTCTGGGCGATGCAGGCGGCGATCAGCCCCGCCAGGGCGAAGGACTCATCGCCACGCGTCTGCGCGTCGCAGACCCGCACCTCGACGGTGCCGAACAAATGATGAGGGCGGACGCTCCACCACAGCTGCGTCGACTCGACCACCGAGCCGGTGCGCTCCAGCATCCCGACGAACTCGGCGTAGCGGCGCCAGTCGCCGAACGGGCTCGGCACGCCGCAGCGCGGGAAGGTGCGGGTGAAGATCTCGGTCCGCACCGAGTGCAGGCCGGTGTCGCGGCGGTCGAGGAAGGGCGAGTTGGCGGAGACGGCGAGCAGCAGCGGCAGCAGCTCGCGCATCCAGTCGCATACCGCGATCGCGCGGTCGGCGCCGCGCACCCCCATGTGGACGTGCATGCTCCAGGTGTTGTTGCGCTGCGCGACCCAGCCGAGTTCCTGCCTGAGCCGGTTGTAGTGCGGGGTGTCGATGATCCGCTGGTCGAGGTAGTCGGCCCAGGGGTGAGTCCCCATCGCGCCCAGCGCCAGCCCCATCCCCTCGACCAGCGCGAAGAGGCGGGCGCGGCGCTCGCGCTGGAGGGCGAGCGCCTCGGCGAAGCCCGCGGCACGGCCGGAGCGGATCTCGATCTCCGAGGCGATCAGCTCGCCGATCGCCGAGTCGGCGAGGACCTCGTCGCGCTGGCAGGCCGCGTAGACGTCCTCGAAGCGGTGCGCCAGCTCCAGCGAGGCCGGGTCGAGGATCGCGAACTCCTCCTCCAGCCCGATCGTGAAGTCGGCGGAGGACTCGAATCTCTCGCGAGCGAGGTCGAGGTCGAGGGACAAGAGCTCAGGCCAGGTAGAAGTAGAGCGCGTAGAGAAGGTCGACGGCGGGGCTGGAGGTGTGCACGGTCACGTCCGGAGGCACCTGGAGCAGCTGCTCGGAGTAGTTGAAGATGATTTTCACGCCGGCCTGAACGAGGCGGTCGGCGACCGTCTGGGCGGCGCCGGCCGGCACGGCAAGGACGCCGACGACGATCCCCCGCTCGGCGACGATCCGCTTCAGCTCGCCGAAATCGCGCACCGGGAGGCCGCCGACCTCGGAGCCGACGACGGAGGGATCGACGTCGAACATGGCGACGATCTGGAAGCCGTGGTCGGCGAAGATGTCGGAGCTGGCGATCGCCTGGCCGAGGTTGCCGGCGCCGAAGAGGGCGATGTTGTGCTGGCCCGAGGTGCGGAGGATCTTGCGGATCTCCGCGACCAGCGAGTCGACGTTGTAGCCGACGCCGCGCTTGCCGAACTTGCCGAAGCCGGAGAGGTCGCGGCGGATCTGGGTCGGGTTGATGTGGGTGTACTCGGAGAGTTCCTGCGAGGAGATCGTCTCCCGCCCCATCTTGCGCGCCTGCGTGAGAACCTGGAGGTAGCGTGAGAGGCGCGCCGCGACGCCGAGCGAGAGCCGCTCGCCGTCCATCGCCAGCCCCCCGGCCGCTCCGCGCTCTTCGATCGTCGCGCTCACGGCACCACAGTATCGAGCCTCGCCCGCAGGCCGGCGGCGTCCAGCGCCAGCTCCGAGACCACCTCGCCGTCGACCTCGACCACCGGGATGCGCTCCAGGTAGCGGCGCAGGAGCAGCTCGTCGCTCTCGATGTCGACCTCGCGCAGCTCGAAGCGGTAGCCGTCGCCGTGCAGCGCGACGATCGCCTCCAGGGCTTCCTCACAGAGATGGCACTCGGGCCGGGAGTAGACGGTGACCTGGGTCATCGGGCGGGATCGCGCTTCGCTCGCGGAGCAAAGAGCCAGCGAGCGCTCATGCGGCGGTGGTGGTGGCAAAGGCGTCGTAGCCCAGGTACTCGGGATAGGGAAGCGGCGTGGCGAAGCGGGCCGCCGAGCCGATCATCGCGGCGTTGTCGGTGCAGAGCTCGGCCGGCACAAGCTTCAGCCGTGCCCCGCGTCGCTCGCAAACGGCGGCGGCGGCCTCGCGCAGGGCGCCGTTGGCGGCCACGCCGCCGCCGAGCGCCACCGCCCCCCATTCGCGCCCCACCAGCGCCCGCTCCAGCTTCGCCGCCAGCTGCCCCACCGCCGCTGCCTGGAAGCTGGCGGCGAGGTCGGCGCGGCGCTCCGCCACCCCGTCGGGACCGAGCTCGCGGCAGAGGTAGACGAGCGCCGTCTTCAGCCCACTGAAGCTGAAGTCGAGGCCGGGCCCACGGCTCATCGCCACCGGCAGCTCGAAGGCGGCGGGGTCGCCCCCGGCCGCGAGGCGCTCCAGCGCCGGGCCGCCCGGGTAGCCGAGCCCGAGCAGGCGCGCGACCTTGTCGAAGGCCTCGCCGGCGGCGTCGTCGAGGGTCTGCCCGAGGACCTCGTGGCCGGCATGGTCGCGAACCGCGGCGAGCAGCGTGTGCCCGCCGCTGGCGATCAGGCAGAGAAAAGGTGGCTCAAGCGGCTCGGGCTCGAGGAAGTTGGCGGCGACGTGCCCCTGGAGGTGGTCGACCGGAACCAGCGACAGGCGGCGCGGCGCGGCGATCGCCTTGGCGCTGCTGACCCCGACCAGGAGGGCCCCGATCAGCCCCGGGCCGACCGTGACCGCGACCGCCTCGACGTCGGCGAGCGAGGCGCCCGCCTCGGCGAGGGCGTCCTCGACGACCGGGACGACCAGCTCCAGGTGGTGGCGGGCGGCGACCTCGGGCACGACGCCGCCGAAGCGGGAGTGCGCCGCCGCCTGCGAGGAGATCGTGCTGGCAAGGATGCGCGGGCCGTCGAGGACGGCCGCGCAGGTGTCGTCGCAGGAGGTCTCGATCGCGAGGATCAACGGCGTACTCCCGACGCTAGTCCAGCCACATGATCAGCGCGTCCTCGCCGTTGTCCTGGTAGTAGCGAGGGCGGACGCCTGCCGAGCGGAAGCCGAGCCGCTCGTACATCGCGATCGCCGCCTGGTTGGAGACCCGCACCTCCAGCGTGAACGGCAGCTCCCTCCCCGTCTCCTGGAGCAGCTGCGAGATCAACCGGCTGGCGATCCCAACGCGGCGCCGCTCCGGCGCGACCGCGACGTTCATCAGGTGCCAGACCTGGTCGTAGCGCGAGCAGACCAGGTAGCCGAGCAGCTCGTCGCCGGCGCTCGCCGCGAGGCAGACGCCCGAGGGCTTGGAGAGCTCGAGCACGAACATCGCCAGCGACCAGGGGGTCGGGAAGGAGCGCCGCTCGACGGAGAGGACCGCGGGCAGGTCGCTGTAGGTGAGCTGCCTCACCGCCATCCTGCCGGCCAGCTCACTCTGCTCTCTGGGAAGTGTCTCGCTCACGCCACCGTTCCGCGTCGGGAGGTCTCAGGTAGATCGGGGCGAGCGGGCCGGCGCCCGCGGCCCCGCCGGCCGCCGCGATCGCGCAGACGTGCCGCGCGGCGACCCGGTGCACGGGGTCGGCGTCCTCTGGGATCGCGACACCGCTCCCGACCAGTTCATCACGAAATCGTACCGCTCCCGATCCGGCGGCCAGCGGGGGCTCGGACAGGCTCGCGAGGCGCGCGGCCAGGCCCTCGGGCGTGTCGACCAGCGGGTCCCAGAGCCGCTCGCCG
>Ga0137371_10004729_pt1 | contig 10658 bp, 22 predicted proteins | sample SagtaG_7_FD_104919 | JGI IMG/M metagenome (GOLD analysis project Ga0137371, IMG submission 104919) | Vadose zone soil microbial communities from Sagehorn Ranch, Mendocino, California, USA - Sage1_R_40_16 metaG | ecosystem: Environmental > Terrestrial > Soil > Vadose zone | place: USA... | reverse complement strand
CGTTTAACGGTATCAACTTCAATGAGGTGCGAGCTTGAACCTCGACTATAGTCTTGTCGCCCTCTTCGTGGTCGAAGCGTAGAATTATCTGCGCTTGCTCTACCACGGGCTCTTGCGCGCGAAGGCACATGCCTGCCAGGAATGTCGACAAACACAACAGTATCGATTTAGTCATTGTCGTCTCCGTTTTGCTGCGAATTGTAAGAGCGCATCAAATCCGAGATATCCGCTTCTGGCAGTTCGTCCTTGGTCGCCCAATTGGGCACACTATTAGAGAGAAGAGCGACGCTGCTCAACAACCGCGCGCGCAAGACTTGAGGAGGAACGCGGCGGAGTCTGCGTTCTTTGTCCTTTAACCATTCTGGCCATGATTCGACTTCCGAACTGGCGTCGTTGAGTACTTTCTCTAACCACAGTTTTTCTGTCGACCTCATGCGAATTCCTCCGCATCGAAAGACTCCATGGCAGCGTTGAAGCCGTCTTTGGCCTTTGAATCGAATGACCAGTCGGAGACCACGTCTAGGTCGTTCCCAAGAACGAGGAAGATGTAGTACGGAGTTGTTTGGCTGCTAGCCGCGCTGGAACGAACGTAGAGGTACGCTTCGTCTAAGTTGAAAATCAATTCCATCGCCTCCAACATCGCTCTCTTAGGATCTCGGGAGAGAGTTGTCATTCCGTCTCCATCGTCGACTGCAACGAAGCGGAATTGTCGGGAGTTGAGGTGCTTCAACAAATTCCACACGACGCGCTGTTCTCGAACGCGTTGGGGCGGTACCTCCAGTCCCCTCGACAAATAAAGGACTTTGTTAATTTCCAAGTCTGGTGCGTTTTCAATCATTTTTGGCATCTGTTTGCTCCTCTATTACTTCCAACACCTTAATGAGCCACACGTGGGCTGAGAGAATCTCTGTGTCAAGATTCCTGATGTCTATTTGAGCGAGATTTGCTGCTTCCCAATTATCGGAAGCCAGCATCGATTCCAAAAGAAGCGCGCGAATACGCAGCCTTTTTTCCTTCCAATTCTCGAACTCGTCGCGCATCGCCTCGCGCAACCCATCTGATTGAAGCCGTGTTAATGTGAGTTTGCTCATCTCTATCTCCTATCGATTACCTTGTCCGCTTTATGCTCCGACAAGCGTGCGACGAAAATCTGCCCTCGTGGTCCAGTGAAGTGCCCTGTACCAATCCAGTACTTGAAGAACGTGTGCTGCCCATACTTGTTTGGACCGCCGACAATCTCTATAATCGTCTCATGCTCATTCGCTGGTATGCAGTCGGCTTTAATCATGGCTCGCCGTCAATTCACGTACGCTGTCACTTCGAACCTGCCAGACGGCATCTGATACCAGGACATGTGCAGATACTTGCCCTCGCCGACACTGCGGTGAAAACTGATCTCGCCGATTCCTGTCTGATTGTCTTCCCCGTACGCTTCAAATCCGTTAGCGGATAGGATGGCTTCGATCTCGGGCATCGGGACCGTCGGATGGTACACGAGACCAAGCGCGTGTAAAGCTTTGTTGACGCGGTGCAGCCTGGTTTGCAGGTTCGGCATCTTTGTTTTGCAGTTCTCACAGAGTGTCATTTGCGTATCCCTCTGACAGCCAGGCTAGCAATCTTTGAGAAGCTTGTCAATGGTACGTTAGTACTACCTGTGTTGCGGGTGTAACTGACTGGATTGGCGCGCTTCAACTTGCGTGCCAAGTCCTGACCTTTCTCAAGAGCCTTGTCGCGCTTCCGACTGGCGTGGGGGCTTGTCTGGTACTTCCGATCCTCCCGAGAGTCCGCCAACATTTTTACGGTGTAACGCATGTTTCCTCCTCGCTTGCAACTTTAAAATGCAGACACCCGACGACTATGTCTTTCACGAAGCCTTTGGGGCTGTCACTGCAGCCAGCGCCGTTAGCGTAGAAGTACGCTCCGACAAACTTGGCGCGTGGTGCAAACTCCTTGACACCCTCCATAATTCGTTCCACCGTCTTGCCTGAACTGCAAATATCATCGACAATCAGCACACGTTCGGCGTCCGAGTACCCCTCTTGATCGTGGCTGCTGTGCCGCATTTCGTCCCTTTGTGGCTTTCGAACCAAGATCATCTCTTTACTCATTTTGTGTGCTAAGACGGGGGCGAATAACGCGCCAGACATGCCCGAGAAGGCTACGGTGTCGAACTCGACACCCTTCTCTTTCAACTCCTTGACTGCCTGTTTTATAGCTCGGCGTGCGTTCTGTGTGTTGATTGAGTTGTTCAACCAGCAGGCATGAGAGTACATTCATCCCTCCATCACTAAGAGCAACACCATTAATAGCACAAGTACGCATATCGTGTCAAGAACAATTTTGCCAATCCAATCCTTGCTCATGACGCGCTCTCGTCCTTGATATATCGACCACTCCTAACATAGTGCCGGGAAGTTAACACATCTTGAATTGGGGCATCTGAGAGTGGGTTACAAAACCAGCAACGCATATCCGGTGACCTCATCTGTACATGCAATCTTTTGTGTAGATGACGAAATTTTTCTTTCAGCTTTCGAAGTTCTTCCCCCCTACCTTCCGTACAAAAAATTCGTTGCATTTTTGGTAAAGGGGTATAGGTGCCGCCTTGCCATTCTTTTTTCTTAAATTTATCTCCTAAACGTCTATTAAAAAGGGGACGATGCGTGAGAATGAGAAGGGCTTCTACTTTGCCTGCCTGTTCATAGCTTTCTTGCCACAAAATTTCCAGCTTATCGTATTTGAACTCTGGCAAAGAAGTAGTCTCGTGGAACGGATCAAAAGGACGAAGAACCCCGTGTTTTGACTTGCCTACATACTGAACAGCTTCACTGTGTCTAAAAATGTAGACGCAGGGCCGCAAGAAACTTTGAACGTCGGTAAAAGTAAAAGTCTTCACTTCCTGATTTTTCAAAACGACCTCCTGCGCAACAAAACATTTTGCAACAAACGGAAAGGACTTGTCAAGTACTTTTTCGTAAAAAATCGCTCGGGACCGAGGTGTGTTTGTGAAACTCACTGCCTGTAGATTCGTTGTTCGTTTCCACGATTTTGCCTCCGACTAAAACCTGGGTCTCAAAACTTCAATTTTTTGCGTTTTTCCAGATTACAGAATCCAAAAAAGTACCGAGAATTTTGTAAACTAATTCCCAAATTCCGAATTTCTCAAAAACTTGAGCGGACCTGGGCTGGCACACTTCCGCTCACTTTTAATTTTTTCCAGTCTGGCATCGAACGTGCTCTTAACATCGGCATTTTTTACCTGCCCTTTCGGAAGAACAGAACTATCGTTGCCTTAATGATGTATACCAGAGCAAGCTTGTGGTGTGTGGACATAAGTCTCCTATCGTAGCCTAGGACGCGTACAGAGAGCCTAGGCTAGCGCGAATTTGTGGCTAGCAGGTATAACACAATCCAAGCATGCGGATAGTTTATACGAAGCCAGCACGCGAACAATACACGTTGCAATTCATCATTCATATGACACCCGTGCTCTGAGACCGAGAGAGAGAGATACTGCCTGCTATCCCAACCTAGTCAGGCTAGGATAGCGCGCAGTAGCGCGGTCGGTCTAATAACGTCCTAGGAACTGGCTAGACGCACCGTACACAAGGATGCGGCAGTACTCCGCATTGTTCCCTGACTCCTCAAGCATGTATTCCCGGGTGTCGGACTCATCCTTGCGGAGACTGTCGAGCACGCGTATAGCGGTCTCATAAGAAAATACCCTGCCATCAAACGATAGTCTTTGCATTGGTCCCTTCTTTCTAGGCTAGTCTCGCCTGCTAGCAGGCCTGCGCAAGTGCACAGGCTAGCTAGCGCGCGACACTGCGCGCGGTTAGATCCGTTTGCCCTTGTAACTCCATGCTACTTTTCCACTGTTTGCTTTCCCATAGCAGGGGTTATGCCTGTAAGTGCGACCTAGCATAGGCGCGCGCAGTCGAGAGACCGTAACCTGACAATCGAGACACGTGCCTTGCCATGCGGTCTCTACTTGCACGATATTGGCAAGCTTGCAGCATGCTTCTGGTATCGCGCCTATAGACTTCGCGAGTAGCTTCCACACACACCCGTGGCCTGCTATTGCTCCCGCGAGTACGTGTGCTATCTCATGGAGGATAGTATCGCGTACGGTCTCTTCGGAGTTTACCTCTGCTAAAGGTTTCGATACAGAGATAACCTTGCGACGGTATGAGCAGAGTCCCATCCGCTTGATTGACCTATCAAATTCGAACGTCCAGCCCTTGTCGAATAAGCCGTGCTCATTCATCAAACGGCTAGCAAGGGCATTCGCTTCGCGTATGTCCATTGGTTCCCCTTTCTAGGCTAGTCTAGCCTGCTACTCTCTCGGAGACCGAGAGGATAGCGCGCTAGACGCGCGCAATTCTATAATCTGCCTGACATAACGCGGGTGTATAAGTCTCGATTCTCTTTGTGACATTTGACCGCGTAATTCTCCGCGCGGATTATGTCTTTCTCTGTCCAAACGGATGCGACACACAAGCCGCGTATTGCCTGCCTGATATCGGTATCGGGTGTGGACACGTGATACTTGCCTACGTACCAGCGTATCGAAGCTTCGGGTAATGCCAGGGGTTTTTTCCTCATGATATCCTCCGAGAGATAGGCGTAAACAAGTCACTGGCTAGCACGAAACCCGTACCACACTTTGGGGAGTCTTTGCGTGCCTTGCCCTTGGCGCGCAATCCAATAACGGCGGATTGATAACCGTCTAGAAAGCGCAGGTCATGCAAGTCTCCGTCAATAACCTTGTAACCATTCCACGATTGCGGCAGGGAGAGACCGCGTTTGGTGTCGAATACCATTGCGACATTGATACCGTGAGAGAGGCAATCGAGCACGTCTAAATGATTGCTCTCAGACCGCGAAAATGTCAGATGGTAGTTTGACTTGGTTCGAAGATAGGGTTTCGGGAGTTTGGTGTAATCATAGAATTGGACGTTTGGAAATTCGGAAGATAACTGCATGCCTAGCCAAGCTAGGTCGGATGTGCCATTAAGGCGAATGGCAGGGATTAGCTTCTTATTCTTGGCAGTCTTGACGAGAGAGGCTATGTCTTTGCGCAATTGCTGGACGAAAGCTTCGCGGTCTGCATGCAAGGCGAGCGTTTTCTTGACGCGCGCGTTATGGACAGACTCGAATACTCCCCTGCCTGCAGTAAAGAGACAATCCGCTTTGCATCCTTCCGATGCATACTGGCAGACATTCATTACTCCAGACTCGCTAGCGGGAGCAAGGTACAGGATACCTGTCAGATACCCTAGTTTTTCTCCCTTGATTGTCTTTGCGTTTTCGATTGTGAGAAGTCCCATGTTTCACCTTTTCTCGCGAATGTTAGGCTCGCGGTCAAACCTGTCATAACCGATACAGGTTTGCTCTCTAGCCTAGACCGTTTTTGCATAATCGGACAACGCGCCAAACATGGAACAAAGCGTATGAGCACGGTCGGAAGATTCATCCGAGTCAGGCGAGAGCACGTCTAACGCGTCCGATATCAATTGTAAGTCAGATGGGGAAAGATTGATTGCCCGATTGAAACGTGGTAAACGGACTGTTATGAAAACTCCGAATTTAACCTTGCGCTTGCTTTTCATTTTATCCTGCTTTCTAGGCTAGTCTTGCCTGCTAGGCTCTCATGATACCACTTGAGAGGCTAGCGCGCAAGACACGCGCGCAGTCTGTTACTTTCCGCCGAGACTCTCCAAAAGCAGGGACCTAGGCGCTTTGCCATAACAAGGCGAACACCCGTGATCAACCGAAGCAACGTACTCGGCGAACGTTGCTAACCCTGCAGGGCCGCTAGCGATTAAGTCCGTAAACCTGTAATACCTGTTACCTGCTCCCGTGTAATCCTTCTGGCCAGAGACCGCGCGAACCATAACCCCCATATCCGAGAAACCCGACACCTGAATGTAAACATTATCCGAATGCAGTGTGGACTCGCCGGAGACCGCTATCCCTCCCGCGTTGTAGCTAACGCGGCAGTTATCGGGTGTCAGGCCTAGCATATCCCTGACTGTGCGCAGCAAACGGAGTGAAGCATTCTGAAACACCCTCTTGTTTGTCGAGTTATAAGGAGCGTTCTTCCCTGCCTGAATCATAATCCTGATGTCCTTTTCGTTCATTGTTAACCCCTTTCCTCTCTCGAATCAAGCTTACACTGATAGACTACGCTTACAGTGGGAACAAACCAATGGTACTTTTGGTTCATTTTTTGGTAGTACTCAAAGAGGCGAACAAACAGAGAAGGGAGAACACAAGGCGAAAAGGGTTTTTCACGGTCTCCCGTGGAAATGGAGCAATTTTTTGTTCGAATCACCCGATGCGAGTTTGAAAAAACCGTTTTCGACGTGTTTGGTGTCGGGACAGAAAAAAGAGAGGGTTTTTGAGTGTGTCCTGCGGGCACACTCCCGTAAGTCATTTGTTTTCAATAGCGCCAAGTTAAACAGGTGTAGCCAAAATGGGGGTGTCGCCGTTATATCATTCTATGTTTTCTCTAATCTTTTTTTGTTAATATATTAGTAATAAAGTAAAATTGTTCGGTACAAATAAACTCTGAAACGCTCGAATGATATAACGGCAACACACGTCAAATGGCTACACACTTTCAGATAGCTGGCTACACCTATGGCTACACGCATGGCTACACCTATGGCTACACGTGCTCGACTAACGTGCTATTTGCTATTCGCGAATAGCGAATACACGTGCTCGATTAGCGCACAGTCTAGAGACCGAGAGAAGGACTAAGAAAAACTAATGCTCCCTCACGCTATTATAAACAGTTCTTATAATAACGTGTTCGCGACCAGAGACCGCGTCGCCTGCCCTTATCCTTTATCAAACTCTCTCAGATACAAGATATTGTCTGTATCTAATCGAAAACAAAATGGTTAAGTATAAATAGATATCCCTCTTACCACTGGTACCTGATATCTCTCGGCGGCTTTAGTGACCGAGCAAAACGCTCGATACCCATATTAGTCTGCTAAAACCTTTGTTTTCAATAACTTAGGTGATTCTATTCTCTGCCCAATATCAGGCGATTTTAGCTAGACCGTTTTCGGCGCGCGCAAACTGTTTATTTTCAGCGCTTTAGCAAGTTTGGCAGTCAAATTGCTCCCCAGCACGTCGAGTGCCAAACCGTAAACCGCTGAAACCGATAGAGATAGCGCGCAATTGATCGGTCTGCAGTTTAATAGCGTGTTAAACATCAAACAGGCTCTCGGAGCGCAAGGCAACGCAAGCCGCAAGGTTTCGCAAGGCAAGCGCAAGGTATTGAAAACGAAGGGTTTAGTCCCGTGTGACCTAGTCTCTGTGACCTATCGAGACCAAAGGGTTTAAAGTTTGGTCATTAAATTGTCCCCTGCATGCCACGGTCCAAACGGCAGAGGGGGGCGGGAGTGTGGACGGGAGGGTCGCCCCCAGGGGGCGGGTCTTTGGGTCCTCGCTTGCGTAGCAGGGTCCCATCTTTAGGTCCCATGTCACAGGTACCATCTCGGGTCCCATACTACGGGTACCCATAATAGTAGTGGCAGTATAAGGAAAGCTTATAATGAGCAACTCCGATACAGAATACCAAGGCGGGTCCGCGAACATAGTCTACAGTGGTTACACTTGCGGCTCGTGCGGTATGTGGGTCCAGGCAAATTGGCCACATCAGTGCTCAGCCCCGTCATCGAACTTAGGTTTACAAGGTGGGTACTCTTGTCCTGTTTGTAGCATCTGGGTCACACCAGGCACTCTTCACTCGTGTGTGAACTACTACCGAGGGGTCTCGAGCTTCGACTGGCAGATCTTACACGAATTGAAGCGCATCGCCTCCGCGCTCGAGAAGTTAACCGAGGCTAATACCCAGGCAACCCCTGGGACTAAGGAAGCATCCCAATGTCAACGATCAATAAAGCCGTTAAGTCCGTTACCGAACTCGTGGCAAGGCTTTCGGGAAGATTAGAACGTTATAAAGGTTCCTTCGACTACAAGCTCACCGTACTCTTCGACAAAGCAATGGAAGACCGGGCAGTCGTCAGCGCGCTAACTAAAGAAGTGGGCGAAAGCATTAAAGGTTTACAAGTAAGTCTCAATCTGGTAGCAGCCGACGCGAAGACATTCGAGACTAAGATTCGAGAAGAGCTTAATCGTCAATGGGTGTTGAACGACTCTCGTAACACGCTCAATCGGAATATCGACGCCGAAAGGTTCGAAGCAGTCAGAACTTTGGAAGACAGAGTTTCTGGCGCACTACAAAGGCTCAACGAGCGCCTCGCCGCCGTCGAATCCAAGATTGGGTTCGTCGAAGTAGCGCAAAGAGACAACGCTCGGGTCGTTAACGACTATTCTTACCGTACCCAGACTTTAGAGCAGCGAGTCAAGAAAGACTTTCGTAAGGCTTTACCGTTAATTCTCAGCATGCTGCTGAACAAGCCTTTTATCGAAAACCTACAAGCGGCAGGATACGAATTCGACATCTCGAAAGAGGTAGTCAAAGCAGTCCAGGAACTGGTCGATGAAGCGGGCAAGTAAGTTTGTCACCATCCTCGGGGTGAAGATTCCGTTGGAGAACATCCGCGCGGAGGCAGAATTCCCTGGGTGGGTAAGTTACAAGTTTCATTTCGTGTTTAACACGCCCCCTCCTCGCCCCACGAAGATTAAATTGGACTGGCTACCTTCCGACGATCAGCCCGCGCCTAAGAAGATCGGGGAATACACCGAGTACATGAACTTCTCGGAAATGGCTAGGCAAGAAAATTTATGAAGCCGATTAATCTGGAAGACGGCTTGATGTCGGAGTTACAATGTCTAAACTGGTCTATAGAATCATACAGCGATTACGGAAGAGTCTGGGTTTATCCCACAACCTCGCCGATAAGCAAAGCAACGGCTCGGGCAGCGTCACAGTTATCCCTGGCAGCGGGACGGTTGCTGGCGGAACTGTTTCTCTAGACTTCGTAGGCAAGTTCGAGTCATACAAGAATTACGACCCAGTCCCGTTCAACTCATACGACATTCCGCACGGAATCGGCAGGGTAACGCGGGAGTACAACGACACGTGCGCCAGGGTCGGTTTGCAGTCCGTGGTCCGAATGGACCCGCAGGACTTCAAGACTATCTACGACTATAAGAACGTTGGCAGGATGTTGGTTCGCATTCGTTGGTACGAAGACAAGCTGAACCACGAAGTTCTTTTAGAGCCAGGCGAGTCAACGATTTTGAAGCTTGGCAGCAACCTTCACACAATGGGGCAGTACCCCGAGATTAAGGCGTTCCACCACAAAGAGGACGAATGATTAAGGAACTAGTTTTAGCTGTAAGCATTCTTTTGTCCCCGACGCTGGTTAAGGCGCAAGCCCCCGCAGCCGTCGGCTACAACGTTACGATGTGCACGCGGCAAGGTCACGGCACACTGCGTTTAATCCTTTCAGAGGATAAGAAGAGTCTGGACGTCGCTTACTACTTGGAAAAGAACCAGATACAAAAAGACGAGTCGACCGACGGCTCTCACATAGTTTTTAGCATCGACACGTACCACGAGACCGAGAACCACTTCATTATCATCCGTGGCACCACGACAGTTCCTGATGACAACGATAAAGATCATCCAATCGAACTGCAAATACAAGCCGAGTCGTTCGGCACAAGATTCGTAGCGGTTGTTTACGCTAACGCTCAGCCCTTCACTATTCTGTACGGAACCGAAGGCTCGTTAGACGACTTAACGAAGATCGACCAAGACGCGGCAGGACAGACTTGTATTGATATTCTCAAAGATGGCGAGGCTGAGCTTCCTAAGAATTTGATTAACTGGTTGAAGTTCGGGCATCTGATTTCTAACTCAGCCCCCATCACCCAGGGAAAATAATGAAGCAGATTCTAGCTTGGATGTTGGCACTCGCGGCAGGGATGTTGGGCGGTTGTGCGCATCGCGCTCATCGCCTCTCTATGCTGTCTCCGACGTTCCCGAACGTCACGACTCCGCTCCCGCAAGGGGCAGGCGCTTGGGTATGTGATTTTAAAACTGGATTCCAGGTTTGTGATGCTGTCGCCTTGAATGGCAACGGGGTGTTCACCCGTTTAACTACTGGAGACCGAGAGAGTTTAAACGGCTATATCCGCGTTAATCAGAAGAACGGCATGATCGTATTTTGGCATGTTCGCGAAACCATGCCGCCGCAGAGTATAAGCGAGGGCTGTTACCGTCAAAACGCCGATCAGGTTTACTGTCCGCCGAAGGAGTGGTAATGGAAGAGCTTCAGGATTTCTACGAGTACGGCGACATCCTGGACCTTCTAGACCGCTTGGAAGCGACCGACGTTGACTTAGATACGTTTCCGTTCGACGAGTACATGTCGCTCTCTAAGCTCCACAAGTTGGTTATTCGCAGGGAACGCGAGAAGGGACTGAGATGAGAGACGCGACGGACAAGAAGATTTTGGCAGTTCAGATATCGGGCTTCATGGCGGCGTTGGCTGTCCTGCCCTTCTTACACGGGCTGTCACAGATTCTGTTCTCTACATTTTTCGCAGTTCACTTTGTCGGGGATGTACTCCGACTAAAGAAGGACGGTGTAATTTGAGCTTCCAGAAAATTACCGACGCCATCGACCAGTTCGTCAAGATTAAGCCTTGGTTGCAGTTCGTGGG
>Ga0137371_10004728_pt1 | contig 10661 bp, 11 predicted proteins | sample SagtaG_7_FD_104919 | JGI IMG/M metagenome (GOLD analysis project Ga0137371, IMG submission 104919) | Vadose zone soil microbial communities from Sagehorn Ranch, Mendocino, California, USA - Sage1_R_40_16 metaG | ecosystem: Environmental > Terrestrial > Soil > Vadose zone | place: USA... | reverse complement strand
GGTGGAGCTGCTCGAGGGCGACGTGTACGAGCGGCTCCGTGGTCGCGGGCCGTTCGGGCTCGTCTTCGCCGACGGCGGCCGTCCGTACGACTGGGAGGCGATCCTCGCTCTCACCGGGCCGGGTGGCTTGATCGTCAAGGACGATCTCACGCCGGGCCGACCTGTCGAGGGGGACGAGGTGCGTGAGTTCCTGCTGCGCGACCCTCGTCTCGCCGCGGCCGAGATCCTCGCCACGCCGGAGATGGCAGTGATCGTTGCCGCCAGGCGCAGCTAGCCGAAGAACGCGCGCGCAACGTCGTACCACTCGCGTGGCACGACCTTCAACTGAGCGGTCGCTTCTGCGAGCGGGACGGCGACCACGTCGTCCCCTCGCAGAGCGGCCATCTGCCCGAACTCGCCGACGAGGGCGAGATCCGCTGCCTTCAGCCCGAACCGCGTCGCGAGCACGCGATCCCGCGGCGTGGGGGAGCCCCCGCGCTGCACGTGGCCGAGCACGGTGACGCGTGTCTCGAAGCCCGTGCGCTCCTCGATCTCCCGCCCGAGCGCGTCACCGACGCCGCGCTTCGCGAGGATCACGTGGCCGAACTGGTCCTGCTCGCCCCCGTCCGCGAGCCCCGGCAGCTCGCAGCCCTCGCTGACAACGACGATGGAGAAGTTCTTGCCGCGCGCGTGGCGCTTCCGGATCGCCTCGGCGACTTCCTCGAAGTCGACCGGCACCTCCGGGACGAGGATCACGTCGGCGCCGCCCGCGATGCCGCTCATCACCGCGATCCAGCCGGTTTGGCGGCCCATCACCTCGACGACCATGACGCGGTTGTGCGACTCCGCGGTCGTATGGAGACGGTCGATCGCCTCGGTGGCGATGAAGACGGCCGTGTCGAAGCCGAACGTGTAGTCGGTGCCGGAGAGGTCGTTGTCGATCGTCTTCGGGACGCCGACCACCGGGAACTGCTGCTCCTCGAACAGCCGAGTCGCCACGCCGAGCGTGTCCTCGCCGCCGATCGCGACCAGGGCGTCGAGACCGCGCTCGCGGAAGTTCCGGAGCACCCGCTCGACGCCGCCTTCGAGCGTGAACGGGTTCGTGCGGCTCGTGCCGATGATCGTGCCGCCGCGCGGCAGGATCCCCGACACCTGCTGCGGGCCGAGGTCCTCGAAGATCGACTCGACCAGACCGCGCCAGCCCTCGCGCATCGCGACGACGTCCCAGCCGGCCGCATCCGCCCGGCGAACGACGGCGCGAATCACCGCGTTGAGCCCGGGGCAGTCGCCGCCGCCGGTGAGGATGCCGAGGCTCTTCGCCATGCGGCCGAGCCTAGATGCTTCGCGGGGCCGGACGTAGAGTGTGCTCGTGACCGTGCAGCCGCACGCGACCCGGCCGGAGTCTCACCTCATGGGTTGTGTCGGTTTCTGGCTCTGGGCGCTCGTCGGCGCCGGCATGGTCATCGGGCTCACCAGCTTCATCGTCTTCTTCTTGATCCCGCCGATCGTGATGGCCGTCTTGTTGGTGCGTTTGTCGAGATGGAGTGGGGGCCCGGTCCTGCTCGGCCTGATCGCCGGCGCCGGCTTGTCGCTCCTGCTCGTCGCCGGACTGAACTGGAGCGACTGGCACCAGCGCAACGTCGGTGACGGCACTCCAAACCCGTACGACTGGGGTGGCGTCGGCCTCTGCCTGCTCGCCGCCGGCGTCGTCGCATACGCGTTCCTCCAGCGCCGCCGCTAGCTCGAGGTGCCGAAGGTGGGAATCGAACCCACACTCCCCGAAGGGAACCGGATTTTGAGTCCGGCGCGTCTGCCAATTCCGCCACTTCGGCCTGCGCGGGCATGGTACGCCGCAGCGTCGGAAGCCGCGCCTCCCGCTCGTGCAACGGAATCTGTTGCGCAACAAGAAGCGTTGCGCTAGCCTGTGCAGCATGGCTGTCGCGATCGCAACGAAGGTGGACGCGCTCCGCGTCGACTTCGGGTCGGCGGCGCGTCTCGCCGACATGCTCGGCGTCAGCCGCGCGCAGGTGACGCGCTGGCTCCGCGGGTCGGGGATCGATCCGCTCAACGCCGAGAAGGTCGACCTGCTGGAGCTCGTCTGGTCGAACCTGCTGCGCCTCTACGAGCGTGACGCGGCGCTCGCCTGGCTCTTCGGGCTGAATCCGGTGCTGGGCGACCGCCGCCCGATCGACCTGATCCGCGAGGGGCGGACCGAGGAGCTGATGCGGGCGATTCGCGCCGAGCGCTCCGACTCGTTCGCTTGATCCTCCACCGGTGCCTGGCGTGGAACGAGCGCGCCGCGCCGGATGCCGCCGACGGCGCGCTCTGGTTTCCGCGGCCGTACCAGGGCGAGGGCCGGCACGACAACCCGGCCGCGTACGGCTGCCTCTATCTCTCCGAGCAGCCGCTCTCGTGCGTCGTCGAGCAGCTCGCGCGCTTCCGCGGCCAGCGGCTGACACCGGCCCTCCTCCGCCGGCGCGGCTTGCCGCTCGCGCTGGCCGAGCTCGAGCTTCGCGACGACGCCCGGCTCGTCGACCTCGACGAGCCGACGGTTCTGCGCCGCGAGCGGTTGCGCCCGTCTCGCGTCGCAACCAGGGAGCGGGGGATTACGCAACCGCAGGCGCTCATCCTCCACGAGAAGCACCGCGAGGCCGTCGGCCTGCGCTGGTGGTCGACGTTCGAGGCGCAGTGGCTGAACGTAACGCTGTTCGACCGCGCGGCGTCGGCGCTGCGGCTCGTCTCGGTGAAGGCGCTCGACGTCGCGGGCGACGAGATCGCCGCGGCCGCCGATGTTCTCGGCCTACGTCTCGCCTGAGCCGACGCGGAGGGGGAAGTACGGCGGCGCTAGCAGGAAGCCGATGTGAGCGTCGGGACCGCGGCGGCCGCGCGCCATCTCGAGCGCGGCGCCGATTCCGCCGATCGGGACGAAGCCGAGCTGCCGCACCGCCGCCGCGTCGCGCGCTCCTGCGACGTAGACGGCGTCGAGCCGCTCGAGCGCGGGCCGGCAGGCCTCCCAGTCGCGGAACGGCAGCAACGGGTGAACGGTGCGGCCCGCGCGGTACTCCTCGATCGCGCGCGCGTCCGCGGCGACGGCGTCCTCCGCGGCGCTCAGCAGCTCCGCGTCCCGTGCGATCGGGTCGGAGCGGAAGAAGACGTGGTACGGCTGCTGGGTCGGCCGCGGGAAGGTACGCCGGAAGCGGTGGACGAGGATGACGATGCCGTCATCGCGGACGGGGAACGCGTCGCGCCACAGCCCGAGCGCGTGCGCTAGCCCGAGATGGGCCGCGAGGAGCGGGTTCGGCGGCTCGCGCGGCAGGAAGGGCGTGGTGGCCGGAATCCCGATCACGAGCGCGTCGAGACGCTCGTCGAGGGTTCCCCGGCGCAGCTCGATCGCGCGGAGCAAGGCCTCGGCGTGCGCGACGGACGGCGGGCCTGCGAGCACGGCAGCCGCCGTTCGCTGCCCCTGGAGCGTGCGGAGGACGCGGCGACGAACCGAGCCCGGCGCAGCCGAGAAGGCGTACCGCAACGGCGAGCGTGCGATCCGCTCGGCGGCCTCGGGCTCGAAGGGGTAGCCGCGCAGCAGCCCCCCGAACAGCGGGTGGTTGAGGACGATGGAGACACCGAAGAGCGGAACGCGCGCCGCCAGCGTTCGTTCGACGAGCGTCGCGAGCCGCCAGCCCTCCGAGCCTCGGGTCTCGAGCAGCGACTCCGCCGTCGCACGTCTTTGTGTCTCGGCATCGGTCGCGGCGAGCAAGGTCGCGGGGCCGCCGTGCAGGACGGTCTCCGCCGCGCTCACGACCACGACGAGGTCCGTCTCGACGAGCTCCGGCGCCACCCGAACTCGCGGCGCACCGGGAGGGATCCCGGCGAGTGCTGGGTCTGCGGCATCGTGCACCACCACCCGACCGTGGAAACGGCGCCGCAGCTCGGGCGTCACGAGCGCAGTGATCTCGCCTCGGCTCACGCGGCGTGCGAGCCCACAGGCGACGAGCAGAGTCTGCCCGCCGGTCGGCACGCCGAGCTCCTCGAGCGTCTCGCTCACCGCCGCGATCGCGAGCCGTCGCGGATCGCCCACCACGCTTCCGATCGGCAGCGCGGGCGGCTCCACCACGATCGTCGCGCGGCCGCCACCCGCGGCGAGCGCCTCCAGCGGCTCCCCGTCGAGCGGAAAGCGCAGCGCCTCCTTCGTCGCCGCCTCGACGTCGGTCGCGCGGCCCGGCGAGGGAGGTCGCAGCAGCCGGGCGTCGGCCGGGGCCGACGCCACGACGATCCGGGTTCCGGAGAGGAGGGGGACGCGCGGCACCGGCGGATTCAAGCAGTGGTCGGAATACACTCGGACGGATGTCGCCGAAGACCCTCACCGGTGCCGAGCTCGACCTGAACGACGCGCCCGCGCGCGCGGCCGAGCTCTTCCTCGTCGACGGCAACAATCTCGCATACCGCGCCTTTTTCGCGCTGCCCGAGGAGCTCGCGACGAGCGAGGGCTTCCCTACGAACGCGCTGCTCGGCTTCACGAACATGCTCTTCAAGCTGCTCTCCGACGACCGGCCGAAGGGCGTCGCCGTTGCGTGGGACACGCGCCCGGTACACCGTGCGGCGCAGGCCGAGGCGGTCGAGGTCGTCTACAAGGAGGGCCGCCGGCCGATGCCGGACCTGCTCCGCGAGCAGTTCCCGCACCTGCGGCCGATCGTCGAGGCCTTCGGCTACCGCAACCTCGAGTTCGACGGCTGGGAGGCGGACGACGTGATCGCGACGCTCGCGACGAGGGCCGACGAGGCCGGGATTCGGACGTGCGTCGTCTCGACCGATCGCGACGCGTTCCAGCTCGTCTCCGAGAACGTCTGCCTGATGATGACGCCGCGCGGCGTCAGCGACGTGAACGTCTACACGCCGGAGCGCGTCGAGGCGCGCTACGGGATCCGCCCCGACCAGATCCCGGACTTCATCGGGCTCAAGGGCGACACCTCCGACAACATTCCGGGGGTCCCCGGGATCGGCGACAAGACCGCGGGCCAGCTCGTCGCGCAGTACGGGTCGCTCGAGGAGGTGCTCGAGCACGTCGAGGAGCTCTCGCCGGCGCGAAGGAAGAATCTGACCGAGTTCGCGGACCAGGCGCGTACCGCGAAGGTGCTTGCGACGATGCGGCGAGACCTCGAGCTCGACTGCGACCCCGCTGCGCTCGTGCTCGCGCCGCCCGACCGCGCGCAGCTGCGCGAGACGTTCCGGCAGTTCGAGTTCCGGGCGCTGCTGGGGCGCGTGGACGAGCTCGACGAGGCGGTGCCGGCGCGCGAGCGGATCTCCGCCGGCACGGCCGTCTCGTGGCGCCAGGAGCCAAGTAACACTGTGTTACTAAGTCCGGATCCGGTCGGACTCGCGGCCGACGAGGGACGCATCGCGGTTGCGCTCGGCGACGAGGTCGTCGTCTCCCCGCGGCCCGAGCGGCTCGAGGGGTCGTTCGTCGCGCACGACGCGAAGGCGCTGCGCGTCGAGGCGGCCGACGACACGATGATCCTCGCCTACCTGATCGACCCGGCCCGGAGCGAGTACCTCCTCGACGACCTCGCGGCGGAGTACGCGGTCGAGGCGGTCGCCGAGCCGGAGGCGGAGGAGGAGACGGCGCGGCTCGTCCGGCACGCGGCCGTCACGCTGCGCCTGCGCGACCCGCTGCTCGACCGCGTGCGCGAGCGCGGCGTCGAGCCGCTCTATCGCGACGTCGAGATGCCGCTCACCGGCGTCCTCGCGCGAATGCAGGAGGCGGGCGTCCGCATCGACACGTACCGCATGGGCGAGATCACGGCCCGCCTCGCGGACCGGGTCGAGGAGCTCGAGTCGCGCGCGTACGAGCTCGCGGGCGAGGAGTTCGTGCTCGGCTCGCCGCAGCAGCTCGGCCGCATCCTGTTCGAGAAGCTCGAGCTCACGCCGGGCCGCAAGGGCAAGACCGGCTACTCGACCGACACGAAGGTGCTGCGCTCGATCCGCGCCGAGCACGACATCGTGGCCGTGATCGAGGAATGGCGCGAGCTCTCGAAGCTCCTCAACACGTACCTGCAGCCGCTCCCGTCGCTGCTCGGCGACGACGGGCGCCTGCACACGACCTTCAACCAGACCGTCGCCGCGACCGGACGCCTCTCTACCTCGAGCCCGAACCTGCAGTCGATCCCGATCCGCACCGAGCTCGGGCGCGAGATCCGCTCCGCGTTCGTCGCGGAGCAAGGCGCGCGGCTCATCTCCGCCGACTACTCGCAGATCGAGCTGCGCATCCTCGCGCACGTCTCCGGCGAGCCGAAGCTGCGCGAGGCGTTCGAGCGCGGGGAGGACATCCACACGGCGACGGCGGCCGAGGTGCTCGGCGTCGATCCCGCGAAGCTCACGTCCGCGGAGCGGTCGATCGCCAAGATGATCAACTTCGGGATCGTCTACGGGATCTCGGCTTTCGGCCTGTCCGAGAACCTCGAGATCCCGCGCGAGCAGGCGCAGGAGTACATCGACGCGTATCTCGCGCGGTTCCCGCTCGTGCAGGACTTCATCTCCCGCACGATCGAGAAGGCGGAGCGCGACGGCTACGTGACGAGCCTGCTCGGCCGCCGCCGCCCGGTGCCGGAGCTGCGCGTGCGCAACCGCGCGACGCGCGGGTTCGGCGAGCGGGTCGCCGTCAACTTCGTGATGCAGGGCTCGAACGCCGACATCATCAAGGTCGCAATGGTCTCGATCGAGCGGCGGCTGCGGGAGGAGGGGAGAAGCGCGCGGCTCGTCCTCCAGGTGCACGACGAGCTCCTGCTCGAGACGCCCGACGCGGAGACCTCGGTCGTGAAGGAGCTCGTGCGCGAGGAGATGTGCTCGGCGTATCCGCTCGACCCGCCGCTCGCGGTCGACGTCGGCGCGGGCGACTCCTGGGCGGACGCGAAGAGCTAACGCCGGGCACAGGGTCCTGTGCGGCCGATTTGCACCACCGTAGACTGCGCCGATGACGCTCGAGACGCGGATTGCGCTGATCGGCGTCCTCGGCGCGCTTTTGGGCACGCTCGTCGGCGGCGGCGTCACCTACGCCGTCACCCAGTCCCAGATCTCGTCGCAGAAGGAGGAGTCGCGCCGGTCGGAACGGCTCGACGCGTACTCAACCTACTTCGGTGACTCGGAGAAATTCTGGATCGACGTGCAAACGATCACGGCCGAGGGTTTGCACCCGAAGGCAGTGACCGCGGCGCAGCGCGCGGATTTGAACACGTTCGGGGAGACGTTGATCGGCGACTACGCCCGAGTCGCGCTGCTCGCACCGCTGCACGTCCGAGATGTCGCGGCACAGCTGGAAAAGGCGAACGTCGCGGTCTGGAACGCCCTCGCCGGGGGCTCGATCGACTATCGAGCATACGCCCAGGTCAGGGACGAGGTCCTGCTGAAGCACGGCCTGCTCAAGCAGTTCGCGGAAGCGACGAGAGAGGACCTCGGCTAGCCCTGGTCAGGTGATCGTCAGCGGCGTTCCGACAGGCATCAGCTTCGCCAGGCGGCGGATGTCACTGTTGACCATCCGGATGCAGCCGTGTGAGACGGCGCCCGGCAGAATCCCCGGCTGGTCCGTGCCGTGGATGCCGATGAATCCGCCGGCAGGCCATTCGGTGAGGACGGCCGAGCGGCCGTTGGTGCCGAAGACGATCGGGCCGTAGAACGGGTCGCCGAAGCCGGCCAGCTCGTCGCGGACGTAGAACTCACCCCTCGGCGTGGGCGTGGAGGGGCGGCCGACACCGACCCCGGCCGTGAAGACCGTCCGACCGTTGCGCTTCAGCGTTGCGGTGAATTTCTCGCGGTTGACGTAGAGATGCGTCCGGACTGTGTAGAGGTTGCCGAGCGCCTGCCGAGGGACCCAGCCCGTCGAGTTGTTGGGAAGGATCGGCAGCCGCACCTCGTACCACTTGCCGCCCGGCGCGACGTCCGACCCGAGCACGAGGACGATGTTCTGTGTCCGCTCGGGCGTGACGGTGGGGAGCCGCGTCAGTACGGGAGACGTCGAGGTGGGTGCGCGGTGCGCCGCGACGCGGCGCAGCACGGGTGCCCAGTGCGCGACTCTGGCACTCGTCAGTTCGTGGCGAGCCGACCTCGAAGGCAAGGCGGTCTGCGCCGCGAGGAGTCCGACTGCCAGCGCGACGATGAGAGCGCTAGCCGGTGACAGCCGGGGCAAAGATGATGGTCGAGCGCCGCCGGTGCGGCTTCCGCACTTTGACGGCCGCGGTCGCTGTAGCAAGCGTGCGGCTCCCATCCTGAGTGCTCCCCGAAGCGGTCATCTGGTTGGTGAAGTTGCGTCCGACATTCGGGGCATGGCACACGTACGAGACGGACGCACCCGCCGCGAGAACTCCGATTGTCCGGTCGCAGCTCGGAGACGCGGGATCGACGACCGACACCGTGTCCAGCTCCACGTCGCCGCGATTGGCGACTGTCACGGTGAACGTGGCCGTTCCGAAGAGCAGCGCGGGTTCACGCGTCTGGGTCTTCGCGTCGAGCCTGTTGACGACCTTCGTCTCGACCCTCTGGATCGTCGGCGTGGTGCTGATCGAAAGCGCAGGCGCCGAAGCCGTTGCATCCGAGCTTGCTGCAACTGCAGCGCCGACCAGGAGTGACCCGACGAGGAGGGCCTTGCCTCTCACCGGATCAACATAACACGGTTTCGAGGCGCCGAAAGCCGGCGAGATCGCCTAGGCGCTGCGGGTTCGCAGCCTTGCGGTCGACGTGGCGGCGCGAGAGCAGCTGTGAAGAGGATCGAGCCGACGAAGCACGCCTCGAGGCTCCCGTCGCCGCGAAAGCGGCGGCGCTTGCGGAGCGCCTTGGCGAACGCCTCCTGGACGGCGTCGCGGCCGGACTCCTCGCGTCGCCCGCTAGCGCCGTCGCCGCCGTCGTGAAGTCGGGCAGCCGCTCCCGGTAGAGCGCTTCGATCTCTTCGACCATCACTCGTACGACGCTAGAGGCGCGGCGCTTCTCTATCGAGGGTTAAACGCCTTCTAGTGACCGACGCGGACCCGGAAGGGCCTGCTCCAGGCCTGTTGCCAGTATTGGCCGCCCTTCGGCTGGCTGTCCGCTTCGGCGATGTAGATCTTGTTCGTCCCGGGTCGAACGCGTAGCTGCCAGTCCGAATGGGCGTTCTCCGGGTTCTCTGAGCGCTGACCAGGTTTCGCCATGACGACGGCAATCCGGTGGAACGGGTGGTAGCGGTCGGGGCGCGCAAGCACGATCACCGGCTGCCGAGGACCCTGAAAGACGGGTGGGCCTACGGCCCCGACGGCGAGTTTCCCGTGGAGCGTCAATACCGACCCTCGGTCGATCGTGTGGCTTCCCGCCCCGAGCGTGAGGGTGCGCCAGTCGGCGGCGACGACGATGCTCGCTTGAATCGACCCGTCGACCGTGTACGCGTAGTTGCCCACGAAGCTCGAGAAGCCGCTGGTGCATTGCCCAATCTCGCCAGGCGCGACCTGGAACGAGCACCCGTTCGCGAAGGTGACCGTGTGCGTCGCGGTGTCCTGGTTGATCCAGATCGGGTACGCGCCTGCGGTGAGGGTCTGGACTGCCGGAGACGGACCGTTCGCGGTCAGGAAGATCGGGATGCCGGAAAACGCCGCTCCGCTCGACGGGAGGGCAAGCACCGCCAGCGCCCCGAGGACTGCGACCTGCGCGATCAACCACCGGCGGCGCACCATGACCTCCCGACCGTAGCTCCGCCGGCGCCGGAGCACCCGCGCCGTTTGGCCAGGCGTTTGCTCGTCAGACGTCGCGGCGTGACATCGCTACGAGCTGGGCGATACTGCGGCGCGCCGCCGCTCGGCGGTCTCGCGGCCCCAGCGCGCGATCGCGTCGCCCGCGGCGGAGATGCCGCCGAGCCAGGCGAACAGCCCGAACGAGAGCACGTACAGGACTGGAATCCAGATCCAACTCAACATGTGGCCGAGCCTACCGAGACCGCTGTTAAGGGCGTATGAAGCCGGGCTCAGGATACGTCGGCGGACCGCGTGTAGCCAAGCTCGGCGAGCAGCGGGCCCGCCTCGGCCTCGACGTCCGCGAGCTGCTCCGGAGTCAGCTCCTTGCGCCAGCGGCCGATCGAGGAGTCACGGAAACGGTCCATCGCGCGATGCGTCGACGTCACGTTCGAGCCGAGGAACTCGGCGAGCCTGTCGGCGACGCTGGCGAGCTCTTCGTAGCGGATCTCCAGCAGGCGGTCGCTGGCACCGGCGGCGCGTACGGCCTCGACGTATCGCCGCCACGCCCAGGCGCAGCGCTGCGCGTCGCTCGCCTGCGCGAATTCCTCGCGCCGCTCCGGCTCGACCCAGAAGCGCGGCTCCGACCCGTACGGGAGCCGGGCATCGTCTCTGCCTTCCGTGTTGGCGTTGAGCCAGCCGCGTTCGAGCAGCGAGCACACCACGTCGCGGCCGTCGCGCACAGCGTGCACCGCGAGCGCCTCCGGATAGGCCTCCAAGGCGGCGCCGAGCACGTGCGCGGTCTCGGGCGTCTGCTCGACGCCGCGTAGTCCCCACGCCAGCCCGATGCGCCGGATGCGCTCGAGGATCGTCCGCAGCTCGGCCGCCGAAGGCCCTGCCGGCAGCGCCGCCTTCCACGGCGTCACCTCGCCGAAGTCGACGAAGCCCGGTAGGCCGCCGATCGCGCGGCCGACGAACGTCGTTCCGGAGCGCGGGCAGCCGACC
>Ga0137371_10004726_pt1 | contig 10665 bp, 9 predicted proteins | sample SagtaG_7_FD_104919 | JGI IMG/M metagenome (GOLD analysis project Ga0137371, IMG submission 104919) | Vadose zone soil microbial communities from Sagehorn Ranch, Mendocino, California, USA - Sage1_R_40_16 metaG | ecosystem: Environmental > Terrestrial > Soil > Vadose zone | place: USA: California... | reverse complement strand
TCGCGATGTCGATGTCCCTGACCGGGCGGGCCAGGATCGGCCCCTCGGCGGGCGCCTGCAGGTAGACCGCGGCTCCGCCGAGCAATCGCGCGACGACGTTCCTGCGGGTGAAAACGTCGATCAGCCGCCGCGACTCGGCGACCGGGTCCGAGAGGGGCTGGTTATCCCGTTGTGAAGAGGAAATCGATGTAGCTTCCATCCTCGGCGAAGTCCACGATAGCGCCGCGCAACACGTCCGCGGAATAGTCACTGCCCGGATTGAGGCACATTGTGGAGCCGATCTTCTGAGCGCCCTTCGACTCGTGGATGTGCCCGTGGAGGCCAACCACCGGTTGGTACCGCTTGACCACGTCGCGCACGGCTTTGCTGCCGACTGGCACTATGCTCGGTCGACCGCCCCGGATGACAGGCCGCAGCTGGGGGTCGAGCTCCGCCGCGAAATCCAGGCCGGAGCCATACGGTGGGCAGTGAAAGTTGACCACCATCTTGCTTGCTTTCGGCGCCTGGTCGAGGATCGCCTCGAGCCGGCGGGCGAGCTCTGCCTCCGGGTACTCGCGCTCGGTGTTCCAGGGCGTCGGCGTGACGTCGCCGCAGCTGGCCATCACAACTGGGCCCAGGTCGCAGATCTCGCCCTCCGGCGACTCGATGCGCGACGCCGCCTTGAGCACGGGGTCGATCGCCTTCGGGTCGTCGTTGCCGGGAGTGATGATGCAGCGAACGCGGGGCGCCAGCCGCTCTTCGGCAAGCTTGCACCAGCCCTCGATCTGCTCCACGATCGCGTGCTCGAACGCGCGGTCGAGGTGCGCCGGCTCCGACTCGAGGCGTTCGATCTCCCTCTCATCGGTGACGAGCGAGTAGAAGCCGAGCCGGTTGATCTCCGCCCGCAGCCGTGCCTCGTCATCACGCGGCACCGTCACGGCCTCGCCGCGAACCTTGGCACTAAGGCTTCCGTTGTGGCAGCGGATTGGGACCAGGCCCTTGCCGGCGATATCGCCGCCCAGCACGAGCGCGTCCGCCTCATACGATTCGGCAGCCGCCAGGAATTTACGGAAGCACCTGTCAGAGCCGTGGATGTCAGTCGCGAAGTAGATGCGGAGGGCCCGCTTCTTGGGACGCCCTAAAAACATGGACCCTCCGCCTTTCGTTTACTCGGGCGGTAGCTCCCGCATCGCGAGACGCAGGTCGATCGACGAACGCGAGAGTCGCATCTGCCGCGCGGCGAGGTAGATCACGGGGCCCGCGCCAAGGACGATGACCAGGGCGCCGACCGACGTGACCGTGAAGCTGCCGAACACCGATGGATGCGTGATGATCAGCACGACCACGATCGCGGCAAGGACCGTCGTTGCGGCACCCCACAAAGAGGCCACCGGGATGCCACCAACGCGCGGCAGCGCGGTTTCGCCGGGTCGCATGATGAGGTCGGGTCGGCGGTATGGCAACGCAGTCGCGGCCACGCCCCCGGCGACGATGATCAGAGCCACGAACAGCGCCAGGTTGGCGACGATGTTCGAGAGGTTGACGAACGCAGCCAGGATCGCGAACAGGATGCCGATGGCGACCGCGACGATGATGGCGTTGGTGGGAATCGCATTCCGCTCGCTGATCTTCGCCAGACTGATGGGGAGGAGGCGGTCGAACGCGAGCGCGAACATCACGCGCGTCACCACCGCGACGAACGCGAGGTCGACAGCGAGCTCGGCTGACGGCACGGCGATGCCGATCAGGATCTTGGAGATGGGGTCACCCGACAGGATCAGCCCGTAGCCGAGGCCGCCCGCGGACGACTGCAAGCTCGTGATCGCACCATAGGCGTCGGGATCGGTGGCGCCGAGCTTTGCCTGCGACTGCATGAAGTCGAGACCGACCGTGCTGCGCATCAAGAGCCACACTCCGAGCCAGACGACGACGAGCAGCGCGATGCTGATCACCGACGCGTAGAGGTAGGTTCGGCCGGGCCGTTTGAGCTCGCCGCCGACGTAATACGCGTAAAGCACGCCGTTGTAGTTCAGGACCATGAACGGCACAGCGGTGAGGGACGCGCCGATCGAAAAGCCGAGCGGGATGTTGTCTTTCTGGGCTGCCGCCAGGATGTCGTTGTAGGCGCCCGGGTGATTGCTGAACGACGCCAGCGCGTTCACGAAGTCTTGGTGCGAGTGCGTGATGAGAAGCCATCCGAGGACAAGGAACGCGAGCAGCTGGATGCCAACCAGGACCAGGATCACCTGCGCCAGCCTCTTGATCGACACAAGGGATACCGCGCCGACCACCAGCAGCATGACCACGCTGATCGTTGCCACCGCGCCCTGGCTCGTCACGTTGCCAGCGGCATTGCTGATCGCCGAGCTGTTGAAGGCCGCACCGAGCGCGGTCAGCATGAAAGGCGTGTACGCGGCGGTGAAGTTGGCGTTGGCGGCCAGGATGTAGGTGAACGCGATACAGATGGAGATTCCGGCCATCGCGCCGAGTGCGGGCGAGATGATGCGGGACAGGTAGACGTACTCGCCGCCGGCGCGTGGAATTGCTTCGAGCAGGTACTTGTAGGCGAACATCGCGACCAGCCATATCCCCGCGCCCAACAGCAGGGGAAGCGTCATCTCGGCCTCGTCGAAAGAGACCAGCCCCGCATTGAAGTTGATGAACGTGTTGACTACGGCGACTGACGCCAGCGCAATGCCGGTGGCGGCCGGGACCCCGAGCTCACGGACGAGCCCCGACGACTGGCGTGTGAAGAGGCCCTGGCCCGTGGCCGCCCTGCCTCCGATGGGTGCGCTGGTGCTCGCCATGCTTCCCCTCCCTGAATGACCGAGTACGAAAAAGGCAAAAGAGCGCCCGGTTGGAGCGTTCCAGAACGATAGGCCACACCCTCCCCGACGTCAAGGACGAGTTTCCCCGCCCACCCGGCGGGGAGGTCGGCGGCGCGCATGCCGGGCGGGTTTTCAGACCCGCACGATCTCGCGCACCTCGACCCACCGACTCTCGGCCGCTGAGCGCTCGATCGCGTCGCAGACCGCCTGCACCGCGGCGCCCTGCGCGAAGTCCGGCTCCCACGGGCCGTCCGGCCACCGATCGAGCAGATCTCCGAGGTGGTTGACGAAGCTCGCGCCGTAGCCCACACCCTGCCCGATGGGCCACCAGTCGGCGGCGTAGGGATGGCCCTGCTGCTCGGCCCGGATCCGCCGCATGCCGTAGAGCTCCGGTCGGTCCCCCGCGTCGCCGTAGAGCAGCTCGTTGAGGCGTGCGTACTCGAACACCAGCGTGCCGCGGTCGCCGTTGACCTCGATCGTGAAGTCGCACGGCCTCCTGACCGCGACGCGCGCCATCTCGAACACCCCTCGGGCACCCGACTCGAACCGGACCAAGGCGGCGGATGCGTCGTCGACGGTCACGGGTTTGGCTGACCGTTGGCGGATGAACGTCTCCGACTGCCCGCTCACCGCGGCGATGGGACCGGCCATCCACGTCGCCATGTCGATCAGATGGCTGCCGAGATCGGCGATCGTGGTACCGCCCATCGAGCGGTCGAAACGCCAGTCGAAGGGAATCGTGGGGTCGGCGAACTCGTCGGATAGCCATGACGCCCTCACCAGCCGGATCTCGCCGACTGCGCCCTCGGCGATCATCCGCTTCATCAGAGTCACAGCCGGCAGGCGGCGGTAGTTGAATCCAACCGCGTTGAGAATCCTGGCTTTGCCTGCGGCGTCAACCGCGGAGGCAGCCTGCGGGTAGGCGATGGCAAGCGGCTTCTCGCAGATCACCGCCTTGCCTGCCCCGGCCGCCGCGATCGCGATCTCCAAGTGTGTCCCCGGCGGCGTGCAGATGTCGACGATGTCGACCTCGGGTCGGCGCACCAGCTCGCGCCAGTCGGTGACCGAGCTCTCGACACCGTAGGCGACGGCGGCCGCATCGACCTTCTTTTTGTCGCGTCCGCTGATCACGCGAAGGCGCGGGTGGTGGCCGAGCTTGCGCATCACCGGAGCGACGGTGTAGCCGTACGAGTGGGCTTTGCCCATCATCCCGTAGCCGACGATCCCGATCCCGACATCGCCGCTCAACACGACCCGGCCATCTGCGCAGCCGCGCGTTCTGCCGCGCCCAGCGCCGCGGCGGCATCCTGCGCGCTCGCTCCCTGGCGGGGTTCGCCGCGGACGTGGCGCGCGAAGCTCTCGGCCTGCTGGCGAAGCGCGCCAAAGAACGTGTCGTCGGCGTCCGGCGGCCACAGGAATTTGCATTCCTCAGCGTCCTTGGTCCCGAACACCTCGACCTTGCATACGTCGCCGAGGGGAAACCGGCGTCCCAGCGAGACGACGGCAGTCGTCCCGCCCGAGAGCTCAGCGATCGCGTGTGCGCTCTCTGGGTCGCCCGGCCACCGTTCGCCGGCGATGCCTGAGGCCATAGATGTGATGGCGCCGAATTCCTGCTGCACGAGCCATCGCGTCTGATCGAACTCATGCACGCCCATGTCGACGAATATTCCGCCGCTGTGGGCGCGGAAGTTGGCTTCTGGCGGCGCGCCGTCCCATTGAAAGTTCGCCACCGCATAGATCTCACCCAGCTCGCCGCGCGCGATTCGCTCGCGCAGACGCATGAGCGACGGCACAAAACGTCGCCAGAAACCGACCTGGAAGGGCAAGCCGGCGGCGTCGATCAACGCCGCCGCCTCCCGAGCTTCGGAGGCTGCCACCCCGACGGGCTTCTCGCACAGGGTAGGCATGTGAGCGTCGACGAGGCGCTTGATCGTCGTCAGGTGGAGGTCGCTCGGCACGCAGACCAGGACCGCGTCGATCGGCGCGGTATCCAGCATGTCGTCGACGCTGCGGTACAGGGCCGAATCGGCACCTTGCAACAAGTTGCGGGTGCTCCCGACGGGTTCGGCGATCGCGGTGACCTTGACCACCGCAGAGCCGGCGATCGCGCGCAGATGATTGCGGCCCATCCGGCCGGCGCCGGCCAAACCTAACCTCAGCGCAGACACCGGCGTCAGAACCCTCGAGCGGCCAGGTACTCGCGGTTGGCGCGTTGGTCGGCGGCCGCCCTCCCGGTGGGGTCGGGCAGCACGTCCTGTTCGACGACGATCCAGCCCGCGTACGACTTGCGGACCGCATCCAGGACCGTATCGACGTCGAGATCGCCTTCGCCAAGCCGGCAAAACGCCTGCCTGCGCCAGATCTCGGCGACTGGCGCCGCCTCGCGGACAATGCTGTCGACCACCGATCGCCGCGCGTCCTTCAAGTGGAGATGATTGATGCGCTCTCCCCATTCGCGCATCGCGTGCACGGGGTCGCCCCCTCCAAGAAGCAGATGGCCGGTGTCGAGACACAGCCCGATCGAGGTCAGCTCGAGAACCTTGTCGATCTCCCACGGAGCTTCGATGTGAGTGCCCGTCTCGTGATGGAAGGTCGGCTCATATCGCCGGGCCCGGCAGCACTCGACAGCCATCTCAACCCCTTCGGCGAATCGCTTCCATGTGTCGCGGTCGAAGCCGAGCGATGGATCTGTGGCCGCCTGGCCCGGGCGCGACCGGCGCAGGTCGCTGCCGATGTCGGCGAGTGTCGGCTTCGCCCTCAGGCCGTTGCTCACACCGGCCGCGTCGAAGACATCCAGCAAGGAACCGAGCTCGCGCAAGGCGGCCGGCATCCGGGTGAGGTCGCTGAACGGCAACTCGAAAAAACCGCCGGCGAGCCCGAGCTTCCGCCGCCGCAGGCTCGACGCGAGGTCTTCTCCGTTCCCGAGATAGCCGAGCGGTCCGAGATCGATTCCGGCGTAGCCCGCGCCGGCGACCTCGTCGAGCACCGCATCCCCGTCCGGAACGTCGGGCAGGATGCCGACCGTCAGCTCGAAGGCTCCATAGCTCACCGGGGCGTTGGCGATGACGACCACGGCCGCCCCGGTCACGAGCGCTCTGTAGGGGCGGTCGCCATGGCGGGCTCCGAAGGATGCTCGCGCGGGTGGCGCCCGCGATGGACCGCGACCACGGCCTCACACAGCGCGATGTCATGGAGGGCGTCGGCGCCCGAGGTCGTCGGCTGCCTGCTGTTGGTCACGCAATCGTGGAAGTGGACGAGCTCTTCCTTGAAGCTCTCCTGGTAGGAAGCGACCTCCTCGGTGCGCGACGCGCGAGGGGACCTTCTCTGGCCATCCTCTGAGATGAAGAGTGTGGGCATGTTGCGCAGGAACGGAGAGGGGAACGCGAGCGTGACTCGCCGCTCCGGCGAGTAAAACGCGAACTCCATCGAGTAGCGCGCGATCTCGGGCAGGTCGACCCACGCGAGAATGCATTGCGCGGCGCCGTACTTGAAGATAGCGGTCAGCCCCGTCTCGCGTATGTCGGCGAACTCGAGCGCCTCCGGCTCACCGATGACACCGCGCATGGCGTTGAACTCGTGCACGAGGCTGTCGAGCAGGACGCTTCGGTACGCCCATCGCGACAGGGGGTCCGCGTCGCCCAGCGCGGCCGAGATCCTGGCATCGTCATCGTCACGAAGCGTCTGCGCGACGGATTTTGGCACCGAGCCTGCACGCCGAAGGTTGTAATGCTGCACGTAGGGGTCGATCGGGGACTCGAGGGTTGTGATCCGGACAAGCCGGAGATCGGCCAGTGTGCGCGCCTCCTCGACCAGCCGTGCATACGCGGGGTCGTAGCGCTTGTTGTAGCCGACCATCAGCACGGTGCCGGTTGCGGCGGCCGCCTCGATCATCGCGCGCCCCTCGGCGACCGAAAAGCACATGGGCTTTTCGACCAGCGCATGGATGCCTGCCTTGGCGGCCGCGATCGCGATCGGCGCGTGGCTTCCGGATGTGAGCACCAGCACCGCGTCGAGCGGTCTCGTGAGCAGCTCCTGCCAGGAGGCGAACTGCTCGGCGACGCCGTACTCCCTGGCGCAGGCGGACCGCACCTCCTCGGAGACGTCGCACACGGCCGCGATCTCGAAACGGTCCGCCAGTTCGCGGAGATAGTGGAGGTGCATGACTTGAGCGATCAAGCCGCACCCGATGACCCCTACACGCAGTCGGCCGGCCATATTCACCCCGGTAGAAATACCTGCGCCGAAGCGCGCTGGAACGTTCCAACGACCCTATACGAAAGGGTAGATGGTGTCAACAGATCGCTAGCGCGCCGACGCCAGCAGGTCGGCCGCTTCGGGGACGCCCTGCTCGGGGGGGACGAACGGGTCTTCGTGCTCGATGGCGATCGTATGGACGCGGCTCTCCCGTTGCAAAGCGGCCATGAAGTCCTTCCACCAGGCGGCGTCACGGCCGCGGCCGACGACGGCGAAGTTCCAGGGCAGGGTCTGGGGATCGCGTGGCCAGCGCCGGTCGAGCAGTCCGTTCACGTCCATGTTGGCTTTCTCGAGCTGCACGTCCTTGCCGTGGCAGTGGCCCGCCCTTTCGCCAATGGCCGACACGACGGCGAGCGGGTCCATCCCCATCCAGAAGAAATGGCTGGGGTCGATGTTGGCGGCGATCGAGTCGCCGAGCGCCGCGATCCGGTCGAACGACTCCACGTTGTAGACGGCGGTGCCGGGATGAAGCTCGAGGCAGACGAGAAGCTGCGGGTGCTCGCGGACGGCAAATTCCGCGAGGTCCGACCAGTACGGCTCGACCCACTCGTCCCACTGCAGCTCGTAGATCGATTCCAGGTATGGCAGCCATCCACCTCCCGCGAAGTGCGGCGTGCGGTCGCCTCGCGCGCCCGGTGGGCAGCCTGCGAGCGCCACCACGCGGTCTACGCCAAGTAACGCGGCCAGCCTGATTGCGTTGCGGAGGTCGGAGTCGTGCTTGCGCGCGATCGACTCCTCGGGATGCAGCGGGTTGCCCCAGACATTGAGGGCGGCGACGCGCAGGCCGCGTGAGGTGATTTCTGTCGCCCAGGCCTGGCGCGCCGCCGCGTCCCCAAGAAGCAGAGGCGTCTCGCAATGCGTGGTCGGTGCATAGCCGCCTGCCCCGACCTCAAGGTCGGTCACACTCGGCGCCGCCTGCAGCAGCCAGTCCATCACGTCCGTGAGCGGCCGGCTCGCGAATGCCTCGGTCACGACGCCGATGCGGGGCTCGTCACGGGGCTCAGTCATGCGGCGGTAATTGTGTCGCCGTTGCGTTCCGCGATTGCGTCCAGCACCGCCCGAGGCTGCTGATGCACAGGCGTCATGGCGCGCGCACATCATGGCCTATCGTTCGCGCATCACCGAACCATTGATCCGCAGCCGCAGCGGTGGCCTGATTTCGGCGCTCGCGTTTTCCACCATCGCGACCGGGGTGCTCCAGATCTCTCTTCCACTCGAGCTGCGTCAGCTGCGCGCGAGCCCGGGTGAGATCGGGCTGACGCTCGCGATGTTCGGCTTCGGGATGTTCGCGTTCGAGTGGTTGTGGGGCGTCGTCGCGGACCACATTGGGTATCGGGCCCCGCTTATCGCGTCGCAGCTCCTCTATGCGGTAGCCATCGTCGTCCTCTCGCGCGTGCAGACCGTGCCTTCGATCGCAGCCAGCTATTTCTTCGCCTGCGGCATGATGGTCGCGGTCGGGCCGATCGCCCGCTCGTATCTGGGGACGGCGCTCCACGCCCGGTTGCGCGCTACGGGTCTCGCCCTACTCGCCTCCCAATGGGTGATCGCCGAGGCACTCGGCGCCGGTGTCGGCGGCCCTTTAATCGATTACTTCCCGATCCGCAGCGTGATGCTCGGCAGCGCCGTGCTGCCAGCGGTCTCGGGCCTGTTGATGTTCTCCGTGTTTCGCAACTACGAACCGGTTCACGATCGACAGGTCGACGCCGTGGACCGCGACAGTGCTGTCGCGAAACGCGACGTGAGGCGCGTGCTGGCAGTCACCGCCACGCTGGCACTGCTCATTCAGGTCGGGCTTGGCGGCGAGCTCGCGCTTCTGCCCCTCCTCGTCACCAGCCGCCTTGGTCTGTCCGCGGGGGCGGCCGGGACGGCGATGCTGATCGTCGGGCTGGTCGGCGGCTTGCTTCTGGTGCCGGGGGGCAGCGCCTCGGACCGCTGGGGAAGGCGACCGACGATGATCGCCGGCGGTGTTATCTGCGCGGCTGGTTACGTCGCTTACGCCGTGGGCTCCAACTTTTCGTTGGTCATCGTCGGGGCGGTCGTGCGGGCGGTGGGCGCTTCGCTCATCTGGCCCGCCGCCACCGCCTGGATCGCCGAATCGATGCCGCGCCCGCGGCACGCCTTCTACATGGGTCTTTTCGGTGAGTTCGAGAACATCGGCGTTACGGCCGGACCGATCATCGGCGGAGTCGTGTGGTCGGTGGCGGGGATCCAGGCTGCGTTTTACGCCTACGCCGCGGCCGCCTTACTCGCTGCCGCGGTGGCTGCGTTGACGGTCGCCGGCAGGTCGCGCGAAACGGTACCCGCCTCGGTCATGCCGTAGCGAAGGAACGCGGCTTGGCGGTCGTGTCACGCACGACAAGCTGCGGCGGGAGCACGTGCCGGCGCGCTGCCGAGGATGGCTTTTCGATCCGCCGGATCACCGCTCGCATCGCCATCTCCCCGATCTGGTTCCGCGGCTGATGGATGGTCGTCAGCGAGATGTGGCGCAGCGCTGCAAGCGCCGTGTTGTCGTACCCCATCAGCGATACGTCCCCGGGCACGTCCAGTCCGTACTCGTTGATCGCGTCGAGCGCACCCACGGCCGATTGATCGTTGCTCGCGAAGATTGCGGTCGGCCGTAGTCCCCGGGAGAGCAGCCGCCGGGCGGCCTCGTAACCACCGCCTTCGGTGAAGTCACCCGGCTCGATGACGATGTGCTGCCCGAGGCCCGCGCGCGCCATGGCTGCCTGGTACCCGGCTCGGCGTTCGGCGGCGCCGGCGCCTTGCCCGCCGTCGATGAGCGCAATGTCCTTGTGCCCGAGCCCGGCCAGGTGCTCGACGGCAAGCTCCGCACCGCGCAGGTCGTCATCAACGACGACGTCGACGTTGGGGAGACGTAGGTCGCTGCCGACGACGGCCAGTGGAACAGCGCGCGCCGCAGCCGCGACGGCCTTTGCCCCCAGACGAGCGCCCGCGATCACCAGTCCGTCGGCGCGTAGCTCAAGGAGCTGGTCGACCGCGCGTCCCTCCGCCACAGGATCGCGATTCCCGGTCGTGATCAGGGCTCGATAGCCAAGCTCCGCCGCGGCAGCGTAGAGGCCGTCCAGGACCTCCGCAAAAAAGATGTTGTGAAGGTCGGACACCATTACCCCCACGTTGTAGGTGCGTCGCTGGACGAGGCTTCGGGCGACGGCGTTGGCGCGGTAACCGAGCTTCTCGGCCGCGCTGAGCACCGAAGAGCGGCTCGCTTCACTGACGGAACGCTCGCCCCGCATCACACGCGAAACCACGGACTTGGACAGGCCCGCGCGATGTGCGACATCGACGATCGTCGGTGCTCTTGACTTCATTGACAGGAGAACTATACTTGCGGGAACGTTCCCGTGGGAACGTTCCCATTACTGTTGGCGGCGGCCGGGGAGGGACATGCACGTCGGGCTCATCGGCGCCGGAAGGATCGGCGCACTGCACGCGCGAAGCCTGCGCGGTAGTCGTCTCGTCTCGAAGCTGACCATCTTCGATTCGGATTCCAAACGCGCCGCGAAAGTCGCCGGCGAGGTTTCTGCGAGGCAGGCGGAAAGCCCCCAGGCACTGCTCGCCGATGGCGTCGACGCGATCGTCATCG
>Ga0137371_10004715_pt1 | contig 10676 bp, 10 predicted proteins | sample SagtaG_7_FD_104919 | JGI IMG/M metagenome (GOLD analysis project Ga0137371, IMG submission 104919) | Vadose zone soil microbial communities from Sagehorn Ranch, Mendocino, California, USA - Sage1_R_40_16 metaG | ecosystem: Environmental > Terrestrial > Soil > Vadose zone | place: USA... | reverse complement strand
TCACGCTGATCGTGCGACTCGGCGCGGACAAGATCGGCGATCAGCTGCCGGCCATGGTCCGCGCGGTTCAGCGCGAAGGAAAGAGTGTGGTGTGGTCGTGCGATCCCATGCACGGCAACACCATCAGCTCGGAAACCGGCTACAAGACGCGGCCGTTCGACCGAATTCTGTCGGAGGTGAAGACCTTCTTTGCCGTTCATCGCGCCGAGGGGACGCATGGCGGCGGCGTGCATCTGGAGATGACCGGCCAGAATGTGGCCGAGTGCACCGGCGGAGCGCGGATGATTACGGACGCGGACTTCAAGGATCGCTACCACACGGTCTGCGATCCGCGGCTCAACGCCGAGCAATCGATCGACCTTGCGTTTCTGCTCGCCGACCTGCTCAAGGCGGAACGCACCGTTAAGGCGCGGCCGCTACCCGTTGCAGCCGGGCTGTGAACGACGGCTAGTCGCGTCCGGCTGCGTCATCCCAAGCGAGCCGAATTTTTGGTATGCTGAAGTGCTGGCGGGTGCGCGGCCCGTTCGCAAGAGCATCATGACCGTGCAAGGGGGAGGTTCTCATGCGTTGCGGTATGGCTGGGCTCGGCGCGTTCTCGCTCGCCACGCTGATCTTGCTATCGTCTGGCGCGAGCGGGCAGCTTGCACTTTCCGCAAACGACGGAAAGGCCGTCCTCATCGACGGCGTGAATTCGGTGCCGGCGAACCCGACGCCGGATACGGTGACCGTCATCGATCTCGGTGCGACGCCACCTAAAGTCCTCGCCGAACTTCAGGCGCCGGCGAGCGTCGTCGGGCCGCCCTTGAGCGTAGCGCTCGCGCGCAATGAGAGCTTCGCGCTGGTGACCGGCGCATCCAAGGTCGATCCGAGCGATCCGAAGAAGACCGTGCCCGACGACAAGCTCACCGTCATCGATCTCAAGGCTTCGCCGCCGAAAGTCTCGGCGCAGCTGCAGGCCGGCAAGGGTGCGGCGGGCGTATCGATCAATCGCGCCGGAACGCTGGCGCTGGTCGCCAACCGGTCGGAAGGGACGGTCTCGGTCTTTTCCATTGCTGGCAATTCGCTCACGCCGGTCGGCAAGGTCAATCTGGGCGATGCCAAATCGGGTCCGAGCCATGTCGCCATCACACCGGATGGCAAGACCGCGCTGGTCACCCGCGACGGCGACAACAAGATTTCCGTGCTTTCAATCGACGGTACCAAGGTCGAGGACACCAAGCGCGAGATCTCGGCGGGAATTCACCCCTACGGTCTCGGCATCCATCCGAACGGAAAGGTCGCGGTCGTCGCCAATATCGGAGTCGGCAGTGGCGATGCCGATACCGTAAGCCTTATCGATATTGAGGCAAAACCTGCACGCGTCGTTCAAACCGTCACGGTCGGTCAAACGCCGGAAGGGATCGCGCTGTCTCCCGATGGCGCCTTTGTCGCTTTGAACGTGGGGAACGGATCCAACAAGCCGAAGAACAGTCCGTTCTTCAACGATTACGGTTTGGTCAAAGTACTCAGCGTCAAAGGCAATGAATTGGTCCCGCTGACCGAAGCGAAGGCCGGCCACTGGTGTCAGGGCCTCGCCTGGAGCAAGGACGGTCGCACGCTCCTGGCCCAGTGCATGGTCGAGAAAGAGATCATGGTGTTTAGCTTCGACGGTAAGGAGCTCAAGCTGGCCGGATCGATCAAGGTGAGTGGCGGCCCGGCCGCCATCCGCACGGCGGAGCCATAGTACTAGCTCGTCTGCAACGGTTCCCGCCAAGGTAGAACTATGCTGATAGCGTGAGGACGGCGGCGGCCCGATTCGCGTCGTCCTCATTCGCACGCGGCGGAGCAAGCACCGAGCTTGTCGCTTGCTGAATCGATCTCGCGGAATCACTGGTACATTGGCGTCTTGCCATGGAACGCTTGCTGCGCGCGACGATCAATACCTGGCACGGCCTTCTCGCCGCCGCGCGCAGTGAAGAGGCGTTTCGCCTGGAGCTGATTGCCGTCCTCCTGGCGGTGCCGGTCGCCTTCCTTGTTGCCGAGCAAGCTTGGAAGCGCCTCGCACTCATCGCCGTCGTGGCTCTCGTGCTCGTCGTCGAGCTATTGAACACCGCAATCGAAAAACTTGCCGACCGCGTCAACCTCGCGATCGACCCCCAGATCGGTCGGATCAAGGATATGGGCTCAGCCGCGGTCGGGCTTGCGCTCCTCATCGCCGCCGCTGCCTGGCTGCTGGCGCTTGCCGAGCGTTTCGGGCTGATCTGACCGCCACTGTGCGGCGATTGCCGCCCGAGGGCGCGACGCGCTAGACCTAAGTTATGAATGCGCGGCCCAGCGACCGGTTGGCTATCGCAATCGGCCAACTCAATCCCGTCGTCGGCGACATCGCCGGCAATGCCGACAAAGCACGCCGCGCGCGTCTCGAGGCCGCCAGTGCCGGTGCCGATATTTTGGCGCTGCCCGAGCTTTTCCTGTCCGGCTACCCACCCGAGGACCTCGTTCTCAAGCCGGCGTTCCAGGCCGCTTGCCGTGCTAAGATCGAGGAGCTTGCGCGTGAAACTGGGGGCGGCGGCCCGGCGCTGCTGATCGGCACGCCCTGGCCCGACGAAGGCAAGCTCTACAACGCCTATTGCCTGCTCGACCGCGGCGTCGTCGCCGCCGTGCGGCTGAAGGTAAACCTGCCGAACTACGGCGTGTTCGACGAGCGGCGCCTGTTTGCATCGGGGCCGCCGCCCGGTCCGATCAATTTCCGCGGCGTGCGGATTGGTGTTCCCGTCTGCGAGGACATCTGGACCGAGTGGGGCGACTACGAAGACGTGGTGGAATGCCTGACCGAAACCGGCGCCGAACTGATGATTGTGCCCAACGGCTCGCCCTACTCGCAGGACAAAGACGAGGTGCGCCTCAACATCGCCGTAGCCCGCGTGACCGAGAGCGGCGTGCCGCTGATCTATGTCAATCAGATCGGTGGCCAGGACGAGCTCGTGTTTGACGGCGCCTCGTTTGCCCTGCACGCCGATCGCGGGCTCGCGTTCCAGCTCCCGGCCTTTCGCGAAATCGTCGAGACGACGCGATGGGAGCGCACCGGCAATGGCTGGCGCTGCGTCGATGGGCGCATCGCCGCAATCGAAGAGGGCGACAAGGCGGACTATTTCGCCTGCATGCTGGGACTGCGCGATTATGTCGGCAAGATCGGGTGCAAGGGCGTGGTGCTCGGATTATCAGGTGGCATCGATTCATCCTTGGCGGCCACGTTGGCAGTCGACGCGCTAGGGGCCGAGCGCGTGCATTGCGTCATGCTGCCTTACCGCTACACCTCCCAGCAGTCACTCGACGATGCGGCCCAGGTCGCCAACGTGCTGGGGACCCGCTACGACGTGGTGCCGATCGAAACCGCGGTCGTAGGCTTGGAAAAAGCGCTCGCAGTCGTCTTCGCCGGCAAGCCGCGCGATGTTACCGAGGAGAACCTGCAGTCACGCACGCGCGGCACCATTCTGATGGCGCTCTCAAACAAGCTCGGCCTCATCGTGGTGACCACTGGCAATAAATCGGAAATGTCGGTCGGCTATGCCACGCTCTATGGCGACATGAACGGCGGCTTCAATCCGATCAAGGATCTCTACAAGACCGAGGTGTATCGGCTTGCCCGGCTGCGCAACGGCTGGAAGCCCGACGGTGCCCTGGGGCCCTCTGGCCCAGTGATCCCGGACAGCATTCTCACGCGAGCGCCCAGCGCCGAGCTGCGTGAGAACCAGACCGATCAGGACACGCTGCCGCCTTACGATGTGCTCGACCAAATCCTCGAACGTCTGGTTGAGCGCGAGGAGCCGATCGCCAAGATCGTCGCCGAAGGCTTTGACCGGGACACGGTCATGAAGGTCGAGCGCATGCTGCATCTGGCAGAGTATAAGCGCCGGCAAGCGGCTCCCGGGGTCAAGGTGACGCTCAAGAATTTCGGTCGCGATCGCCGCTACCCCATCGTCAACCGTTTCCGCGATTCCGGCGCGCCGTTGCCCGAGCCCGATCGCGAACTGGTGAAGAAGGTGGCGAGAAGCGAAGCCTACGATTTGTGAGAGCGGCGAGAGCACAAGCGAGGAAGCGATGTATAAAGCGTCCGCAGGTATCGCTCTGCCAACCTCGATCATCGGCTCGCTGCCACGGCCGGCCTGGTATACCGCGGTGCTGGGACGCAAGAGCTTTCTTGGAGCCATGGTCAACTCGCGCTACCGCGAGCAGTACGAGGACGCGGTCTCATGTTTTCTGCGGGCACAAGAGGTCGCGGGTCTCGACATCCTCACCGACGGCGACGCGCACTACGACGAAGAGGTCGGTGGCATGAGCTGGCAAAGTTATCCGCTCACCCACATGGATGGCTTTGCCGAAGTGCCGCAGCCCACCGCATACAAAATAGGCGCCGTCGCCTATCCGCGCGGGCACATCCTGCACGACTTCCTGGAGGCGCGCGTGTTCCCCAGGATTGTCGGACCGGTGGGGCGCGGGAGGCTGCAGTACACGGCGATGTGGAAGACGGCGCAGCGCATGACCAAGAAGCCGATCAAGTTCGGCACCATCCTACCTGAGCTGATCGCCGCTTCCGTCGAGGACGACCATTACAAGGATCCGGTCGAGCGCACCTGGGCAATCAGCAACGCCTTGAACGAGGAACTCAATGAGCTGGCTGATGCGGGGTGCCCCGTCATCCAGTTGGAGGAACCGCAGATCCACATGGTGCCGGTGCGCGGCAAGACCTTCGGCAAGCTGGGCGCGGCCGACCTGGTGAAGATTTTCAACAACACGGTGAAGGGCCTACGCGGTAAGACCGAAATTTGGTGCCACACCTGTTGGGGTAATCCATCTCAGCAGCGCATCTTTGCAGACGTGCAGAGCTACCAGCCCACTCTAGAAGCGCTCAACCAGGTGGACGCCGACGCCCTGACATTCGAGACGCGTTCTTCCGGCACCGGCGATCTCAAGTCCATCGGAGAAGTGATCAAGGACAAGAAGGTGGTGATTGGCGTGATCGACCATCACACGCTGCAGGTCGAGCGGCCAGACGAAATCGCTGCGCTCATTCGCGAGGCGCTCAAGCACATTCCCCCCGAGCGGCTGATCATTTCGTCCGACTGCGGCATGGGGCGCGAGGGCATGGGACGCCGGCATGCGAGCTATAAGATGGTCTCTATGGTGCTCGGCACGAATATGGTGCGCAAGGAGCTCGGGCTCCCGCAAGCCGAATGCTTGGCGGCGGATCAGGGCTACTCGATCACGATGACGAAGGCGTAAGTGGGCGTCGACCGAAATGGAGCGGGAGGGAAGCGCGCAGCGCGCGGTATGCTATTCTCGGTCAGAGCATTCATTTGACAGATGAGGATCGAATGACACGCATGGCGGGAGCGATGACGCGGCGCCGTTTCGCTGCGGCAAGCGTGATGGCCTTCGGCGCACTGGTGCGCGCGCGACCGGCGCAGGCGGCCTATCCGGAGCGTCCCATCAAGATCGTGGTGGCAAATACCCCTGGAGGGCCGTCGGACATCGTCGCCCGAATCATGGCCGCCACCATGCAAGAGGCAATGGGCGCAACCGTATTCGTCGAGAACAAAGGCGGCGCGGGCGGCAATATCGGCATGGGATCGGTCGCGCGCGCGGAGCCCGACGGCTACACCATCCTGCTGTCGACCAGCGCCTACGCGGTCAATCCCGGCCTCTACCAGACGCTGCCGTACGATCCGTTTAACGACTTCACCGCGATTTGCGAGCTCGCCGTCTCGCCGCACGTATTCGCGGTGAAGCCCGATCTGGGCGCCGCCACGATGAAGGAGTTTGTCGCGCTTGCCAAAGCCAATCCCGACAAGTTCAACGTCTCGACACCGCCGATCGGCACCACGCCCCAGCTCCAAGTGGAGGTGCTCAAGCTGTGCGAAGGTCTGCAAGGGATGGCGACGGTCGTGTTTGCGGGAGGCGGCGACGCGCTCAAGGCCTTGCTTAGCGGCACCGTGCAGCTCAGCTCCGGCGTACTGGCCCCGGCGCATCCGCACCTCAAGGCCGGCACCATCAAGGGCCTCGCGCTCACCGGTCGCACGCGCTGGAACGACCTCCCCGACATTCCGACGATGTTGGAAGCGGGGTACCCAGACTTCGTGTTCGAGACCTACACCGCGCTGATGGCGCCGGCGAAGACGCCGCCGGAAATAGTTGCCCGGCTCGAGCAGGTTGTGCTCGAGATCTTGCGGCGGCCGGAGATCCGCGAGCGGCTCACCCAATCGGGATTCGAGGTGACTGCCAAGTCCGGCAAGGAGCACATGGCGCGCGTCGCGCGCGAAGTCCCGATGTTCGCCGACATTATCGCCCGCGCCGACATCAAGAAGCTGTAGGTTGAAAATCGCGTCGCCAGTGATCGTCGGCGGCGCGCGGCCTCAGCGCACTGGATAGAAAGTCGGCCCAACCGCCCGCACTTTGCGCTTGCCCGGTTCCTGTTCGATTTTTTCCTCGGCCGGGGCGGTCGGCTGCTGCTCGGCAGCGGCAGGGGACAGCGGTGCGTTGTTTACGCCATCTGCGCCTTTCGCTCGGGCGGAAGTCTGGCTCGAATTGACCGGCTTGCCCTGCGGATCGAAGCGCGGTTGCGACAACTGCTTGGCCCGCTCCTCGGTGACGACGATATCGCCGCGCTCGATGGTCTGATCGCTTGTTTGCCGTAACGCCTCGGCCCAGGACTGTCCGGGCAGACGGCAATTGCACGCCGGGTTGAGCTGCTTGCGATAGCTGAACGCCGCGGGCAGCTCCGTGTAGAGCCTGCCGCTGATCGACACCGCGCGCGCCACGTCCTCGCCGGGATTGCGATGGCTGTAAAGGGTCACCTCGGCGGCGGGGCAGAGGCGACGGCAAAGCTGTTCGTCCTCCGCAAATTTGGCGGGCACGGTGGAATAAGAGATGGGGAAGTAGTAGCCGTCGCAGGTTCGCACGCACAGCGTCCGATAGGTGCCCGCAAGCGGAGCGTTGGGGGCAGGCGCGACTCCGCCGAACAGGTTGTCGAAAAAGCCGCCGGGACCCGCGGTGGCGTATTGTCGATATTGCGGTCCGCAATCGTTTTGGCCGAGCGCCACCAGGATGCCGCGGCGCTGGGCCTCGCGCTCGCCGCTGTTGCCCTGCAGCCGCTGGATGTCGCTCAACGAGCGGTCGAGGTTAGCCCGCATCTGCTGCATCTGATTGTTGAGCGGCCCGCACTGCGGCGATTGTCCGCTGAAGAGCGCGAAGAAGCCGCCGCCCTGGCACCCGAGGCGCTGGGACTGTTGGCCGAGGCGGTCGAGCTCAGCCTGTTGCTTCGCCACGGTCTCTTCGTAGCGCTTGATCTGTTCCGCTCTGGCGGGGTCGATGCCCGCGCCGCGATCGATCGCCGCGAGCTGGCTCTCGAGCCGCAGACAGGCCTGGTTGCGCCCCGCCATCCCGGCGGCAGAGGATGTATTCGGAGCCGGCGAGGGGACGGCGCTGGGAGGTGTAGGGGCGGAGAATGGAAAGCTGAATTGCGCCAGGGCTGGCGCAGCGCAAAGAACGAGGGCCGGCAAAGCGCCCCCTAGTCCGCGCAAGGCTATGGCGATGGTTGTGCCAATCATGGAGCCCGGCCCGACGCCCGGTCCCAGGATGGAAGCGCTGCAATGGTGACCAAAGTGTGAAGAGGGGCCGCCGCGACCATATCCAGCGTCCCGGCCCCCTAGCCGGCAGTCGTTAGGCTCGTGTTTTCAAGTCAATCGGCCGCACCGCTCGGGCGGCCTCACTGCGCAAATTCCACAAGATACCAGCCACGATGAGCGCGGCGCCGCTGAACACCAAGGGGTCGAGTCGCTCGCCGTAAAGCCACCAGCCGACCACTGCAATGAGCGGAATGCGCAGGAAGTCGAGCGGCACCACCACACTCGCATCACCCCACCGAAACGCGTTGGCGAGGCAATAGTGCGAAGCCAAGCCGGAAATCCCGACCGCTAGCGCTGGCGCAAGATCCGCAAACGCGAGCTTGGTCACGAACAATGGGTTCGAGCCGATCAAGGCGAGCGGCAGCTGAATAAGATTCATCCAGAAGATGATCGCGAAGGTGGTATCCGTGCGCGTGAGCTTCTTCGTAAGAATGAGCGTGTTGGCGAAGCCGAGCGCCGCCAACAGGACCAACAGCGCCGCGGGCTGAAAGGTCGCCAAGCCGGGCCGAACGATGACCAGTACGCCCATGAGCCCGAGCACGACGGCGCCGATGCGGCTTGCGGTCGTGCGCTCCCCGAGCACTGGCATTGCGAGCAGCAGCGCCCATGCCGGGGCGCTGAATTCCAGCGCGAAAACTGTGGCGAGCGGCAACAGCAACAGGCTCGTCGCCCATACATATTGTGACCCCAGGTGAACAAGGTTGCGAAAAACGTGCAGCGGAAACTGCCGCGTGAAGAGCGTCGAGCGCAAGTCGGCGCGTGCGGCCGTCAACCCGGCCATGATCACCAAGCCAAAACCGGAGCGAAGCGCCAGGATTTCCATGACGCTCAGCGTTGCGGCCAATTCCCGTATGGACACCGCCATCGCCGAGAACGAGAGCAATGCGCCGGTCATCCACAGGACGACGCGAATGATGTGGTTGGAGGTCACGCGTGAGCCGTCGCTGGAAAGTCTATCGCGCGCGGATCTGAGCGACGCGCATCACTCCGCGTCGGGCTGGTTCTCCGGCCGCGCCCGTTCGAAGGCCGCAAGCCTCAAGCAGGCCGCATCGATAGCGACGAGCTTGGAAAATTGATCCAGCGGCACTTTCAGACGCCGTGCGTTGTAGACCTGCGGCACCAGGCAAATATCGGCGAGCGTCACTGCGCTGCCGAACGCATAGGGGCCCGGACGCACCATAGGCTCCAATGCCTCGAAGCCCTCGCGGATCCAGTGGTGATACCAACGATCGATGGTCGCTTGGTCTTGCCCGAGCTCGTTCTTGAGATAGCGCAACGCAGACACGTTGTTGAGCGGGTGGATGTCGCAGGCGATCAGCTGCGCCAGCGCCCGCACTTTCGCCCTGCCGACCGCATCGCGCGGCAAGAACGGCGGCTCAGGGTGGACTTCGTCGAGATATTCGATGATCGCCAGCGACTGCGTGAGTACCTCGCCGGAATCGAGCCGCAGCGCCGGCACTCGCATCTGCGGGTTGACCGCTCGGTATTCGGGCTTTTTGTTGAGGCCGCCTTCCTTCTGCAGATGGATTGACGCCATCTGCGCGGTCAAGCCCTTGAGGTTGAGCGCGATGCGCACCCGATAGGCTGCGGACGAACGAAAATAGGTATAAAGCTGCACGTCTCCTCCTTGTAGAGCGATACGGGGTGATCGGGCGCGACCGGTCAGACCTTGCTGGGCGTCTTGCCGCTTTCGATTTCGGCGACGAGCACGGCCGATCTTTCGGTCAACTGCTTCATCGCACGGTCGAAAGCTGCGCGATCGGCGGGCGCGACCACCTCGGCGAGTCGGTCCATGAACGCCAGCGCGCTTGGCGCCAGCTCTTCATAGATCGCCCGGCCCGCCGGCGTCAGCGAGAGAAATGATTCGCGCAGATCCGCGCGATTGGGGCGCCGGCTAAGAAATCTGCGTTGCTCAAGGTGGGCCACGGCGCGCGACACCTTGGTCTTGTGCATGTGGGTGTGGGCGCCGACCGCCTTGCCTGTCATGACGCCGTTCTCGCCGAGCGTAACAAGAACCCGCCACTCCGGTATGCCAATACCATAACGGCCGTAAACGCGCGTGAGCGCCTGCGACACCAGACTGGACAGAACGTTGAGTCGATGGGGCAGGAAATCCTCAAGTTTTAGCAGGGGTGCCTCGGAAGCTGCCGAGGCGGCGTGCGCCGCGTTGTCACGGAGTGGCCCGGAGTTCATCGTCACCTGCGCTGGTGTGGAAGGTCCGTTCAAGGCTTGGCCGCTAAGTGGAAGATTGGCCGAAGATCGTCAGCCGCGCAACGCAGCGCGACGGCGATCCCGCCCGAAGGTTCTGCCCCGCGAGTATAGGGAAAATTTGCTTGCGAGTTGGGAAGAGCGGCGTTGCGCTGGCCGTGCGGCGCCGACTCAGCGCAGGCACTCGATGGCAACGAATTCGTCGCGGGCCGAGCTGCCAGTTGTCGCGAGTTCCGTCGCGGCGATCTCCCCGCGGTCGACTTTGCGAAACGAGGCGGCTTCCATGAACTCGCGGGCCTTGCAGTAGGCGGTGGCGACGGGCAACCCGCAGCTCGCCCCGGTGGCCAGACAGCGATCGACGCCGTAGCCGTCGGAATTGTTGGCAATGATGAAAACGCGCTTTTCAGCCTGCGCTGCGCTGCCGAAAACGGCAGCCGCAAGCACGACCGCGGCGAACAGGTACCGCATCCCCAACCCCCCTTCCCCGGTTTCCGGGGAACCATGCGTGAAAAAGCCTTAAGGCGCCCCTAATCCGCCTTTCCCGCCGTTAGCAGGGATGTAGCGGGCTTTCCTACGCGTTGCCTAGGACATGAAAGCCACAGTTCCAGGCAATCTTGCGGCGGGCGCGGCAACGGCAAAGGCGTTGCGGAGCGGTAAAGCAAACGCCCTGAGCGCGCTGGGGTCCGGCAGGCCCTTGACGCGCTTCGCGCGCTTACCCATGCTCCGCCGCGATGAACGGCCTTAACTCGATCAGCGGCATTTGCCGGGAGATTATCCGCTAGCGAACTCCGCTGGCTGCGGCCG
>Ga0137371_10004712_pt1 | contig 10679 bp, 7 predicted proteins | sample SagtaG_7_FD_104919 | JGI IMG/M metagenome (GOLD analysis project Ga0137371, IMG submission 104919) | Vadose zone soil microbial communities from Sagehorn Ranch, Mendocino, California, USA - Sage1_R_40_16 metaG | ecosystem: Environmental > Terrestrial > Soil > Vadose zone | place: USA: California... | reverse complement strand
CAAGATCAATGCCATTTGTGTCAAAATTTGTTGGAATTAATTTAATAAATCTCGCAGCATCGGCAATGACTGGAAGGGCTCTTCCGACACACGCGAAAGATCTCTGGTTAAAGACTTCAGGATTCGGAATCAAAGTCCCTCAATTTTCTTTTATGCAACTTGAAGGAGCTGACATCGTGCTTAGTGTAGAAATGCAATCTACAGGCGAAGTTGCATGCTTTGGTAACAGTTTTTACGATGCATTGTCAAAGGCGTATACCGCCGCGGGATACGCACTTCCGTTATCTGGGTCAGCACTAATTACCATCGGGGGCCAGAAGAATAAGGAAAAATTGATGCCGTTGATTTCACTTATTTCACTCATGGGTTACAACATAATGGCAACAGAGCATACGGCTGAATTTTTGGTAAATAATTACTTCAAAAATATCCAGGAGGTTTACAAAATTAGCGAGCCAGAGCGCAAACCCAATATTTCAGATTTGCTATTTGAACACAAAATTAATTTTATTATAAATATCCCCTCAACATCTACAATTGAAAAGTATGTTGGAATGTTGTATGACGAATATCAAATCAGAAGAAAAGCTGTCGAGATGGGAGTCCCTGTCCTTACTACTTTAGAAGTAGCCAATTCGTTCATCAAAACACTAGAATGGTTAAGGACAAATACTCCAACATTGACTTTTATGCGAGATTATGTTAAATTATGAATGGTAGCGCTTGAGATCACATATTATTATTCTTGTTTTATTACAAAACAGGTTCAGGATAGTAGCCTTGCCACTACGTTACTATCGTCAGCAACAATCGAACCATCCAATGTTACAACCAGCGCCTTTTTAATTGCGTTATACTCAAGCGCCCTGTTGATTATTGGAGAAATTGAATTAGCCTCGCCTTTTTGAATCACCATCGGAGGGACTTCCTTATTAAAGGAGGGCACGATTACGATGTCGAGCGTTCCTTCAGTTCCAGGGAATATTTTCTCTCTCTTCACTTTAAGATACAGCCAAATACGTCGCCCGTTGAGAACGCTATTGCCTCTCGAGAAAACCGGATGAATATGCCCCATTACAATTCTCTTTATCGTTGCTCTAGCAGAGGATGGCATCGCGTGGCCATGTACTAACAAGGTCTCCTCTAAGACCATGCCTTTGACGCTCATAATATTAACATTCTGCGGAATTAAGAATCGAATATTGGTATCATGATTACCTGGTATTAAGTAAATGTTTGCGTATTCAGAGAGTGTTCTGAAGAATTCCGGGACTTCATTCCATTCTTGTTTACTTATGGATCGTGTGGTGCTCTTTACGTCACCGAGTAATATTACGCCGTCTAACTGAGTTGCTTTGATAAGCTCACGTAACTCTTCAAGCATCATATTGATAGAGTATTTCGAGTCGACCATCACTCCTCGTAAGTTCAGCTTAGCCTCAAATCCGAGATGTAGGTCGGATACGACCAGATATGCTCGTTTTATCTCCGTCCTTTCCTCTTCCAGTAGCAAAGCCGGGTGAGGATACAACGGCCGGATAGAAACCACGCCTGATCACTCACCCTATCTATCCAAGAACTAAATATTTGCCTTTATCTCTGGTTTAATGGCTGTGACGCACAAAAAATCAAACCTATAACGAGAATTCGAAATTAGTGTTTTATTAGAATTGCGTTAATACTTCCGTCTTGACCTGGACGCGATATTACCCTTGCGGTTCCGGCTTCTGTTTCAACCAACGCGCCTTTACTAATAACCCCTCTTCTTTCATAATCTTTGTTTGCAGGATTCTTTGTCACACGTATTATCGCAAACTTAGTCGTTTTTTTTGAAGTCGGATCCCAGACATTGACGGTTTCTGCAGATTTTAGGGCTGTCTTCATGTTATTCCCTCTCGATCTCCTTGTAATTGTTATGGTAGGGCCCACGGTAGCCTCGTTTGGGTATCTGTCGATTTCAAATTTCCGTCTAGCTCTATGTGCAACTCGACGACCGCCAGAAGCTTTACGTCCAGCTAGGTTTTCTAATGACTTTCGCATCCGTAATCGCCATAGCTATCTTCCTCATATTAAGACCTTTCCGCTTCCTCGATCGGCGATGCTGTTGCGGCAGTCATGAGATTATTACGCGTTAGATTGCTATTTTGACTCTGATTATGGGGTGTCGTTACTAGCGTATTCCTTATAGATTCAAGGTCTGTTACCCCAAAATAACTTCGAAACTTCTTTGTAGTTCGGTATGTTTTTGACCTTCCGAGGTTTTCGAGCTCAATGAATCCCATTTGCTTCAAGGATCTAAGATGGGCATACACCTGACTCCCTCTAATCTGCACAAGACGTTTCGAAGTCACAGGCTGCTCGTATGTAATGTACGACAAAGTTTTAAGAGCTGATGTCGGAATTAACGGACGCTGCGCAAATTTTCTGATTAAGGGTGTATAGCGAGGTTTTAATTGAAGAACGAAAGTTCCATCAGCTAATTCCGTAATCTCTATGGCCGCGAAGACGGATTTTGTTTTTTTAACTAATTCATTAATGACTGTCCTAGTATTTGATTTTGAATTGGTTCCAGATGCTCTTAGCAATTCATCGATTGACAAGGGCCTACCCGCTGAATACAACGCGGACTCGATTCTTGCGGTAATTTCCTCATTTGGAAGAGAATTCCTCAATTTCGCATACCTATCCTATTGGTGGCTTTGTTACTTCGCACATGTGCTCACTTGATTGTAATTTTTATGTCCCCAGATACCTCGCTCTGTTCTAAACTTATTTTTTCTTTAGTCACGAGATAAAGTAGAGCAATAAAGTACCTAGCAATTTCTAGCGCTTCCATTTTTGAAATAAGCATTGTGAACATCACAACACCGTCTACATTAACGATATCAAGAATCTTATCTTCATATTCTCGCATTGTTTGTTCAAATTTCTGTGAGTATTGATCAAAGTCAAATTCCTCTATCGGTTCGATTGTAAGTTTTTTTCTCCTTGAATCAGGGTTTGAGAGCTCGAAAATCATATTCTCTAAGACTTGAAGAAGTTCTTCTAGAGACACAGGGTACGTAGATTCGAACCTGAATGGAAGCTCAATCGCATTAAGCTCTGTTACAGGATCAGGAGTTCCAGGATCTACGATCGTCTTCTTCTGCATAGCAACCTTCTCCAGCCTAAAAATGCTTTCGACTTTGAGACGGTGTATCATCGAGGAAGATAAAGCTGCAATTCCGCATACTCGAAGATCCTTTTTACCGGAGGCGTGAATAATATTTAGTAACATTCCAAGGAGCTTACTTATATCTATATCCCAAACATCTTTCTTGCTAACTAGTGAAGGGTTAAACAATAAATTTAGAGGTGGTTCGGCGATCTTCTTTTTTGAATCATAGTTGATCGCAACATCTGAGTTTTCGCTGCCTCGTAACAATTCTGAATCAAGGTACATGAGGTCCAGTCATGATATAATAAAGTAGCAAATCAATAAAAGCGACGTACATGTTTAAGAATTTTTTCCTGCCTCTGTTCATCTTTTGGATGAGAGAGGGAAATTCGGCGTCTAGATGACAAGGGTTTGAATACATCTCTCGGCTATGCATACTGGCAATTTTTTGTTTCATCCAATATTTGCATAGACTAGTTTCAATCTAATAATCAAAACAACAACGGTTGTGAGATCGCTCGGATCGAAGCTTGTCAGGCTAGGTTCGACGCCTTGACGGGTGCTAATGCAATGAGAACTTCCATCGAACCTATGGCGGAAAATATGTCGTGTTCGTTCTATGTGTGATTTTTGTATTGCAAATGGGATAGCATGAGGTACGGATAAATTGGATTGAATTTCTTGCTATATTTGCTGTAGTTGGGCACAAAGGTAGTATTGAGATCCAAAAACTAGACAGCATAGAAACATAAAAAGGATCGGAGCACATTCTGCATCCGTCTCCAGATATGGCGAATTCAAGTCTATTTCATCCGATATACATAAAATTTGTTCCGTAGAAGGAATCTAAATAGCATGATTTAATTTAAATGCAGTCGATATAGATGATCTGGTACTTTTGGGACAGCAGGAAAATAAGAAGAGTTCGAGCCGAAGTAAAATATCCGGTCAACTAGTTCATACACCTTTCAGCCCAGACCAAACCGTCATGAACCAAAATGTGAAGTATCAACCAAACTGACACGGAATAACAAATGACAAATGAGGATAGGCGCAGTTTGATCATGTCACTATATTTCGAGCATCATTCTGTAGTTAAGAATTAAGCGAGGCTGAGGCATATGACCACGAACAGGCAGGCCCTATAACTTTATTTTTGGGCGCTATAACCTCCGTGTCTCGTGAGGTTGAAATTTGTTTTTCGTGTTAAGCATGTTGATTCGTCGACAAAAACGTACATTTTCTCGCTACCAGCATGGTTCAGGTCCTCTATTCTACACCCTTTCTTACCCCTACTCGTCGAGATGAGCCTTATTCACCGGATATAGTATACGTCAAATCCGGGTAATAACTCAAATGCACGTTGAATAGTATGGGTTGTTTTAAATATCCTCAATATACGATATTTTACGTATGGAAGAGCAGGAAGGTAAGAATAGAGTTCGAGCTGAAGTGAAATTTCCACTCATACTGGTTCACACACCTTTCGGTTTGAACTTTTTTGATAAGGTAGCAAAGACAAAAGTTGCAAGAATCTATGCTAAGTTTAACATTTACCTCATGCCACTTATTACTGCATTAGGTATATTTCTAATAGTTACCTCTCTGATATTCATATCTTCGAACGCAGCAGCGAGAGCTGGTCAACGCGATCTTGGTCTACAATCTAATTTGCTTATTCCAGGATTGAATCCATATCTTCCGTGGACATACGGGTGGATTGCACTGGTGGTCACTATTGTAGTCCATGAGGCAGGCCATGGCATTGTCGCTCGAGTTCATAATACTAGAGTAGACTCTACCGGACTTCTTCTTATTTTAGGAATCCCTATTGGCGCATTTGTTAATATCTCGCAAGAGGAGTTAGGGAAAAGCACACTAAAACAAAAAAGTGCGATTTTAACTGCAGGTCCACTAAACAATATGATACTCGTTGCAGTGTGTTTGATTGGCCTTTTTTTTGTTGTCTCTACTCTTACCCCTCTTCCAACGAAGAGTGGACCTCAATATGGGATTCTAGTTATGGGTGTAGGAGATCACACTCTGGCGGGTTCGATTGGGTTATCGAAAGGATCTATTATTGAAACAGTAGCAGGCCAGAAGATACACAATATTGAAGATTTAGGAAAATTTCTCAGGTCCAATTTGGGGAATAGGGTTGGAATAATGTGGAAAGACCAGAGTGGACATCAGCAAATTCAATTCGTTACCCTCCCAAAGCATGTAGACGCAAACCATGGAATCTTAGGTATCTCAATAACGGGTGTCGCATCTGACCCGGCGCAGGTCTTAAGATCGTATAAGAATGCCTTCGACCCTCGTTCGAATCCTTTGAACCACATCGTTCTACTCTTACCTCCAACAATCGGAGCGGGAGTGCAGTCAGTTCCATATTCTAATCTGATGGCTCCTAAATATCAGTCAAGTGTCCTCGGATCCGCTTTTGCTCCAGTTGCCGATATGTTGTATTGGTTAATGTTCATCAATTTTAACGTGGCAATCTTCAACGCTCTACCTATAGGTCCATTCGATGGTGGTCAACTTTTCAAATATGTGATTGAGAATAGATCAGCCTCAAAGAGAGACAAGTTCAAAAATGTATCGCGATTGGTTTCGTTGGTCATGGTGGCAATGGTGGCAATCACGGTCTTATCTCCATATCTTCCCTTTATGAAGTAGTGCTGGCAGAAATTCAGATGGTGATAAACCTACTTACAATAATGAGTCGTCGGTTGTAGTATTAAAGCAGCAGTAATAATAGTAATAGGAATTTTCAACCCATTAAGCAATTTTCGACGGATTATTAGAATAGGTAAAAGAAACCCCTATGACAGTGAGGACGTAGACTTTTTCGTTTTTTTCTCTTCTTTCCATTCTATAATATGCTGAGCGATTTGTGTTATTAAGTAGCCCACATTGAAGAATGTCATCTTCATGAACGTATACTAATGCTACTAAACCGTCAACCTCATCAACTCATAAACAACAACTACATTTTGGAATGAATACGCACTCTAGTCAAAAGTGCACATTACTTGGCTGATCCCCTGGATTCAGATTGGGATGAATATCAACCTAAGAGCAGATGTTATTGCTGCGTTTGGACCATATGTTTTATCACCGATATCTATTTCCTCGCACGGACACAATAAAAAGTAGGATTCTGGGACTTAGAGTTGGGACTCATGTTGTATGCAAGGACCTATTTGACTTAATATGTTCAGAACGATAGTCTTAGATGATATTCTGCATAGAGCGGCCTACCAATGAACTGGACAAGGGGTTGGACGTACCGGCACAAATAAAGAAACGGTAAAATATAGTTATACATTTTAGAGTAAGAAAAGAAGCGCAAAAACTGTAGTACCTCTTATTAATATATTTGCTCGTACCTTCTCTCAAGTAGCTGCAGATGAGAAGGATCGTTGCAGGCTGATGCTTCTGTATTTCATCGTCAGTCTGCAACTTTTAATTCACTGGCTGCTATATTATCGTAATGACTCACAGGAAAAATATAATTTCAGGAACAATATGGTAATCATCTAATGGCAGACAAAACAAGAAGCTTTTTGCCGACTAATTCGGATTCCATGACACATACGGAGCAGATATTTTTTGAGCTTGCCAGCGAGCAGAGACTTTCGATCCTTTTCAAATTAACCGAGCACGAATCTAAGCTTGCAAAACTAGCTAAGGATCTGAATGTAAGCATGCAAGAAATTCACAGGAATCTCAATAGGCTCGTGGAGGCAGGCCTGATCGAAAAAGCTTCGGCAGGAACATTTTCCCTAACGACATTCGGAAACGCGATCATAACCCAAATCTCCACCTTTGGATTTCTTTCACGGAATAGAAGTTATTTTTCCGAACACACTTTCGGCGATATTCCTATGAAGTTCATCCACCGGATCGGTGCGTTAGATAGCTCCGAATATGTTAGTGGGCTGGTCGCTGTTCTTGAATTATGGAAACAGCTTTACAATCAGTCGTCTGAATATATTTATGGAATGCTACCACAAATCCCTTTAGATCTAATCGAAGCCATCATGCCAAAAATAAGGAATGAAGGTGTCAAATTTAATTATATACTACCTGAAAAAGCCATCGTTCCTAAGAATAGAACTGAGATTCTCCAAAATTCTGGCTATCAAGAATTGATGCGGAAAGGTGTGGTAGAGAGAAGAATGGTGCCCAATATACAAGTGGCTGTCGTTTTAAGCGAAACTCGGTCAACCGTAATGTTTCCTACTTTGAAACACGAAACAGACATGAATTCTTTGTTCTATAGCAGAGCCTTGCAGGTCGATAAAGGCTTATTCCATGAATGGTGTCTTGATTTCTTCAGATATAATTGGTATAATTCGAGGTCTTTTGACGAAAGTAAGCTCGTAGAAGTCTGAAGAATCTTAGTACGCCTCGGCTTCGCACCCTCTTAGGATTGATTAAGTAAATCCGCATTGAATTTGGATTTGGTTACGTTATCTGCACGAATATCTTGTATGCAAACATCGAATTGAATTATTTCCTGTCCAAATTAATGTAAAGTTTGGAATTCGTGCAGTTGTGTTGATGTTCGTCTTTAAAAAATTGAGATCAAATTAGCATGGGAAGAACCATTGACCAGTTTGTAGATACAAGGGATTTTAACTCCTAAAAATATATTAATGGATGGCCTCTAATACATGTTGGCTTATCATCGGTTTAAATGTTGCACTATTTCCTGCCTCTTTGATATGCAGTCTTCTTGCTATTAGTGAGGCAAAAATACCGAAAAAGCTGGATATATAAAAGACGTGGGAGAAAGTCAGAAACTAAACAAAGCTCATGTAAAGGATCAAGAAAAACCTGTCGATCAGCAGAGCGATGACGCTCTAACAAGAGATAAGGATTCTAACAACGGTAATATTAATAACAATAACAATAACGGCACTGACAACAATAGTAACAATAGAAAGCACAAGCACGTAGTACAGAGCATTGTTCCAAAGAAGGACAAAGAAAATGAGAATCCATTAGCTGCAAAGTTGACTACAGATAGTGAAGGCGAGGTTGCAAAAACTATTTTACAATCAATTCCAACAGAATCTCAAGTTACGTCAGCAAAGTTCGAAGGTCCCAATATCGCACTGTATACGAAAAATGCTAAATTCTCACTTACGGAACTGACCTACTACCTATCTTCTCTATCTAAAAGTCTGAAAAAGAGATTTGTTATTCGTACTGACCCTTCTATCAGAATTGCCGAAGACGAAACGAGAAAAGCTGTTGTCAAATTACTCCCCAAAGACGTCTTAGTTTCTGCTGTGTTCTGTGATGATGCAACCGGTGAAGTCGTTCTAGAAGTTAACAAGCCGGAGGTTGTAAGCCCAGAAATAGTAGTGGAGATAGCTAAATCCACAGGCTGGGTAGCTCACACTAGACTTTCCCCACATATACCATCTACAATCCTCAATACCATCCATTCTACCCTAAAGAGCTCGGCTAAGGAACGGACGATATTTCTACAGGAGTTAGGAAATAGGATTTTCAGGACCTCCCTTGCGGAGGGAAACAATGCTAGTTCGATCGGTAGTGGAAATAATCAGCATAATATAGCCGGATCTTATGGTCGTGGTGGTCTGACTCAGACTTGGACAATGAACAAAGAGGTCATGCTATTTTGCCTGGGGGGCGTTAAGCAGGTCGGAAGGTCCTGCTTTATCGTCGTAACTCCTGAAAGCAAGGTAATGCTGGACTGCGGCATTAATCCAGGTGAAAACAGTGGCTTAGATGCTTACCCAAGACTTGATTGGTTTAATTTTGACTTAAGCGATCTTGATGCGGTAATTATCAGTCACGCGCACATAGACCATCAGGGCTTTTTACCTAGTCTATACAAGTATGGCTACAGCGGTCCTATTTATTGTACCGAGCCTACGTTACCTTTGATGACTCTTCTTCAAATGGATTCTATAAAAATTTCGAAGAGTAATGGGACCTACTTAACGTATGAAGGTAGGGACGTTAATGACGTGATCAAACATTGTATAACATTGCCGTATGGAAAACCGACTGATATCTCTCCGGATATTACAATTACATTGAACAATGCAGGGCACATAATGGGCAGCGCGACGGTACACCTCAATATCTCTGGTGCACATAACATCCTTTATTCCGGCGATTACAAATATGCAAAGACTCAGCTGCTCGACAGCGCATTGTCCATATATCCGAGAGTTGAAACCTTGATTACAGAGAGTACTTATGGCAACAGCACTGATGTAATGCCGGAACAGTCGGTTGTTTATGCAACCTTCACACAGAGCATAAATAAGACGTTGAAGGAAGGGGGGAAAGTCCTAATACCTGTTCCAGCGGTCGGAAGGGCACAAGAAATTATGTTAGTGATAGATAAGGAGATGCGCGAAGGTCGGCTAATTGAATCTCCAATATATATTGAAGGCATGATTTCTGAGGCGAGTGCCATACATATGTCATATGCTCATTACCTGGGATACGATGTGCGCAGATCGGTTTCTCAAGGTATTAATCCCTTCGAATCCGAATATTTCACTCTGGTAGGTGGAGTAAGTAGAAGAGACGAGCTTTTAAATGATGAAAACCCAGCAATTATAATGGCAACCTCAGGAATGCTTGAAGGTGGCCCTTCAGTAGAATACTTCAAAGAAATAGCACCATCCCGAAAAAATAAGATTATATTCGTTTCTTACCAAATTAATGGGACGCTCGGAAGAAGAGTAATTGACGGCACAATGACAGACGTGAGTATGTTAGACAAGGGTGGTAAGGTTAAGGTGGTGCCAGTAAGATGCCAAACTCACAAGATTGATGGGTTCAGCGGCCATAGCGATTTTAATCAGATTTTAAACTTTGTATCGAGAATAAAACCAAAGCGAGTTCTTGTAAATCATGGGGAAAAGTCTAAATCCGAAAACATCGCGAGCGCAGTATATCATAGACTTAAAATCCGGTCAAGTGTTCCGGACAATAGAGATATTATCAAATTAAGATAAACTGGAAACCAGATGTAATTGCATACGTAGCCTTTTTAGCCATGTATTGCGACTTATAAGGTTAGATTAACGAATTGGCAATAAGATATAGATGCGTCAACTGCAACATAGTCCTGAGCGGTGAAGGAGCTTCGAGACATTACCTTGCTAATCCAACCCATAAACTCGAGAAACTTCCCCCACCACTAAAGCCTGTAAAAAATACGGATGTAACCCGCTAATGTGATTTATTCACGTATACTCTCTAGCGTCGAGACTACTTGCCAAAGCATAGTCCTAATGTGTGATTGCATTTGGGGATTTTGGGTAATAGTGTCTAACATACTAATGGCGTTTGCAGCTCGAACAGACACTGTTCCACCCTTTTCGTCTTTAAGCGCAGAGTATACCTCTTTTATCATATTTCGGATGTTCCTCTGAATATTGATATTCTTTGCTATCGTATCTAAAGTGGCTATCGCATTTAATAAGCGCTCCTCGTTTTCTTTCCGTTTTAATTCCCTCTT
>Ga0137371_10004710_pt1 | contig 10681 bp, 10 predicted proteins | sample SagtaG_7_FD_104919 | JGI IMG/M metagenome (GOLD analysis project Ga0137371, IMG submission 104919) | Vadose zone soil microbial communities from Sagehorn Ranch, Mendocino, California, USA - Sage1_R_40_16 metaG | ecosystem: Environmental > Terrestrial > Soil > Vadose zone | place: USA... | reverse complement strand
GCTCGGCGGCAACGGCATCGAGTTCTTTTCCGGCGTGAGTTATCGTCATCTCATGGTCTGGCGCGAAGGCAAAGAAAAAATGAGCACCACGCCGCCGCATGACATCACGGATCAGAAGATCGCCCGCTACCTGCCGAGCGGCGACGGCGCGGATCGTCTGCTCGATCTGATGAAAGCGTCGAAGCCGATCCTTGGGGATCACCGGGTGAATAAAAAACGACAAGCCGCGGGGCATCGACAAGCGACAACCATTTGGCTGTGGGGACAAGGGAAGGCGCCGGCGCTGCCGTCTTTGACCCGGCGTTTCGGCATCAAGGGCGGCGTTATCTCCGCCGTTGATATCGTTAACGGCCTCGGCGTCTACGCGGGGCTGGAGCGCGTTTACGTGCCGGGCATCACCGGCTTCCTGGATACCAACTACCGAGGCAAGGGCGAATACGGCGTCGCCTCGCTGGAAAAAAACGACTTCGTTTTCATCCACGTCGAGGCGATTGACGAAGCGGGCCACATGGGCGACGTCGAGAAAAAAATTCAGGCCATCGAGGACTTCGACGAAAAGGTCGTCGGCACCGTACTCAAAGGCATGGCGCAGAGAAAAGATTGGCGCGTTTTGTTGATGCCCGACCACCCGACCGCCATCGCACTCAAAACTCACGTCGCGGAACCGGTGCCGTTCGTGCTTTTTTCCGCCGACGAGCCTCGCAATAACGGTTCTGTGGGTTACAATGAAAAAGACGCCGTCAAAACCGGCGTCGTCGCGAAGCAAGCCTTCAAGCTGATGGAGGCGCTCGTAGAAGGGAGGCAAACATGGACCGAAATCTAGCTTTGGAAGCCGTTCGAGTTACGGAAGCAGCGGCGTTGAGTTGCGCCCGCCTCACGGGCCGTGGCGACGAAACAGCCGCGGATCAAGCCGCCGTGGACGCCATGCGCAAGGCCTTCGACGCTCTGGCTATCGACGGCACCGTGGTGATCGGCGAAGGCGAACGCGACGAGGCGCCCATGCTCTACATCGGCGAAAAAGTGGGCTGCGGCGGCCCCAAGGTGGATATCGCGCTCGACCCGCTGGAGGGAACGACCATCTGCGCTACAGGGGCGCCCAACGCTCTGGCCGTCATCGCCATGGCGGATGGCGGTAATTTACTTCATTGTCCGGACACCTACATGGAAAAAATCGCCGTCGGCCCCGCCGGCAAGGACGTCGTCGATCTGGACAAGACTCCGACGCAAAATCTTCATGCCCTCGCCGAAGCGCGACGGTGCAACGTCGAAGATCTGACGGTGATCATTCTCGCCCGTCCGCGACACGAACAGATCATAAAGGAAGTTCGCCAGGCAGGCGCGCGCATTCGCTTGATCGGCGACGGCGATGTCTCTGCCGCGATCGCGACGACCAAGCCGGAAACTGGTATCGATCTGCTGCTCGGTATCGGAGGCGCGCCCGAAGGCGTTTTGGCCGCGGCGGCCCTTCGCTGCGTCGGCGGGGAATTCCAAGGCCGGCTCAAACCGCGCAACGAGAGCGAAATCGAACGGGCCAAGAAGATGGGCGTCAGGGATATCAATAAGAAGTTCAAAATCGAGGAATTGGCGAGAGGCGACGTGACGTTCGCCGCCACCGGCGTGACCGACGGGGACTACTTGAGAGGCGTTCACTTTTTCCCGGGAGGCGCGACGACGCAGTCCGTGGTCATGCGCTCGAAGAGCCGCACGATCCGCATCATCAACGCGACGCATTACTTCGAGCACAAGCCTAATTACTAAAGCCTTCCGTTTCGTTTCGGCATCGTGGCGCAAAAAAGACGAAAGAAAAAGAGTGGATGGCTTCGAGCCGCCCTGCTCTTCGTCTTTGTTCCCCTGTTCGTCTGGGCGCTTGCGTTCCTCATCTGGTTCAACTGGACAGACTTCAACAATTTCGGCAAAAAAACGCCTGTGACAAATCCGTCCACGCAGGTTGAGAGGCCAAGCAAACAAACTGAAAAGCCTCCGCCGGAAAAGATCCTCGAGGAGGATCGGAAGAAACTGGAGGAGATCCTCAAGCGGCGTTGACCGTAAAATCGGTGCCGAGTTCAATTTGAACGATGGATCGTTTGAACCCGCTTTTAATTTAAACCGACGCGCGGACTAGCGTTGCATGACCGTTAGGAACAAGCGAGCTGGCGCTATTCCGTCTCGCCGGGCTGGATGTCCAGCACCTTAACATCAAAGGTCAAGTTTTTTCCCGCCAGGGGATGATTGAGATCGAGAATCACGGTTTCTTTACGGATCTCGTGCACGCGAATGGAAACATCTTCGCCCTGCGACCCCCGGGCACTCAGTATGGTCCCCACTTGCAGCCCGCTAACCGGAACCTGTTCCTTTGGCACTTCCGTGAAAGCCTCAGGATTCACCTGCCCGTAGGCTTCTTGCGGCTGAAGCCGAATATTTTTCGTCTCATTAAGCTCCATCCCGGCGAGGCCCCTTTCTAAGCCGGGGACAATTTCCTCTCGCCCGTGAGTATAAGTAACTGGTGATTTTCCCCTGTTCGATTGAAGGACGTTTCCGTTGTCATCCGAGACGGTATATTCAAAACTAACGACGGAACCATTTTTGATCATGCGCTCCTCCTTGTAATTGTATTTTTCGTAAATGTCTGTCTGACTACAGAACAATTTCCGACAGGGCGATGAGTGGTTGGAGGTGTTACTGTGGGAAGAGAGGGTCAGAAAACGGGCCGCCCAAGCGCGGACTATTTTTTATACGTTAGCCCCTGGAAAGGGTCAATACAACCCACTTAGCGAAAAAAATGTTGGCAGCGGCGCTGCCAATTTAATTAGTAAGCGGACGGTTCTCGCCACGAAAAAACCGAAAAGGTTTACTTCCAGGGGTGCCAGTCTTCTTCAGGCTGCACCATTTTCTTAACGGCGGTCATTTGATTGCTTGAATGCTTCAGCACGAGCGACTGGGCGAGTTCGGAGTTTCTCTTGAGAAAAGCGTCCAGGTCGGATCGCGTTCGCGCACGGAGTAAGCGAACCCTCGATGGTTGAGACTATTTGCCGTGGCGAAACTCTTTGAACACGCTCTCCTGCGAATCGAAATCGGCCAGGGTTCGCAAGGACGCGAATGTCGGAAAGATCATCGGCAATTCATCCTTCGCAAACAAGTGCAAAGCCCGATCAGGAGTAAGCCAGAGGCTGTGCGCGACTTCGGGTGAAGCGGGCAGGGGAGACTGATCGGCCGGCAGCGCGGCGAGAAAGAACCGCGTATCGAAGCGCAGCGAAAACTGCGAGGGTGTTCGCCAGTAGGAGAAGTAGGCTAACTTTGAAGCGTGGCAAAGCAATCCGTCGCTTTCGAGAAGAGATTGGAAACTCAAAGACTTTTCGAGCAAGGCGGCATGTTTCTTCGCGAGTTCGGTTTTGTCAATTGGTGTCGCCTCCCAACGTTCTCCTTTTTCCTTCACGGCCAGGAGAATTCCTACCTCTTCGAAAAGCTCTCTAATCGCCGCAATCCAGAAGCCCAAAGCTTCATTCGGCGCGAAGTGAGCGCCGACGATCTGCCGTGCGTCGTTGGGTGTGAGCCCGTGGCAACGGCGCAGCATTGATGCCGAACAGTCTTCTTTTCTCACCGTTCCTCCGGGGAAACAGTACATGCCGCCGAGAAAGGCCATATCATCGCGCCGGCGGGTGAGGAACACTTCCAACCCTCGCGGCTCAGCGTCCCGGAGGAGAATCACCGTAGCGGCGCGTTGAGGTTTTTGCCGTTCAGTCATCGCACATCGAGTATAAGCGCTTCGCCGAACGGTGTTCGGCAGGGTGGCCCCGGGCTATAATAGTTGTGGAATCGTTTTTCGGACTGCGCGTAAAAGATGATGCTGGAGGAGACCGTGCCTGAAATGTCGCCGTGTACACAGATCGCGTCTCGAGGATCAGTGGAACCGTCGCTCAATGTATGATCGCCGAGAACCTTTGCAAGCGAGCGCATCCAAAATGCGCCGTCGCAGGGGTTCGATCGGAACTCATCGGTGAGTTGAGAAAACTGCCGATAGGCGCGATCCAGTTTTTCCGATTGCGCGTCATATTCAGCCGTGTTGCTGAAAACGTGCAATCCCCGGCCGAGTCGATGGCCTTTGATTTCCCTCTGAACGTTGTAGGCGGCCCAGGCTTCGCGTGAGTCGGCGAAGACAACCGTGAAGGGCTGGTAACTCGCTTGATGCACTCGGACAAATTCACGTGCGTCCGCGGCGCTCTGAAGCGCGAGCAGATCCAAACAAAATAGTCCGCGTGATCGCGTGTTGGTTGGCACAGCTTGCTCGCTGGTTAATCTCCGGTTGAGAATGCCGACCAATAGACCGTATTCATTCACCCCGAGCCAGGTACCCCCGGCCAGAAGATCCTTGCCGGCAAAGATGGCTGGATTCGAACCATATAAACCCGGCGCCGCAGATGCGCGGTCGTAATGCTCGTCACGGTTGGCGGCGACGATCAACGGACATTCGTCCAACATCTGGAAATAAAGCGCCAAGGTGCACACAGTTAAGGTTTACAGAAAGCCATAATGTTCTGCAAATGACCGGCGAAAACCCATGTTTGTCGTCCCCGACCAATTATGTTAGCTTCCAAATATTGGAAAGGATTTCTATGTTTCAGTCAGTAGATGACGTGGTCAGCGGCTTGGGTAGGCAGGAATATATCTGCAACAAAAATGTCGCCACAGTGGTTTATCTCGGCACCATGCTGCAAAAGCCGATTTTGGTCGAAGGACCGGCCGGTGTCGGGAAAACGGAGCTCGGCAAAGTGTTGGCAGGCGCGTTGGGCATGGAGCTTATCAGGCTCCAGTGCTACGAAGGATTGGACGAGGGCAAAGCGCTTTACGAATGGGAGTACGCCAAGCAACTTCTCTACACGCAAATTCTAAAAGACAAGATCGGCGAAGTCTTACAGGGGACTCGAACGCTTCAAGTGGCTGTGGAATGCATCGCCAAGCAAGACGGCATTTTCTTCTCCGACCGTTTCTTGCTGCCGCGGCCGCTGCTGCGCTCCCTCATGGCGGAAAAGCAATCCGTTCTGCTCATCGACGAGGTGGATAAGTCGGACGCGGAGTTCGAGGCCTTTTTGCTGGAAGTATTGAGCGATTTTCAGATCACCGTGCCCGAGATCGGCACGCTCAAGGCGAAGCACATTCCGCTCGTCGTATTGACCAGCAACAACAGCCGTGAGATGTCCGATGCTCTGAAACGGCGCTGCCTCCATCTCTATCTGGATTTTCCCGACCCTGAGCGAGAAATGGAGATCATCAAGCTCAAAGTTCCCGGGGTCGGGGATCAGCTGGCAAAGGAAGTCGTGCTGCTGCTGCATCGCGTGCGCAAGCTGGACCTGAAGAAGACGCCCAGTATCAGTGAAACCCTCGACTGGGTGAAGGCGCTGACGCTTCTCAACATCAAGCAACTCGACAGCGAGCTGGTGGACCAGACGCTCTCGGCGCTCATGAAATACGAAGCGGATGTCCGCAAAGCGCACCAAGAACTGAAATCTTACCTGGCGGAACGCAAGTCGCGGTTGGGCGCCATGGCAACCGGCAGCGATAAAGATCACCTGCATTAACTCTCATTGGTCTCGATTAAAGAATGGAAGATCGAATCGTCGAATTCGCCACCGTCTTGAGGCGCAACGGTGTGCGGGTGTCGTTGGCTGAAAACATGGACGCGTTCCGCGCGCTCCAGCTCGTCGGTGTCGTCGACCCGTTGCTCTTTCGCAACGCCCTGCGGACGACTCTCGTGAAGCGCTCCGTCGATCTCAAGCCCTTTGAAGAGCTCTTTGACTTTTACTTTTTCGGCATCGGGCAAGCCATTGACGCAGCCGATCGCCGCATCATGGAAAAACTGGGTCTTACTCCGGAACAGTTCCAGCAGATGCTCGAACAGATCCAGCGGCGATTAAAAGAGATGAAAGGGGACTGGTCCGAGCTGACCCGCGCCCTGTTGAGCGGCAACCGCGGTGAACTGGAGCGCTTGTTGAGGGAAGCGGCGAGCCAAGAGGCGGAGGCGCCCGAGAGTTTTCGTTTCACGCCCGACACGACAATGGGCGCTCGATTGCAGCTGGATCGCGTCCAATTCGAGATCGACCGGTTCAAAGCGACGCTGCAAATGCCGAGCGGGAACGGCGAAGATTTGCAAAACCTCCTGCGCTACCTGAACGAGCGGATGAGAGACCTCAACCGGCTGCTGCGGGAGATCATCCAACAGGAGCAACGAAAGCGCGGCGTCGAGCCAACCGATTATAACCGCCGGAGCACGCTCGCCGACAAGAGCTTCGCTTTCTATACCGAGGATGACATCCGGCGCATGAACGACGCGGTGACGCGGCTTGCGCAGCGGCTCAAGAATCGGCTGTCGGTCCGCCGCAAGAAGGCCGCCCGCGGGCGTTTTAACGTGAAGGAGACCTTGCGCAAAAATCTTCAATATGGCGGCGTGCCGTTTCAAATCCAAATCGATCGCCGAAAAAAGACCAAGCCTCAAGTGATGATCCTGTGCGATATCTCGGACTCCGTGTTGAACGCCTCCCGCTTCATGTTACAATTCGTCTACTCGGTGCAGGTTCTCTACGCCAAAGTTCGCAGCTTCGTCTTCGTCAGCGACCTGGGTGAAGTCACCAAACTTTTCGAAGAGAACGAGATCCATCACGCGGTGGAGACCGCGCTCAAGGGCGACGTGATTGACGTTTTTTCGCACTCGAATTTCGGCCGCGCCTTTGAGAAATTTTACAAAAACTATTTTTCCGCGGTCACCGGCAAGACCACCGTGTTAATCATCGGCGACGGGCGAAACAACTACAACCGGTCCAATGAGTGGGTGCTGAAGGAAATTCAACAGAAAGCGAAGCAACTCATCTGGTTGAATCCCGAGAATCGAATAACCTGGGGCGTGGGCGACAGCGAGATGCCGCGCTACGCGCCCTATTGCGACGTCGCTGAGGAATGTCGGAACCTCAATCAACTATACAAGATCGTCGACCTCATCGTGCCATGAAGAGGCTCTACATCCAGACCTACGGTTGCCAGATGAACCAGTACGATTCCGAGCGCATCGCGCGGGTGCTGGGGCGGGTGGACTACGTTCCGACCGAAAGCATAGAAAACGCCGATCTGATTCTCCTGAATACCTGCAGCGTTCGTGACAAGGCGGAGCAAAAGGTCTACAGCTCCCTAGGGCGCTGGAAGGAGCTAAAAGAGCAGCGCGAAGGAGTGGTCATCGGCGTCGGCGGCTGCTTGGCTCAGCAGGAAGGCGAGCGGTTGCTCAAGCGAGTGCCGCATCTCGATCTCGTTTTCGGCACGCACAATATTCACAAACTCCCGGAAATGGTCCAGCAGGTTCAGACCTGGCGAACCCGTCCGGTGGAAACCGCTTTTTACCGCGATCCGTCCTACATGGAAGATGCCGAGTGTCGAACCCACGTGCAGGGTTCCAAAGCTTTCGTCACGATCATGCAGGGCTGCAATAAGGTCTGCAGCTTCTGTATCGTGCCGCACGTGCGCGGGCGGGAAGTCAGTCGTCCGAGCGAGAAAATTATCGCGGAAGTCGAATGTTTAGTCCGCCAGGGTGTCAAAGAAGTCATGTTGCTCGGGCAAAATGTCAATTCCTACGGCAAGACTTCACCGAGAGAGATCAATTTCGCCGAATTGCTGTGCCGCGTGAACGCCATTCCTGGCCTTGAGCGGATTCGCTTTACCACGTCGCATCCGCAAGACCTTTCACCGGAGCTGATCGAAGCGTTTGCGACGCTGGAAAAACTTTGCGAGCATCTTCACTTGCCGGTGCAGTCCGGTTCGGATTCGGTCTTGGCGCGCATGCGTCGCGGCTATAATTGTAAAGAATACTTACATCGCATTCGACTCCTGAACGATCGCTGCCCAGAGGTCGCGCTCAGCACCGACATTATTGTCGGCTTTCCCGGTGAAACGGATGATGAATTTCAGTCCACGCTAGAATTGCTCCGGCAAGTGGAGTATGATGAAATCTTCTCGTTCACGTACTCGCCGCGACCGCAAACGGTTTCGGCCAAATTGTATGACGATGACGTCCCTAACGAAATAAAAAAAGATCGTCTGAAGAAAGTGCAGAGATTGGAACGGGAAGTATAGCTGAGGAAGAATAGGGAGAGGATCGGCGCCGTCGAAGAAATTTTAGTTGACGGTCAGTCGAAACTGAAGAACGGACAAATAATGGGACGGACCCGGACCAACCGAATCGTGAACTTGTTGGGGCCGGAGGCTCTGGTTGGAAGTTTGGTGTCCATCCGGATTACGGGAGCATCGGCGAATTCGCTGGTGGGTGAACTGTTGACCGTAGATCGAGAGTGTGATTCATACCTAGAAGGGGAAACGGCATGACCAAAAGGGAAGATACGATCCAAATGTCCGTCGGCGGATTAACCTTGGACCCGGTGACCAAAACGCCCATCGTCATTCTCAAGGACACCGAAAACAAGCTCAACCTGCCGATCTGGATCGGCCTTTTGGAAGCCACGGCCATGGCCACGGAGATCGAAGGCATCAAGATGGCGCGGCCGATGACCCACGATCTGCTCAAAAATATTCTCGGTGAAGTCGGTTGTTCCGTGGAGTCCATCGAGATCACGGAGCTCAAGGAGAACACGTATTACGCCCTGGTGCACATCAGCCTCGCCGGCCGACAGCTGATGATCGATTCGCAGCCCAGCGACGCCATCGCGCTAGCGCTACGGACCAAGAGTCCGATTTACGTGACCAAAGCGGTTCTGGAAGCTTCCAGCGTTCTGCAACAAAACGAAGAGGGAAAAGAAGCCGCTGTGGAAAACGTTTCGAATGTCTCCAAAGAGAAATGGGCCGAGATTCTCGAAAAGATGAGCCCGGAAGACTTCAAATACAAGCAGTAGCTTGCCGGCAAGTTTTTTTTTCGGTTCACATCCCGCTGCCTCTGACTTCCACCCGCCAAAGCTAAACACCAATGGCGATCGCCAGCAGAAGAATAACTCGCAAGCAGCTTCGCCAACCTGATTGGCTTCACACCACCACCGAACAAGCGCTTGAGTTCTACGGAGGAAACCGCGTCGTAGTCCTGACGGGTGCCGTGGTCTTAATCCTTCTGATGCTTGGAGTTTGGGCCTTGCAAGCGTTCAAACAAAGCCAGGACAACCAAGCCGTTCAGGAATTCAACCGAGCCATCAACCTCTACCAGACGGAAAAATACCGCGAGGCCGTTGCCGCATTTCAAAAAGCCGGAGCCTACCGCTGGTCTCACTATGCGCTGCTTGCGCATCTCTACGAGGCGAACAGTTACCTGGAGATCAATGACTCGGACAAAGCGATCACGGCCGCCGAGAGGTTTATCGCCGGAACAAGCTCTGATTCATTGTATCGGCAAATGGGATTGCTCGCGCTCGCCTCCGCCGAGGAACAAAAGAATCAGTGCAGGCAGGCCGTCGAACATTACTCGCAAGCGGCGATGAACAAGGCAGCCTTCCGCGAAAGAGCCATCATGGGCAAGGGCCGCTGCTCAGAGCAGCTCGGCGACACCAAAGGCGCACTCGCCGCTTACAAAGAATACCTGCAAGATAATCCCGATTCCCCAATCGCGATCCACATTGCCGAACTGGAAGCGAAAACCGGCGGGCAGGCGGTGGGGAAGTAACCTCCAGGACCATGTCTGATCAGATATACAAAAATGGATTAGAAAAGTAGGGTACGGTCAAGCTTGCGAATGTCAAATAGGTGATTACCGTAACTGGAAACGGAGTTGGTCGCAATCGAGTTTAATTTTCCGGTGGTAAGGACCGCCGAAGTTTACATAATTCTACAATCCCTTTGCCGCTTTCTTTATCGACTCATTTAAGAGCCTTCCGGAGTTTGCCCTCCAGAGGTCGGTGTCATACACGACCTGACTCCAATCAGCACTAGCGCCTCTCTGCCGTATCACAATAGAGATTCGCTTTCCCTCCCAAAGGACAACTTGATTCGGGACACTTATACCAGCCTGGCTTGTCCAGGTCTCAGTCGTTATCCTGGTCGGCTTACCATAGCGCTCCTGGAAAATCACAAAAGTTTGAGAAAAAAACTCTTGGGAAGACTCGAGGTCCAGCATCGCGAATTTTTTGGAGATCGTATGGGCCTTGATGTATCTGAAGTTGAGCCCCGTCGGCGCGATGGCACGGATGTCGTACACGCCGCGCTCAGCTTCGTAGGGAAGAAAGCACGGGGCGCCATTGGCGCCTTCCCATGACCTCTGGCTTTCGCAGCGTTTGATGCTCTCTTCGATCTCATGCCAGAACTTGATGCCCATGAAATTATCGGGTTCGTTCCAAGCGTGCGAGGCGAACGGAAACAGCAGCGAAGCTATTATGACTATAATGATAATCTTTAATTTCATTGCTCTCCCGTCTGTTTATTCATTCGCGTAATCGCTTTTAATTTTTTCATAATCATAGAATCCGTGCATTTCTCCCATTAGTCCAAGCATTAGACGTAAGGCTTTTACCCAATAATAGATAGGATGGACACTGTCAAGAAAACAGTCTGGGGGACTCTTAGCGACTCTTTCACGATAATAATGAGCGTTGACTATCCAAGCCACAACGTCAGCGGCTTGCAGGGCTGAAACATCCTTTGCGGATGCGGGTTCTATCGATTTGATTTGGTCTACCCAGTGGGGATGTTCTCTCCTCTTTCTAAAACGCCT
>Ga0137371_10004708_pt1 | contig 10684 bp, 11 predicted proteins | sample SagtaG_7_FD_104919 | JGI IMG/M metagenome (GOLD analysis project Ga0137371, IMG submission 104919) | Vadose zone soil microbial communities from Sagehorn Ranch, Mendocino, California, USA - Sage1_R_40_16 metaG | ecosystem: Environmental > Terrestrial > Soil > Vadose zone | place: USA... | reverse complement strand
TTCCGGGGCGGTCAACTCCTGCGCCGATCCGGTGCTGCTCGACGACGTCCTGCGGGACTTCCCCGGGCTCACCGTTGTGCTGGCGCACGGCGGGCGCGGCTGGTGGTACGACGCGGCGGCGTTCCTCGCGCTGTCCCGGCCGAACGTCTGGCTCGAGGTTTCCGGCCTGCCGCCGCGGCGGCTACCCGACTATTACGGGCGGTCGCTGCGACGGCTGGCGGCCAGGATGGTGTTCGGCACGGACTGGCCGGGCGTTCCCGGCGTCGAGCGCAACGCCCGCGCCCTGGAGAAAGTGCTGCTCGAGGCCGGCTGCACCGCGGCCGACGTGGCGGCCGCCTGGGGCGGCAACGCGGCCCGCATCTTCGGCCTCGGCTAGCAGCTCCCGGCCGGCGGCCTCGGTCAGCCACACTCGTTGAACAGATACATGTACCAGCCGGGGTTAAGCGCCGGTGCCGCGGTGAACACTGCCGCTCCGTGGCCGGACTTGTGCATGCTGGCCGGGTAGTCGTGGCGGAAGTAGCAGGTGTAGTCGCCGCGCGAAGTTGGCACGCAGCGCCGCAGCCGGAGGTTGACGGCCTCGGCGCGCATGTTCATCAGCTCCCTGAAGGCCTGCGGCATGGTAACGGCATGCAGCGCTGCGGTGTCGCCGCTGTTGTAGGCCGATGCCAGGTACACCATGGCGGCTTGCGGGGTATCGAAGTGCGGCCCGGCGTACCCCGAGGCCGGCGGTGACGGCGCGGCCGGAGCCGACGGTGCGGCCGGCGGCCGGGACGGGGTCGCGGTCCCGCCCGGCGCCTTGGCCGGCTGGCTTGCGCCGCTCGCGGGCTGTGCCGCGGCCGGCGGCCCCGGGCTGGCGGCATCCGCGATGTGCGCCGGGCGCGCCGGGCCAGCGCAGGCAGCGGTGAGCATGACCGAGCCTGCCACCACGGCTAGCGCGGTGAGCCGGCGGAGAGCGGGGCGCTGTCGTGTCCGGCGTCCGGATGGCCGGCCCGTCGAGCCGGATTCCGGCGTTCTCAGTTGCCTGGCTGGAGTGGTCATGGCGGTGTCCCCCTTGGCGGTCATCGCGGCATCCGCCGCGTCCTAGCCCGAGGGTGCGCTGCGAAGCTGGCGCGCAACAAGGGGAGCCCTCCCCACGTGGGGAGGCGGCAGCACCGTGCAGCTGGCCGGCCCGCACCGCAGGCCGGCGACGAGGGCGTGATCGCCGTGCCGCCGTCCCGGCACGCGCTGGGCATGTGGCGCCCCGGCGCCGTCGCGGCTGACTGCGAGTTAGTGGCCTCCGAACTGGTGACCAATGCGGTCACCGCATCGGCCGGCCTGCCGTTCCCCGCCCTCGTAGGCCTGCTCCTCGCGGCAGACAACCACCGGCTGTTCGTCCTGGTCATGGACGCCAGTAACCAGCCGCCCAAGCGCCAGCCCCACGATGACGACGCGCCGTCCGGCCGTGGGTTACAGCTCGTCGAGGCGCTCAGTGACCGATGGGGCTGGTGCATAGCGCCTGGCCAGGCCGGCAAAATCACCTGGGCCATGCTCGGAAATAACCGTCACGAGGTAACACCCTGAGTGGGCGAAGCGCCAGCTACGGGCGAGTCCGCAGCGCACTCGCCCCGGCCCGCCCTTCCTGGTACGGCTGCAACCCGGTGGATATGGATTTCAACGGCGCCCAACCCGCCCAAAGCCATCTCGAACGGGTTGCCGTGTCGACCTCCTCATCAGCTACTCGATCTGGTCAGGCAGGTACCGTCCTGGAGCCGGTCCGCGCGGCGATGCGTTCGGTGATCCGCGCCGCCGATTCGGGCTCGGCCTGGCCGAGGAAGCTGACCGCATCGTCCAGGCTGGTGATCCCGGCATCGGAGCCGAGCCCGGTGGCAACCAGCGAGCCGCACGCGGTGCCAAGCCGGGCCGCGTCGGCCGGCTCGCAGCCGAGCAGCAGTCCGGCGATCATCCCGGCGTCGAAGCCGTCACCGCACCCGGTGGTGTCCACGACGTCGATCCGGGGCGCGGGTATGTGCAGCAGTCCGCCGACCCGGTCCGTCGTGATCAGGCATCCGTCGGCGCCGAGCGTGACGGCGACGCCGCCGGTGCCGAGCGCGAGGACGTCGCCGATGGCCGCCGCGATATCCGACCGGCCGGTCAGGTGCAGCAGCTGGTCGTCGTTCGGGCAGAACCAGTCGGCAGCGCCGATCAGGCCGGCCAGCCGCTCGAAGTCCGCCGCGCTGCCGCGCCTGAGCATGTCGATGACCACCAGCGCACCGCCGGCCCGGGCAGCCGCCGCGACGGCCGGCAGCCCGTCTTCAGCCGACGCGATCGCGCCGAGCGCGTCCGGCGCGCCGAGCAGCAGCACGTCACAGCCGCGTACCAGGTCGAGATCGATGTCGGCCGGCCGCAGGTGAGTCATCGCGCCAGGTACGTGCAGTGCCGGCCGCTCTCCGTTTGGCCTGATCGGCAGCATCGTCGCCGCGGTCTGCACCCCCGGCTTGCGGACCAGCCCGGCCGCGTCGACGCCGTGCCGGTCCAGGATGGCGACGATGATGTCGGCGATCACGTCCGCGCCGATCGCGCCGATCGCGGAAACCTGTGCCCCGAGCTTGGCCAGGTCGACCGCGGGGCCGGCCGCCGTGCCCGCCGCGGTGGCGCGGATCTCCTGCAGCACCACGCTGCCCTGGCCGGGCGGTATCGACTCCACCGGGCGGCCGAGCACGTCCAGGATGAATGCGCCGAGCGTCACCACCCGGCCGACCGGGCAGCCGGCCGGCGCCGCGGCGCTCACTGGCTGGTCCGCCGTTCCTCCGCGGCGGCGCTGCCATACCGGCGGCGGCGGGCCTCGGCCGCGACCTCCGCCAGCTGGGCGTCGGTCAAGATCTTCGGCTCGCCGAGCGCTCGGGCCAGCCGGTAGGTGTGCGCCAGCCACTCAAGCAGCAGCGCCCGCTCGTAGGCCTCGGCCAGCGTGCTGCCGTAGCAGATCGCGCCGTGATTCTGCAGGATCGCCGCCCGGCGCGAGCTCAGCGCGAGCATGGCCGCGCTGGCCAGCCCGTCCGATCCGAAGCGGGTGTACGGCGCGACCCGGACTGGCCCGCCCAGCGCGTGAATGGCGTAGTGGATGGCCGGCAGCTCATCGAAGACGGCCGAGAGCGCTATCACCTCCGGCGAGTGCGTGTGCACCACTGCACCGGCGTCGGTCGCCTGGTAAATCGCGAGGTGCATGGGCGTCTCTGAGGACACCGTGGCAGGCACCGAGATCGGCCCCCCGTCCAGGCCGATCTCGCAGATCTGCTCGGGCCGCATGTCCCGGTACGGCACCCCGGAGGGCGTGATGATGACCGAGCTACCGAGCCGCACGCTCATATTGCCGGCGCTGCCGACGGCCAGGCCGTCGTCCAGCAGGCGGCGGCTGTAGCTGACAAGTTGCTCGCGGCCCGTGCCGGGCCCGGCAAAATCATTGGGATACATTAAGCAGGATGTTAGACGGACGTCCGACAAAAAAATAGGCCTGACCGGCTGAAGGAACCATGCCTAAGATCGTCGACTGGGACGCCAAGCGTGACGAGATCCTCTCCGCGACCTGGCGGGTGATAGCGCGCGACGGCCTCGCCAGGGCCACCATCAGCGCGATCGCGCGGGAGGCCAGCTGCTCGCGGGGCATCCTGGCGCACTATTTCGATGACAAGGCGGACATCCTCGGCTCTGCCCTGCTGATGTCCCACCGCCGGGTCGTCGCGCGGATGGATGCCCTCACCGCGGGCCGGCGCGGGCTGGACGCGCTCCGGCTGGTGATGCTCGAGGCGCTGCCCCTAGACGAGCAGCGAGACCTTGAGGCGCAGATCGAGATCAGCTTCTGGGGCCGGGCGCTGGGCACGCCCGGGCTGCGGGACCTGCAGCACACGGAGTTCGATAGCCTCTGCGGCAGGCTGCGCGGTCATCTCGAAGAAGCCGGGCGGCTCGGCGAGCTGGCCGGCGGCCTCGACCTCGACTTCGCCACGCACCAGCTCGTGGTGCTGATCGACGGGCTGAGCGCGGAACGGGTGCTGTACCCGGACCGGGTCGCCCCCGGGCGCCAGGTCGGCATGCTCGATCACCTGCTGGACAGCTTCCGGCCAGTGGTGTCCGGCTAGGCCGCGGCCGGCCTGCATCCTGGCGGCGGCAACGACCTCCCGGCCGAGAATGTCGAGCCAGCGCGGCCGGCTCCGACCCATAGGCAGGCGGTGCCCGCACCGGGCGCCAGAGACCGCAGGGAGTCAATACATGAAGTACATGCTGCTGATCTACAACAACCCCGCCACCTACCAGTCCTGGACCGAGGCAGCGCGCAGCGAGCTGTTCGGCGAGGTCGACGCCATCATGAAGGAGCTCACCGAGTCCGGGGAACTGGTCGGCGGGGAAGGCCTGGCCGACGCGTCAACGGCCACCACCGTCCGGGTCCGCGATGGCGTCACGGCCGCGACCGACGGGCCGTTCGCCGAGGCCAAGGAGCAGCTGGCCGGATACCTCACGGTCGACTGCGAGAGCCAGCAGCGCGCCGTCGAGATCGCCGCGCGGTGGCCGGACGCCCGGCACTTCGCGATAGAGGTACGGGCGGTCATGCAAACGGCTGGAACGGAGGCTTGACCGCGGACCGCCGCTGCGAGGACCTGATGCGCCGGCTGGCGCCGCAGGTTCTCGGAGCGCTGGTCCGCCGCTACGGGAACTTCGACCTATCCGAGGACGCGGTCCAGGAGGCGCTGCTCGCGGCCGCGGTCCAGTGGCCAGCCAGCGGTCTTCCGGACAACCCGCGCGGCTGGCTGATCACCGTCGCCTCCCGGCGGCTGCTCGATCAGCTGCGCGCCGAGTCGGCGCGGCGTCGGCGGGAGGTCACCGCCGCGGCGCTGGAGCCGGGGGCCGGCGAACTGGCGGCACCGGACCCCGGCGACGAGGAGCCCACGGCGCGCGACGACACGCTGACCCTGCTGCTGCTCTGCTGTCATCCGGCGCTGTCGCCGCCATCCCAGGTCGCGCTGACGCTGCGCGCCGTCGGCGGGCTGACCACGGCGCAGATCGCCAGCGCGTTCCTGGTGCCCGAGCCGACGATGGCACAGCGCATCAGCCGCGCCAAGCAGCGGATCAAGGCCACCGCCGACCCGTTCCGCAGGCCAGCCGAGCCCGAGCGGACGCAGCGTCTCGGCGTGGTGCTTGATGTCCTTTACCTGATCTTCAACGAGGGCTACACCGCCACCTCCGGTCCTGACCTGCACCGCCCGGAGCTGACCACCGAGGCGATCAGGCTCGCCCGGGAGGTGCACCGGATGCTCCCCGATGACGGCGAGGTGGCCGGGCTGCTCGCGCTGATGCTGCTCACCGACGCGCGGCGGCCGGCCCGCACCCGGCCGGACGGCGCCCTGATCCCGCTGGCCGAACAGGATAGATCCCGGTGGAACTCCGGCGCGATCGCCGACGGCGTGCGGCTTATCACCGCCGCGCTGGCGCGAGCGCCGCTCGGCCCGTTTCAGCTGCAAGCCGCCATCGCGGCGGTGCATGCCGAGGCGACGCGCGCGGAGGATACGGACTGGCCGCAGATAGCCGCGCTGTACCAGATGCTGGCGCGCATCTCGCCCAGTCCGGTGGTCACCCTCAATCGCGCCGTTGCCGTCGCGATGGCGGACGGTCCGCAGGCCGGCCTGGCCCTGCTGGCGACGCTTGATGCCGATGAGCGGATGACCGGCCACCATCGGCTGGACGCGGTGCGCGCGCACCTGCTGGAGATGGCCGGCCAGCCGGCCGCGGCGCAGGCCGCCTACCGGCGGGCTGCGCTGCGCACCACCAGCCTGCCCGAGCGTCGCTATCTCCAGGCGCGGGCCGCCCGGCTCGAGCCGTAAGGCGCGAGCCGCCGCCGGCTGGTGGCCCGCCCGGGCCAAAACTGTGATGTACTCCAATTATTCGGGGGGAGACGGCTGGTATTCACTGTGATTTGACATCCCGTATTACTGGCGGTCATCAGCAAGCCATGCCGAGCCGATGTGTATTGAACGCGGCTGAACAATTGGGCGCAGCAGGGTCAGGTACCGGAAACTGACTCCGGGGGAGGAACTCGCCGGATGTACCAGGGCGCGGCAATCGCCGCCGCAGCTGCATGGCTGGCCACTTTCGCCGCTTGCGTGGCATTCAGCCGCCCCAACTCTCGCAGCATTACCACCAGGCGCGGCCAGCGGCCTGCGCAGCAGCTTGCGAACCAGCCCCCGGCACTGGTGAACCTAGTCGTGTCGGACGGCAAGCTCACCGCCGCGGCCTACTCGGATACCATCCGGGACCTTGCCGCGCGGGGCCATCTGGAGGTCATCGAGCGGGAGCAGGGCGACCTGTGGTGCCAGCTGCCGGCGTCGCCGGCCTCACCCGCCGGGCTGGCGGAGTTCGAGCGACGGGCGCTCGGCGACGCGACCGGCATGCTGAGCCAGACCGATGGCGCGCCGTTCGAGGCGGTCAGCGGAGCGTGCTGGGTGGATCCGCGAGGCCGGTGGGACCCGTTCGAGCGGGCGGTACGCGATGAGGCGAGGCGCCGTGGTCTGATCGGTTCGCGCATCCCGGCCACCTGGCGTGCGGCCCTGCAGGCCGCGGCAGTGGGCGTCGCGAGCCTCGCCTACCTGGCCGTGCATTCCCGCCCGCATGCCGGGTTCTGGGCGCCGCTGACCGCCGGGCTGATCGCGCTTGCCGTGCTCAGCTACTTGCTGCAGACCGCGGCCAGGAAGGGCCGGCTGAGCCGAACCGGCACGGCACTGGCCGGCCGGGCTGACAGCCAAGGACGGGTTCTGCTCACCTCGCTGAACAGCCAGCCCGGCCGGCCAGGCACAGCCGCACCTGGCACCGCCGGGCCCGAATCGCCGGACCTGGTCCCGCTGCCCCGGTCGCCGGTTCCGGTGCCGGCCCAGCTGATCACCGCGGCGGAGGCGGCGCAGGCATTCGGGCAGCCGGTGCGCATCTCCGGCTTTGCGGGCCCGGACGGCGGCGGCGTCATCTACCGGGCCAGCGGCGCCATCCTGATGCTGACTGTCACCGACGGCTTCATTGCGCGCATCGCCGCGCGGCCGGGCCGCCGTTCCGGCAAGGCCCTGCCTGGCGTCGGGGACCGGGCCTGGCTGGTCAGCCGCGATCGCACCGCCGTCGTCCAGGTGGGCACGTATACGGTCAAGATCACGCTCAGCGCCGGGGAGGTCAGTGGCGGCTACGCTGGCCTGCTCACCACGTTGGCGCAGGTTGTTGCCGCCCGGCTGGCCGATCACCATGCGGCGGAATCATCGCGGCCGCCGGCCGGTTGACGAAGGCATGGCTTCAGGACACCGGATCACCATCACGCCCACCGATCGCCACCTCGAAGTAACGCTCGGCGGCGAGAAACTGGCAGTGTCAGACCGTCCCGTCCTGCTCGACGAGACCGGGCTGCCGACCCGCTACTACCTGCCGCCGGAGGATGTGCGTACCGAATTGCTCCGGCCTACTGGCCACCAGACGACCTGCCCATTCAAGGGCCAGGCGTCGTACTGGTCTGTCGTGCTTGGCGACGAGGTCTTTGCCGACATTGTGTGGAGTTATCAGGCGCCCATCCCCCAGGCCGCCGGAATCGCCGGCCTGATGTGCTTCTACACCGAGCGGGTCGAGCTGACGGTCGACGGCGAGCGCCAGCCGGGCTCCGCATGAGCATCCAGCTGAACCACACCATCGTGTGGTGCCGCGACCAGCAGCGATCGGCGGCGTTCCTGACCGACATTCTCGGTCTGCCCGCAGCCACCCGGTTCGGGCCGTTCATGGTTGTGGAAGCCGACAATGGCGTGTCGCTGGATTTCCACGAGGTCGGCGGCGCCATTGCCGCCCAGCATTACGCATTCCTGATCGGCGAGGACGACTTCGACAAGATCTTCGGCCGGATCAGCGAACGAGGGCTCGCGTACTGGGCCGACCCGGGCAAGAGGCAGCCCGGCGCCATCAATAACAACGACGATGGCCGCGGCGTGTACTTCGAGGATCCCGACGGCCATCTGCTGGAGATCATCACCCGCCCCTACGGCAGCGGCGGATAGCGGCCAGCCCGGCCGCCTACCGGGTAACCACGCTGGCGGTGCGTCCGGGGACGATGATGATGCGCTCGACGGCCGCTGCCCCGACCTGCCTGGCGAACTCCGGATGGCTGGTCAGGATCTGCTTCACCTGATCCTCGCTGGCGGCCGGCGGGACCTCGATCCGGAACCGCACCTTGCCATTCAGCTGAACCGGCATAACCACGACCGGCTCGGCCGCCAGTGCCTCGTCGGCGGACGGGAACGCCGCGCGGCTGACGGACTCACCGTGGCCGAGCCGGGCCCAGAGTTCCTCGGCGATGTGCGGGGCAAGCGGCGCCACCATCAGCACCAGCGGCTCGGCAAGCGCCCGCGGCGCCGCGCCCCGCGACGCGGCAAGACGGCTGGCATGGGTCACGAGTTCCTGCAGCCGGGCGATCGCGACGTTGAACCGCAGCGCCGCGAAATGATCCCGCACCGCGCGCACGGTCCGGTTCAGCCGCCGCTCCGTCTCCCCGTCCAGCGCGCCGTCATCCACCGCAAGGTCACCAGTCCGCTCATTGACCAGCGTGCGCCACAGCCGCTGCAGGAACCGGTAAACGCCGACCACGTCGTCGGTGTGCCAGGGCCGGTCGGCGTCCAGCGGGCCCATCGCCATCTCATAGAGCCGCAGCGTGTCGGCGCCGTACCGGGCGTACATGTCGTCCGGACTTACTCCGTTCTTCAGGCTCTTGCCCATCTTCCCGCTGCGGCGGCTCACCGGCTCGCCGTCGCGGACCCAGCCGCCGTCGGCCAGCCGCCTGACCTCCGCCGCCGGCACGTACATCCCGCGCGCGTCGGTGAACGCGTCAGCCAGGATGTAGCCCTGGTTGACCAGCCGCCGGAACGGCTCCCTGGTCGAGACGAGGCCGAGATCGAAGAGCACCTTGTGCCAGAACCTGGCATACAGCAGGTGCAGCACCGCCTGCTCGACGCCGCCAACGTACAGGTCGACGCCGCCATCGCCCGGCAAGGCCCCTGCTGGCACCATCCAGTACCGCTCGACGGCGGGGTCGGCGAAGGCCTCGTCGTTCTGCGGATCCAGGTAGCGCAGGTAGTACCAGCAGGAACCGGCCCACTGCGGCATCGTGTTCAGCTCACGGCGGTATGCCTGGCGGCCGCCGCCGAGGTCAAGCTCGACGTCCGCCCACCCGGCGGCCCTGGCCAGCAGCGGCACCGGGTCGGCGGCCTCGTCCTCCGGCCGCCCGGCCCGAAAGTCGGTCATCTCGGGCAGCGTGACCGGCAGCATCTCGTCCGGCAGCGCGACCGGCAGGCCAGCGGAGTCATAGACGATCGGGAACGGCTCGCCCCAGTACCGCTGCCGGGAGAACAGCCAGTCCCGCAGCCGGTAGGTCCGCTGGCGCGGCCCGTTGCCGTCGGCTGGCCCGATCCAGTTCCGCTGCAGCTGCTTGACCGGCTCGGGCCAGTCGAGCGGCTCCAGGTCGGCGAGCAGCCGCTCCGCGTACGCGGTGATCCGCAGCATCCACTGCCGCAGCGGCCGCCGGTAGACGGGATAGTTCCCCACGTCACTGCGCCCGTCGGCGGTGACCTCCTCGTTCGCCAGCACGGTGCCGAGGCCGGGGCACCAGTTGACCAGCTCCATGGAGAGGTAGGCCAGCCGGCGGGCGTCCACTACCTGGCGCCGGGTCAGTTGATCAAGCTCGGCCCACGGCAGGCCGCCGGGGTTGGCCGGGCCATCCGGCGCCAGCCGTCCCGCCTCGAACTCGGCGATCAGCTCGGCCACCGGCCGCGCCCGGCCCCGTTCCTCGTCGAACCAGCTGCCGAAGATCCGCAGGAACATCCACTGAGTCCACCGGTAGAAGCCTGGATCGGTGGTGGCGATCTCGCGGCGCGAGTCGTGCCCGAGCCCCAGCCGGCGCAGCTGCCCGCGCATGATCCCGATGTTGCGCCGGGTAGTGACCGCCGGATGCTGGCCGGTGTTGATCGCGTACTGCTCGGCAGGCAGCCCGAACGCGTCATAGCCGTAGGCATGCAGCACCGTGTGCCCGGTCATCCGCAGGAACCGGGCGAACGCGTCGGTGGCGATGTAGCCGAGCGGGTGACCCACGTGCAGACCGCTGCCGCTCGGATAGGCGAACATGTCGAGGACGTAGGACTTCGGCTGGCCCAGCGGCTGTCCTGAGCCGTCCGCCAGCGGCCCCACCGGGTTCGGCGCGTGGAACGTGCCCTCGGCCTCCCACCGGTCCTGCCAGCCAAGCTCGATCTCGTTAGCGAGCCTGGCGTCATACCTGAACGGCAGTTCGCGGCCCGGGTCGGCGCCGACCGGCGCGGACCGGCCTGGCGTGGCTTCCTGGCTCATGGCGTCCTCCTGGCTGGGTCGCAGATAGTCTCGGGGCACAAAAAAGCCCCTCAAGCATGAGGGGCTGCCGCGCTGACCGTACGTCGTCAGCGCGGCCTGGTGAGAAGACGGCTACCGGCGGCCACGGCTCGATGCTATCGCGACATTGCCCGCCGCGACCCGTTCCTGCCGCCGCCGGCTCCCCGTCGTGGCTGCGCCTGTTGCCGGGGGCGCTTACCGCACTGCTGATAACTAGAGTTGTCAGTGACCTTTATTTCCGGAACGGATCCTCCGGGCCTAATGTTGCAGCGCGGCGGGAATTCCACCGCTA
>Ga0137371_10004707_pt1 | contig 10685 bp, 16 predicted proteins | sample SagtaG_7_FD_104919 | JGI IMG/M metagenome (GOLD analysis project Ga0137371, IMG submission 104919) | Vadose zone soil microbial communities from Sagehorn Ranch, Mendocino, California, USA - Sage1_R_40_16 metaG | ecosystem: Environmental > Terrestrial > Soil > Vadose zone | place: USA... | reverse complement strand
TCCCACCAGAGCGCATTCTTTTGTCCCATGAGCAAACTGAACTGGCGCTTCATCTCATTCCGCCTTTCCCATGGAACAAAACCCAGCACGCGTGCATCACCCGAGGTTGGGTTCAGCAGTCCGGAAAGCATTTTGAGCACAGTAGTTTTCCCGGCGCCGTTTGGACCGAGAAACCCGACAAACTCGCCTTCCTCGATTTGAAATGAGACCTGGTCTGCCGCTCGCGTCTCATCGTAGCGCCGCCTGAACAGTCCTTTGATCGAACCCCAGAGCCCGCGCTCTTTGCGGTAAGTGCGATACACCTTGGTCAATTTGGAAGCTTCAATTGCTGGCATAAAGCTTGAATCAAGCTACGTGGTGACGCTGCTTGAGCAAAATGACCGGCTGGTAACCGGCTGACGTTTCTCTGCGGTCAGAGATCGCCTCTACAGAACATCATCGAGACATGTCAGCAAATGCGAGACAGTCTCCTCGGTTTCATCGCCCATGTTGGAGAGCCGAAAGGTTTGGCCTCGAATCTTGCCGTAGCCGGGATCAATCACTAAATGATGTTTGTCCCGAAGTTTCCTTGCGAATTCCAGCACGTCGATGCCTTTATTGTTTTTCACGCAGGTAAGCGTTTTAGAGCGAAATCCTTCCTCGGCAAAGAAATCAAACCCGGCAGTGCGCACCCAATCGTGCACCAGCGAATTGGTGCGCGCGTGTCGAGCAAAACGCGCTTCCAGGCCTTCATCGAAAATTTCGGCGAGTTTGAATTGCAGCGCGTGGATGTGCGCGATGCTGGGCGTGCTTGACGTCATCCAGTTAGCCTGCTCTTTCTTGAACTCCAGGAAGTCGAAATAAAATCCGCGATTCGGAATCTTTTCAGCGCGTGCGAATGCTTTTTCTGAAACGGCGAACAACGAAAAACCCGGCGGCAGCGCCAGCGCCTTTTGCGCGCCTGTGAGCATCACATCGATGCCAAGCGCGTCCATTTCGATGTTCACAGCGGAGAATGACGAAACGGTATCGACGACGAGCGCAACGTCAGGGTACTTGGCGAGAACGCGGCAGATTTCCTCGAGCGGATTCATTACGCCTGTCGACGTTTCGTTGTGGATCAGTGTGACGGTGTCGAATTTTCCCGTGGCTAAGTGTCGCTCGACCGCTTTGTGATCGATGTGTTTCCCCCAATCGACTTGCAGTGGCTCTGCGTTCTTTCCGCAGCGTTTCGCGACATCGAACCATTTGTCCGAGAACGCGCCGCACATGCAGCAAAGCACGCCGCGATCGGCCAGGTTGCGAATTGAAGCTTCCATCACGCCCCACGCCGAGGAAGTGGAAAGAAACACCGGCTGCCGTGTTCCGAACAATGTCTGGAGTCCCGGGTGAATGGCGCGATAAAGATTCTTAAAATCTTCGCCGCGATGCCCGATCATCGGACGCGAAAACGCCGCCCAGGTGTTTTCTGAGACTTCAACCGGACCCGGAATGAAAAGCTTGTTGTGTGGAGTCACGGCAAACGGTCAACGGTGACCGCTCAATATTCAACGTTCAAAAAGCGCTGGGAAATCTTTATCGATACAAGGAATTAAATCTCGAGCGTACTGACTCACCAACTACTCCTGACTTCCGCCTTGTATCAGCGAGACTCACGGATCACCGCAACCGGCAAATTCGATTCAACTAGGATGATCGTTATCCTGAACGCTGGGGCTCGTCCGGCGTCGAACTCTGCCAACGGAATACGGTCAAAACTCGCCGACGCCTTTGATGCAGCGGGCGTGGGCGCAGAGATCGTCGAGGTTGACGACAGACGACCCGAAAGATTGACGCTACGCGCGGGAGTTTGAAGTTCGTTTGTGATGAAAAATACATTCCTGGCAATTTCTTCGGCCGGTCCGAACCGTGATCCATCGAAGGAGACACGCGAGCAGCCCTTTTGGGACGAACACGCGGCATTTATCGATCAACTCGTTGACCAAGGTTTTATTTTGATGGGAGGCCCTTTGGTCGATGAACGCGGGATGCCGTATGGCGCGCTTTTGATCGTCAACGCCGAAGATGAAAATGAAGTGCGAGAAAAACTGAAAAATGACCCCTGGTTCGAGAGAGGCATCCTAAAACTGGAGAGCATCAAGCGCTGGCAAATCTTTATCGACGAGAGGACTGGGTAGCGGTCGCCGCGGCGATCTGGTTTCGGCGGCTCGCCGAAACGAAACTTCCGCTGTTTTGTTCATCCACGAATTCCCTTGTTCCCGGTTCACACAGGCTCACTGGCGGAAATAACCTTCGAAGAGCCCGCGTAATCTTGCTCGAAAGAAGGAGTGAATCAGGAAGCCAAGTCGAGCGAGTTGGGAAACGAGCGAGTTTCAATCTGTGGACAGCGACCTGACTGCCCTAGGACAGCTACAACGCGCTGTGGCGAACTTTTTCGTCGATCGCCAGGTAGTCGTTCCGCGGCGGACTAAAGGTATCGAGCACGCGCGTCGGTAACACCGTTTCCACTCCGTGCGGGATGTTGCTCGCGAGATAGAACGAATCGCCGCTCGAAAGCTCATGCGCGACGCCGTCAACGATGAGTCGCATTTTACCTTCGAGAATGTGAACAATCTGCTCCTGAGCGTGCGAGTGCGCGGGCATGCGGCTCCCAGCCGCCAACGTGGCGAGCATCTGATACATCGCCTTGCCATGTGCAACGGTCCGGCGTGTGATGCCCGGACAAATTTCAATTGTCGGATTTTCTGGTTTCATCTTCAGAATCTTACTGTAGCGGCGGCTGTGTCAGCCGCAGAAGGAAAAAAAGTTAATTGCGCGAATGATCGCTCTGCAGTCGTAAATGCGCTACCAAGTTTCTGTGCAATTCGAGTTCGATCCGGGGAAAAGCGACAGCAACAAGACGAAACACGGAATCAATTTCGTTGAAGCCCAGGCGCTCTGGAAATCGGAGCATGTTCTTCTCGGCGCAAAAGGTGCTCTGGAGAAGCGATACCTCGTCATCGGGAGAATCGGCGGCGAGTAATGGTCCGCTATTATCACCTATCGCGGAGCGGCAATTCGGATTATTAGTGTAAGGAAATCAACCGCAATCGAGATCGAGGCATATGGGAAGATCGCAGGATAAGAGAACGACAGCGGAGAATCTCGAAGAGAAATTCGATCGGGGCGAAGACGTTCTCGACTATTTTGATGTCTCCAAGGCGCGGGTGGTTCGTCCGGAGTCCGAGAGTAAGGCAAACTCCGAGTTCGCGCACACCGTGAAGCGCAACTCCATTCGACGCGCGGTCGTTCGGGAAAAATCGGCGCGTTATCGCAAAAAGAAATAAGGTCCTTCCGCGGCCTAATTGCCAGCGCCTCGGCGCAACGAGCTCTTCACGTTTCGCACTTGTCACTTGCCAGCCGTCACCGACCGCTGGCAAGATGCGTCCATGAAAATCCTCATGCCATTGATCACAATTCTGTTCGCGACATTGATCGCGACTCCCTCATTTGCGCAAACAACCTCCACGTCGCCCGCGGGCGCATCCATCTCGAGTGCGGCTCAACCAGCGGCTTCAGGCGGCCAGCCGAATCAGCAGGAGATGATGAAGCAGATGATGGAGATGTCGAAGCTCAATGAGAACCACAAACTTCTCTCCAGCCTCGACGGCAATTGGAATTACACCATCAAGTTCTGGATGAACCCCGATCCGAACGCCAAGCCGCAGGAATCCAAAGGCACCGCTACCCGCAAGAGCGTCATGGGCGGTCGTTACGTGATGATGGATGTAAGCGGGAAAATGCAGATGCCGGGTGAAGATGGCAAAATGAAAGATGTGCAATTCAAAGGGATGGGCCTCGAAGGCTATGACAACGTAAAGAAAAAGTTCATCGGCTCATGGATCGACAACATGGGCACCGGTATCCAGTTCTCCGAAGGAACCTACGATCCGGCGACCAAGACTTTCACTTACACGTCTGAGATGGAAATGGTGCCAGGAATGAAATCACAGGTCCGGGAAGTGCTAAAGGTCGCCGATAACAACCATATGATGCTTGAATGGTACGAAAACCAGGGCGGCCAGGAAAAGAAGACGATGGAGATCAACTACACCCGCGCAGGCAAGAAATAGCGAAGCCTTCGATTTCGTTCATGCAAGATCGGCGCGCTGGAAAGTCTCGCCCCGATTGCTCGCCACTGTTCCTTCAGTCCGATGAAACGACGAATCGATTCCCTTCGCTGTCCTTGAACATCGCGTAGGTGCCCCAGGGTTGTTTTTGCGGCGGGCCTTCAAATTCCACGCCGCGTTTTTCCAGCTCCGCATACGTCTTGTGGATGTCATCGCACACGTACGACATGTTCATGAATGAGCCGATTCGCTTTTCGTCGCCTTCAGGCGTGAACAACACCATTCGTGTCTCCGCTTTCGGAATTCGCAACTCGATCCAGCGCTGCTTCTCGTCGAAGGGCTGATCGGTGATGATCGTGAACCCAAGTTTCTCGGTGTAAAAATCCAGCGCGCGATTTTGGTCGGCGACCGGAATGCTGATGAATTTGATTTGCTTGATCATGATGCGCCGAACCTAATGTGATCGACATCTTCCCGTCCAGACGCGAACGGCGGTTCTCGTGAGAAAATGCTGTCCGGTTATCGGTATAGCACGTAAAGTCTGCTCACGTCTCAACCCTCAACGTTCCTTGCCTCGCTTCAAACAAACCATTCCTATCGACGATTACGTTCTCGACGTCCTGATGCGCGATCTGATTGGGCACGACCAGCAACCGGCCGCTTATCTGGTCTATCTGTATCTTTACGGCCAGGCCACGCGGAAGAAATGGAAACCGGTGGCCGCGAGTTTACGAACGCTTGCCGACGCGACCGGCCTTTCCAAGAGCGCCATCCAAATCGCCCTCGCAACCCTGTGCCGCCGCGAATTAATCGTCACCACCCGCGACCACGCCACGGCCACTTCACGTCATCGTGTGCTTCGCCACTGGCGCAAATAATTCTTTGAAAGATTCAGACCCTAATCGACGAACCATGATCATGAGTTCTCGATCTTACCGACGCTTCCGTTTCCGACCTCCTTATTTTTGCGTCCTACTTTCCTTTTAGCCTGTGTCTGAAACCACAACGCCACTCCGGCTCGGAGTTGACCCGCGCTTTCAAGATCGCGAACGTCAGCCGGGTCTCGATCTTCTCCGTGCCCTCGCCATCATTGTTGTCGTCATTTATCACGCGGCGCTTTTCGGATTCAAATTGCCGGGCCGCGTTGATCGCTTTGGCTGGATCGGTGTCGATCTTTTCTTCGTCCTCAGCGGTTACTTGATCGGCGGGCAATTGCTCGCTCCGCTCGCACGCGAACAATCGATCAAGCTTGGGCGCTTCTTCGCTCGCCGCGTCTTCCGAATCATGCCGGCTTACTTTGTCATTCTGGCGGTTTACTTTTTGTTACCGTCGTGGCGGGAGTATCCTGACATGGCGCAGCCGCTCTGGAAATTTCTTTTGTCTGTCCAAAACATTGCGCTTCACGGCGGGACCGCGTTCTCGCACGCATGGTCGCTCGCGGTCGAAGACCAATTCTATCTTTGTCTGCCGTTCATCCTGCTCCTTGTGAATCGGTGGCCGCGCGACGCGCTGATTATTCCATGCGTTATCGTTTTCGGCGGGCTCGCATTACGTGCAGTTCTGGCTTGGAAAAATCCGTCGATCGATGGCGGCGTTTCATTCCGTGCGTTTCAAGCGTGGATCTATTATCCATCCTGGACTCGGCTCGATCCGCTCGTCTTCGGCGTTGTGCTCGCCGCAATCGAAAAATTCCGGCCGCACTGGTGGAAGCGATTGATGGGTTCTGCGATCTGGCTCTGGCTGCCTGCTCTGGCGCTGATCAGTTATGGCTTATATCTCGGCGAAGGCGACAATCTCACCGTCACCGCCTGCGTCTGGCAATTTCCGCTCATCGCACTCGGCATGGCTGGGCTCCTCATCTGCGCGCAAAGTCCGCGGTTGATTTTTCGACGGATAAAGATTCCGGGCGCAGCGTTCGTCGCCAGCATCGCTTACAGCGCGTACCTGATACAGAAACTTGTCATCCACGCGGTCGAGCAGTTTTGTTCATCTCACAACATCCAGCTCACATCTGCGATCGCTCTTGTCGGCGTGGAACTCTGTGTTTACGCCGCGGCTACTCTCCTTTTTTTGTTGGTCGAACGACCTTTCTTACAACTTCGCAAACACCTGGCGCCGCGAAGCCTAGGCAGAGGTCGGTAACGATCTCGCTACGCGTCGCAAATCGTCGAGCAGGATCTCCATATCGCGCAAAGTGGTCCGGTAATTCAGGACGCAGCCGCGTAAGGCGAAGCGACCGCCAAGCGTGGCATTAGAGAGATACGAACTGCCGTCTCGTTGCAGGGCGATCAGCAGGCGTTCATTGAAAGCATCGATTGCCTGGAGTGATTCGCTTCGAAGCTGCATCGGCACATGCCGAAAGCAGAAGATCGACAGCTCGACCGGCGCGATCATCTCGAAGTCATCGCTCGCTCGGACCATCGATTCGAAGTAGCGCGCACAGGCAAGATTGCTTTCAATCGCCTCGCTCAACGATTCGAGGCCGACTCCTTTTAGCAACATCCACACCTTAAGAGCCCGGAAACGCCGCGACAGTTCCGGCCCATAATCCCAAAATGCGAAGGCCTCGTCTGCCTTCTCGCCAATGATGCGAGTATATTCGGCCTCGTGCGCAAAAGCGGCCCGCGCGATTTCTGGCATGCGGTAAATCACGCAGCCAACGTCTACCGGCAGATAAAGCCATTTGTGAGGATCGAGCGCGATCGAGTCCGCCTGCTCAATGCCAGCGAATAATTCACGCGCGGATTTCGCCAGGACCGCCAAGGCGCCATAACTTCCATCCACGTGCATCCAAAGTTGGAAGCGGTTCGCAACCTCTCGAATCTCCGCTAATGGGTCGATCGCCCCAGTGTTCACTGTTCCGGCATTCGCAACGACGCAGAATGGAAAGTAGCCCGCTTCCAGGTCAGCAGTGATTTGTGCAACCAGATCGTCCACTCGGATTCTGAAGTGCTCGTCGACCGCGACGTGGCGCACATTTTGCCGTCCGATTCCCAAAAGCGCTGCTGCCTTTGCGATAGAAAAATGCGTCTCGCTCGACGCATACATGCGCAAGCAGCCTGACGAGGAATCTTTCGCCTGCCGCGCCGCGGCAATCGCAGCCAGATTGGCCATCGAGCCACCGCTGACAAAGAGTCCGCCGGCTTCAGCATTGAATCCAAGAATTTGCCGGATCCAATTGATCGTTAGGCGCTCGAGTTCCACCGGCGCCGGCGCGGAACGCCAAACCGTCAGATTCGCATTTAACGTCGAGGCGAGCAGATCGCCGAGCGCCGCGAGCGGAGTCCCAGGCGACTGTACGTAGCCAAACATGCGCGGGTGTGCGTTTTGCCGGCTAAAGGGAACGACCGTCTCGCGAAAAACCTTCAGCAGTTCGTCAAATTCGATACCCTTGGTCGGAAGCGCGGCATCGAGCCGGTCGCGAATCTCCCGTGAAGATATGTGACGATATACCCTACGATCGCGGAGCTCGCCGAAATAATCGGCCACAAGTCGCATGACGGAATTGCCCCAATCGCGTATTTCGTCCACAGAAGGATCAAGCATTTCGAACTAGTATGCGTCACGCCGACAGCATTGTCAGCGTCCGCACTTCTTACTTCTCCCTTGCCTCAACCCGCGCCAGCTCAAATCCAGTCGCGCACACCGCGTCCAGGGTCGCGCGGACTGATGACGCCGGTCATTCTTTCCCAGACGGCGTTCACTGCGGGGCGCACTGTGTCCCATGGCAACGCTGAATCGGGCTTTGCCCTCTCGTAATCCAGCGCAATGGAATCTTCGACGTCTACGAAGTTTTGCCCTCGATACTTGAAGAACGAATTGTAGCCGGTCTTATACGCATGTTCGAATTGCTCGTACGAGCCGTTTTTCGCGTACGGTTGTTTGGGATGTTGTTCGAGCCAATAAGCCGCTTCTTTTTGCGGATCCACCACCCCCCCACGCCGCTGGAACCGGCCTTGTCGCCTGCTGTTTCGGAACCTGTTTGCATAGCTTTACGCGTTCTGCTGCTGCTCATTACAACTTCACCCGTGACCAGCCGATTGGTCGCTTTTTTCAACTAATCCCACGACAAACGATCTGAAAGCTGCCTCACAATTGCCACCGACTAGAGAGGAATCAGGAAACCAGGAATGCAGGAGAATCAATCCGCGTCGCCGCTGCTCGCCGTTCTAGAAATGGCTGTAGCGTCCGCTGTCTCAGCGGAATTCTATGTCTGAGCGAACTCGAATGGGCCGCTGGTTTGCCACAGACGGATTCGCCTACGAAGCCAAGCTCGCCGGCGCTATTCTATAAACTGCGCAATCGACCGATATTTCTCGCTGAGCTCTTTGATGCGGACCTCGTAATGGTGAATCCGGCGGATCGAACGCAAGACCAGCCAGCAGCCGAGCACGACCAGGCCAAGGTTCAGGAGCATCAGCGGCGCCAAGAGCGGCATCACCTTCTCCATGCTGTAATAGCGCGAAGTCGCGATTAGCGCGCTCAACACCGACAGAGGCAAAGCGAAGACGGCGATACCAGTGCGCAGGGCAGCCAGCGCAGTTCGCTTCTCAGCGAGGAGAACCTGGATTTCACCAAAGATGACATTGTCCAGCGTTGGTAGTCCGTTCGTTTCCATACGTACTTCCTTTCAATCTAATCGATTCGGCACAAAACTCGCTGGAGAAAATCGAGTTGAACCCCTAGAGTCGCCCGCATCCCTACGGCGGGGCGACTTCGGTCGCTATTTCGCGGATCGATGCGATATTCTTAGATGGCTAAACGATCTGCTATCTCTTTTACACGTCGGTCGCCCGACAACCTTACCGAAGAGTTGATCGCTGTGCTTTCGTCGAACGCCTCTTTCGAATTCAAGCCGTTATTCGAAATTATCCTGCTCAATCTGCGAGAGCGAAATGCAGCCAGTGGCGGCGAAGAGATGCTGCGTTTGCGTGCGTATGAAAAGCTTCAGGGCCTTGTCAACCAGGGCGCGGTCAACCGGACAGTCACAGGGATCACGAAGAAATACAAAGGCGTTGCTGCACGAATGGCTGTGCTGCGCACTGAGATGAAAGCTTTGCGCACCGCCTGCAACCAGCGCGCTCGCGCCAAGGCTGCCGCGGCTAACTGATCGCTGACTTCTGACATCGGATTCCGGGGACGTAATGCCAGTCCAACTCGGACTTCGGCGCCCTGGCCGAAGATTCTCGAGCTACCCGTCTCGTCTCTTGCATCGTAACCGGCTTATGATGCATGGTTGACCCGTCGAATGAAATGCAGGGCAGGCGCTCCGTCTGCCGTCATTTGGCGTGGTATGATCGAATCTCAGAAACACGTGCGCGAATATCTGGCCGAGATTGGACGGCGTGGCGGCCGGCTTTTCCGCGGATTAGTGAGCGCTCTGTAGTGGCAGGCGTGTCGCCTGCACTTCTGGGGAAAACGCGACAGTTGAATTCCCGATGGGTATGTCTTAAAATGTCTTACAAATGAGGGAAACATTGACAGTCAGTCTTCCGGCTGAGATGCGCCGCGAGCTAGCGCGAGCGGCGAAGAAGCAAAAACTCACCGCCAGCGAATATGTGCGCGATGCGGTGAGGCGCAAATTGTGGCTGGATGCGTTTGACGAAACGCGCCGCGCCCTGATTCCCAAGGCTCGCGCAATGGGCATCTACACCGACGAAGACGTTTTCGAGATTGTTTCGTGAGGCTTATCCTCGACACGAACGTCTTGGTCGCTTCAGTTGTGGCCGACGGTCTCTGCCGCGATCTAGTCCGGTTACGGTTGCGCCCGCATACGATTATCACATCTGAGCCGTTGCTGGCAGAGCTGCGGACCACGTTGCGCGTCAAATTCAAAGCCGATCCCGGCAAACTGCCGCTATTGTTAGCGTTGCGCGAGCAGGCCGAAATTGTTGCGCCTGTGCGATTGGGCCAACGTGTTTGCCGCGACAACGACGATGATATCGTATTAGCAACGGCCGTGGCTGGTAAAGCCAACGTCATCGTCACCGGAGACGATGATTTGCTCGCGCTCAAAAAATTTCGCGACATCCGAGTTCTGTCGCCGCGTCAGTTTCTCGAATTTCTCGATCGAGGGTAAGCCTTTCCGATGGAGTCTGCACCGGAGGCCTCACAGTCGCACATTTGAAGAGCTGCTCTGACAAACGGAAAAGAAAAAGGGGAAATTCTTTCGTGCGGCGATCGGATTCTTAAACCGAAGGTAACTCACGCGTCTCGCGTGTGGAATTTGGCGTTATCCGAATGACCGATTGCCTGCCATGCCGAAGCGGTGTGCGAAGGCAGGTCGTTCTTACTCTGCTGCCGGCTTCGATTTCGTCGCGGCTCTCTTTCGTTTGCGTGGCCGTTTCCGAGACTTTGGAGCAGCTCCGTTACGAACAGCACGGGCTTTCTGCTCCTGTTCGGAAGCGGCCGCATCGCGTTGGCGCCGTTCCTTGCGTTCTTTACGCAGCTGCTTCTCGTGCAAATAGGTCTTGTACTTTTTATAGGCAAGACCACCGCCCAAACCAGCGGCGGCAACAGCTAGTGCCGCTGCAATTTTTACTGGCCCCCGACCAGGTACCATATGCCATGGGCATTTAGGCAGAGGATAGCTATCCG
>Ga0137371_10004706_pt1 | contig 10686 bp, 8 predicted proteins | sample SagtaG_7_FD_104919 | JGI IMG/M metagenome (GOLD analysis project Ga0137371, IMG submission 104919) | Vadose zone soil microbial communities from Sagehorn Ranch, Mendocino, California, USA - Sage1_R_40_16 metaG | ecosystem: Environmental > Terrestrial > Soil > Vadose zone | place: USA: California... | reverse complement strand
GATCAGGTCCAGGAACTTCCCGGTCGGGCGGGTCCGGCCGCGGATCAGCGCGTAGGGGCGGACTACCGGGCCCGCGTCCTCGTCCAGCCAGCTGTCGCGGGGCGATGGCATCTCAGGTCAGTCCGCGTAGGCCTCGGCCGGTCCCGGCCGGGGGTTCACTGCCAGGTGCTGGCCCACCCGCTTCACCAGGACGGCCATCTCGTAGGCGATCAGGCCGGCGTCCGCGTCTGCCGGGCTCAGCACCGCCAGGCAGCTGCCCTCGCCCGCGGCGGTCACGAACAGGAACGCGGTCTCCATCTCCACGATCGTCTGCCGGACCTGGCCGCCGCCGAAATGCCGGCCGGCCCCGCGCGCGAGGCTCTGGAAGCCGGCCGCCACGGCGGACAGGTGCTCGGCGTCCTCCCGGGTGAGGCCATCCGACGAGCCGATAGCGAGTCCGTCACGGGACAGGATTACCGCCTTGTCGATCTGCGTGACACGGCTCACCAGATCGTCAAGGAGCCAGTTCAGGTCACCAACCGGTCCCGGGTCCCGGCTCTTGCGCTGTGCCGCTCCAGCCACTATTTCCCCCCCTCGCCATCACTCGTCGCTCTGGTGCGTTCCGTAACTCCCGTTGTCGCCGGCCGCACCTATCTCCGCGGGCGGCTCAGCGTCCGCCGCCGCGGCGGCCGTCCGGTCTGGCGGGTCGAAGACCGACCTGCCCCGCTGCCAGCCCTGCTGGAGGGCGGCGATGGTGGCGCGGGCTTCTTCCGGTGACCGGTCGTCAGCGGGCCCGTCGGCGTCGTCGGCCGGCCCGTCGGCGGCCAGGCCGGCGTCCCCGCCGTCCCGCAGCTGCGGGGCCAGGCTGGCCTGGCGGACCCGCCGCGGTAGGTCGAGTTCGCTCAGGTCGGCGGTGTTCGCCGGGTCCTCGGCGAGCGGTCCGGGTGGCTCCGGCCAGATCGAGTCGCCGGCGGCGGCGTCCGGCTCCGGCGGCGCGGCGACCGCCGACTGCGCCGATGGCCGGGGGCCGGCCATGGCCGGCTCGGCAACGTCGTCGGCGCGGGCGGCATGCCGGCCGGTGAGCCGGAACCCGCGGTCGTCCGGGCTCCCCGCGACCGAGTCCCGGTCGTAGGCTCCTTCCGGGACCACCAGGTTGATCGGCAGCAGCACGATCGCGGTGGTCCCCCCGTACGGCGAGGAGCGGAGCGAGATCCGGACGTCATGCCGCTTGGCGAGCTGGCCGGCCACGAACAGGCCGAGCTGGTCGCTGCCGGACAGGTCGAATTGTGGCGGGTCCGCCAGCTGGGCGTTGATCTCGGCGCGCTTCTCCTCGCTCAGGCCGAGCCCGCGGTCCTCGATCTCCACCGCGAATCCCCGGCCGACGATGTCACCGCCGATCACCACCGGGGTATTGGGCGGGGAGAAGATGGCGGCGTTCTCCGCCAGCTCGGCGATCATGTGAATGATGTCGCCGACCGCCGGCCCGGCCAGCGCCGCCCGCGTCGTCGTGGTGACCTTGATCCGGGTGTAGTCCTCCACCTCGGCGACCGCCGCCCGGAGCACGTCGACCAGCGGCACCGGATTGCGCCACCCGCGCGCGGGCGCGTCGCCGGACAAGATGATCAGGCTCTCCGCGTGCCGCCGCATGCGGGTGGTCAGGTGGTCGATGCGGAAGAGATCAGCGAGTTCCTCCGGCTCCGCCGCCCTGCGCTCCATGGCGTCCAGCAGCGACAGCTGCCGGTGCAGCAGGGACTGGCTGCGCCTGGCCAGGTTCCGGAAGATGTCATTGATGCCGCGGCGGAGCCTGGCCTCGCCCGCGGCGGCTTCGACCGCGGTCTTCTGCACGGTCGCGAATGCCTGCCCGACCTGGCCGATCTCGTCGGACCTGGCGGGCACCGCCGGGGCATCGGCGGATAGGTCCACATCCTCGCCCTCCCGTAGCCGTGCCATCACCGCAGGCAGCCGCCTGTTCGCCAGGTCAAGCGCGGACTCCCGGAGCGCGGCAAGCTCGCGCACCAGGCCCCGGCCGACCAGGATCGAAACCAGGATGGACAACAGCACCGCGAGGAGGCCGAGCCCGCCGATCAGGACCAGCCTCAGGTACGTGGCGTGCGCGGAATGGCCGGCCCGGGTGGTGAGCAGATCGGACGCCTGCGTCCCGGCCGCCGACATCCCGGTGGCGACTCCGCCGACGGCCTGCAGCCAGGCCTGCGGGCGCACCTGCGGCGGCTTGGCCGCCGAGCCACTGCCGATCACCTGGTTTTCGAGTGCCATCAGGGCCGCGGACGCCTGCGGCCTGACATCGCGGGTGTAGTAGGCGCGGTACACCGGATCCAGGTCGGCGAGGGTCTGGTTGTACATTGTCCGGCGCGCGCCGACAAGCTCGGCGAACTGCTGCCGGTCGCCCTGCGGGAACGACCGCGCGGCCATGTCGCTCAGCAGCAGGGCGTTCTCGCGCAGCAGCAGTTCCTCGGATCGCCCCATCCGCACGAAGCCCAGCGACTGGGCGACTATCTGCGCATTCTTCTCCTGGCGGATCACCTGGTTGAGGAGGCTGTAGCCGCCGGCGACCATGCCGTTGTACTCGTTGTATGCCTGCGACCTGGTGACGCCCTGGGCGGCGACCTGGGCGCGCAGGGCCGGCAGCCTGGCGGCGTCGGCCAGCAGGGCGGCGATCGCCGCCTTCTCGCCAGCCGACGCGTTGCCGGTGGTGCCCCCCGACCTGAGCGCGACGCGGAGCGCCGCGGTCACCGCGGTTGTCTTCCCGCCCTGCGCCTTCAGCGCGGCCAGGTTGGCCGCCGACGGGCTGGACAGGTACACCATCGCCAGCGGGCGCTCGGTGTTGATGGCGCCGAGAAACGCGCCGGTCGGCACGCCGGTGGCGTTCTTGAGTGTGTTGGTCCTGGCCAGGTTGATGGCATCCCTCGCCGTGACGCTCGTCGCGATGGCGTACAGCCCGATCAGGGACAGTACCGGGACGAGGACGAGAAGGAGGATCCGCTGGCGTATGGACTTCAGGCGCAAACCCATGGCGCTGGCCTCGGAGACTGAGTGGAAACGGATGTGAGGGCGCTGCTGCCAAAGAGGTCCGGAAACCCCCCGGAGCTACGGAGAGTAGCAGCAATGCTCAACCGAGAAGGTGTGAACCGTCAATCTTTAGGCGGCGTTATAGCGATTTGCGTAATTTTCCGGTCAGACACGAGGATTGGGCATCACGCATTGTCATGGTGCCCGTCACCCAGGGAAGCCGCGCCCGGAACAGGTGATAGCCGGGCCCTCTCGGTAGCGTCGGCAGGGCCCATGGCGTTACAGCGGGCGCCAGCCGGCCGCCGGTCCGGCCCGGCGATCGGCCCGGTGCCGGCCTCAGCTGGCGTAGTCCAGCAGCGGCTGGGCGCGGCTGGGATGGCGCAGCTTGGAGAGCGACTGCTTCTCCAGCTGCCGGATCCGCTCCCTGGTCAGGCCGAGTACCTTGCCGATCTCGTCCAGGGTGTGCGGATTGCCGTCATACAGTCCGAACCGCATGGCCATGATCGTCGCCTCGCGCGGGGTCAGCGCGTCGAGCGCGTGCCGGAGCTGGTCGGCCATCAGCTGGCGGTCCACGAGTTCCGAGGCGGCGGGCGCGTCCACGTCCTCGATCAGGTCGCCGATGCTGGTCTCGCCGTCCTCGCCGATCGTGGAGTCCAGGCTGATCGGCTGACGGCTGGTGCGCAGCAGCTCCTCGATCTGATCGGGCGTCCGGTCGAGCTCGACCGCGAGCTCCTCCGGGGTCGGCTCCCGGCCGAGCCGCTGATGCATGTCGCGCTCCACCCGGCTCAGCTTGCTGAGCATCTCGAGCACGTGCACCGGCAGCCGGATGGTGCGGGCCGAGTCGGCGAAGCCGCGCTGGATCGCCTGCCGGATCCACCACATGGCGTAGGTGGAGAACTTGTAGCCCTTGGTGTAGTCGAACTTCTCGACCGCCCTGATCAGGCCGAGGTTCCCCTCCTGCACGACGTCGAGCAGGGAAAGCCCGCGGTCGCTGTACTTCTTCGCCACCGACACCACCAGGCGCAGGTTGGCCTCGAGCATATGTGCCTTGGCCCGCCGGCCATCCGCGGCAGCCTCCTCGAGGTCGCGGCGGTAGTCCTTGCGCAGCCCCTTCTCGGTGGCCAGCTTGTGCTCGGCATACAGGCCGGCCTCAATCCGCTTGGCCAGGTTGACCTCCTGCTCGGCGGTGAGCAGGCTGGTCCGGCCGATGGACTTGAGGTACGTATGCACCGAGTCGCCCATCACCGACGAGTGGTCGTCGAGGTCAACCTCGGCGGCGCTCGGCGCGGCGGCCACGGCGCTCGCCGCCGCGATGGCGGATGCCTCGGCGGCGGCCTGATCGGTGTCGTCGGCGTCGTCGGCGCTGGTGCCCGCGGCGGCCGCGGCCGGCCCGGAAGCCGGGCCGTCCGGATCGTTGCCCAGCCGGACCCCGGCCTCGGAAAGCTCGCGGAGAATGGACCTGGCCTCGGTGGCGGCGATGCCCGCCTGCCCGAAGGCGGCCCGGAGTTCAGGCAGGGACAGGTGGCCCTGGCCGCGACCGCGCTGGATCAGCTCGTCCACGTGGGTCATGGTCGCCTCGTCGTCATGCCTCGGGGACCTGGCAACCGCTGTCCTCGGCATGAGACACCTCCCATCGTGGCGCACGTCGCGCGCGTACTCGGCACCGCACCGGGGGGCGCGGCCCTATCGCGGGGGCCCGCGGCATTTGCTACCGTGCAACACGGGCACTATGTAGTAACGTTCTGCGGGCCAGAATGTTCCCGTGTTATCCCGGCGTGCCCGCGTCCATGGCCGGATCGCGCAGTCGCGCCAGGTCGGGCTTGCCGGACGGAAGCAGCGGGAGCCGGGCGACCAGCACGAGCGCCCGCGGCGCCGCATAGCCGGGCAGTCGGCCGCGAACGTGGGCACGGAGCGTGGCCAGCTCGGGCGGCGCTGCCGGGTCAGCCGGGACCACGATGGCCGTCACCCGCTGCCCCCATTCGGCATCCGGCCGGCCGACGACAGCGGCCTCGCGCACGCCCGGGCAGCTGCCGAGCACGGCGGCGACCTCGCTCGCCACCACCTTCTCGCCGCCGGTGATGATCACCTCGTCGGCCCGGCCGCGGACGACCAGCCGCCCGGCCGCGTCAACCGCGCCCAGGTCGGAGGTGACGAACCAGCGCCCGTCCCGGGCCAGGGCGGTGAGATCAGGCCGCAGCCGGTAACCGGAGAACAGCACCGGCCCGGCAATCCGGATCCGGCCGTCATCGCCGATCTGCGCCGACACCCCGTCCAGCGGCATCCCGTCGTAGACGCAGCCGCCGCAGGTCTCGGTCATCCCGTAGGTCGTGATCACCGTGCCGCCGGCCGCGCTCGCCGCCGCCAGCAGGCCGTGCGGTATCGCGGCGCCGCCGAGCAGGATCGCGCGCAGCGCCGTCAGGTCGGCCCCGGCGTCGACGAGACGCCGCAGCTGGGTCGGGACGAGCGAGGCGTAGGCGCAGCCGGCCTCGGCGATGGTCCCGGCCGTCAGCCGGGCGGCGGCCACCGGGGCCGCGCCGGAGAGCAGCGAGCGGACAAGGACCTGGAGACCGGATACGTGACTGGGCGGCAGGCAGCACAGCCACCGCTCGCCGGGCCGCGCGCCGATCCGGCGCAGCGACGCCCTGGCCGAGGCAACCAGCGCGGCGGCGGACAGCTCCGTGCCCTTGGGCTGCCCGGTGGAACCGGCGGTGGCGATCACCACGGCCACCTCCGGCCGGACGCCGGGCCGCGCGGCGGACGGCCCGGCCGCGGTCAGCCGCGTCGTGCCGGCCGCGGTCTCGATAGCGGCCGGGGCGAAGGCGGCAAGCAGCGAGTCGAGCCGGCCGGATGGCAGCGCGGGGTCGAGCGGCAGGATCGCCGGGCCGGTCCCGTCCAGCGCCGCCGCAAGCGCGTCCAGCAGCCGGCCGCCGGCCTCGGCGGCCGGGAGCAGGACCGCATGCAGGGGCCGGGTTGTCACGGTCGTAAGGTTAATCCGGGCAGATCAGGCAGCGAGCGGAGGGCGGCGCGTGATCGACTGGCAGCCGGCTGGACATGATTACACCGACATCCTCTACGAGACGGCCGAGGGCATCGCCAAGATCACGATTAACCGGCCGGAGGTGCGGAACGCGTTCCGGCCCGCCACCTTGTCCGAGCTGTCGGCAGCATTCACCGCGGCCAGGGACGACCCGTCGGTCGGCGTGATCATCCTGACCGGCGCGGGCACCCAGGCCTTCTGCTCCGGCGGCGACCAGAAGGTCCGCGGCGACGACGGCTACCTGGACTCCCACGGCGTCGGCCGGCTGAACGTGCTCGACCTGCAGGTTCAGATCCGCCGGACGCCGAAGCCGGTGATCGCGATGGTGGCCGGCTACGCCATCGGTGGCGGGCACGTGCTGCACGTCTGCTGCGACCTTACGATCGCCGCGGACAACGCGATCTTCGGCCAGACTGGCCCGATGGTCGGCTCGTTCGACGCCGGCTACGGTTCCTGGCTGCTGGCATCGACGGTGGGACTGAAGAAAGCCAGGGAGATCTGGTACCTGTGCCGTCAGTACAGTGCGGCCGATGCGCTCCAGATGGGCCTGGTGAACGCGGTCGTCCCGGTAGCCGAGCTGGAAGCCGAGACCGTTGCCTGGTCCCGCGAGCTGCTGCAGAAGTCGCCGCTGGCATTGCGGATGCTCAAGGGCGCGCTGAACGCCGTCACGGACGGCGCCGCGGGCATGCAGCAGTTCGCCGGGGACGCGACGATGCTGTACTACATGAGCGAGGAGGCCCAGGAGGGCCGGGATGCCTATGTCGGCAAGCGGGCGCCCGACTTCGCGAAGTTCCCCCGCCGTCCGTGACCAGCCAGGCCGGGACCGGCGCGGCGCCGCCCACGTTGCGGGACTTGCTCACGGACCTGCTGCCGACGGTTCGCGCGTTCGCCATCCCGATGCGGACCAGCTTCCGCGGTATCACCGTGCGGGAGGGCGCGCTGATCGAGGGCCCGGCCGGCTGGGGCGAGTTCTCGCCGTTCGCGGAGTACGGCCCGCGCGAAAGCGCCCGCTGGCTGGCCTGCGCCCTGGAGGCGGCCGGCGTCGGCTGGCCCGCCCCGGTCCGCGACTCCATCAGCGTGAACGTGACCATTCCGGCCGTCGAACCGCGCCGCGCGCATGAGATCGCCGCCACGTCCGGCTGCGGTACCGCCAAGGTAAAAGTGGCCGAGCCCGGCCAGCCCGGGAGCGCGGATATCGCCCGGGTCGAGGCAGTGCGGGACGCGCTCGGCCCGGGCGGCCGGATCCGGGTGGACGCCAACGGCGCGTGGGACGTCGATCAGGCAGCCCGGATGCTGGGCGCCATGGTCTCGTTCAACCTGGAATATGCCGAGCAGCCGTGCGCCACGCTGGCCGAGCTGGCCGAGCTGCGCCGCAGGGTGGACGTGCCACTGGCGGCGGACGAGTCCATCCGGCGGGCGCAGGACCCGCTGGCGGTCCGGGCCGCGGGCGCGGCCGACATCGTGGTGCTCAAGGCGGCGCCGCTGGGCGGCGTGGCGGCGGCGCTGCGGATCGCCGCCGAGTGCGGCCTGCCCGTGGTGGTGTCGATCGCGGTCGAGTCGTCCGTTGGCCTGGCGGCGGGCGTGGCGCTGGCGGCCGCGCTGCCCGAGCTGCCGTACGCGTGCGGGCTCGGCACGATGAGCCTGCTGGCCGCCGATGTCACGGCGGTCCCGCTGGCAGCGGTGGCGGGATCGGTGCCGGTCCGGGCCGCGGTGCCGGACGCCGACCGGCTGGCTGCCGTCGAGGCCGATCCCGCGCCCTGGCGGGCCCGGCTGGCGGCCGCCGCGGGGTTCCTCGGAGCCGGATGAACCCGGCGACCGCGTTCGGCACCGTGCTGGCCGACGAACTGGTCCGCTGCGGCCTGCGCGAGGCGGTGCTCGCGCCCGGCTCGCGCAGCGCGCCTATCGCGCTGGCGCTGCATGGCCGCGCCGAGGGCGGCGACCTGCGGCTGCACGTGCGGATCGACGAGCGGTCCGCCGCCTTCCTGGCGCTCGGCCTGGCCAAGGCAAGCCGCCGCCCGGTGGTGATCGCGTGCACGTCGGGCACGGCGACGGCGCATCTGCACGCGGCGGTGATCGAGGCTGACGAGGCCGGCCTGCCGCTGATCGTGCTCACCGCGGACCGCCCGCCGGAGCTGCGCGGCACCGGCGCCAATCAGACGATCGACCAGCTCAAGCTCTACGGCGGAGCGGTCCGGTGGTTCTGCGAGGCCGGCCTGCCCGAGGCGCGTGCCGGGATGGCGGCCTACTGGCGGTCGCTGGCCTGCCGGGCCTGGGCGGTGGCGTCCGGCGAAGCCGGCGGGTTCGCCGGCCCGGTGCACGTCAACGTGCCGCTGCGGGAGCCGCTGGTGCCCGGGCCTGATGACCCCGGCGGCTGGCCTGAGCCGCTCGACGGCCGCCCCGGCGGCGCGCCATGGACGACTTTCGGCGGCCCGCCGTCGGCCCAGCATGCCCGGCCCGCGGCGACGGCCGGCCTGGAGATCAGCTGGGCCGAGCGCGGCGTGGTCGTCTGCGGTGACGGTGATGCCGACCCGGCGCCGCTGCTCCAGCTGGCCGAGCAGGCGGGCTGGCCGGTGCTGGCGGAGCCGTCGTCGTCCGCCCGGCGCGGCCCGAATGCGCTGAGCGCCTACCCGTACCTGCTGGCGATGCCGGCCTTCGTGGCCGGGCACCGGCCCGACGTGATCATCTCGGCCGGCCGGCCGAGCCTGTCCCGCGGCCAGCTCGCGTTCCTCAAAGGCGCGCCGGGCGGCCGGCCGGCCCGGCACATCGTGCTCGCGCAGGGCCCGGGGCGCTGGGCCGATCCGGCCCGCAGCGCGACCGAGGTGGCCGGCGCGATCCGGCTGCGCCCGCCGGATCGCGGGGCCATCCGGCCTGGCGGGCCGGCCTGGCTCGAGTCATGGCGGCGGGCCGATGCCGCGGCCCGCCGCGCCGTCGACGCGGTGCTGGACGAGACCGGGCCGCTGGACGAGACCGGGCCGCTGACCGGAGCCGGGCAGCTGACCGGGCCCCGGCTGGCCAGGGACCTGGCTGCGACGCTGCCGGACGGCGCGCTGCTGTGGGCCGCATCCAGCCTGCCGGTCCGTGACCTGGACCAGCAGCTAGCGCCCCGGCCTGGCCTGCGGATACTGGCCAGCCGGGGAGCGAGCGGCATCGACGGGCTGGTGTCCGCCGCGATCGGCGCGGCGCTGGCGCACCAGGCCGCCGGCGGGGGAGCGGCCTGCGCGCTGCTCGGTGACCTGGCGTTCCTGCATGACGCGCCCGGCCTGCTGCTCGGGCCCGATGAGCCGCGGCCGGACCTGTGCGTCGTGGTGGTGAACAACGACGGCGGCGGGATCTTCTCGACGCTTGAGCAGGCGGCCATCCGCGGCTCGTTCGAGCGCCTGTTCGGCACCCCGCACGGGGCCGGCCTTGGCCAGCTGGCTGCCGCCGCCGGGCTGCCGCATGCCGTGCTTGCCCGCCCGGCGGACCTGCCGGGCCAGCTGGCGGGCAGCGGCCTGCGGATTGTCGAGGTGCGCACGGACCGCGAGGCCGAGGCCGCGCTCCGCGCGCGCCTGCATGAGCAGGCCGCGGCCGCGGTCCGCGCGGTACTGGCCGGCCAGCCGGCCCAGGGCCGGCCGGCTAACGGATGACCGGCAGCGCCGGGGCTCAGCTGATCCGGACGCGGGGGTCAAGCAGGGCGTAGGACAGGTCCACGATGATGTTGGCCGCGACCACGAACAGGGAGGCGAGCAGGACGAAACCGATGATCACCGGAAGGTTGCTCGTGGCGATGGCCTGGACGGAGTCCGCGCCGAGGCCCGGCAGGCCGAAAACCTGCTCGACGACGATGACGCCGCCGAGCAGCGCGCCGATGTCGATGCCGAGCTGTGACACTACCGGGGTCAGCGCCGCCCGCAGCCCGTGCCGGTAGATGACCCGCGACTCGGACAGGCCCTTCGCGCGCGCGGTGCGGATGTAGTCCTCGCCGAGCGTGTCGAGCAGCGAGCCGCGGGATAGCCTGGTGTACACGGCGGCCTGCACGGCGGCGAGTGTGATCCAGGGCAGGATCATGTGCCCCATCCACGGGAACAGGCCCTGGGACAGCGGGTAGTAGCCGGTCTGGATCCAGCTGATGCCGTGCTGGTTCAGCGGCAGGAATACCCCGATGATCAGCAGCTCGCCGAGCACGAAGGTGGGCAGCGACAGGCCCGCGAGCACGCCGACGGTGGACACCCGGTCGAACAGGCTTCTCGCCCTGGTCGCGCTGAGTATTCCGACGGCGAGGCCGACGATCAGCCAGAGCACCACGCCGCCGAAGACCACCGATGCCGTGATCGGCAGGTCCTGCGCCAGGATCGTCTTCACCGCTTCGCCGGTGAAGTACGAGAAGCCGAAGTCGCCGTGCACAGTGTTGCCGAGGAAGTGCCAGTACTGCACCAGGATCGGCTTGTCCAGCCCGAGGTTCCTGATCACCTCGTTGATGATCTGCGGCGTGGCCGCACGCCCCGCCAGCTCTCTCGCGACGATCTGCACCGGCCTGGCGAAAAACAGGAAGAACGTTCCGCTAGCAACAATCCACAGCACGATGATGCCGGTCAGGATTCGCCGGACGAGGAATCGAGCAAGGCCCATCGCCGATCACTCTCCAAGTTCCGAGACAGTCAGCG
>Ga0137371_10004699_pt1 | contig 10692 bp, 9 predicted proteins | sample SagtaG_7_FD_104919 | JGI IMG/M metagenome (GOLD analysis project Ga0137371, IMG submission 104919) | Vadose zone soil microbial communities from Sagehorn Ranch, Mendocino, California, USA - Sage1_R_40_16 metaG | ecosystem: Environmental > Terrestrial > Soil > Vadose zone | place: USA: California... | reverse complement strand
TGCGCGCCATCCGAGATATCTGCGGAGATTCGCCCGCCGTGCGACGTCACTGGGCGGTCGCTTTGACATGCGACGAGCACGAATCCGGCGACAACGACAAATAGACGAGCGGGTCTCATCGGGCACACTCCTGGCCGAGGCAACGGGTACGACATAACCTCCGGCTCCCGCACAAGCAAGAAACACGCCCCTGCGTGTCGCACAGCACCCACCGCAAGACAATATGGGCTAAGTAGTTATCGAAAATGCTCGCGTCCAGTTCGCGCCCGCCAGGCGTTGGTTGTCACCACACAGCCACAAGATTGGCAGTGCTACTTCGCGGTTCCGATCAGCTGCTTGAACCGGGGATCGTCCTTGATGTCACGCCACCACCAGTGCGTGGACCGCGCGAACCCCGCCCGGTGCGCGGGATTCGCCGCCACCTGCTCCTTCAACAAGCGCAGTGCTTCGTCCCGGTCACCGAGCAGTAGGTAGGCAAACGCCTGAAACGACAGCAGTTCGACCTCAGGGTCCACGTCGGGGCCGCCGCGCGATCGGGCCAGCACGTGGCGCGCGCTGTCGGCGAGCCCAGCACGCGCCAGTACGGCCGCAACCCCGTTCTGCGACTCGAGCCGCACGTAGGCCCGCAGCGACGTCGGCGCGAGCCGCACGATGTCGTCCAACAGCTTCCACGCCCGTGCGACGTCCGGCGCCTTCGCGGGCGACGTCATGAGCCAGAGCTGACACTCCGCGAACGGCAGGTTCCCCGGAAACCGCCGCACGCCTTCATCACACCAGCGCTCTGCGTCCGCGAACTGCTCCAGGTCGTACGATGTCGTGTACAGCCGCCACAAGATCTGGTCGGCGCTGCTCAGGTAGGCGTCCGCTTCGTACGCGCGCTGCGCATCGATCTTCGCCTCGACGAAGTCGGGCTTCTGATAGTTGACCAGGCTCAGCATGTTCCAGGCGCTCGCCTGCCCCGGGGACACAGACACTGCGTCGCGCAGGTCGCCCTCGGCACTCCGCAGCAGCTCCGCGGCTGCGGTGGGTGTGGGCGTGAGCCGCAGCCGGTACTGCATGAAGTGCAGCGAGCCTCGCAGCTCGAGCGCGCCCGCGTTCCGCGGATCGATCTTGAGTGCCGCCGCGGCCAAGCTCAGTCCCTTGTCGATCCACGGGCCCGCCGGTGCGGACCGGAGATCGAGCCGGGCCTGACGATACGCGATGGCGGCGCGTAACACGGGCGGCTCGGCCCACTCGGGATCCGTTGCCTGAGCGCCCGCGCCGAGCGAGTCGGCGAGCTCGAGCGCACGCCGCGCGGCCGCAAGGCTGTCGTGCTCAAACAGCGCATCGGCAAGCTTTCTCCTCTGCTCCGCCTGCTGCATCAGCGACCACGCCGCGACGCTTCTGGTGCCGGCCTGCGCCTCCCGCAGCCGCAGCTCCTCGCCCAGTCGCACGCGCAGAAACTCGGCCACCTTGCGGGCCAGACTGTCGCGCATCGCCAGCACGGACCCGGCCGGCTGTTCGAAGCTGGCCCGCTGGCCCAGGTCGGCACCGCTTGCGCCCTCGATGAGATTCACCGACACGCGGTAGCGGCCACCTTCATCGTCGACGCTCCCCCGCACGAGCGTTCCCACAGCGAGCGCCCGAGCCACGCTGTCGAGCGGCACCGTGGTGGCGCGATACGCGGCGGCCCCGTTCTTGGACACGACCGTAAGCGCCGGCACTTCCCGCAGGGCGTCGATCAGCGCCTCCGTGAGACCGTCGGCGAGATAGCCGAGGGAGTGCCCGTTGCTCTCGTCCGTGAAGTACAACACGGCCACGTGTCGCGGATCGAGCCCGCCTACCGCCGTCCCGCGTCCGGCCCGCGCCGACCGGACCGCCACGTATCCGACGAGGACTAGGGCGATGGCGGCGACGGGCACGACCCACCGCGCCCAGCGGCGCGGGCGCCCCCCACGGCCGGCCCGCTCCAGTGTCGCCCGGCGATGCGCCCCGGTCGCGCGCGACGGCGTGTTCAACGCCTCCGCGAACAGCGCCGTCGTCGCGTAGCGATCGGCCGGCAGCTTCGAGAGGGCCCGGAGGACCGCGTCTTCGACCGCGTCGGGAATCGTGGCCCGCACGATCGACGGCGGCGACACGATGTCCAGCGAGTGGCGCGCGAGCACCGCCTGCGCGGTCGGGCCGGTGAAAGGCGGCTCGCCCACCAGCATCTCGTACACGACGCACCCCAGGCTGTACTGGTCGCTGCGGCCGTCGATGTCGTGGCTGCCCGTCCCCTGCTCCGGGCTCATGTAGGCGGGCGTCCCGATGATCGTGCCCGTCTGAGTGATCTGGCCCGCGTCCCCCGCGGCGTTCACGGCGCGTGCGATGCCGAAGTCCGCCACCACGGCCGTCCCGCCGGACAGCATGATGTTCTCCGGCTTGATGTCGCGGTGCACGATCCCGTGGCTGTGCGCGTATGCCAGCGCGCCCGCCACCTCCGTCGCGATCCGGAGCGCGTCTTCTTGGGAGAGCTGTTTCTCGCGCTCGAGCCGGTCGCGCAGCGATTCCCCCTCGACGTACGGCATGACGTAATAGAGGAGGCCAGCGGCGGCGCCGGAGTCGTACAGGGGCAGGATGTGAGGGTGCTGCAGCCGCGCGGCGATCTCGATCTCGCGCAGGAACCGGTCGGTGCCGAGGGCCGCCGCCAGCTCCGCGTGCAGCACCTTGATCGCCACCGGGCGGTGGTGCTTCAGGTCCTCGGCCAGGAACACGGTGGCCATGCCGCCGCGCCCCAATTCCCGCTGCACCGCATAGCGGTCGGCGAGGGCCTCACGCAGGGAGTCGAGCAGGTCGGCCACGGGACGTGGGGCTAGCTTACAGTCCCGCCGACGCCGCCGCCAGCGCCGCTCTTGTCCCGCCGCCCGCCGCACCCCTAGTTATAGACCGCGCATGACGAACTCACCGGCGGCGCTGCCAGGCATGTGGGCGCGGTCGTGGCGGCTGTTCCGCGCCCCGAGCATCAGCCAACTGTTCGGGGCGGCCTTCATTGTCATCGCGGTCGCGGGGCTCGCCGACCGCATCGCGGTGTGGCGCAACGCGCGTCGTACCCAGGCCGCCATGATCGACTTGAGCCAGCGGCTCGAGCAGCTGGACCGCGTCTCCCCCGCTCCCGCCCTGCGCGCCCGGATCGTCGACATGCAGGAGCTCACGGCGGACGTGGGGGACGAAGCCATCCAGCTGGCGGTGCAGAGCACGGTCATCTTTCTGGTGATGCTCGTCGTGCTCGGGGTCGGGCTGTGGTACAACCGGCGCCGGCTGGCGACGCCGTTCGCCCACGTCGTGGGTGCCTTGGAGCGCGTGGCGGCGGGCCACTACGCAGAGCGGCTGCGGGAGGACGAGCCGGAGGAGTTCGGGACCATCGCCCGCGGCATCAACCGGATGGCGGCCGCGCTGGCGTGGCGGGAGTGGATCCAGGCGCATACGGCCAGGCTGCTCGCCGCGCTGAACCTGCCGCCGCAGGAGGCCGCGCCGGGCGGCAGCTTCGGGCCGGCGCTCGCGGTGCTCGCCGAGGCCGCGGGTGCCACCGCCGTCGCGCTGTATCAGCCCAGCTACGACACGAACGAGTGGGCTCCGACGGGCGTGCATCGCATCATTGCCCGGCCGCTCGCGCGCGACCTGGTCCGTCAGCTCGTGGGGGAGGCCGCCGCGGTGATCGAGTGCGACGGGTCGTCGGCCGGCGACATGCTCACCCGGCTCCAGCTCTCGACCGACGAGGGTGCCGGAGCGGCCGGCGGCCTCGCCCTGGTGCCGCTGCGCGGCGGCGAGCGCCTGGTGGGGCTCGTGGCGGTGGTCGCCGGCGCGCTCACCGCCGACGCGCGCGCGGCGCTGGCACAGGCGGCGCCCAATCTCGCCATCGCGTGCGAGCGCGAGTCCGCGCACCAGAACACGCGCCGCCTCGCGGTGGAAGTGCGGCGCGCCGCCCAGCGGCTCGAGGCCCAGAACGCCAAGCTCGAAGAGCAGCGCCAGGAGCTGACGCGGCTGAACGCCGAGCTCGACCAGGCGGGCAAGCTCAAAGATCAGTTCCTGGCCAACGTGTCGCACGAGCTGCGCACGCCGTTGAACAGCGTGATCGGGTTCAGCGACCTGCTCTTGACGATGGCCTCACCGGAGAGCCCACTCACCGATACCCAGCGCGACTACCTCGAGACCATCGCGCGCAACGGCCGTCACCTGCTCGACCTCATCAACGAGCTGCTCGATCTCTCCAAGATCGCCGCCGGTCGTATGCAGCTCACCCTCGAGCCGCTGGCGCTCGCAGCGCTGTTCCGTGAAGTGGCCGACACGGTGCGCGCCCAGCTCGAGGCCCGCAAGCACAAGCTCGCGATCGAGCCCGAGCGCCAGCCGCTGATGGTCACGGCCGATCGCGGGCGTCTGCGCCAGGTGCTGCTGAACCTGTTGTCCAACGCGATCAAATTCACCACCGATGGGGGGCGCATCACCCTCAGCGCGCAGCTCGCGGGCGATCGCGTGCGAGTTGCCGTGAGCGACAGCGGCATCGGGATCGCCCCGGAGGACCAGCAGAAGCTGTTTCAGGAATTCGTGCAGCTGGACGGGAGCCCCAGCCGCCGCTACGAAGGCACCGGCCTCGGACTCGCGCTATCCAAGCGACTCGTCGAGCTGCAGGGCGGCGCCATCGGCGTGGAGAGCCAGCTCGGCAAGGGCAGCACCTTCTGGTTCACGGTCCCGCGCGTCTGATGGCCACGATCGTGGTGGTGGAAGACCAGCCCGACAACTTGAAGCTCATCACGGCCCTCCTCACCATGAAGGGGCACCGCGTGATCGGCCTGCAGTCGGGCGAGCCGCTGGTCGCGACGCTCCTCGCCGAGCAGCCGCCCCCCGATCTGGTGCTGCTCGACATTCAGCTGCCCGGCCGCGACGGCTTCAGTGTGCTGGCCGACGTGCGGCGGCTCGCGGGTGATCATCGCTGGAAAGTGGTGGCGCTCACGGCGCACGCTATGCCGGGCGATCGTGAGCACGCGCTGGCCGCGGGATTCGACGGCTATATCACCAAGCCCATCGATGTGCGCGGTTTTGCGGCAGAGGTGGCGCGCTACCTCGCGCCCTGAGGCGCTTTGTGGAGGTGGATCGAGCCGTTCACTGTTTCCAGGTGCACTTCGCGGCCGCCGCGACCGAGCGTCGCGTCGACGTCGTGCCCCGTGAACTTGCCGTTCACCGCCAGCCCGTAATCGGTCGCAATCGAGCCGTTGATCGTCTTGGCACTCACGTGCGCATCGAGCCGGGGCGGCAGCTCCGCCGTGACCGAGCCGTTGAGGGTCTTGAGGGTCACCGCTCCGGTATCGCCGAACGCGTCCACGCGAACCCGCACGCTGCCGTTCAAGGCCGTGACCTCGACGGGGCCCGCGGCGGTCACTGCGTCCACCTCGCCGCTGACCGTGTGCAGCACCAGCGGCGCGCGCCCCCCCGTCACGCGCAGGTCACCCACCATGGTCGACGCACCCAATCGCACGTTGGCGGGGAGCCGGACCGTAAAATCCACGACCACGTCGTTGCGGTGCGTCCCGTGCATCTCGTAATCGTCCTCTTGCGGCCCACAGCGCGAGCCACGGCCGGACCACAGGGCGCACACCGCAACGCCACCCGCATAGGGCTCGGCGACGAGCCGCACCCCGCCCGTGTCTGAAGACCGGTAGGACTTAGCCGCGCTGATCTCGACGAAGTCGCCTTTGGCGGGCTCGACGGTGACGGAGCCACGCGTGTTGCGGATCCACACCCACTGCTTGGGAGCCACTTTGGCCCGATAGCTCCACGTGCCACCCGCGATCCGGGGGCCGGCGTCGGAGCCGGCGTCCCATTCGTTGCGCAGGTCGCGCAGCGCCATGGGTAGCCGCGCCGTGACGCCCTCACGCACGCGACCCATGAAGGACCGAGCGAGCATCCAGATGCCGAGGACCCCGCAGAACAGCGCGGTCCCCCGAATGATCTCCTTGCGCCAGGTTTCCCAGAACTCGCTCATCCGCTCCCCCTGCTCTGCAGAGCTAGATACTGGCAGGTCGTACGCTACTTGGCGAGGTGGGGTTTCCAAACGGCTGTGGGGCGGAGCGACTGCGGCGGGAAGGGGGCCAGAGCCCCCCTCCACGCCTCAGGAAATCGTACGAACGGTCGACCGGTCCGCGCCGACGCACCGCACGGTCGGGCGGCTCATGATCCGCGCTTGGGCTGCGGCGTGCGAGTCACGGGCGGACGACTCGACGGTGATGGGGTCGAGCACGCCGCCGTACCACACTGCCCCGGGGACGTCGCTCGCCGGGCGCACGGCTGCCGGTTGGCCGCGCGTGTGGCGTCCGGTGTCCAGTGATGTCACCGCGAGCTCTGCGGCGGCGCCGTAAGCGGTCGTGAGTAGGATGCCGAGCAGCAAAGCGTAGATACGCATAGAATGCCTCCCGAGTGCTGGTGTGGACCGCACGCGTCAGGTTGTAAGACGTGGGAAGCTCCCCAATGGTTGCATCCGGCACGTCAGGAGACTGTAAAGGGAGTGAAACGAGAGGCTTACGCGTCGCTCCAGGTCACGCGAAACTCGCCGCCACAGCGCTGGCACACCATGGTGCGCGGCCGGCCGTCGATCGCCTGCCGGCCACGGCAGCTGGGGCACACGGCGTACCGATCGCCCCAGTCGCGCGGCAGGCGCACGGCGTCGCTTGGTCGCGCGACGACGCTCCAGGTGCGGGGCGGACTGTCGACCACCTGCAGGAAAGGGGACGGCACTTCGAGCGGCCGCCCGCGTACTTCGACGACTGCCTGCAGTGGCCCGAGCTGCTTGATACGATACCACGCGCCGCGGCGCAGCCTGACGTTCAAGTCGGCCTGCAAACGAGCCCACATGCCCGGCATATCCACATCCTGGGACGGCGAGTCGAGCTAAGGATATCCTGACTGACCTGGGATGCGGTGTGCTGGGTCACAGGGGGGGACCGGCGTCCCGCGACTGTGGTGTGTCTGCACTGCGACAATGTCCCGAAGTACTCGTTCCTGCTGCGTGGGCGCGACAGAAAAATGTCGTTGCGTGGATGCCACGGCATGGCACGGACTCTGCACCCCGCGCCGGCACTAACCCGGAGAAATCCGTACACCATGACAATGGTAGCCGTAGCGGGCCGCGACGCTGTGTCCACGGACCGTGCCCCTGGCCCGCCACGGTTTTCGCGCCGCTGGTGCGCCCGCGTGGTGGCGGACTTTCGGCGCGAGCGCGCCAGATTCGGACTGCGCAGCACGCTGCGCGAATTCGCGTTTCGCGCGATCCATCACGTCGTTTCGTTCAGAGTGCTGCGCGGGATCTACCTCGCAGCAGCGGACGCCCGGTTCACCGAGTGCCCTCCCGGCTTTACCGGCGGTTTTCTCAGTCGGGAGACGTTGCAGCGCGTTTCGCTCGATCGGCGGTACGACTTGCCGCCCGAATTTGTGGACGACGCGCTCGGCCGGGGCGACGCGTGTTACGGCATTCTCGATGGTGAGCACGTGGCGTCGTACGGATGGTATACCCAGGCGCCGACCAGGATCAACGACGAGCTGTGGTTGCACTTCGATCGGGCGTACGTGTACCGGTACAAGGGCCTCACGCTGGAGCCCTACCGCGGGCGCCGGTTTCACGCGATCAGCATGGCGCGGACGCTCGACGCGTGGCGGGCACGGGGCTATCGCGGCATACTCGCGTACGTCGAGGCCAACAATCTCAGCTCCCTCAAGTCGGTGTATCGCCTGGGCTATGTCACGTTCGGGCGGGTGTTCATTCTGCGGATTCTCCGACGGTATTTCATCTTCAACAGTCCGGGGTGCAAGGCGTTCGGGTTCCGCGTGGGGGCGGAGCGGCGACGCACGCGGTTGCCCGCGCGGACCCTCATGCCCGGCTCAGGACTCGAACCTGAAAGGGATCTCTCCCAGCGGGTTTTAAGCCCGCAGCGTTTACCCGTTTCGCCAGCCGGGCGCCTTCCCCATCCGCTCAGCCCTTCGGTGGTGCGATCCGCTCCGCCTCCCGCTGCTTTGTGAGGACCCGCTCGGCGAAATCGAGCCGCTCCTCGATCTCGCCAAGTCTTCGCTGCATCTCCTCCACTTCACCCAGTCGCTTCCGCAGGTCGTCGAGCTCGCCGAGTTTGCGCTCCACCTCGTTGACCAGCTCGGCGACCTCACGCTTGGATCCCCACCGTCCGCCGACGCGACCGGCGGGTCGCAGTTGATCCGCGGGGATCAGCCGCCGGGCGATCACCTGAGCGGCCGCGACGGTCAAGATGATGAACCCCACGCCGATGGCCCACACGGGTATCTCAAACATGCGCCGTCTCCTTGGCGACCGAGCGTCTTAACATATCATGCGCGCGCGCCCCGCTCAGTCACGGCCTTCCCGCGCGCCCCGCCCGAGGGCCGCACCCGCGTGATGGACGGTTCGCGGCCGTACACGGCTGTGAACGCGCGCCGGATCTCCTTCGCGACCTTCGCTTCACCCTTCCCTCTTCCCCCCTCCCCCTTCCCGAGCAGTACCAGCACCGCGCCGCCCCAGCCCGCGCCTGTGAGTCGCGCACCGAGCGCGCCCGCCCGGCGCGCCGCGGCGACCACCAGGTCGAGCTCGGGCGCGCTGCACTGGTACAGGCGCCGGCACGACTCGTGGGCCTCATACAAGAGCTCCCCGAACCGCCGCATCCGTCCCCGCGTCAGGAGCTGCGCGCCGAACCGGGTGCGGGCCGTCTCGCCCACGACGTGGAGCGCGCGCGAGCGCAGTGGCTCGGCCAGGGCGCGCTTGAGGCGCGGCAGCCAGCGCGCCGGCCAGCTGGCGAGCCACACCAGCTCCGGCAGCTCGAGCCGGAGCCGGGCCACCGCCGCCTCGCACTCCGCGCGCCGTTCGTTCAGCGCGCCCGCTCTGAGCTCGTGCCGCGTGCCCGTGTCCACGAGCAGCAGGCGTCCCCGGATCGGAATGTGGCGCGCCGCGAGCGAAGCGCACTCGAGCAGCAGCGCGTGGCCCGGCCGCGCCAGCGCCGCGCACATCTGGTCCATGATCCCGCATCCCACACCTACGTAGTCGTGCTCGGCGCGAAACGCCACGCCCGCGAGCTGGCGTGGGTTGAGCCGGACTCGGGCGAGCAGGCTCAGGGCCTGCGCCGTCGCGACCGTCAACGCGGCCGAGGAGGCGAGCCCCGCGCCGATCGGCACGTCGCTCGCCACCGCCACACGGGCGCCCGCGCCTCGAGGGGCCGCGCCCGCCGCGTCCAGCTCGCGCATCACGCCGGCGACATACGCGGTCCACCCCGCGGGGCGTCCCTCATGCCAATCGATGCGCACCCGCTCGCCGTCCAGGGTCGAGATCAGCTCGAGCACGCCGTCGTCCCCGGGGCCGACGGCGACGCTGGTGCGCGCCGCCGTGGCCAGCGGCAGTACCGGACCGCCGTTGTAGTCGGTGTGCTCACCGATCAGGTTGACGCGCCCGGGCGCCGAGGCGACCACCCGAGGGGCGACACCGAAGGCGGCTCGGAACAGGGCTGACACGTTGCCAGTCATGGGGTTGACAAGGATTCCGTTTGACAAGAATTCGGGCCAATGCTACCGTTGGCCAGCCGATTCCACCACCTCTCCAAGGTCACCCGGAGACAAAAGCGTATGAGGGCGTGCGTCAGGTACGCGCTGGTGCTGTTTGCCGCGACCCCGACTCTGCTAGGTGCGCAGGGCTTCGGCATTTACGAGCAAGGAACGTGCGCGATGGGACGCGCGGGTGCCGGGGTGGCTGCGCCCTGCCCGGACGGCTCCGCCATGTTCTTCAACCCCGCGGGCCTGGCGGGCCTCACGGGTGGGCACGTCACCATTGGCGTGACGCTGCTCGACGTGCAGGGCGGCTTCACCGACGGCCTGTACCAACAGAAGACCAAGCTCGAGGATCCGCTGCTCGCCGTGCCGCAAGTCTATATCTCGTACGCGGCTACCCCCAAGCTCGGCATCGGCGTCGGGCTGTTCGCTCCCTACGGACTCGAGACCAAGTGGCCGCTGGCGTTCGATGGGCGGTTCGCCGGATACAAGAACATTCTCAAGTCGCTCTACATCCAACCCACCCTCGCCTATCAGGTGTCACCGCGGCTCTCCCTCGGGGGTGGGCTCGATATCGTGTTGGGGAAAGTGGAGTTGAACCAGCGGGCCGACCTCGCTGACGCCGTGGTTCCTTTTCCGGGCGTGCCGCCCGGAACGGTCTTCGGCCAATTCGGGATCGCCCCCGGCACCGACTTCGCGAACGCCCACCTCGAGGCTTCCAAGACGACCGTGGCCGCCCATTTCGGGGCGATCTTCAAAGCGACCGACCGCCTGTCGTTCGGTGCGAACTTCCTCACACAGGCCAAGTTCGATTACTCGGGCACGGCAAGCTTCACGCAGGTGCCGACGGGGTTAGTCGTGCCGGCGGACATCGTCGTCACGCCCACGGACACGATTCACGCGGGCACACCAATCGACGTCCTGCTCGGAGGGCCCTCGCCGGGGCTGGACTTGTTCAACCCCTCGACGGGTGCGTTCCGCACGCAACCCGTCACGACCACGATCAAGAATCCGGCGCAGCTCGCACTGGGAGTGGCATACAAGCTCCAGAACGGTTGGACGCTGTTGGGCGATTACCAGCTCACCTGGTGGAGCCAGTTCGACACGCTCGACATCACGTTTCCGCAGACTCCAGGCGGTCTCTTAGAC
>Ga0137371_10004696_pt1 | contig 10696 bp, 10 predicted proteins | sample SagtaG_7_FD_104919 | JGI IMG/M metagenome (GOLD analysis project Ga0137371, IMG submission 104919) | Vadose zone soil microbial communities from Sagehorn Ranch, Mendocino, California, USA - Sage1_R_40_16 metaG | ecosystem: Environmental > Terrestrial > Soil > Vadose zone | place: USA... | reverse complement strand
CGCGGCCGGCGGGTGGATGACCTCGACCGCCGGATCATCAAGATGCTGCAGGTGGACGGGCGGCTGAGCAACACCGAGATCGCCAGGTCGCTGGAGATCACCGAGACGACGGTGCGCAAGCGGATCGCGCATCTGCTGGACGAGCGGCTGATCAGCATCGTGGCGGTGCCGACGCCGGAGGCCTCCGGGATGCTGCTATCAGCGATCCTTGGCGTGTCGGTGGAGCTGACGGCCATCCATGACGTGGCCGAGACCATTCGCACCTATCCGGAGGTGCGCTACGTCGGCATGTCCGCTGGCCGGTACGACCTTATGGTTGAGGCGTTCTTCACCGATCAGGAGCACCTGCTGGAGTTCGTGACCGGCAAGCTTGGCTGCCTGCCGGGAATCACCAGCCTGGAGACGTCGATCATCCTGAAAGTGGTCAAGTTTTCCTACGAATGGGAGATCGCCTGACCAATGCCCCGGCTCGTGGCGGCAATGGCCAGGACGTGACGCGGCCCCCGCGTCCGCCGCGTGGATACCTGGTGACCGGAGTGCGGCGCGGTCAGGCCAGGAAACTGCGGTCGATGGACGCCAGCACGGAGTAGTAGGGGTCGATCATGTTGCCGACCCGCAGCTTCCCCGCCTGGCCGAGCAGCATGTACGCGGCGCGCAGCGGAAGGCCGTAAAACCTGGTTAGGCGCTCCAGCAGGTCGCGGTAGGCAGCCCTGGCGCAGTCGGTGAGGTCATTTCCCTGCATCGCGGCGATCGAGCCGATCGCCGCCGTCGTGTTCAGCTGCGGCAGCCCGGCGAAGCCGGCCTGCTCCGCGCCGGCCGGCTCGCAGGACAGCTCGACATCGGCCTCGATCTCGATGGCCGCGCCGGTGATCTCCCCGTCCCCCTGGGCCGCATGCGCGTCGCCGAGGGCCAGCAACGCGCCGGGCACGTGCACGGGCAGCACCAGCGTCGCGCCCGCGGTGACGCCCGGCAGGTCCACGTCGCCCAGGTACTCCGGCGACTGCGAGAACGACATCCGCCGCTCCAGCGGCGGCGCGACCCCGATCGTCCCGACGAAGGGATGCAGCGGTATCCGCGCGACCCGGCTGCCAAGGTCAAGCAGGGCCGCTTCGCTGTCATAGTCCACCAGCGCGGTCACCGGCTCGACCGGCTGCTGGATCGAGTACCGCTCGTGCGTCAGCGCGCCGAAGCCCTGGAAGACCCCGGTCCAGCCCTGGCCCGCCCGCGGCACCGGGGTGACCCGCTCGATGTGCACGGACAGCACGCCGCCGGGTTCCGCGCCGGTGACGTAGAGCGGGCCGGTCACCGGGCAGGCACCGCCGAGCCGCCGTACCACGTCGTCGATGCCGAAGCCGGCCGGCGCCGACTGCTTCACCAGGCCGCAGAGCGAGTCGGCGGTCTGCACGACGACCCGCTCGCCCGGGGCGATCACCGCGGCAGGCTCGGCCGCCGGATCGAAGTACATCGTGGTCTGGCGGCGGCTGACCGTTCTCATCGCACCGCGGATCAGCCCGGGTACTTCTCGCGGTACGCCGCAGCGGCCGCGGTGAAGCACTCCAGCGGCGCGCGCAGGATCCCGGCGCCGATCTGCCCGCCGTTCTGGCCGGCCAGCCCGCCGTCGATCACCGGCGTGGTCCCGGTGGCGGCCACCCGGAAGACGTCGATGCCGACCGGGGTGCCGCGGAAGCCGAAGTACGGGATCTTGAAGTCTGGGTGCTCGGCGACCGTGATGTTGTACATGGCCGAGTTCATCCGGACCATCTCCGCCGCCGACCCGCCCTGGTAGGCCTGCAGGCCGAACGCGGCCGCCTGGGCGAATCCGCCGAGGCCGACGGTCTCGGTGATGTGGCTCTCGCCGCCGATCCACTGCACGTCGTCCTCGGTGAACCCGTCGAAAAGCACGGCGGACACCTCGGGCAGCGGGCCGAGGAACCACTCGTCGCCGAGCCCGCTGACCCTGATCGCGAAGTTCCGGCAGCTGATCGTCATCGCGGTGACGACGCTGGCCGCCGGGACATCCCTGGCGGCGTCCGCCATCGCCTTCGCCGCGGCCATCGACAGCCGCAGGAACGAGTAATCGCTGGCGAAGAAGAAGCCAAGCGCGGTCAGCGCCCGCTGCTTCGAGACGCGCACGGCGTACTCCACGAACTGCGGGGTCAGCGCCCTGGTCAGCAGGGTGGTGGCGGCGGTGTTCCGGCTGTGCAGCTCGTCGCCCATCCGCAGCGCCCGGCCGATCAGCGGCTTCAGCGGGACGCCGCCCGCCGCCGCGATCACCTCCGTCAGCACCGGCGCCAGCTCGTCGCGCAGGAAATCGAGCCCGCGGCGGACCTCGTCGTTGTAGGAACCGTAGTTCAGCCGGTGCCGTGACTCGCCTTCATAGAAATTGCAGTAGGCCCGGTTACCTCGTTCCATATTCTGCACGACGAAAACCGGCATCGAGGCCGTGTAGATCCCGGCGACAGAGCCCACGCAGCCGTGGTCATGAGTGGCCCCTAGCACGATCCGCCCGTCGCGCAGCTTCGCGTCGGCATCGGCCTCGTTGCCGGCCAGGCCCTCGTAGACCGCGCCGTAGATGACGGCCCGGCGCTGCCCGCCGTAGTACTCATCCCACGGCAGCGGCGGGCCGGAGGTGAGGATCATGTTCGGCATCATGCCGGGGATCGCGCTCCCGGCGGGCTCGACGCCGGTCAGCACCGGCTCGGCACCGGTCATCCGCCGGACCGCCTCGGCGTTCGCGCTGGCCATGTCCGCCGCCGCGCGGGGCGGCGCCTCGCTCAGGTCACTCACGTCCGCACCCTTCCCTGTCCATGGATTTCTTACGAGCCGTCCGAATGAATGCGCGCCGCCCGCCGGCTGCCGTCCGCGGCCGCCGCCGAGGGCGTCACCAGAGCCTGAGGTACCTAGCCTTCTCCCACTCGCCGACCACGGTGTTGTACTCCTCCCACTCCGCGCGCCTGAGCTTCGCGTAGGACCCGTGCAGCTCGGCGCCGAGTACCTGGCACGCGAACTCGCTGTGCTCGAACGCGGCGACAGCCTCGCCCAGCGTCCACGGCAGCCTGCGCACGCCCAGGTCGGCCAGGTCCTGGTCGCTCATCGTGTAGGTGTCGGTGTTCACCGGGTCGCCGGGCTTCAGCTCGCGGCGGATGCCGTCCAGGCCGGCCGCCAGCACCAGCGCGGTGCCCAGGTAGAAGTTGACCGCGCTGTCCGCGGTGCGGACCTCCAGGCAGCGGCGGTTCATCGGGAGCCGGCACATCAGCGTCCGGTTGTTGTAGCCCCAGGCCTGGTAGACCGGTGCCCAGGAGATCTCCTGCATCAGCCCGCGCGGCATCAGCCGCTTGTAGGAGTTCACCGTCGGGGACAGCACCGCCATCAGCGCCGCCCCGTGCGCGAGCACGCCGGCGGTGAAGTGATACGCGACGGGGCTGTAGACCTTTTCCCGGGATTCAGCAGAGTTCCCGTCGAATGCATTCTGGCCGGTGTCGACGTCGGCCAGGCTGACGTTCAGGTGGGCGCCGGAGCCGAAGCCCTCCTGGAACGGCTTGGGCATGAACGAGGCGAAGCAGCCGAGCGTGCGCGCGACGTGCTTGGCCATCAGCCGGAAGATCAGCATCCGGTCGGCCATCGCCAGCGCGTCGGTATAGCCGAAGTCGAACTCGTACTGGCCGTCGCCGCCCTCATGGTCGAACGAGTAGACGTCCCAGCCGAGCTCGTTGATGTACTCGACCATGGGCTCAAGGAACGGATCAGCCAGGATCGTGGTCTCCAGGTCATAACCGCGGGTGGGTGCGTTGTGCAGGTCCTCGGGGATCCACGGACGGACGCCGGCGTCCGTCTCGCGCAGCACGTAGAGTTCCGGCTCGACCCCCATGTTCATGCGGAACCCGAGTGACGCGGCGTCGGCGATCTGGTTCTGCAGGACGCGGCGGAAGTCGTGACTGTACGGCTCGCCGTGGAAGTACAGGTTGGCCGGCGCGACCGCGTACCTGCGGTCCCACGGCAGCACGGTGACGTGGTCCCAGTCCGGGATGCCGGCGCACTCGTCCTCGTTCGGGCCGAGCTCGCCCATCCCGTCCAGCGCGCCCACCGTGTAGAGCTCCGACCCGGCCGCGGCGTCCTTCAGGTGCGTGATCGGCACGCACTTGGATTTGGGCACGCCGTGCACGTCGGTGTAAGCGCCGAAGACGTACTTCACGCCCTGGGCGGCCAGGTCCTGCTGGAGCTGGTCGAGATCGGTCACGCCTCATCCCCCATCGGTATTGGTCGGATCTCCTGTGGTCGCCGCGTCTCACCCGGTCACTGCCTGGTAGCGCAGCAGCTTGCCGTCGCCGATCGTGAGGAGAACCCCGCGCAGCACGCCCTCGCCGTACTCCGAGCCGACGTTGATGGCCGTGGTCCGGCCGATCTTCACCGAGCCGCCGGATTCGTGGATGTGCCCGTGCAGGCCGAGCAGCGGCTGGATCTCCTCGATCGCCTCGCGCACGGCCACCGAGCCGACCGGCGCGGTGACCTGCGCGCCCGCCGACGTCTTGACCTTGAGGTCCTGGCCGAGCAGCGGCGCCGTGTCCAGCCGCGAGGCATGCGGCGGCACGTGGATGTTGAAGATGGCCCGCTCCGGGTGGGTGAGCCGGCCGGTCATCTCCCGCAGGTGCGCGCGGATTTCGTCCTCGCTGTACTCCCGGTGCGTGTCCCAGGGCGTCACGTTCGTGTAGCCGGTGCTCAGCATCTCCATGCCGGGCGCGAGCTCGACGATCTCGCCCTCGACGAACCTGACCCGGTCCTCGCCGTGGGTGAGCAGGACCTCGTCGACTTCCTTCGGGTCGTCGTTGCCCGGCGCGTTGTAGATGACCACGCCGCTGCCGTCCAGCCTGGTCTTCGCGTACTCGACCCACCGCTGCACGGTCCTGCGCATCACCCGGACGAACAGCTGCTCGACCTCATCGGGATGGTCGACGTAGTGCTGGTACTCGTCCGGTTCCATCCGCTCGGTGTACAGGCCGCTGTTCGCGGCGCGCTGCTCGAAATCGTCGATCGTGGTGTCGTCGATCCGCTCCTCGCGGCCGTGGAACTGCGCGGCGTACCGGCCCGGGCCGGTGCTGACGATCGGCACGACGATCTTGGCGCTGATGTCGCCGCCGAGCAGCAGGGTGTCCGCGCCGTAGAACTTCGCCGCGGCCACGAACTTCCGGAAGCACACCTGCGAGCCGTGCAGGTCGGAGGCGAAGAAAATGGTCCGTTCGCCCTCGCCGCGCGGCGGTGGCGGCTTCTTCCGCAGCAGGCCCATCAGTACGTGGCCTCCTTGTCGTCGACGTCCTGCCACCATTGCTTGCGCTCGCCGACCCGGTCCCGCAGCCGCCAGCGCGCGTTCTTCGGCTCGGCGTCGATCACGTCGAGCAGCTTTGCCGCCCGCTCCCTGACCCGGGTGTTCGCCGCGGGCCCGAAGTCGGTGGCGGCGTCCCCGGCACCGTCGCGGACGCGCCACAGGTTGCGGGTGGCGGTGTGGTGGAAGCCCCAGTCCCTGGCGAGCAGCCGGGCGATCCGGCCGCCGTCGATCGCCTCCGGGCAGTCGCCGGGCGGCCCGGCGCCCGCGTTCCCGGCGCCCCCGGCGCCGCTGACGTCGTGAGTAGCCAGCAGCACGCCGCTGTCGATCACGTCCGTCATCGTCATCTCGATGATCTGCACCTTCTGCAGCAGCAGCTCCTCGATGCCGATGGTGACCGGATGCGCGTCCAGCCGGTCGCTGACCTCGATCGTGTGGCAGAACTCCAGCCGCTCGACGAACACGTCGACATCGGTCCCGTGACCAGGGTGGGTGAAGCTGTACCGCCTGCCCTCCATGGCGACGAGCAGGTCCCGGTCGATCACGTAGCCGCGGGCCTCAAGGAAGCGCCGCATGGCCTTGCGGTGCTGCTGCGGGACCACGAAGTCGATGTCCTTGGCCGGCCGGCCCAGCCGGTCCATCACCGGGCCGGGCCCCGGGCAGTGCAGCCGGATGCCCGCCGAGCCCACCACCCGGAGCGTGACGCCAGCCGCCGCGGCGTCCGAGACGATCGAGACCGCCTCGGACTGCAGCCATTCCCAGGGTTGAGCCGTCCCTGGACTCCCGGTCATTCGATCGGGATCTGCTGGAAGGCCAGGCTGATGTCGATGCCGCGCCGCTTGCGGTACGTCTTCGCGCCGAGATACCAGGCAGCGCCCGCCACGATCGCGCCCAGCGTGATCCACGCCTCCACCGGCATCTTGGACGGCTTGATCAGCGGGCCCGCCGCGTTCGGGTCCTCCCAGAGCAGCCAGAAGACCCAGCCGAAGAAGACCGCGGAGATCGCCCCGGAGGCCGGCATCACCGGGATGCCGAGGATGCGGAAGTTCCTGGCCGGCGACGACGCGTACAGCCGCTTGCGCAGCAGCGGGAACAGCACCGCCGAGATCATCACGGCGCCCCAGACGACCAGCAGCACCTCGATGAAGGTCAGGAAGGCCACCGCCTTGAACGCGATCAGCCACATGAAGACGACAGCGCCGCCGGTGGAGATGCCGATCGCGACGACGGGCGTGTGCGTCGTCTCGCTGACGAAGCCGAGCTTGTCCGGCGCGACCCGGTCGAACGACCAGGCGATCATGCTGCGCGTGGTGTAGGCCATCTCGGCCGGGATCCAGAACCAGATCCAGGCGGCGAACGTGGCCAGGATCACGCCGGACAGCAGCACATTGTGGCCGAGGATGCCGGCCAGCACGGCGAACCATGGCGCGGTGGACGTGGTGGCGCTGCTCCCGGTCAGCGAGTTGAACGCGACAGCGCCCTGGAAGTCGTAGCCGAAGTCCTTGTTCGCCAGCACCGCGAACAGCGCGATGACCAGGCCGGTGGCCACCACCGCGCCGATCATGCCGAGCAGCTGGGAGCGCCGTACCTTCTTCACCTCGCCGCCGATGCCGACCGACTGAACGGCGCCGAGCAGCGGCAGCAGCGGCCAGATCAGGAACTTCGCGCTCTCGCTGAAGCTGGTGGGCGCGGAGACGTAGCCGCCCTTGTGCGCCGCCGCGATCACCTTGTCGGAGTGCAGGCCGGTCAGGTGAGTCAGGTTCGTGTTGAAGCCGCTCTTGCTGCCGAACAGCATGACGACCGCGATGACCGCCAGCCCGGCGACCGCGATCACGAACAGCACCCGCTGCACGGTGAAGTAGCGCCGGGTGCCGGAGATCAGCAGCGCGCCGGCGATCACGATGATCGCCGAGCCGATCCAGAACACGCCGGCTGGCTCGGCCATGGTCGTGCCCCAGCTGGTCAGGGTGGAGTTCCTGGCGACCATGCCGACGGCGCCGAAGAAGCTGGACAGGCCTACCTGCACGATCAGGCCCGCGGCCAGGGCCGCGTAATACAGCAGGATGACCGTCTCGACGACGGACATGACGAACGCGACGCCCGGGCTGATGGTCCGGGACAGGAACACGTACACGCCGCCGGACCGGGGAAAGACGACCGACCAGCAGTAGAACGCGGCCGCGACGAAGATCATGCCGGCCGCCGCGAGCAGCGTGGAAATCCACGGCTGGGCGCCGGGATACAGGCTGGGGCCGTAGTACTGGTTGTAGGCGATCGCGATGCCGACCGATACCAGGCCCACGTTGAAGATGAACACGTCCAGCGTGCTGCCGACCCGGACCAGGCCGGATGCTTTCCGGGAGAAAACGCCGGGAGCGGTCGACGTACCCGCTGTCACGGCCTCGGCCATCGTGCCTCCTGCGGTGGCGGGCGGATGCGATGGAGCGTAAGACAGCGAGGTTCGGACGTCAATGATCCGGCGGTAAAATTGATCGAATATCGATTACGAGGCTCGGCGCAGATTCGATATTCGATGTAAGAGCCGTGGATGTAGGTGCCCGCGACGCGGCTTCAGCCGATCGGGCAGCCGGGCGCCCTGGTTGGGCCCGAAGTCCGGGTGCAGGAAGGTGCGGGCCGAGTTCATGCTCTTCAGCCAGGCCGCGCTGCGGGGAATGACCGGCAGCTTCGAGATATCGGTGTTCCAGACGTTGTCCGCGGGGAACATCGGGCAGATAGGGGCGCCGCAAGCCGCGAGTAATACCAGCGGCAGCGCGCCCGCGATGGCCGCCGCGCCCGCTGCGGCCGGCCGTGGCGCCCGGCTCCGGTGGCTGGCCCGAAGTTGCCCGCGGATTCTCTGCATCGCGAACATCCTGGCGCGGCGCCGTGGGCGGTATCAGGCGATCCGCGCGACATCGGACGTTCCGCCAGATCGCGGCCCGGCACCGTACGGTGGTCCGGTCACGGATGTCACCCGGGGCGGCCGGCGCGGCATTGCGTGCCCGCCGTGACCGGCTATGCGACGGAGGTGGGAATCGCCGTGGGCCTGCCGCGGAGCTCGGCGGATTCAGTGCTGTTCAGCACCTACAACGTGCTGAACCTGTTCGAGGACGACTCGGCTGCCGGGCGCGAGCACTACGGAATGGTCGTGCAGGCCATCCGCGGGCTCGGCACGGACGTGCTCGCCGTACAGGAAATCCGCGGACCGGATGGCCGGTCGGCCCGCTCCCGCCTGCGCCGGCTGGCCGGCGATGCCGGGATGCGGTGCCGGGTGCCCGGCCCGGCGGGCGGCGCGGGCCGGACCGCGCTGGCAACCGGGCCGCGCGGGTTTCACGCCGGCCTGCTCTGGCGGGACGGGATCGAGGCCGTTCCCGGGTCGTTCCGCGGTTACGGCCACAGGGACTTCTGGCATTCGCTGGCGTGCGTGACGCTCGACCTGGGCGGCCCGCTGGTGCGGCACGCCGCGTTTCATGCCACGCCGTTCGGCCGGCGGCTGCGCGCGGGCCAGAACGAGCGGTTGGTCGCCGCGCTGACGAACCCGCCAGGCAGCTTGCCGGCGATGGTGGGGGCGGACTGGAACACCGAATGCGCTGACCGCGTCCTCGACGCGGCGACCGGGGCATGGACCTGGTACGAGCCGCGGGATCCCTACGCCGGGATCGACTGGTTCGACGAGCTCATCTACCAGTGCGAGTGGGACTACGACGAGCGCGGGATCCGCGTGCACCGGGCCGACCGGAGGCCCGGCGACGTGCTCTGGGCAGGCGGGCTGCACGACGCCGCCGCGGTGCTCCGGGCGCCGTGGCAGGCGACGGCCGGGCACCACCCCGGCGACTCGTACGGCAGGCACGGGATCTCGCGCCGCATCGACGGGATCCGGGTGACGAAGCACCTGCTGGCCGCGCTGCGCGCCCACGCGGTCGAAGACACCGAGCTGACCAGGCGGGCCTCTGACCACCTGCCGGTCACGGTCGAGTATCTCCCGTCCGCTGTGACACGCATGGCATGATCACGGAGATGGAGACACCAGCCAGCCTGCCGGAGTGGCCGGGCGACGCCGACGCTGCCGTGGCGCTGACCTTTGACGTCGATGCCGAGGCGCCGTGGCTCGGCGAGGGCCCGGAGTACGCGAGCTGCTCGCCGAACTCGGCTTCTCCTATGACAGCAGCCTGATGGCCGACGACCGGCCGTACTGGATCGCGTCCGGTCACCAGCGGCTGCTCGAGCTGCCGGGGCACTGGAGCCTCTGTGACTGGCCGTTCTTCGGCTACACCTCTTTCCATGGCGGGCTGCTCACCGACCCGGCCGTGGTCGAGCGGATCTGGCTGGAGGAGTACGAGTCAGCCCGCCGCGAGCGCCGGCTGGTCACGTACACGATGCACCCGGAGGCCATCGGCCGCGGTTACTGCATGCGCATGCTGGAGCGGGTCGTCGCGGCGATGCGGGACCGCGGGCGGCCCTGGTTCGCGACGCACGCGCAGATCGCCGCGCTGGCTGCTAGCCAGGCAGGGCAGCAGGCTGGTCAGCGGCCTGCGCCAGCGGGTCCCTGACCAGGCCTGCCACGGATGCGTGAGCGGGCAGGCTCCAGGGCGCCCGCGCGCCGCCGGATGCCGATCGCCACGATGATCACGAGCAGCGCGCAGACGTCGAAGACGGTCGCCGCGCCGAACGCGGTAGCCATGCCGTGCGTCACGGCCGCCTGGGCCTGCGCCAGCCCGCTGGCCGAGGCGCCCGCGCTCCGTGTCGCCGAGGAGTACACGGTGACCAGGATGGCCAGGCCGAGTGAGCCGCCGACCTGCTGCGTGACGTTCACCATGCTGGACGCGGCGCCGGAGTCCTCCGGCCGCACCCCGGCCAGCGAAGCCATGGTCAGCGGCACGAACACCACGCCCATGCCGGCGCCGAGCAGCAGCATCGGCAGCAGGACGCCGGGCAGGTAGCCGGTCGCCGGGGAGATCTGGGCGAGCCAGGCCATCCCGGCCACGACCGGCAGCAGGCCGGCCATCATGAGAGCGCTTGCCGGGAAGCGGGCGAGCAGCTGCGGCGCGGCGCGCGAGACGGCGAACAGCATCGCCGTCATCGGCACGAAGGCCAGCCCGGCCTGCAGCGGGCTGAACCCGAGGATGTCCTGGACGAACTGGGTCAGGAAGAAGAACATCCCGAACATGCCGGCCACCAGCAGCAGCCGGGCCAGGTAAGAGCCGGACCGGCCGCGGTCGGCGAACAGCCGCAGCGGCGTGATCGGCTGCCTGGCCCGGGTCTCGGTCAGCAGGAACAGCCCGAGCAGGACGGCGGCGGCACCGAAGGCGCTCAGCGTCAGCGGGTCCCGCCACCCGCTGGACGCGGCCCGGATGAAGGCGTAGACCAGCGCTGCCATGCCGG
>Ga0137371_10004694_pt1 | contig 10698 bp, 9 predicted proteins | sample SagtaG_7_FD_104919 | JGI IMG/M metagenome (GOLD analysis project Ga0137371, IMG submission 104919) | Vadose zone soil microbial communities from Sagehorn Ranch, Mendocino, California, USA - Sage1_R_40_16 metaG | ecosystem: Environmental > Terrestrial > Soil > Vadose zone | place: USA: California... | reverse complement strand
GGCGACCTCGGCGACGTGGTGGGGCAAGCGATCACGGCGGGCTGTCACGTCTTCTCCGTGCCGCGCGCCTTCGAGGTTGCGGGCGTGCAGCCGAGCGTGGTGTGGAAGCGCGACCAGCCGCTGATCGAGCTCACCGCGCAGACCTTGAAGGCCCAGCAGTTCGCGGTGAAACGGGTCGTGGACTTCCTCGGGGCGAGCATCGGCCTGGTGGCGCTCGCGCCGCTGTTCCTCGCCGTCGCGGCGCTCATCGAGCTCGACTCCCCCGGCCCCGTGCTGTTCCGCCAGCGGCGCACCGGCCTAGGCGGCCGCCCGTTCCGAATCCTCAAGTTCCGCACGATGGTCGATGGCGCCGAAGCGCTCAAGCCGGCCCTCGCGCATTTGAGCTACTCGCGGGACCCACGGCTGTTCAAGATTCGCGCGGACCCTCGGGTCTCGCGCGTCGGTCACTGGCTGCGCCGGTGGAGCCTGGATGAGCTGCCGCAGCTCTGGAACGTGCTGCGGGGCGAGATGTCGCTCGTCGGACCGCGGCCGTTCGTCGAGACCGATTTGGAGTACTACGAGGCTCGCCACTTCGGCCGTCTCGTAGCGAAACCCGGAATCACCGGCCTGTGGCAGGTGAATGGGCGCAGCGACATCGTGGACTTCGAGGAGGTCGTGGCGTTGGATACCCGATACGTTCGCGAGTGGTCGCTGTGGCTGGATCTCAAGATCCTCTTCCGGACCATCCCCGTGGTGGTTCGTCGCAAGGGCGCCGTCTGAGGCCGTTCATTCCGAAGTGATGCGCATCGGAATCGATGCCCATTTCGTGGGCATGCGGTACGGGGGCAACGAACAGTACTTTGCGAACCTGATCCGGCACCTGAGTCGCCGAGCCGAGGATGGTGACGAGTACTTCGTTTTCACTCACCGGCTGGCTGCTGCCGATTGTCTCCCCGGGGTCAATGCGCAATTCATCCCGCTCGCCCGCCGATCAGTGTACTGGCAGCGTGCGGTCGAGATCCCATACCACTGCCGGCGACTCGACCTCGACGTGCTGCACGTGCCGTTCAACTTCCTCCCGGTGTTTCGCGCCAAGAAAATCGTTACAATCCACGACCTTGCGTTCCTGGATCTCACCCAGGCCTACGCGCCGCTGGAGCGGGCTCGCATGACGCTGCTGACGCGGTTCGCCGCGCGTTGGGCCGATCACGTGTTTACGCTTTCCGAGTTCTCGAAGCGTTGCGTCATGGAGCGCTATGAGGTGGAGGAGACTAGGATAAGTGTGACGCCCTGCGGTGTGGACCGGAGCGTGTTTCGCCCGTATTCAAAGGTGCAGCGTGAGGCGTTTCGAAGTCGCATGAACTTGGGCTGGCAGTATCTGCTGTTCGTAGGAATGCTACAAGAGCGGAAGAACGTTCTGACGCTGCTCAAAGCTTTCGACATTGTCCGGTCACGTCGGAAAGGCGTTCTCCACCTGGTGCTGTTGGGCCGAACGGGCTGGCGAGCCGAGGCGGTGTTTGCGTTTATTCGCGAACGGGGCCTCGGCGATTTGGTCCATCATTACGCGGGGGTGGACTCGGATTCGCTCGCCGGGTTTTACAACGCGGCCGCCGTGTTCGTGTTCCCGTCGCTGTTTGAAGGGTTCGGGATCCCGCTCCTCGAGGCCATGGGCTGCGGTTGCCCGGTGATCAGCTCCAACGTCACCTCCATGCCCGAGGTCTACGGAGACGCAGCGGTCGGGTTCAATCCTCGAGATGGGGAGGAATTGGCGCACCGCATCGAAACGGTGTTGGACGACCAGGCGCTGCGGGAGGGTCTCGTTCGGCGAGGGTTCGAGAACTGCGCACGCTTTTCCTGGGAGCGCACCGCCTCGATCGCCCAGGCCGCCTACCACTCGGTATGAAGCGCGTCGCGCTCTATTACCCGTGGATCTACGTTCGATCGGGTGTCGAGCGCGTCATCCTCGAGCTCGTGCAACGCAGCCGGCATCGTTACACGGTGTTCACGAACCACGTCGACTACGAGCAGACCTACCCCGAGTTCCGGACGCTCGAGCATCTCGTCGTGTTGGACGATGTTCCGGTCGAGCGCGGGTTTGCGGCGGTGCTGCGCGCGGCGGGCACGATCATGCGCCAGAAGCTCGACCTCCAGGGCTTCGACGCGCTGCTTGTCTCGTCCGAAGGCCTGGGCGACCTGATCACGTTTCGCAACCACGGGCTCCCCGTACTGTGCTTCTGCCACACCCCCGCCCGACCAGTCTACGATCCCGTGTACCGGCGCGTCTGGCTGGAGCGGCACAAGCGCGCGCGTGTGCCGCTCGCGCTCTTCTCCCCGCTGTACGCGTTCCTCACGCGCCGCGCCTGGCGTCATTATCGCAGGGTGTTCGCGAATTCGGACGAGGTGCGGCGCCGGATCGCCGACGGGAAGCTCTACCCGCCGGAGAGGGTCGAAGTCCTACACCCCGGGGTCGATGTGGAGCGAATTCAGCCGAGCTTCGCGTACGACCCGTACTTTCTTTATGCGGGCCGGATCAAGTGGACCAAGAACGTTGAGCTGGCCGTGCAGGCGTTCCTCGAGTTCCAGCGGTTGGTCCCGGACGCCTGCGACTGGCGACTGATCATCGCCGGGAGCGTCGACCGCCACAGCCAGCAGTATCTGGCGGACCTGCAGCGGCTCAGTGCGAACCAGCCGTCGATCGTGTACCGACTGGCGGCGTCCCGCGCTGAGCTGTACGCCCTGTACGACCGCGCTACGGCGGTGCTGTTCCCGTCGCTGAACGAGGACTGGGGCATCGTGCCGCTCGAAGCGATGGCATTCGGCAAGCCGGTGCTGGCGGTGAATCAAGGCGGACCGACCGAGAGTGTAGCGGATGGCGCGACGGGGCTGCTGCTCGACCCCACCCCGCGGGCGTTTGCGGAGAAAATGGCGTATCTCGCCGGCCACCCTGAAGAGATCCACCGGATGGGCATTAACGCGGTCGTGCGAGCCGAACGGTTCTCGTGGGCGCACTTCGTCAAGCGACTGGATGAATACATCGAACAAGCTTGCTGAGCCGAAGGGCTCCTTCGTCGCACGCAACACGCTGCTCAACATCGTCGGGCAAGCCCTGCCGCTGCTCGTTGGGGTCGCCACGATCCCGGTCATCATTCGCAACCTGGGCGAGGAGCGCTTCGGACTCCTCGGGCTCATCTGGGCGATCCTCGGGTACTTCGGCGTCCTCGACCTGGGGCTCGGACGCGCCACGACCAAGTTCGTAGCGGAGTACCTGGCCCGGGGGGACACCGTACGGCTGCCACAGGTCGCGACTCTCTCCGTGGCAAGTCAGACGGCCCTGGGAGCGGTCGGAGGGGTCGCGCTCGCGCTGCTCACGCCCCTCGTCGTGGACCGCTTGCTGGGCGTACCGACGGTGCTGCGGGGTGAAGCCCGTGGCGCACTGCTCGTCGTATCCCTGTCGGTCCCGTTCGTCGTTCTCTCCCTCAGCCTCCGGGCGATCCTTGAGGCCGCGCAGCGCTTCGACCTGGTGACCTTGATCCGTACCCCGACCAGCGCGGCGGTCTTTCTCATCCCTGCGGTGGCTGCCCGGTTCGGCGCGCGCCTCCCGGGGATCGTGGTGCTCTTACTGCTGGTGCGGATCTCGGCCTGCTGGGTCACCGCGGCCCTCATTCCCCGGGCGATCCCCGGCTTCCGCTGGACGCTCGTTCCCCGGTGGCAGACCTTGCGTCCCCTGCTCGGGTATGGGGGATGGGTTTCGGTGTCGAACGTGGTGAGCCCGCTGCTCGTCTACCTCGAGCGCTTCCTGCTGGCGTCGCTCGCCGGGGTGGCGGCCGTCGCCTACTACACGGCGCCGTACGAAGCGGTTACGCGGCTCCTCATCGTCCCCGCTGGACTTGCCGGCGCGCTATTCCCCGCGCTGAGCGCGCGTGGAGGGGGGGGTGCCGGAGCGGCCGGGACCGGGGCGTCCCACGAGCGGCTGCTCGGCCGCCCGCTCCGCTTCCTGCTCCTCGCCCTGGCCCCGCTCGTGATGCTGCTGATCGTGTGCGCCGCTCCCCTGATCAGGGTCTGGTTGGGCCCGACCTACGCCGTACGCAGCGCGACCGCGTTCTCGATCCTCGCTGCCGGCGTGCTCGTCAATGGGCTCGCGCACATTCCCTACGTCTACCTGCTGGGGCACGGCCGCCCTGATCTGCCCGCCAAATTCCACCTGTTCGAGTTGCCGTTGTACGTGCTGTTCGGCTGGCTGCTGATCCGCGCGCAGGGCGTGAACGGCGCCGCGCTCGCGTGGACCCTGCGGGTGACGGTGGACGCGGCGCTGCTCGGCACCGCTGTGTGGCGCGTCGGGGGCGTGCCGCCTGGCCGTCTGCTGGGCGAGCGTAGCGGGCGGGCTGCGAGCGCAGTGGCGGCGCTGGCCGTGGCGGCGACGGCGTGCCTGGCGCTGGCACCGGACCCGCTGACGCGCGTCGTGCTCGCCGTGGCGACGACGGCCGCCTTCGCAGCGGGGGTTTGGCGCTTCGTGCTCGACGACGTCGAGCGCGCCGGGCTGCGGCGGCTCCTGGCATGAGGCGCGCCGGCGCGCTGCTGCTCCTCGCCGCGTGCCGCAACTTCGGCGAGCCGCCGCTGCACCTCGCTGTGAGCCCGCCCGCCCTGACGTTCACCGGCTTGGCCGGCGGGATCGGACCTCCCGCCCAGGCGCTCATTGTGGACGCGATAGGCGGCAGCGGTGGACGTGTATCGTGGGCCGCTTCGGCCGACGTTCCCTGGCTCGCCGTCGCCCCCACGAGCGATACGGCGCCGGCCTTGGCGTGGGTCACGGTGCGCGTTCCCGGACTCGCGTCTGGCGTCCACACCGGGAGCCTGACGGTCGAGACGACCGAGCCGCGGATGCAGGTGTCGGTGCCCGTGACCTTGGCCCTGGCGTCGGCCGTGTCGCTGACGGGGCGCTGGACCGGCGCGACGTCGACGGTCGCCTTGACGTTGGCGATCGCGCAAACGGACAGCACGGTCACCGGAACCGGGACGCTCAGCCCGCCGCTCGCGTCCGTCCGCGTCACCGGCCTGTTCCGGACTCCGCAGGACAGCGTTGCGTTGCAGTTGACGGGGGATTCCCTTGCCGCGACGTTCAGCGGCTCACTCGTAGACGAGAACACCATCCGGGGAGTGCTGGACGGCGGCGGGCTGTCCCGCTACCCGCTGACCGTGTTTCGACAGTAGGCCGGCGAGGGTGCCGCGGAGCACGGCCCAGCCCAGCCCGGGCCGGCCGCGCAGCGCTTCCGCGAGCGCGCGTCCCGGCTTTGTCAGGACGAGGTATCCAAGCGCGCCCAGGCGCGTCCACCCGCCGAAATTGCGTCGCACGAACAGCGCCCGGTGGCGCGCTTTCCAATACTCGACCTGCGGGCTCGAGACGCGGCGGCGCACGCTGGCCCCGACGGCGTGGTACGCCACCGCCGCCGGCGCGTACAGGACGGGCAGCCCGGCGGCGCGTGCGCGGAAGCAGTACTCGGCGTCCTCCAGGTAGATGAAGTAGCACTCGGGGAGCGGCCCCAGCGTCTCCCAGGCGCGTCGCGAGATCAGCATCGCACACCCCGTCACGAATTCGGTCGCGACCGGCGCCGCTCCCGGGGGCACCGCCAACCGGTGCACCACCAGCGCCCGCAGCGGGACGAACGCTCCTCCGGCGTACCAGACCTGGCCCGCATCCGCTCCGCCCGTCACATAAATTGTCGGGCCCATGATGCCGGCATCGGGCGCCATCGCGAGGGCGCGCGCAAGCTCCGCGAAGAAGGCGGGCTCCACCGTCGCGTCGTTGTTGAGCAAAAGGAAGTGGTCGATCGCCGGATCGGCGGCGAGGCGCGCGAGGCCAAGGTTGTTGGCGCCGGAGAAGCCGCGGTTCGAGGGCGAGGCGATGAGCGTCAGGGCCGGGGCCTTGGGCCGTTCGGCCTGCCAGCGCCGCAGCGCCTCGACCGAGCCGTCGCTCGAACCGTTGTCGACGACCACGACGCGGGCCGGGCCCGGCGTGGCGGCCTCGAGCGACACGAGGCAGGCCATCGTGTCGGTGAGCCCGTTCCAGTTCACCACCACCACGCCGACGCCGCTCCCGACGGAGACGATACGCGCTCCCTTTCTACCGCACGCCCACGATCTGCACTTGCAGGGCGGTACGTACTTCCAGCCGCACGCGGTCGAACTGATAAAAGCAGGGTAGCAAGCCTTGGGCGGCGGCCAGCAGCGAATCGCCACCCAGCCGGCCGGTCAGCGGGCCGGCGCCCAGCTGGGGGAAGTCGCACCAGGGGTAGAGGTGGCGCAGCCCCAACACGTAAGCGATCGGCTTGGGAGGGGCTCCGAAGTCCGTCACAACCAGGGTGCCCTCGGGACGCTCCGTGCCGGCGAACCGGCCCGTGTCCCCGAACGCGGTGCGGTACGTGCCGACGAAGTTGCCGCGGAAGTGCGTGTCGTGCAGCGTGATCGACGCGGGCAGCGTATCGCTCCGCAGCTCGAGGGTGTTGGCGTAGCTCACGGCGATGACGCTGGCGTATGTGCCGTCGACGGTCGGCACCGGCGGCCCGGCGATGTCGTAGGCGACGCACGCCGCGACGCCCAGCGGGAGCGTGAGGGTCAAGCGGCGGCGCCGGAGCGTCACGCCAGCACGGCCTCGTACACCGCCACTGTTTCCTGCGCTGCCCGCTCCCAGGTGAAGCAGCGAGCCCGCGCCCGGCCCCGCGCCGCCAGCTCACGTCGTCGGTCCGGATCGGTCCACAAGGCCGCGATCCCCGCCGCGATCGCTTCCACCGAGCCGGGATCGACCAGCAGCGCCGCGTCGCCCGCCACCTCCGGGAGCGCGGAGACATTGGACGTCACTACCGGGCACCCACAGGCCATCGCCTCGGCGACCGGCAGGCCGAAGCCCTCGGAGAGCGACGGATAGGCGCACAACCGGGCCAGCCCGTACAGTGCCGTCAGGTCCTGGTGCGGCACGTAGCCGAGGAACCGGACGACGTCCGACAGCCCGAGAGCTCGGATGGCGGGATATAGCCCGTCTGCGAGCCACCCCTCCGGCCCTGCGTGCACGAACACGATGTCTGCGGTCTCCGCGCGCGCGCGCAGCCGGTGGATCGCTTCGAGCAGACGCGGCAGGTTCTTGCGCGGCTCCACCGAGCCGACGGTCAGCACGAAGGCGGGCGGCAGCCCGTAGCGGCGCCGCACCTCGCGGGCGGACTCGCTCTGGGGAGCGATCGGTGTGAACGACGGGTGGATGCCGGTCGGAACCACCGAGACTCGTTCCGCGGGGATCGCCAGACGTTCGACGATGTCCGCCTTGGATGTGTGAGAGAGGGTGATAATCGCGTCGGCGGATCGTGCCGCGCGCGGCAGCACGACGCTGGCGTAGTACCGGAACCAGCGACGGAACAACTGGGGAAAGCGGAGTACGTTGAGGTCGTAGATGGTAAGGACGGTCGGGAGGCCGCGCCGAACGGGCCCGATTCCGGCCGGGAGGTGGAGCAGCGCTGCGGCCGCCTGCCGTGCCGCCCGCTCGACCCCCACCTGATGCCACCACAGGTCGCGGCCCAGCGTCCGCAGACGGTCGCCGGCGGTGCGGCGGGCGTGGGTCGGCGCGGCGAACCGGCTGGCGATCGGCTGCAGCCGCTCGCCCAGCAGCGGCGCCAGGGCTCGCGCCAGCTCCGTGATGTACACGTGCGGGCCGGCGCGCCCGAGCCTCGCCACAGTCATGTCGAGGGCGACGCGGCGGTCGCTCACGTGGTAGTCCCGTCCCATCGCTGGGCGATCGTCGTCACCGAGCCGGCCAGCCAGAAGAACACGTACGCGAGCATCAATGCGTTGAGCACGACGGCGGTGAGGGCGTTCAAGGCGATACCGAGCACCGTGGCAAGAAGCAGTAAGCCGTAGGCGCCCGCAAGTTTCTCACGGGCGGCGCGCCACGCGCGCACCCCACTCGCCAGCGCACCGACCAGCACGGCGACGTGCAGAAAAAGCCCGAGCGCCCCGAGCTCGATACCATACTTCAAGTATTGGTTGTCACCGGTCAGGGGCTCGAGGCCGAATCGCGCGGCCACGAAGTCAGTCGAGCCAAGGCCGACCCCCAAGGGGTGGCTTGCGAAGTTCTCGAGACCCTCGGACCAATCGGTCAAGTGGCTAGCGCTACTCCCGGTTTGCCACGTGAGCGTTGCCCACGCAAAGCTTGCGAGTCCAGGCGCGAGCGCGAGTGCGACGCCGAGACCCGTCACGCAGACGAACCCCAGCCCCGCGAGCACGCTCCACTGGCGGCGCGCCGCGGCGACGACCACGGTTTGGAGCAAGCAGATCACGATTGTCATCCGCGTCAGGGTGAGCAACAGACCTGCCCAGATGATCAGGTACCCGATCCACCGGACTGTCCTGCGTCGACGCGCGGCCGAAAGAACCCAGAGTGTCGCGGCCGGGAGAATGACGAGGAAGGGAATCGCGAACCCCTGGGCCGACATGTAGGTCGACCCGGCACGCTGCACCAGGTGACCGCCAAGGTCGGTCCAGTAGTTGTCGGGCAGGCCGTACACGTTGCCGGCCGTGATAGCGGAGGCTCCCAGAAAGTCCTGCACGTAGCGCGCGGCGCCCAGGAGCACGAGCATCTGCGGCGTCACGAGGATCCGCTCCACGACCGCGATCGCACTCGTCACCACTCCGACCACGAACAAGGCGCGCAGCACGCGGGGGTGTTCAGCGATCTCGGGACTGGCCCGCCCGACGAAGTAGAGCAGGCTCACGAACACTGTGTCGCGCGCGCCGTAGAGCTGCGCGCCCAGGGGCAGGTCCGAGCCGAACCAAAGGTTCGCGCCCATCAGGTAGCCGAGAGCCAGACATCCGAGGGCGGTGACCGCCAGGTCGAGCCAGTGCACGCGCTGCGGCGCCCCGCCGCCGAGCAGAGCGTGCGTCACCGCGCTGGCGAACAGCACGCCGATCAGCAGCTCCTTCCAGCCCGCGATGAGGCGGACGGTGGTGGCGGACAGCCCCAGCCCGCCGAACAGCACGGTGATCGCGAGCGTGTGGAGGGGGAGGAGCCAGATGAACAGCGACAGCCCCCACGCGAGCGGGGCCGAGGGGGGGGAGTGCGCGCCGTCGACCGCGAGCGGCGCCGCGGCGGTCGTCACGGCGCGCTAGGCCGCGCGGGCGGCTCGCGCGCGCGCGGCCCGGCGCCGGCCGGGGAGCGCGCCGGCCATCTCCCGCAGCACGCGGCTAAGCGTCGTCCGCAGCAGCATGGCCTGCTCGGGGTGCTCGCGCGCCCAATGCTCGGCCAGCTCACCGGAGGCGGCGCTGAGGGCGCCGAGGCCCGTCCCCAACACCGCGGCGGTGGCGAGCATCAGCCCCAGCCGGGGCCACTCGCGGCGCCGCGGCGGCACCGCCCGGTCCACCACCGTGATCACCGGGGTGTTGTTCACCTCGTCGATGCGCGCCGTCTCGTACTGCTGGCGCAGCGAGACGTACAGCGTGCTGGCGGTCTCGACCTGGCGCCGCAGCCGCCGGTCCTCCACGATGAGCGACGGCGAATTCTGCCACGAGCGGTTGCGCTCGTAGAACGCCTTCTGGGAGTCCTCCACCGCCCGCAACTCCGCCTGCGCCGCGGCCACGCGGGTCTCGAGAAAATCGCGCCGCGCCCGGGCCCGGGACACCCGCTGCTCCTTGTTGAACGCGCTCACCAGCGCCACCGCCCGGTTGGCTGCGTCTGCCGCGAGCCGCGACGACCGGGCGTCCAGTGTGAGCCCCACCAGGTTCGTCTTCAGGTCTACGGTGACCCGCATCCGGCGCCGCAGCCGCTTGACCGCCGTCTCGAGCGCCCGCTGGGGGTCATCATCGCGGATGCGCAGCGTGCTGAGCAGTGTGACGCTGTCGTCGGCCGCGCCGGGCCGCACGCCGGGATCGGGAAACCGCGACAGCAACAGGCGGGTGAGCAACTCACGGCTGCTCAAGAGCTGCTCGTAGAACAACGGCGACTCCGAGCGGTCCCGTGACGAGCCCAGCCCGAGCTGGGTCGCGATGCCGGAGATGCCGGGATCAGTCGCGAGGTCCGACAGCCCACCCGTGTTCAGCTTCAGCCCCGCATCGGTGGTGACGAAGGAGGCCGTGCCGCGGTAGGTCGGCGGGAGGATGAGGGCCAACGTGAGGGCGAGCAGCACAGTGCCGCCCCCGACCGCCAGCGTGATGCGCCAGCGGGACAGCGTGCCGGCCAGGAGCACGGGGAACGTCAAAGGAGGGGAGCCGGAATCCATCGTCCGTGCATCATGTTGCGGTGAAACCAGATAGTCAAGGCGACAGCGACAGCCGCAGCCGCAGCGTCGTACCCTCGACGTCGATGATGTCGTTCTGCGCCGCCGTGGGCCCGCACCAGGTGAGGTGATCGAAGAACACGTTGAGACGCTCGCCCCGCGTCAGCATCGCCTCGAGCCGCCCGCCCCGGGCGTGGAGCGCCGCCGTCAGACTGCCGAACAGCGAGACGTCGTGCGCGCACCACTTGTTCGCGTAAAACCCGGGAAACGTGTACAGCGCGTCGTCGTCCCAGCGGATGCGCCCGCCGGCCACGCCGACGCGCCAGGTGGGGGCGAAGTAGTCCACGGCGAGCCACTGGCTCGATGCCCCCGGGCCGATCGCGGCGCCGATCACCTGGCCCCGCTGCGTGTACCCCTGCAGCGCCGCCGCGCCGGTATCGAAGGACGGCTCGGGGAGATTGCGCGACGC
>Ga0137371_10004693_pt1 | contig 10704 bp, 5 predicted proteins | sample SagtaG_7_FD_104919 | JGI IMG/M metagenome (GOLD analysis project Ga0137371, IMG submission 104919) | Vadose zone soil microbial communities from Sagehorn Ranch, Mendocino, California, USA - Sage1_R_40_16 metaG | ecosystem: Environmental > Terrestrial > Soil > Vadose zone | place: USA: California... | reverse complement strand
GATGTCGTGATCGCCACGAACGAGTCCTACCGGCGGATTGCGCTCACACGGGGGCGTAAGCGTCCCGAGGATGTCTTCGTCGTGCGAAGCGCGCCGGACCTGACCCGCTTTCGGGCCACAGACCCAGACCCGGCACTCAAGCGGGGTCGCCGTTACCTGCTCGCGTACCTCGGGACGATGGGCCCGCAGGACGGGGTCGATCATGCCGTGCATGCGCTCGCCGCCCTCCGGCGGCGACGCGACGACTGGCGCGCGGTGTTCGTCGGCGGCGGCGAGATGCTCGAGGCGATGCGCCGGCTTGCCCGCGAGCTCGGCCTGCACGACGTTGTCGAGTTCACGGGACGCGTATCGGACGAGGAGGTCGTCAGTGTCCTCTCCACGGCTGATGTCTGTCTCGCTCCCGATCCGAAGAGCCCGCTCAACGACGTGTCGACGATGACGAAGGTCGTCGAGTACATGGCCATGGCTCGGCCCATCGTGTCGTACGACCTAGCCGAATCGCGGGTGTCGGCGGGCGACGCGGCGATCTATGCTCGGGCAGATGACGTCGGCAGCTTCGCCGCCTGCATCGATGCGCTGCTCGACGATCCCGAACGCCGGGCGGCGATGGCGGCCGAAGCCAGCGCACGCATTGAGGGACTTTCGTGGGCGAACTCGGAGCGCGCGCTCCTCGCCGCCTACGAGCGTGCCCTCTCGAAATCCGCAGAAAGCGAGGTATCGTTCTCTCTAGGGTCATCTCAATGAGCGCGCGCACTAATGACGGTGGTACCGCCTTACGTCTGCAGCGCCGCCGCGGCACACGGCCGCGCCGGCACGCTCGGCGGCGAGGCGCGGTGCTTACTACACCTTCCGGGTCGTGCGCAAGCCGCTCGTTCCTCTACGGCATGCGCGGAGCGTGCTCTGCACTGGTTCTACCCGATGCGTTGTTGTCCGCGCCCGGTGATCGCGAGCAACCCGTCGATTTTTCCCGGTCTGATCGCGCTGCTCTACGCAAGGCTGGCGCGCGTTCCCATGGTGCTCGACAGCCACACCGGCAAGTTCGGCCTCAAAGGGGACCGGGTGTCGCGTCTTCTTCTCCCGGCGCATGCCAAGGTCGCGCGCAGGGCGAGCGCCACGCTTGTCGCCCCGGACGAGCTCGCCGAACGCGTGCGCGACTGGGGAGGGCGTCCCCAGGTCGTCCACGAGGCGCCGCCGCGCTGGGACGTGGCGCCGCCGGGGCCGCTGGCTGATCCCCCGACAGTGCTCATGGTCAGCACCTTCGATCCCGACGGGGCGGTCGACCACGTCATCGAGGCGGCTCGTCTCGTCCCCAAGATCGGTTTTCGACTCAACGGCGACATCCGTAAGTGCCCTCCCGAGATCCGAGCCTCATTGCCCCCGAACATCGAGCTCGTCGGCTTTCTGCGCGACGGGGACTACGTCCGAGCCATCGGCGAGGCGAACGTCGTCGTCATGCTGACAACCGAGCCGCGATCCGTCGCCCGCGGAGGCTACGAGGCACGCCGCGCCGCTGGCGCTCGACCTCCAGCGACGCCGCTGGGATTGCCGGCTTCAAACGCTGGACGCGAAGCCCGCCCCCCATCAACCGAGGCCCCTGTCGCGCTGGAGCCAGAGCTATGAGTGCAGTTCCGGAGCGTGACGTACCACGCATGCACGTCGGCCGAATTCTGCTTCGGCGCGGCGGCATCGTCGTGCTCTGCGTCGCGCTCGTACCTGTGTTCGCGTACCTCCTCGCCCGCGACCTGCATCGTTCGTACACGTCTGAAGCGGTCGTTGTCGTGCCGTCAGGCGCTGGGCCGAAGGGTCCGGGGAAGGCGCAGGAAGCGGATAAGTTGGCCGTGACCTACGCGGCAGTCATACCGAAGGACGATCGGGTGCTCAAACGCATCGCGAGAGACATCCACGCGCGTGAGTCGCTGGTGAGGCGCGAGCTGAGGGTCGTGACGGATCAAGGGACATCGTTGATCCGCCTGCGGTTCACCGATCCTCGCCGCGACGTTGCCATCGCGGGCGCAGCGGCCGTCGTGCGAGCCTTGACATCCCCCGTCGCGGTCACGCCGAGCATCGCGCCTCGCTCGATCGCGCCCGTCCGCGGCCCGACCACACCGGCCAAATCGTCGCGGGCTGCGAGGACGGTGCCGATCGGCATCGTCCTGGGTCTCGTGCTCGGCCTCATCCTGCTCGCCGCCTGGGAGCGCGCTGACGCGCGAATCGACGACGTGGCCTCCCTGAAGAAAGAGGCGGGATGCCCGGCGATGGCCGTCGGCGATCTCTCGTCCCGCTCGATGATGGCTCTCCTGCAGCGGTGGGAGGCGCTCGCCGGACGCGCCGCACCCCGGATCGCGCTCGTTGCGTCAGCCGCGGCCGCCGAGTCCGCGGCCGTGGCCGTCGCGCACCGTCTGCACTCCGCAGCCGAACAGGGGGGAACGCCCATAGCGATCGAGCGAGGCTGGTCCGCCGCCGCCGACAACGCACAGGCGCATTCGCTCTCGACAAGCTCGACCGAGCTCGGTCCCGTGCACAGTGGCGCCGGTGTACGGCGCGATCGGACCGCCCTCCTCGTCGGAGCCGCTCCCGGCAGCGACGTCGCCGGTGAGCCGATTGCACTCGATTCCGATTTCGTCGTACTCGTCGCCTCCCCCGGTACTCGCGTCCGCGACGTTCGGGCGGCGGTCACGCTGCTCGAGCAGTTCGGCGTGTCGCCCGGGTGGGCCCTGCTCGCGGAGCGTCCGCGATTGACCGGTGCGCGTCGCGCGCCTCGGCTGGACACGCTGCTCAAGCGGCGGCGGGGGAACGGGGGAAGCACTCACGTTGCATCGGGCGTCCCCGACAAGACGGCGACGGAGGACACCGGAGCCTGACGGCGACGATCGCGGCTCCAAGAACCGACACGGCGCTGCCCGCCGCGAGATTCAGACGCGTGTCCGAGGGATGGCTCCAGGTCCGCCCGGGGGGCGGCGATGCTCGGTGTCGCAGTCGGCGCGGGCCTGCTCGTCGGCATCGGCGCAGCGCTCTGGTTGTTCGCAGGGTCGCCGCGTTGGCCGTCGTCCTCACTGGCTTGATCGTGCTCCGCCGTCCGATCCTGGGCGCCTTGATCCTCGTGGCAGTCGTTCCCGCCGCGTCCGGACTTCGGCGAGGCTTCCCGGTCCGGCGTTTCGGCTCTCGGAACTGCGGACCGCGACCCAATCGATCGTGATCCTCATGCTGGCTGTCGTGCATCGGGGCACACGTTCACGGCCCCGGGATCCGCACGATGTTCGGGCCCCTGCAGTACCTCTTGCTGTATCGAGCCACGTGACAGCACTGTCGCTGCGCGCGTCCTGCTCGCGCTTGTGTTGATCCTCGTTCCGATGCACTTTGTCATGCCCTATTCGTCGAGACGGGCCTGCTGCAGCTGCTCCGGGTGCTCGCAGGGATTGCGCTTGCCGGCTCGTACGCCAGCGCCCGGCAGGCCGGCGAGGGTCGCGCACGGCGTGCAGAGGCGCTTGCTCCGGCGCAGTAGCGCTCCTGGACGCCTCGACGGCGCACCCTACTGCAGGAACCGGCGGGCAAGCGGAAAGCGGAGGAGCTCCGGAAACGTCTGGCCCATACGAAGCAGGCCGCGGTTGAGCGCGAAGACCCCGAGGCTCACCGCCGAGGCGAGGATGAGTCCCTCGACGATGTTCACATCGAGCGCCTCTTGGACTGCGAGCAGCGCTGCGGCGCTCACGACAACCGTGGCGTAGACGCCGGCGTACCGCCTCCGGAACGCGGGGATGCCGGTGGCGCGGACGAGACCCAGCTGTTTGAAGATGTTGTGTGCGACGAGGGTGCCCGCCGTGCCGAGCGCGGCTCCGAGCGGGCCGTAGAGCGGTATGAGCACGAGATTCGCGGCGATGTTCACAACGATCGCGAGGATGTTGATCACGGTGATGAATCGAACTTTGCCGAAGACCATGATCGTTGTTCCGTTCATGCCGAGGGCCGCCTGGAAGTAGTAGCCGAGGGAGAGAACGGCGAGATAGGCCGCCGATTGGCTGTACCGCTCGCCGTAGAGCGTCACAGTCAATGGCTTCGCGAACGAGAACGTGAGCGCGAAGATCGGAAACGACATGACCGTCACCCAGCCGGCCGTCTGCCAGTACAGGTCGCTGATGCCGGCTCTCTCGTTGCGTGCGAAGAGGCGCGCCGCGGCGGTCGTGAACAGCAGGGTGAAGCTCGAGAGCACGAGCTCGTTGAGCGCGGCGGCCGGCTGAATGACGGTGAAAGCGGCTACGTCCTTCGCGCCGTCGAAATGCCCGAGCAGGAGAATGTTGGACGAGTTGAGCGTGACGTAGAGAAGTTGCGTCGTCAGCAGCGGTACCGTGAAGCTGAAGATTCGGCGAACGGGTAGCTCGATCGTGCGAACGTTGAAGTGCTTGAGCAGCCCCTCCTCGCGAAAGACCTCGTAGAGGACGACGAGCGAAATACCGGTCCCTGCGACTCCCGCGAGCACGTAGCCTCCGGCGAGGAAGAACACGCTGCTGTGTGTGGCCACGAGGGCGGCAACGACGATCAGCCGGAGCCCTGGAGCGAGCATGTACGCGCGGAAGAAGATCAGGCGCGGGCGACCGAAGACGGCGAACAGGCCGAGGATCATGCTGTCGATCGCCTGCAGCGGCCCGAGGAAGACGAGAATGAGCAGAAGGGAGAGCGCCTTGGGATCGCTGATCAGCGAACTCCCGAGGACACCGCGGAGCGCAAAAACGGCGACGACGATGGCGACGCTGATCGCTGCCAACGTCGCCCCGATGACCGCGATCGTCCCGAAGACCCGGCGGTAATCGCGCTGCTCCTTGTAGATCGACGCGAAGCGCGTGATCGCCTTGTCCAACCCTGCAGTGGCAATCGTCTGGCAGACGGTCGCGATCGCGAGGGCATAGGCGAACGCACCGAAGCTCGTCTTGGAGAGGTAGCGCACGATCGTGACCTGGACGCCGAAGTTGATCGCGACGGCGACGAGACGCCCGACGACGAGCAGCGTCGAGCCCCGGATCTGCTGTCGGACGACGTCCCCTTCAGGGGCCGGAGGCACCTCGACGGCCTCCGGCGGGTCGACCGGCACCGGCTCCAGCGGCGAGGGCTCCCGGCTCATTCGATCCACGCCAGTGCCTCGCCGCCGCGCCGCGCCTCGTGGATCATCATGCGCCAAACGGGGGCCACTCCGAGTAGGCGCAGCTGCGATCGATACGCGTCGGCCGCACGGCGCTTGCACCGGCGAGCCGTCCGGTCGGCACGAACACGGCGCCATCTCACCGGCCGGGAAACCAGCGTCCTGAGCGGATCGGCCACGGACGGTGATGTCCCCGCTCGCCACGTGTACGGCTGCTCGGCGTACAGGCCCAAGCGCATAGCTGGTGGCGCTGATAGGAGCATCGTCGTCACCCAAGCGTGTTCAGCGTTCTCGAGCGGGAAGCCGGGCAGCACCAGCGACTCGCAGCCGGCGACGGCCTCGAGCACTGCTTGCCGAACGAGCGCCTGGTCCGGCTCATGCCCATATTGGCGGTCGCTGAAAGGCAGCCACACCGGCACGGCGCCGACAAGCGCGCAGGCGCGGCGGTCCTCCTGGCGCCGCGCAGCGTACGCCTGCTCGGCCGAGAGAAAGCCGGCGCGGCGGTCCCACCAGCCGGCCTCCCCCTCCAGGCCCGAACCGCCGGCGAAGACCGTCACGACCGTCACATGCGACCCGAGACGCGACGCGCGTGCAATCGTGGCGCCGAGCGAGAAGACTGCGTCGTCGAGATGGGGTGAGACAACGGCGGCCCGCCGGCCGAGCTCTGGGTCGCCGACCCCGCGGTTTGGTCCGCGCGCGGTTGTGACGGCTAGTGAGGCGCTCCGGGTTCGTCCGCGTCGGAGGCTCGTGATCCGGGCGAGCTGCGCTACTTCTTCTTGACCTGGAGGTTGACGGTGACGCTGTGCGTGAGGGCGCCGCTGACGCCCGTGATCGTCAACGTCGTAGCGCCGATCTTCGTCGTGGACGTCGTTGCGACCGACAGCGTGGACGAGAACGCGAACGGAACAGTGACCGGGTTTGGACTGAAAGTGGCCGTCGAGTTGCTCGGGAGGCCGGTCACGCCCAGGTTGACGGACCCCGCGAAGCCGTTGCTCGGCGTAATCGAGATCGAGTACGTCGCGGTGTTTCCCCGGACGACGGTCACACTCGCCGGTGAGGCGCTGAGGGCGAAGTCCGGCGGCGGCGGCGTGGCGGTGATGTAGTCGGTCTGGGTCGCTGTGTTCGAGCCTGACGAGTTGGAGACCGTGAGGCTGACGGAATACGTCCCCGGCGAGGTGTATGTGTGGCTCGGGTTCTGAACGGTCGACGTCCCGCCGTCGCCGAAGCTCCACGACCAGGACGACGGACTGCCGGACGAGGTGTCCGTGAAGGCGACGGCGAGCGGGGCCGGACCGCTCGTCGGGGACGCCGTGAAGCTGGCTACGGGCGGCGGCGGCGGCGGTCCGAGCGACTCGTAGTTGTGCCAGTAGTACCCGGTGGCATCGTTCGTCGCGAGGACGACCAGGCCGGTCGTCGCGTTGACGTTCTGCTTCGTCGAGGTCGCGTTGTTCATGTCGGCGCTCGCCCCGTCGCGGACGAAAGGCGTGCCGAGGCCGGTCGGGAACGAGATCGAATCGAGCGGCGAGGTCTTCTCGTAGATCGTCCCGCCGCTCTCGTTGGCCGTCGCGAACATGTGGACGACGTGGTTCGTCTCGTCGAGCATGACGATCGGTCGCGTGTGATCGTTCCCTACCGTTCCGAACACCGAGCTCGACCAATCGCCTGTCGCCGGATCGCGGACGAGCAGCATGATGAGGGGAGCATTGGGGTTCGGGTTCGGAAGGTCGTTGAGCGAGGTCTTCACGGCCGCGAAGACGCGCCCGCTCCCGTCCGCCTGCAGGGACTTCAGGTTGATGTGGTCGTCCGCGTAGTTCGGGCCCTGGATGGCGGTCCGGCTGGTGCCCCAGGAGGTATCGGCCGCGCCGTCCTGATGGACCGCGAAGTACATGGCCGAAGCCGACTGATTGCTCCACATGACGCCGATCCTGTTGCCGCCGAACGCGACCAGCGACGAGATGTCGTCGGAGCTGAGCCCAGTCGCTCCGGCCACCGGGAGCGTGAACGCCGATGCCCACGTCCGGTCGTCCCCAACCGTGTGGGTCACCTTGATCTGGCTGTCCTGGGCCCACGTCGCCCAGAGCATCCCCGTCGAGTCCTTATCGATCACGAGCGTCTCGGTCTTCGTGTTGTTGATCGAGACGGGGAAGCCCGAGTCGAGGCTGTACGTCTTGGTGACCGCGTTGTAGCTGAACCGGTAGAGACGGCTCGGGAAGCCGGAGGCGGAGGTCGAGCACCCGCAGGTCGAGAAGACGTGCGAGGCGACGTAGAGGTGCGTCCCGTCCCACAGCGCGTCCGCCCTCGTTCCGGTCCGGTCGTCGAGCGCGACGCCCGTGTCCGACCAGGTCTGCGTCGCGACGTTCAGGCGGAAGATGTGGAACGCGTTGGCGCTCGAACTCCACATGCTCGCCCACCAGGAGCCGTCGTTCCACCAGAGCTTGCTCTCCGGCTTCGACCCGCTCGGCGCGACGCCCGCGCCGCTGAACGACTGGTCCTTGTAGCCGACGTCGCCGACAGCCGCCGTCCCCGACTGCAGCAAAACCGCAGCCGCTACCAACGTGACGACGAACACAAGCACGCGGGAGCGGCTCTTTCCTGACATACGCCTCACCGCGACCAGCGCCACAGCCTCCCTCTCCCAACCTCGAGACTCAGCGTGCAGCAAGAGGTAGGGGTTGTCAACTCAAGCGAAGGTCGGCGAGCGCGCGCGCCTAGTGGCACGACCGGCTGCCATAGTCCTTGAAGGTCTTACCAGCCTGTGGGAGGAACTCCCAGTCGTAGCTCGTCTGGTGCAACCCGAGCTTCAGGACGCCGAATGCGTCGTTGTTCCGAACCTCGCTGTTGGGGAGGACTTGCACGATGTTGGTCAGGCTCTTGCCGCCTGTCCCGACGACGAACTCGCTGATCCCGCGGGACAGATCGAGCGCGCCTCCGGGTGCCTGGGCCGCGAACCGCTCGTAGTCGTGGTCATGTCCGTTCAGGATGAGATCGGCACCATTGTCGTAGAGCGCCTGCCAGATGGGCTGCATCTCGGAGTCGCTGCCGTTCGTGCCGCCGCTGAAGCGGGGATGATGCCAGTAGGCGAGCGTGCAGACCGCGGGATGCGCGGTCAGATCGGCGCGCAGCCACTGCTCTTGCGCAGACCCGACGCCGCAGCCGCCGACCTGCGAGCAGTTGCTGTTGAGGGCCACGACGTGCCACGCCCCTAGGTCATAGCTGTAGTAGCCCTTGCTCGGATCGCCCGCGGCAGCGCCGAAGTACCCGAAGTAGCCCGACGCGCCCGTCGTCAGGTAGTCGTGGTTTCCAGCCGACGGGAAGGTTCGCGCCTTGGCAGCCCCCCAGCTGGGGTTGTAGCAGTTGCTGAACTCGCTCGGCGTGCCCGACTCGTAGACGTTGTCGCCGAGCGTCAAGACGTTCGCCCCCGGATAGCCGGCGAGCAGCGATGCCGTCGCTTCGTCACCGCTCGAGAGACAGTCGGCGATGTCGCCGGCCGCGAGCAAGACGGGGTCCGTGGGGGGCGGCGGGGTCGGCGAGGTGATGGTGAAGGTGCGCGTGGAGCTGACGCCGAGGTTCCCCGCCGTATCCGATTGCTCCGCGCGCGCCGTGTAGGTGCCGGGATCAAGCGGGGGCGAGCCGTCGACGGCCCAAGCGTTCCCCGACCTCGTCGCCGTCAAGACCTGAACCGGCGTGCCCGTAGCGCTGCTGCCGCTGAACACCTTGACGGTGACCGCGTCGAGATCACCTGCGGCGGCCCCGGCGCCTCCCGTGTAGGTGGGCGTCGTGTCGTCGATGGAGGGCCCAGGAGCCGTGAGCGTCACTGCCGGCGCCGTCGTATCGACACCCGCTCCGCTCTCGTAGTGCGCCTGAATCCTGCTCGCGGGCAGAGCCGAGTTGTAGAGGGCGACCTCGTCGATGTCGCCGTTGAAGTACGGATACCCGGTGCGCGATTCGTGCCCGACGAGGACATTCGTCGAGTTGTTCACATCACCGGTAGTCGCCCCGGCGCTGAACAGCGAGACACCGTCGACGTACACCGTGATCCCGGTGCTCCGGCTGAAGACCGCGACGACGTAGTGCCAGTTGCCGTCGTCGACGCGGATCGGTGGGCCGTACCCCTTGACGTTCGTGCCGTTGCTGTCGATCAGCTTCGCACGTATCCGGCCGACGAAGCCGACGTCATCGGTGACCGTGACTTCCCACGCCGGCCCGGTGTTCGGACTCTCGGAGACGATGCTCGTCTCGTTGTTGACGGTTGTCCGGATCCAGGCCTCGACGGTGAAGTCGGACGTGCCGAAGTTGAAGATGCCATTCGCGGGATTGCCCATGTTCACCTGACCGTCGACGCCGTTGAAGTGTGCGGTGGTGTTGGGATCGCCGACGAGGGCGCCCGCGGAGCCGAGCGTCACGCCGCCCTGGTACGTCCCGGGGTTGTTGTTCGTAGTCTCGTCCGCGGCGGTCGTTCCGTTCTGCTCGCCGAGCCGCCAGTAGGCAACCGGGTTGTCCTGCAGCACGCCGGCTCTGTAACCCCCGGTAACGGAGGTGGTCGGCGCGGAGGAAGCAGTGCTCGAACCGGCCAGCTCCTCTGAGCTGGCAGTGACGGCGACGCGGATCGTCTTACCGATGTCGATGGAGCCGAGGACGTAGGTCTGTGCCGTCTCGCCGGCGATGTCGGCGCAGTTCGCTCCCGCCGAGTCGCAGCGGCGCCACTGATAGGCGTAGGCGATCGGCGGCGTCCCGTTCCAGGTTCCGGGGTCGGCGGTGAGCCTCTGGCCCCGCTGGGGGGTTCCGGAAATGGTCGGCGGAGAGACGTTCGTGGGCGGGATGCCCTTGACTTCACCCGTTTGCGCCGAGACGGCTACACCGGAGCCTGAGGCGTTCGACGCCGTGACGCGGACGCGGATCGTCGCGTCGACGTCCGCAGAGGTCAGTGTGTACGACTGGCTCGTCCCGGCGGCGATGTCGCTGCACGTGGCGCCGCTGTGATCGCAGCGCCGCCACTGGTATGCGTACGAAATCGGCTGCGCGCCCGACCACGTCCCGGGATCGGCCGTGAGCGTCTGCCCCAACTGGAGGGTCCCCGAGATGGTCGGAGGCGCGGTGTTGACAGGCGCATCCGCGGAGGTGACGACCGCCGTCTGCCCAGAGTCGGCGCTGCTCGTTCCGACGCTATTCGACGCGGTGACCGAAACCCGGACCGTCGACCCCAGGTCGCTCACCGTCAACGTGTAGGTCTGGGCGGTCGCGCCCCCGATCGCAACGCAGTTCGCGCCTGTGCTGTCACAGCGCCGCCACTGGTAGGTGTAGCTGATCGGCGCCGTGCCCTTCCAGCTCCCCCGGTCGGCGGTCAGCACCTGATCGACCTGCGCTGTCCCGGAGATCGTCGGGGCGGCCGTGTTCGTGGGCGGAGCCGCCGTGACGAGCGCAGTCGGCGCGGATGCGGCGTTGCTCGACCCCACCGCATTCGAGGCCGTGACGACAACACGGAGCCTCTGTCCGATGTCGGCGCCGCCGACGGTGTAGGTCTTCGAGGTCGCGCCCGCGATGTTCGAGCAGGCGCTGGCCGCGCCGTAGTGCTG
>Ga0137371_10004689_pt1 | contig 10706 bp, 8 predicted proteins | sample SagtaG_7_FD_104919 | JGI IMG/M metagenome (GOLD analysis project Ga0137371, IMG submission 104919) | Vadose zone soil microbial communities from Sagehorn Ranch, Mendocino, California, USA - Sage1_R_40_16 metaG | ecosystem: Environmental > Terrestrial > Soil > Vadose zone | place: USA: California... | reverse complement strand
GGCTCATCGAGTAAGGTGGGAGGGGTGAAAGCACACTAGAGGTGAACTACGTCCAGACTAGAAAGACCTATGATACGTTACATCTATCCAGCCACCATACCCGATGAGGAGAAGAACAATCCCGCGAGCAGGCACGCGAAAACGACACGCCTACTATGACTGGGGCCAGCGTCCATGTCCCTCACCTCCTTTGACCGAACAGTTGGTACACTTCATCTCGCTTGAGTGCGAAGCACTAGACACGGAGTGTCGTTAGCGAGATGTATTAAGAACAGCATTTCACCAGAAGCGACGTTCCATGAAACATCTAAAACCTCATCTGGTGCGCCATCACAACTGTGGGTATGACAAAAAATTTTTCTAAATAGAGTATAGCACGCGGGGCAGGCATTGAGCAAGAGTGATAATGTCTGTAGTACGATTGGTCGCTTTGTGTACTTTGTACACTATCAAGCCCATGAGTAAGTTTCTCAGAGGAGGCTATCTCATCATGCCTGGCATGGTGTAGGTAGCAACTACAGGTCTTATACAAGGGGAAGCCAGACGCTGAATGTACTACCCTTGCCGGGCGAACTTTCGGCAGTGATGTACCCGCCGAGCTGCTCCACTAAGATCTCTGCGATAGAGAGGCCTAAGCCTGTGCCCTGACTTGAGCGTGCGCGGTCGGCCCTGTAGAAGCGCTCGAAGATGTGCGGCAGGTCAACAGGGTCGATACCGATACCGGTATCGCGCACGATCAGCACTGCCTTCTTATCCATGTGTTTCAGTGAAACCGTCACGCAACCGGCAGCAACCTCGTTCGCAGCGGGCGAGTATTTGATGGCGTTATCGAGCAGGATGAGCATGACCCTGCGAAGACTCTCCTCATCACCCTGCACTTGTACTGGCTCAACATGGCCTATTTCCAATTTCAGCATCGATCCTTCAACGCTCAGTTTCCTCCGGAGTTTGCGTATGAGATCGAGAACAACACGATCCAGTTCAATTGGCGACTGGTATGTGCCCCCTGCGGACAGCGATGCCGTCTTTTCTGGCATGACGAGCGGTATCTCTGTGCTGGCATCGGCGCGAGCCAGCAGAAGCAGGTCCTCCACCAGACGCGCCAGCCGAACTGTTTCTTCATGCACCTCAGTCAACAGGATATGACGTTCCTCTGATGGGAGTTCAGCCTGGTGAAGTTGCAAAAATACAAGGTTGCCCTGAATCGTCGTAAGGGGGACACGTAATTCATGCGATGCATCTGCAACAAAACGACGTTGCGCCTGTGTCGAACGCTCTAAGGAATCTAGCATCTCGTTGAAGGTATCTATGACCTGAACCATCTCATCGTGACCGCGCGGTCGGCGTACTCGCTTGTTCAGAACGCCGAAACGCGGTCCGCGTGCTGTGGAAGCAGCAATGGTTCGTGCCGTTGCAACGATCTCCGACAGTGGGTGCAAGACACGTGTGGAGATGATCCAGCCTCCCATAAGGACCGCCACCAGTGTTGTTAGTCCTGAGAGCAGAAGCAGGGTACGTAAGGTGGAAAAGGTATCATCCACGTCATCCAGGGACTTTGCGACCAGAAGTGCACCGACGATGGGTTCGTTGCCTGTGGACGTATCATTAGCGTTCAACTGGATATTCGCATGGCCGCTCGTACTGGCGAATGCTCCATCGCCAGGTGAGCGGATCGGTGAGACTTCCACCCGCACACGTTCGCCCACCGCAGTTGTAGTGTACCAGGTCGCCTGGCCAGCAAAGGCCCCTCTAAAAGCATTGGCGCTGATGGGAAGAGTTGAGCTGATATCAGTACCAGAGCGGTAGCGTATGTGACCCTGTGCGTCAAGTATCTCGACTATGACACCGGGTTCACGATAGGTATCAATGGCATCCAGGGAGAGTTGGGAGGGCCAGTACGGTGGTTGCGAAGACAACTCAGTGCGTATATTCAGGAAAGCGACTCGAGCCTCTGCACGTACGTCGCTATCGACGTTCTGGTCGATTGCATTCATCGTGAGTACCAGGATGAGAACGACGAAAAGGCTTAGCGCGACAGCTAGTAGCGCACCATACCAGAGCAGCAGGCGCATGCGGAGCGACCGGGGTTTATCACGAAAGGACCCTGGTGTTTTCATTTCTTGCATCTCTGTGCTCATTTGCTGTTCGATGTTGTGTGTGCATACCGCACTTGCTTGTTGGGAGCACTGATGTTCGCCTTCCGTCTGCTCTGAGGAGTGGCATGTTTTACTCCTTCAATACGTAGCCGAAACCACGAATAGTGTGGATTAACCGTGTCTCGCCCTCAGCCTCCAGCTTGGAACGCAAGTAACCTATATAAACCTCCATCACGTTAGAAGAGCCTTCGAAATCAAGTCCCCATACGCAATTCAAGATGATCTCACGGGTGAGCACCTGGCGCGGTCGCCGTAGAAAAAGCGCGAGTAGCTCAAATTCGGTTGGCGAGAGTACGATCTCACGGGCGCCGCGATGTGCCAGGCGAGTACCCATATCCAGTTCAACATCGGCATAGCGAAGCACCTCGTGGCGTTCTGCCTGATTTCGCCTCAAAAGCGCCTTTATCCGCACCAGCAATTCTTGTGGCGCAAACGGCTTGACGAGGTAGTCATCGGCTCCCATCTCGAATCCCTCCACCCGATCTGCCACGGAATCACGAGCAGTGAGCATGAGAATGGGTACCTGATCTCCAGCAGCACGTAGCCGCTGTGCAACTTCCAGCCCGCTCAGCGCTGGCAGCAGAATATCGAGCACAATGAGGTCAGGTGTATGTTCTAACGTGCGAGTCAAAGCTTCGTCACCACTAGCTGCGATACTCACACTATACCCCTCGTACGCAAGGAAGCGCCGCAGCATCCCTGTAATGTGCGGGTCATCATCTACGACCAGAACGTGTGCCTTCATCCTAGTGCCTCTCACTTCCTTGTCACTGATTGTATTGTCTCACACCTTGTACTTCTGAGTCAATGATGAGTCAATTCTCAGATTTTTCTCAGATTTTTCTCAGGTAAAACTCATATTCAAGCTGTATGGTAGAGAAGGAAGTATTGCACATCAATTGAACCAGTGTGCTATTAAAATCGGTATAAAGTGTTCTCACATCCCTTCAGCAAAAAACCATTCATCATCGACAAATTCGCATCCGATAGAGAGGATTAATCATGACTGATCCAGAGATACGTCTCAACATTTTGCGAGAGGAAAGTGAATTGCATATCTTTATAGAGCAGCTTGCCGACATGACCCCACACGAGGTTGCAGCTCTTGTAGAGGATATCGCAGGGTTATTGCGTACCTTACCAGGTAAACCATTTTGGCAGATGAGCGCTGATGATGCAGAATTGGAAGAAGACAATACCTCGTCACATTATGCTGGGCCCTGGCAGCATTTGATAAAGCATTCTTGGAACTGAGATGCGAAGAGGAGAGACCAATGATAAAGCTCTTTAAGTTTCTGTACCGTAACCTCAAGGGGTTTCGTATGCTGGTGGTGCTAGCCATCTTCGTCACAATCGCGGAGGTCATTGCTGAGATCGCCATAGCTTTTCCCTTAAAATTTATTACGAGCAAAGTACAAAATCCAGGGAACGACCCAACATGCACTCTCCCTTTCCTAAAATCTTTGCTTAACCCTGTTCTAGATAGATTCGATATCCCCCAGATCGCCCCGGAGCTACAGCCCATTGCTCCTGGTCAGCCGCCGCAGCCACCTGAGTTAACCCAGTGCCCGGTTTCGCCAGCCGATCATAATCCAATCCTGATGACGAGCCACCATACCGTCAATGGAGTGATTGTCTTTTCGGTTGTGATGCTGATTGTCTTTGCCGCACTCAACGCCAGCCTGATCTATCTCGACATCAGACTGGCTGTTCGTATCGCACATAATCTCACAGCCAGATTGCGTAATGAACTCTTCGATCACCTCCAACGCCTCTCGCTTGATTGGCATGGCAAACAGAAGAAAGGTGACCTTGTCAACCGTCTCACTGGCAATATCGCTGACATAGAAAAGCTGGTCGCGGATGGGATGGTCGACCTGCTGGCGGGAATTCTAACACTTGTCGGAATTTTCATTGTCATGTTTTACGTCAGTCGGACCTACACGCTGATTGCCCTGGCAATCGTCCCAGCTCTTTTCCTGATGACATTCACCTATACTCGCAGCATTAAAGCAGCGACGAAGCAGGCATCAAAGGCGACGGGACAGGTATCGGATGTAGCGACCGAGGATATCAATGCGCTAACGGTCATCAAGGTCTTTACGCGCGAGGAAAAAGAAGCTATCCGCTTCGGTGGGTATGTCGATACTACCCGCCAGGCAAGTCTCAGAGCAGGCGGCTTACAAGCTCAATTTACGCCACTTGTGGGCTTTCTCATTGCCCTGGGCACCGCTGCGGTCGTAGGCGTGGGCGGCTACGTTGCAGCTAATAATAACTTTAGCCTCGGCTTCTATACCATTCCACAACAAAGCGTAGACATCGGGACGCTGATCCTGTTCATGTTGTTCCTGGGTCTGCTCTATCAACCTATACGCGACCTGTCAAAACTGACAACGCTGGCCGGCACTGCCAGCTCTGCCGCAGAACGCATTCAAGAAGTATTCGACCAGGCCCCCGAGGTTCTAGAGAGCCAGGCTCCTTACTATGGCCCGACCAGGCTACGCGGCGATCTCTCTTTCGAGAATGTCTACTTCGGCTATATACCAGAACGACCAGTGCTCAAAGGAATCAACTTGCAAATCCCTGTCGGTAGAAAAGTGGCTCTGGTGGGTCTTTCGGGCGGCGGTAAAACAACGCTAGTCAAACTGATCCCGCGCTTCTATGAGGTCACACAGGGATCGATCCGCATTGATGGCGTGGATAACCGCATGTATCCACTCTCGGTCCTGCGTCAGAACGTCAGTATGGTGCTCCAGGACTCGGTGCTCTTTGAGGGCACGATCGCAGAGAATATCTCCATCGGCAAACCTGGCGCCGCTCCACAGGAGATCATAGAGGCGGCGCGGAAAGCTAATATCCACGATGTTATCATGAATGAACTTGGCGGCTATCACCGCCTGGTCCGCGAACAGGGCAAAGATCTCTCGGGCGGTCAACGCCAACGCATTGCTATCGCACGCGCAATCCTGCGCGATGCCCCGCTCCTGATCCTCGATGAGCCTACGGCGGCCCTGGATGTCGAGGCTGAGACTGAAGTGATGCGCGCGCTCGATCAGCTCGTCATCGGGCGTACAGTGATTATGATCTCTCATCGCCTGAGCACGCTGGGTAACGTTGATGAGATTATCGTGCTCAAAGGTGGACAAATTGCTGAACGCGGTAGCTATACAGCATTAAAAAAGCGGGGAGGCGTCTTCGCTTCACTGCTTGAGGAACAGAACCGCTATAACCTGGAAAAGATTGAGGAACAGAACCGCTTTAATCTGGAAAAGGCTGGTGACCAATCTATTCTACGCTCAGCCTTTGTGCCGCTCCAGGTTGGCGGTGTCTATGCTCCTCAACAACACATCCCGGTTCCTGTGGCCCCCATGACACAAATGGTGCCGCCGGCTATGGATCGCGGTCTGCGGTTCAATGGCAATCCTCAACCTCCTGCGGCAGAGCAGAAACCACCTGCCGCACAGATTGTCGTCGAGGTTGATGACAAGGTACTTAGTCGGCGCATACTGGACAAGCCTACTATGACGATTGGCCGGCTCTCCAGCAACGATATCCAGGTACCCTCGCAGCGCGTCTCGCGCCTGCACGCAAAAATCCTCGCCACGAATGGCGCCTGGGTCATTGAGGATGCCGAGAGTCTGAACGGGCTGGTCTACCAGGGACAGCGCGTCGATCGTCTTATCCTGAGGCCTGGCGATCGTGTCTTTTTATCGCCTCATGTTGTGCTGCAATACCAGACGGCCGCTTAGGATTTTGTGGAAAGGAAAGATCGATGTCACTACAAGTACCAACTGCGCCACACATACCAACCACACCACAAAAACCACGCCTGGGTGGACGCATCTTCTTCTGGATCTCAGCCATCGTCAGTTTCGGCTTGCTGGGTTACCTGATTCTAGTGGTCGCTCACCAGATGCTCGTGCCCCCTCCGGCTCAGCGATTGGTGATTGTCCAGGATATTCCACTTCCCAGCGGATTGGCGAACAATGCACAACAAGCAACCTCCCTGAAACCAGGTACTGAACTCCAGTTCGACGGCTTTGACTTTCAGGCCTACGATGCAGCTACTCATCGCCTGTTTATCGCTCATACTGGTCCAAACCCAGACGACTTGAAGCTGAACCGCATACCGTTCGATCCCATGTACGATGGGAATGTTGTGGTCTTTGATACCTTGCAAGAGAAAGTGATCGGGCGTATAGCGGCCCCGCAGGTAGCCGGGATTATTGACGCGACCGATCTGCACAAGATCTTCGCGGCGGATTCAGAAGACGGCATCATCTATGATATCAATGTGAATACTATGCAGATCGAGGGGCAGATCCAGTACCCCGAGGCCAATGCCGAAGATGCCCCAGATGCAATCGGCTACGATCCTGTCGACCACCGCATCTTCGTCTCCGATCCTGGCTCGCCTGTCGACCCGCTAAAGTCTGGGAACGTTGACCGGACGAATCAGAATATTGCAGTGATTGATGCAGTTCAAGATAAGCTGCTCGGTCTGGTGAACTTTGGCTCGCTGCCCCTCTTCGGAGGTGAAAAGGCCCCGGTAACGCAACCAGGAAACGTCCCGACCTACGGGCATGATGTGGGACATAATGACTATGACCTGGGGCACGTCTACGTCACCTCCCAGGTCCTGCCCAATAGAGATGATCCCAATGCCTACATCCTGCCACCACCTCATACAGCGGAGTTTATTGCCATTAACGCGGTGACGATGAAAGTCGATAACCGTATTGTGCTGCCCGCCTATTGTAGCTCGCCCCACGGTATGGCAATCGATAGAGAGCAGCACGTCGCATTTATGGCCTGCACTGACTTCGATCCCCAGGCAGGGTTCTTCGAGAATTTGTTGCGCGTTGATCTGCGCACGATGTCGGTTATCCCGACCGATCCCAATACAGTGCGCCTGGCGAACGGCCCGGACCTCGTTCGTATTGATCATCCCCTGCATCTGCTATTCGTCGCTGGCTCCGGTGGCATCACGATCTTTGACGAGAAAGCGGGCGAGTTTCACCGCCTGGGCCTCGCTTTTATCGGCAAAGAGACGCATACTATCGCGATCAATGAGCAGACACAGGAGGTGTACTTCCCGATTTTTGCTGGAGGCATACCTGTCCTTCGCATTACTCGCTATAACCCGAATGGGGCTTAGTTAGCCTGTAGCTCGATGTTGTGGAGCACGCTTCCCTACTCACTTCTGCTTCAAGTCACATGTAGGCGGCGAGTTATGAGTGGATTTCAGTCTCTTAAGCGGATTAAGATGATCCTGATGGATACTTTGTACTGGAAAGCGTTAGAGGAAGAATACAAAAATCTTATACCGACTCGACTCTCATCAAAACGTCTCCCTTATGTACCACATCGCCATTGTTTGCGACCAACTCAACAATGCGGCCAGCCACCTCGGACTGGATTTCGTTGAAGACCTTCATGGCCTCAATCAGCGCAACCACCTGCCCGACATGCACCACTTCGCCGAGGTTAACAAATGGAGGTGAGGTCGGTGATGGGGCAACGTAAAAGACACCTGTCAGGGGTGAAAGGATAGCCGGGCTGCGGTCTTCTTTTGCTGCGGGATCGCTTGCGCCGGGATTGATCTGTACCTCTGAGTGAGTCAAGCTCAATTGCTGGGAAGGCGCAGAAACCATCATCATGTTCGGTCGTCGCCGGATGATAATTTCTGTGCCAGCTTCGGTCAATTCGAGTTCGCCTATGGTGCTGCCTTCCAGCAAGTGTATCAGCTCTTCGATACGCTTGATCCAGGGTGTTTCATGCTCGTGAATATCCATGTTTTTTTACTACTCTATCAATGAGGGCCGATGAATCGGCGATGTGCACGATAAATCGGCACCTACAGAGGGCCGGTGATGGTGTGAAAAGTCATAATCGGCACCTACTCTTCGTATCGTTTGAAAATGAGGCTGGTGTTGTGGCCACCAAAGCCCATCGAGTTTGATAAACTCACATTCACTGTCGCATGCCGCGCTTCGTTTGGTACATAGTCAAGATCGCAAGCCGGGTCGGGATGGTGCAAGTTGATCGTTGGAGGTATGATGTCCGTCAGGATCGACATAATCGATACCACTGCCTCGACTGCTCCCGCTGCACCAAGCGTGTGCCCAACCATCGATTTGGTAGAGCTGATTGCCAGGTGATAGGCATGTTCTCCGAAGCAGTTCTTAATAGCCTGCGTCTCCGTTCGATCGTTGTACGGCGTTGAAGTACCATGCGCGTTAATATAGTCAATCTGGTCGGGACGCAATCCTGCTTTTTGCATGGCGCGTTGCATCGCCCGCACAAGACCCGAACCCCCAGGAGCAGGTTCAGTTACATGGTATGCATCTCCCGTTGCGGCATAGCCTACCATTTCAGCCAGGATCGTCGCTCCTCTTGCTTTGGCAAACTCCAGGTCTTCGAGGATCAAGATACCCGCCCCATCTCCCATTACAAAACCATCGCGCGTGGCATCAAAAGGACGGCTGGCGCCCTGCGGATCATCATTGCGGCGCGAAAGAGCATGCATATTATCAAAGGCTGCCATAGCAATAGCTGTTACCGCCTTCTCGGAGCCACCCGCAATCATTGCTTTGGCATCACCCCTGCGAATCGTCTCCCAGGCTTCACCAATAGTGTTACCACTCGTAGCGCAGGCAGAAACAGCGGCCCAGTTTGGCCCTTTTGCGCCAGTCAAAATCGAGACCACTCCCGGCGCTCCATCGATGATCATCATACTAATGAAAAACGGGCTGATACGATCCGGGCCTTTTTCAAAGAGAACTGCGAATTGGTCATGTAATGTCTGTAGCCCTCCGACACCGCTGCCGATATAGACACCAATGTCGTCGGCATTCTCATTAGTAATCTTTAAGCCTGCCTGGTCAAGCGCCTGTTTAGAAACGGCAACTGCTAGTTGCTCATATGGGTCATTGCGGCGTATGTCTTTGCGATCCATATAAGGCGAAGGATCAAAATTTTTAACTTGAGCAGCGATGTGTACGCGGTGTCGACTGGTATCGTAGCCTTCGATCTCCGACACACCGGATTTGCCCTGACAAAGGGCTTCCCATGTGGATGCTACATCGTTACCCACCGAGGTAACCAATCCCATCCCGGTTACAACTACACGAGTCATATCATCCCTCCTGATCTGTCATACCCATATTCATTCAGAAACGCTACTGTCGTAGCTAGAAAGATGCAGCCGCATCTTTCTCATCTGAATGCAAGGAAATATAAGATAGACGCGAAGCGTCGTTGGAGGGATGGATTTCAAACATGTCATATCATCCCTCCTTTGTTATATTCCTAAAGCTACGGCTTCTTCTTGTAGGAAACGAGTATGCGTCTCCCCACGAATAAATCCCTCATGCCTGAGTAAACGCTGGTGGAACGGAATAGTTGTCACTATGCCCTCGATCACAAACTCGTCGAGCGCTCGCAGCATGCGTGCAATGGCCGCTTCGCGTGTCTCTGCCCAGACGATGAGCTTGGCCAGCAATGAGTCATAGTGTGGTGGAACCGGGTAGCCAGCATAGAGGTGGCTATCGACACGTACTCCTGGCCCTCCAGGAGGTAAAAACTTCTCCACCACGCCCGTTTGCGGACGGAATTCGTTATCCGCGTCCTCTGCAGTGATACGGCACTCGATAGCATGTCCACGAAATTGAATATCGTCTTGCTCGAGTTGGAGAGGCATACCCGCTGCAATACGAATCTGCTCCTTGACCAGGTCGGTACTTGTGACCATCTCTGTCACTGGATGTTCAACCTGTAAGCGGGTGTTCATCTCCATGAAATAGTAGCGATTCTGCTCATCTACCAGAAATTCAAGCGTGCCCGCATTGCGATACCCAATTTGTTCTACCGCGTGAATGGCTTTCATGCCAATTTCCTCACGTAATTCGTGAGGCAAGAGTGGGCTTGGGGACTCTTCAAGTACCTTCTGGTGCCGTCGCTGGCACGAGCAGTTGCGTTCACCCAGGTGAACGCCATGCCCGAAATTGTCTACCAGTACCTGGATCTCGATGTGACGAGCATGCTCAAGGTAGCGTTCGAGATACAGTCCGTCATCACGAAAAGCTTCTCGTACCTCATTCTGGGCAGTTGTGAAAACGCGCTCAAATTCGTCTGCACGTTTGACCAGGCGAATGCCTCGTCCTCCACCGCCAGCGGCAGCTTTGAGCATCAATGGGAAACCAATTTCTCTAGCTGCCTCTATTCCATCAGCAAGTGTGCGCAAGACGGGGGTACCTGGGAGTATTGGCAGACCTACCTCGGCCATTGTTTCACGAGCGACTACCTTGTCACCCATGAGCGCCATTACTGAAGCGGAGGGTCCAATAAACGTAATATTGGCATCCGCGCATATTTCGGCAAAGCTCGTATTCTCTGCGAGGAAGCCATACCCTGGATGAATGGCATCAGTTTTCGTTATCAGCGCGGCTCTGATGATATTTGGAATATTTAAGTAGCTCTTACTGCTAACTCCTGGCCCGATGCAGATATGTTCGTCCGCCAAACGCACAGGTAGGGAATCGCGATCAG
>Ga0137371_10004688_pt1 | contig 10706 bp, 8 predicted proteins | sample SagtaG_7_FD_104919 | JGI IMG/M metagenome (GOLD analysis project Ga0137371, IMG submission 104919) | Vadose zone soil microbial communities from Sagehorn Ranch, Mendocino, California, USA - Sage1_R_40_16 metaG | ecosystem: Environmental > Terrestrial > Soil > Vadose zone | place: USA: California... | reverse complement strand
GGGCGCATGGTCGCTCCCGGGCGGCAGGCTCGACCCGGACGAGACGCTCGAGCTCTCGATCCTGCGCCACCTCGCGACGAAGGTCGACGTCCGCGAGGTCGCGCACCTCGAGCAGCTCGGCACCTGGAGCGAGCTCGACGGCCACCCGGAGCAGTGGGAGCTCGCGACCGCCTACCTCGGGCTCGTGCCTCTCGAGCTCGATCCGCACGTCCCAGTCGACACGCGCTGGTTTGCGGTCGACCAGCTACCGAAGACCGCGTTCGACCACGGTGCGATCGTGCTCGCCGGCCGAGAGAGGCTGCGCGGAAAGCTCTCCTACTCGAACATCGGCTTCGCCCTCGCACCGCAGACGTTCACGCTCGCGGAGCTCCGCGACGTGTACGAGGCGGTACTCGGCTACGACGTCTCCGCGACGAACCTCAAGCGCGTGTTGCTCCGGAGGGGGGCGATCGAGCCGACGGGCGAGCGGCGCAGCCACGGCCCGGGCGGCGGTCGCCCGGCTGCCGCGTTCCGGTTCCGCACACGACGGCTCGAGGTGACGGACCCGTTCGCCGTGCTCCGGCCTCCCACGAGCGGCGAGCGCTGACACAGGCGTCTCAACCCGTGGGCTCGCCGAGCCGATATTGAGGCAATGCGGCACGCACGTCTGTGGCTTCTCCTCATCGGCACCGCGAGCCTCGTCGCCCAGGCGATAGCTGCGGCGGCGGTTCTCTGGCGCGGCACCGTCCCGGCGCGCCGCGGCCGTTAGCTCACCAGCCGCAGCAGGCCCGTAACGAAAGCCGCGACGAGCATCGCCACGACGACGGGAGCACCTCGCCACACGGCCACAGCGGCGGCAGCCACGCCGGGCAGGCGCGCGTCGAGCACGATCTGCTGGTCGCCGCCGACGGTCTGGGTCACCACGAGCGCGGTGAGCATCACCGGGCCGATGAGCGCGACGACGGATTCGACCCGCGGGGGGAGGGTGCGCTTGCCGACGAAGACCGGCCCCGCCGCCTTGAACACGATCGAGACCAGGCCCACGACGACCACGACGATCCAGACCGTCACGTGCGCAGGCCCAAGAGACAGGCGGCGGCGGCAGCCACGAACGGCACGCCGGGCGGCGCGACCGGGAGGAGAACGAGGGTGATGACGGCCGCGAGGGCCGAGGCGGTCACTGCCTTTCGCCCTCGGACGTACGGCGCGGCGAGCGCGAGGAAGAGGGCGGCAAACGCCGCGTCGAGGCCGAGCGACTTGGGGTCGGCGAGCGTGCTCCCGACGAGCGTGCCGACCGCTGTGCTCGCTACCCAGAGCACGTAGAGGAGCAGGCCGGCGCCGAAGAGAATCGGCCATTCGAAGCTGCCCGAGCGGCCCGAGAGCGCCCACGACTCGTCCACGATCAGCTGCGACTCGACCAGCTTGCGCGGGCGCGAGCCCGGAAAGATCGACGCGACCGCGATGCTCATCCCTGCGTAGCGGGCGTTGAGCAGGACCGCGGCCAGGATCGCCGCCGCCGCCGTGCCCCCGTCGTCGAGAACCGACGTCGCCGCGAACTGCGCTGCGCCGGCGAACGCGGTCGCGGACATGACGACGGCAGCGACTGCGCTCAGCCCGGCCGTCTCTGCGAAGACTCCGAACGAGAGCCCGAAGAGGACCGGGCCTGGGACGAGCGGAAGCGCGGCGCGAACGCCGTCTCGCACCCGGGGCGCAGCGCGAGTCTCGCCGGACACCGGGCGAACGTATCAGCGCCGTGAGGGCGGATCGACAACTGCGACGTGCTTCGCCTCGAGGGCGCTAGGGTGCGCCGACGTCACGAATCAGGGGAGAGGAATCGTGATGCCCGACGTGTGCCAGGACGCGCTTCGCTCGTTACCGAGTCGCTTCCGAAGGATCACCGGGACGAGGCCCCATTCGAGCGTTCGGCACGAGAAAGTGAGCGCGTAGCGCGACCCAAGGAGGGGAGAGATGCAACGACGTCGAGTTCTCGCGTTGGGCCTGCTGGCGCTGGCATTCCTCGGCGCCACAGGCCTCGCAGCAGGTCAGACGACAGGCAGCACGAACAGCGCGAACGCCGCTGCGGCGGCAAACGGTTGCCAGCTCAACTCGGCGAAGGGCGACATCAAGCACGTCATCTACATCCAGTTCGACAACACGCACTTCCTGCGCGACAGGGCAAACGTCCCGTCTGATCTCGAGCAGATGCCGCACTTGCTCAACTTCATCCGCTCGAACGGGACGCTCGACACGAACGACCACACGGCGCTGATCTCCCATACGGCGACCGGGATCTTGACGTCCCTGACGGGCGTCTATCCCGACCGCATGGGACAGCCGGTTTCGAACAGCTTCCGCTACTTCACGCCGGCGGGCACGTCCCGGACGGGCGTTGCGTTCGCATACTGGACGGCGCCGCTCTACGACCCGGCAGGTCCTCCGTTTCCCCCTGCCGCACAGACGGACCTGACGCCCGAGATGATCAACGAGAACGGCAGGATCGCGCCCGCGCCGTGGGTCCCGTACACGCGAGCCGGCTGCGACGTCGGCGCCGTCGCGACGGCGAACACGATCCTCGAGAACACCGGGGTCGACATCCCGACATTCTTCGGGCCAGGGTCATCGGAAGCGATTCAGGCGACGGCTGACAGCCCCGGCGCGTCTGCAACGCAGACGTTCGCGGACTACGTCGGCATCGGCGTCCACTGCGCGCCGGGGTCGTCCTTATGCGGTGCGTCGACTCATTCGCGGTCCGACTCACTGCCCGACGAGCCGGGAGGCTACTCCGGCTTCAACGCGCTCATGGGGGCGAAGTACGTCGACCCGGTCATCAAGCCGAGCGGTCCGATGACGGACCTGAACGGCAACGTGATCCAAGACCAGAACGGGCACGTCGGCTTCCCCGGCTTCGACGGGATGGAAGCGACCGTCTCGCTCTCGTGGGTGGCCCAGATGCAGGAGGCCGGCGTTCCCGTCACCTACGCCTACATCTCGGACGCGCACGACAACCACGGCACCTCCGGCAACATCCACGTCGCGTACGGGCCCGGCGAGGCGGGCTATCGCAAGCAGCTACAGGACTACGACGCGGCGTTCGGGCAGTTCTTCGACCGGCTTGCGGCAGATGGGATCAACAAGTCGAACACGCTGTTCGTGTTCACCGTCGACGAAGGCGACCACTTCGTCGGCTCGTCCCCGAGCCCAGCGGGCTGCGACGGCATCGCCACACCGTGCACGTACAACCAGGTCGGGGAGATCAATGCCAACCTGAGCGCGATGATCAGGACGCAGTTCGGCGATACGACCCCGTTCAGCGTCCACTCCGACGACGCACCGACCGTGTACGTGAACGGCAACCCCGGCAGAACCGCTCCCGCCGCCCGCCAGCTCGAGCGGGAGAGCGGCGCGCTCCACTGGCTGAACCCGTACACCGGACAGGATCAGCACGGCATCACCGTCGCGTTGGCGGATCCAGTGGAGGAGAAGACACTGCACATGGTGACAGCGGATCCGTTCCGCACGCCCACATACACGCTCTTCGCGGACCCCGACTGGTTCTTCTTCGCCTCGGGGACCCCGGCGACCTGCGCGACTCCGGCTGCGTGCGCGTCGATTCCGCCGCCGTCGAGCCAGACGTTCGCCTGGAACCACGGCGACATCCAGGACGAGATCGCCTCGACGTGGGCCGGATACGTCGGCCCGGGGGTCCGAAACATGGGCGACGTCAGCAACGTATGGACCGACCACGCGGACGTCCGTCCGACGATGCTGACCCTGCTCGGACTCGAGGACGACTACGTCCAGGACGGCCGGGCCCTCGTGGAACCTCTGTTCGACTGGGCTGTGCCGCAGACGCTGATCGCTCACCGCGAGACGCTGCTCCGGCTGGGAGCTGCCTACAAGCAGCTCAATGCCCCGTTCGGCGAGTTCTCGTTGGAAACGCTGAAGGCCTCTACCAAGGCGCTGACGAGCGGGTCGGCGACCGACGACACGACCTACACATCGATCGAGGGCCAGATCCAGTCCCTGACGACGCAGCGTGACACGCTGGCGGGGCAGATCAAGGCAGCGCTCAACTCGGCTGCCTTCGGCGGAAAGGCCCTCAACGAGCAGCAGGCGAAGGGCTATATCGGCCAGGCCCAGTCGTTGATCGACAAAGCGACTGCACTCGCGGCCTCGAGCTGAGTCGAACCGCTGGGGGGCTGCTTCGAGGAGCAGCCCCCAGGCCGCTCGTCCCTCGGCGCACGAAACGGGACAATGCGCCGGTGCCTGCGCTCGAGGCCTTCGGCTGGGACGAGGAGTGGAACGCTGCCTTCGGCCCGTATCGGAGCGACGGGTTGATTCCCGGCCGCGTCGCGATTCAGCATCGGGGGGCGTACGACCTCGTCACAGAGGCCGGCGAGGCGAGAGCCCGTGTGTCCGGCCAGCTGCTGCACGACGCGGGCTCGCCGGTCGACCTGCCCGTTGTGGGCGACTGGGTCGCCCTCGACCCGGCCAAGCGCGGCTCTCCTTCGATCCGAGCAGTCCTTCCGCGCAGAACGAAGATCTCGCGCCGAGCCGCGCAGGATTCCGGGCAAACGGCTCGAGAGCAGGTCGTGGTGGCGAACGTCGACGTGGTCTTCGTCGTGAGCTCGCTCGGGGAGGACGTAAATGTCGGAGTCCTGGAGCGATACCTGGCGCTCGCCTGGGAGAGCGGCGCCCGGGCGGTCATCCTGCTCACGAAGGCCGATCTCGAGAAGGATCCCGACGGCGTCGTCTCGGACCTTGCCGCGCTCGGAGGCGAGGTACCCCTCGTCGCCGTGTCGGCGCGAACCGGCTTCGGGCTCGACGAGGTTCGAGCACACGTCGCGTCCGGGAAGACCGGCGGGCTGCTCGGCCCCTCCGGCGCAGGCAAGTCGACTCTCGTGAACGCGCTTGTGGGCGAGGAGGTGATGGAGACGCAGCCTACGGACGAGCGTGGTGCCGGAAGGCACACCACCACACGGCGACAGCTCGTCTCCATTCCCGGAGGGGGCCTGCTTATCGACAACCCGGGCATGAGAGAGGTTCACCTCTGGCTTGCTGAGGAAGGTCTCGAAGACGCCTTCCCGGAGATCGCAGAGCTCGAGACCGAGTGCCGGTTCTCGGATTGCCGCCACGAGACCGAGCCCGGATGCGCGATTCAGGCTGCGCTCGCCGACGGAACGCTGGCTCGGGAGCGCTGGCAGAGCTATAAGGCCCTCCGCCGGGAGCTCGCTGAGCTCGACGAGAAGCTCGCTCGTCGCGGGCGCTCGCGTTCCCGCCGCGGGCGGTCGAGCGCGGGTGGCTCATAGCGCACCCGAGCCGAGGGAACCGATCCGTCAGCCAGAATCCAGGGTCGTGACCTCGGAGCCGCTCAGCCCGGAGCTCGTCCTCGTCGACCCGGATCTGGCCGCGCGTGCCCGCGCGGCGCTGCCCATGCCCGCGATCGGCACGTCGCCCCCGCTCCGCGCACACACGGCGCATCCGGCGGTAGCCGCGCCCGCGACCCGGCGTCCTGCCGCCCCGGCGCACCCGTACCCGGTATGGGCGCGAGTGACGGCCGCACTCTGGCTCGTCGTCATCGGAATCCTCATCGGCGGAGCGGCGATCCCGCATGCCCAGGACACCCCGCACCTCATCCCACAGGGCGGGGAGCCGTCCGTCTGTAGGCCCGAGACGACGCCCGTGGTGCCTCCGACCGTGACCCAGCGCGGCCGATAGCCGTAGCTACAATCGGCCTCCCCGGGGCTATAGCTCAGTTGGGAGAGCGCCTGGATCGCACCCAGGAGGTCGCCGGTTCGAGCCCGGCTAGCTCCATCATCGCTCTACTGCCAGCGGCGCGACATCTGTCGGGGTGGCAATGAGCCGCAATCCAATCGGGCGCTATGCGGCGAGCTCGTCCCGGACCTCGCCGACCTCGATCGGGTTGTTGAGCGAGTCCCGGCTCCACTCGTACCAGCCGCCGTCGTAGACGGCAATTCGTGGCCAACCCATCAGGTACGCGTAGAACCAGGTCTCGCTCGCCCGCCAGCCGGTCCCGCAATAGAAGGCGACCCACTTGTCGGCTCTGATGCCGGCCTCTTCCCAGTTGGCTGCGATCTCCGGGTAGGCACGCATCGTGTTGTCCACGTTGCGGTAGTGCTGCATGTGGTAGGCGTCAGAGCCGCAGTTGCCCCAGACGTCGCCTGCGATCCGGCCCGCCGCACCGATGTAGTTGTAGCCGCTGACCTTGCCGATGTGCTCGTTCCAGGTCCGGACGCTGACGAGGGCGGCTCCGTCGGGATCGAGCAGGATCTCCTTCGCCTCCTCGATGTCGACGATGACCTGCGGGCGGCGCGGAATCTCGACCCCGAACGACGTGACGGTCGTCGGCTCGCGGACAACCGTCTCCAGTGGGTTGCCCGCCTGGACCCACCGGTCGTAGCCTCCGTCGAGGAGGCGGATGTCGTCGACGCCGCAGTAGCGCAAGATCAGCGCCGCGCGTGTCGCTGAGATCTGGCCGGCCCGACGCCCAGGCCACTTCTCGTTCGCATCGCCTTCGGTATCGCGGCCGTAGAGAATGACGGTCGTGTCGGTGGTGACTCCGAGCGAGCAGAGAGTTTCTTCGAGCTCCTCCGGCGATCGGCGGTTCCAGTCATCCGGGTTCTCGAGCCGATTGGTGTCGAGATAGAGCGCCCCCGGGATGTGGCTCTCCTCGGACTCCTCCGGTACCCCGAAATTCACGTGAAAGAGCAGGAAGGGACCGACCGGCGCGGCCTCCGGCTGCCCGCCGTCGAGCACCTCCCTGAGCCATTCCGTGTGGACGCGCTTGTCGTACTTCGGGAGTCGCTCGAGGGACAGGGTCTCGTGAGCGGCCCACTCGACCCACCCTTCCTCGTAGGTCCGGATTCCCGTGCGGCTTAGGTCCACCAACCGCGTCCGCAACGCCGAGACGTCCTCGGGGCCATCGCCGTAGAGGACGATCTCTCGGTTCGGAACAATGCCCTTGGAAGCGAGGAGCCATTCGACCTCGGCGTCTTCGGCACTGCTCAACCAAGAGCTCGGAAAGGCGACGGCTCCCGGGATGTGACCCCCTCGAGCTGCTCCTCGCAGGCGCCAGCCGTTGTATGCGGGCATCGCGCGGACATCGACGATCGTCAGGTCTGGATCGGTGAGCCGCCGGCGGAGCTCATGCGTGGAGATCGCCGAGTGCACGACCTCGATCGTAGCTACTTCACTTTACAAAGTAAAGCGACTATCGAGAATGAAGGTCACGTGGTTGCAGCCTGTCGTTATGCGTCATCCGGTGGTGTTGCGACACAAGGACAGAAGAACCGGGGGACTTGCCGCCACAGGCTGCCTACGGGCGCGTCCGGCCGCTACGTTCACGTGTCCAATGCGTGAGGCGAGGGCGCACCGCGTGGTCGTCGTCGGTGGCGGTTTTGGCGGGCTGCAGGCCGTGCTGAAGCTGCGCAGGATCCCCGTCGAGGTCACGCTCGTCGATCGGCGGAACTTCCACCTCTTCCAGCCGCTCACCTACCAGGTCGCGACCGGTGCGCTGTCGCCGGGCGAGATCGCCTATCCGCTGCGGGCGATCTTCAAACGGTACCGGAACGTTCGCGTCCTCATGGCCGAGGTCTCCGACTTCGACCTCGAGGCCCGCGAGCTGCACCTGCGCCCGGTCGGCGGAAACCCGGCGCCTCCGGCAATGCCCTACGACACCCTGATCGTCGCGGGTGGCTCGCGCTACTCGTACTTCGGCCACGACGACTGGAGCGAGTACGCCGCCGAGGTGAAGTCGCTCGAGAGCGCGCTTGTCGTGCGGAGCCGTCTCCTCGGCGCCTTCGAGGCGGCCGAGGCAGAGCTCGACCCGAAGCTGCGCGAGGGCTGGCTGACGTTCGCTGTCGTGGGTGCTGGACCGACCGGCGTGGAGATGGCGGGCCAGATCGCCGAGCTGGCCCGAGACACCCTCCGTCGAGACTTCCGAGCGATCGACCCGCGCATGGCTCGCATCCTGCTCGTCGAGGCGGCAGATCGCGTGCTTACGAGTTTCCCACCCTCGCTCTCGGCGAGGGCTGAGCGCTCGTTGCAACGCCTCGGCGTGACCGTACTCACCGGCAGGACGGTGGTGGGCGTCGACGGCGACGGCGTGACGCTCGACGACGGCAGCGGCGAGGCGGAGCGCATGTCCAGCCGTACAGTCGTCTGGGCCGCGGGTGTCACCGCCTCCAGCCTCGCCTCGCGACTCGGCGAGCTGACTGGAGCCGAGCGCGACAGCGCGGGCCGCGTGACCGTCGAGCGCGATCTGACTCTCCCCGGCCACCCCGAGGTCTTCGCGCTCGGCGACATGGTCCGGGTGCGCGGAGCCGACGGTGTCTCGGTGGTCCTTCCTGGAGTGGCGCCGGTCGCAATGCAACAGGGGCGCTACGCGGCGAAGGTGGTGCGCGCTCGGCTACGCGACCGCGAGACACCGCCCTTCCGCTACCGCGACAAGGGAAACCTCGCGACCATTGGCCGCCTGGCCGCCGTCGCCGACATCAAAGGGCTGAGGCTCAGCGGCCTGATCGCTTGGACCACCTGGCTGGTCGTCCACCTTTGGTACCTCATCGGCTTCCAAAACCGGATCCTCGTGCTCATCCGCTGGTCCTTCAGCTTCGCCACGCACGGCCGCGGCGCACGACTGATCACCGAGGCGGTAGTGGAGACCGGCGCCCGCCAGCCTCAGTCGTCCCGATAGCCGACTGCACACCCGGGACGACGTTGAACGGCGCGCCGCGGTGGGCACCTGTCAAATGCGGACCGACCGCGTAGAGGTCCATCGCTACACGGCGAAGGGCGACCGAATCCGGCACTGAGTCGGCTGAACCTGCCCGTCTACGTCGTCCGACCGGCCGCGGCGGTCGCACGAAGGAGGGCGTCCGTCGACGGAATGAAGTAGTAGGCGCCCGTGAGCGGACGTGTGTAACGCGTCAGCGCGTCGCGGGCACCGCCTGGCAGTCCCGCCATGCTCTCCAGCATCGTCGTAAGCGGCCGCTGATCCGAGCAGAAGCCGACGAACATCGTGCCGTGCTCGGTGACCGTCCCGTAGGGCGTATTCCGGCGGAAGATCTTCCCGAAACGATCCTGGTCGGTGCTCGCGACGTGCGAGTCGGCGGGCTTGTCCTCGAGCTCGACGCTGTCAGGCTTCGTGCGCCCGATCACGCGCTCCTGCTCTGAGACCGGCAGCGATTCCCACTCGGACGCGTCGTGGGTCCACCTCTGCAGGAGCAGGATCGTCCCACCCGCGCCGGGATCACCCTCGGGGATGAGGACGAATTCGGGAGCTTCGATCAGCGTGGGATTCTCGGTTCCATCGATGAAGCCCGTCAGGTCGAGATCGTGTCTATACGGCCAGCTCGACGTCTCATCGCCAACCGATGCCAGCCCGCGCAGCTCGGCGATCGCAGAGCGGGCGACGTCGAAGACCACGTCGTACGCGCTTCCCGACAGCCACAGCACCGCGTCGTGCTGTGTGGCCGGCATGACGAAGCCGTCCAGGCCGAGCAGATCTTCGTTGAATCCCTCGAGCGCTTTGGGTGCGTTGTCCGGGACCGCCTCTCGCCAGAGCTCGGGCCTGAACCCCGCCACGAGATTGACACCGCCCATCGTCGTTCTCGGCTCGCGCAGCGACGAGACCGCCTCTACGAATTCTTGCCTCCTCGGCCCACCTGAGGTGTCGAACTCGAGGTAGGCGTGAGCGGCGGTTCCCAGCGCGAAGATCCCGGGTTGCGGCGTGCTCATGAGGCCAATCGTCGCAGGTACCGTGCGCCGATGACCGTAGCGCTACACGTCCCACGCGACCACTGCCTCGCGCCGGAGCGGGTACGTGCGCCGATCGGCGAGGGCGGACGCTACGGGCGCATGTTCGACCTGCCGGCTCTCGAGATCGACGAGAAGCTTCTCCACGACCTCGGTACAGCGGGCGGCTTCTGCGACGGTGGCGACTGCGAAGGCGACGCGCGCGTCGAGGCGGGCTGCCCGTTCTTCGGACAGTACGTGGCGCACGACCTCACCGCCGACCGCTCGCCACTGCGCGCGCACACCGACCTCGACGCGCTGCGCAACATGCGCTCGCCGCGTGCGAACCTCGAGTCGCTGTACGGCGGGGGCCTCGCAGGCTCGCCATACCTGTACAGGCGCGAAGACCCCGCGAAGCTGCTCGAGAACGACGGCGACCTTCCGCGCAACCAGGAAGGCATCGCGCTGATCGGCGACCCGCGAAACGACGTCCACGTGTTCATGAGCCAGATGCAGGTTGCGTTCATACGCGCACACAACCTCCTCGTCGATCGGTTGCGCGAGGACGGCATCGGCGATGCCGAGCTCTTCGGCGAGGCGCGGCGCGCGCTCACCTGGCACTACCAGTGGCTGATCGTCAACGAGTTTCTGCCGAATCTCGTCGGCAGGGAGCTGATCGACGAGCTCGCCACAACGGGCGCGCGCTTCTACCACCCCGAAAGCAAACCGTTCATCCCGCTCGAGTTCGCCGATGCTGCCTACCGCTACGGTCACTCCCAGATACGCCAGGTCTACCGGCTCCAGCGCGACGGGCCGCTCTATCCGGTCTTTCCCGACCTGATCGGCTTCTGCCCGGTCGGCGACCGTGAGGTCGACTGGTCGCTGTTGTTCGACGTCCCGGGTCGACCTCGCGCGCAGCGCGCGAAGCCGATCGACGGTCGACTGCCGCGCTCGCTGATGGAGCTTCCCGAGGC
>Ga0137371_10004687_pt1 | contig 10708 bp, 9 predicted proteins | sample SagtaG_7_FD_104919 | JGI IMG/M metagenome (GOLD analysis project Ga0137371, IMG submission 104919) | Vadose zone soil microbial communities from Sagehorn Ranch, Mendocino, California, USA - Sage1_R_40_16 metaG | ecosystem: Environmental > Terrestrial > Soil > Vadose zone | place: USA: California... | reverse complement strand
TGGAGTGTCACTAGGCATGAGCCTCACAAACTGGTATATTTAAGGATAAACAAAAGTATGAGATACTGGGGTGGGTAAGCGTAGCTGCTTACCTTAAGTGCCAGGAAGTAGCATGAGTCAGAACTATGGTGTACTGCGAGTCGTGCGCGTGCGACCGCCGGCCAGCGCAACTGCCAGCATTCAGGACAAATATCCCACCGGCTGGTTACCTGAAGAAGGCCTGGTGCATGTACTCACGCGCCGCGAAACGACCATCGGGCGCTCCTTCAATAATGATATCGTTCTGATGGATCCCACGGTATCGCGTGAGCACGCCAGCCTTATCCTCAAACCGGACGGCTGGCATCTTGTCAACCTGACCACGCAGAATATAGTACGTGTCAATGGGCGACCTGTCACCAGCGGCGGTAGCCTGGCAGTCCAGCCACAGGACATCGTCATTCTCGGCAGCACCATGCTCCAATTGATCGCTCCGCTCAGCAGTGGGCAGGGCGAACCTGATCTGGTTGATATCTCGTCGACCGGCGACATCAGCCGTGTGGCAACCCATCCTATTCAACTGGCAACACGGCCTGCGGATCAGCCCGCTCTACCTGCTAATATCCCTCTTGAAAGAGGAAGACAGCCCGCCGCTGATGGGCAGGGAGCGTCAAAAGCGCCTCTACCTGTTTCACCTTTACCAGTTCCTGCTCAGCCTTCTTTCCCCATTCCACAGGGAACTCCCGGCGCCCCGGTGCTCTCCGTACAGCCGGAGCCGGAACTGGCAGCACAGCCATGGAATGAAGAAGAGGAAAGCGTGTTCGGCGCGGGTGTCACCATGCAATTTGCCCTGCCCCAGCGTATGGGCCTGCGTACGCGCTGGCTCATTGCGGGCGTGGGCGTGGCGATCCTGTTCATCAGTGCCACTATCACCATCATACTCAACAGCCTGATAGGTCTTTCCGCCCTGACAGAGAACGGCGTATCCAGTGTCGTAGCTGCGCTGACGATACCCCTCCTGCCAGCTATAGGTATCAACCTGCTCGTCAATTTCATGGATCGCTATGAGCGCGAACCCTGGTTCCTTCGCCTGGCCGCATTTCTATGGGGAGCCATCATCGCCATTCCATCCGCCTTCTTCATCGAACAAAACATAGAAAATATCCTGCAAAATCTCCTCGGTCCAGGCACCAGCGATATCCTGCACAACGCGTTCGATGGGCTGAACGCCGGCATCACGGAGGAAACGGTGAAAGGGCTGGGTCTGCTCTTGCTCTTTTTCATCCTGCGCGATGAATTCGATAATGTTACTGATGGTATCGTCTATGCCGCCTTGATTGGCGCGGGCTTCGCCTTCGTGGAAAATTTCAGATACTTCGCCAGCAACTCCAGGGAAACGCTCGTGTTTCTTATAGTTGGCAGGGTGATCCTCGGCTGGTTGGGCCACTCAACCTTTACTGCCTGCTTTGGCGCCGCCCTTGGCTATGTTCGCCATACGAAAGTACACTGGAAACAGATGCTCATACCCCTGCTAGGTTACTTGATAGCCGTCGGCCTGCACAGTTTCTATGATTTTGTCGATTTCCAGGCAGGAGCCGCTATCCGTGCTGCTCCCACTGACAGCAGCGTTGCGCTCTTCTCGCTCATCGCCATCATTGGCGACTACATCCCGCCTTTCCTGGCTCAAGTCGGCTTGCTCTATATCCTGGTGAAGGGTCTCGCCCACGAGGCCGCCGTAATCCGCGAATTCCTGGCCGCCGAGGTGAGTGACGGCGTCGTCATGGTCAACGAATACGCGCTTCTGCAAAACTCCTTTCAGCGCACCAGGGAAGAACGACGCATCCTGCGCAAAAGCGGCATCCCCCAGTGGCTGCGTGTCAAGGCGCTCTATCAAACAGAAATCGGCCTGGCTTTCCGCAAATGGCACGTTAAAATGGGTGACAAACCCAAACTCGGCTACCTTCAACCCGAGGACGCCTACCGCCAGCGTATTCGACGCCTGCGCAACGAAATTCGCTCCGCCGGCATGAACCCGCAATATAACCAGGGCTAGCTCCTTGCGGGAGATACTGCAATTGGCAAGGTAAACCAGAAGGTCGCACCATGACCAGGAGCACTCTCGACCCCCACCTGCCCGTGGTGCTGCTCGATGATGGCCCTGGCGATGGCTAATCCCAGTCCCAATCCTCCGTCTGGCTCCTGGTGCCTGGGCACTGCCACTTGATAAAAACGCTCCCACACACGTTGTTGCTCCCGTGGGGTCAACCCTGGTCCCTGGTCACGTACCGACACCCGCGCGACGATTCCCGTTACCTCCAGGTGTACCGCTACCGCCTGATCGACCGGCGCGTACTTGAGGGCATTGGTCAGGTAGTCGGTCAGCACCTGCCCGATGCGGCCAGCGTCGGCGATCACCGGCACTACCTCGTCTGGAGGCAAGACCAGCTCGATGTGGCGCGTGCGTACCGCCTGCTGGTTGGCGACCGTCTCCCGCACGATTGTGACGAGATCCTCGCGTTGCAACGACAATTCAAATTTGTGCATTTCCAGCCGGGACACGTCGAGCAACTCCCCCACCAGGCGGGCTTCGATGTGCACTCGCCCGAGCGCCTGCTTGAGCACCGTCTCGATCTTGCCGATGAGGTCCTTTGCCTCAGGCGAGAGCGATTCGGGGAGAAGTTCACCGTACAGCAGCGCCAGCTCAATAAAGCCCATGATACTCTGGAGCGGCGTCCGCAGTTCATGGCTCACCATGCTCAGAAACTCCTGTTTGCGCCGTTCGGCCTCTTTCTGCTCGGATATGTCCAGGATCACCGTCAGCGCGAGATCTCGCTCCTTATCAAACAAAGCCCCCGCAATCAGGATTGGCACGTGACGACCGTCCTTGTGCAGGGATTCCCTCTCCTGGGGAGGCAGGGCTCCTGTCGAGAGAAGCGTCTCTTCCATGTGCGCCAGTGCCTCGAGAGAGTCTGGTGGGACCAGTTGGTGCCAACTGAAGGTTTCGGAGAGCAGTTCATCTTTGCTGTAGCCAACCACCTGGGCGTAGCGGTCATTGACTTCATAGATGCGCCCGGCGCCGTCAGTCACAGCCATCCCGAAAATGTTGGACTCCACCAGCATGCGCAACTTCCGTTCGCTGTACTGGAGTTGCTGCTCCAGTCGATACCGCTCGGTCACATCGCGGAACACGACAACGCCCCCGACGATCTGGCCTGCGGCATCGTGAATCGGTGCGCCACTAGCATTAAAGTACATGTCCTGCTCCCCGGTGGTGTGGCACATGAGGTCCATCGTGTTGGTATCCGAGAGGCGTTCTCCGCGCAGTACCCGGGATATGGCCCATTGGTCCCTGGGCAGCGGCCTTCCCTCCAGGTCACGCGGAATCGCTCCTTCATTGCGCTTGTGAGAAAGGAGGAGCTCGGGATCAGGGTCTGCTGGCAGGCTGAAGAAGGCACGAAAAGCCGCGTTGGTGTGTTTGGCTCGTCCTTCGCTATCACTGACCACAACGCCATCAGTCATGGCCTCAAAGGTCGCAGTAAGCTCGCCGGCTTTGGCCTGGGCCTCCTGCTCGGCCTGGTGCAGGGCGTCCTTCTCCGCCTCCAGCTGGCGGTTCAGCTCCTCGAGGCGACGGCGCGCCTGCACCTGTTCGGTCACCTCCACGCTATGAATCAAAATCCCATCAATGTCCCCTTGTGCCGTACGCAGGGGTTGATTCACAACGTTGAAATAGGCTTCTTGTAGCACCCCGTTTCCCCCGCGGTCGACTCGGGCGGGGAACTCGGTGCCAACGAAGGGCGTGCCGGTAGTGTAGACCTCATCCAGGATAGCGAGCACACCTTGCTCCACGAGTTCGGGCAACGTCTCACGGACGGTTTTGCCCACCAGATCAGCACGATCCTTGTTTGGTAGGAAGAGGGGACTGGCAAACGCGAAGCGATGCTCCGGGCCACGTAAGATAGCCATCGCGGCAGGAGCTTGCTTGAACAGATCGTACAGACGTGCTTGTGCAGCCTCAGCCTCCGCTCGCGCCGCCTGCTCACGGGCAAGCAACCGCTTGCGTTCCTCTTCGGCTTGTTTGCGTTCCATAATGTCGCGGTAGTTGCACACCACAGCTCCCACCGCCGGGTCATCCAGCAGATTTGTCAGGGTCCCTTCCATCCAGCGCCAGGTTTCGTTTTTGTGATGGTAGCGAAATTCAATGGTGGCGGAGTTGCCAGGCCGGTCAAGGGTGCTAGTGAACTGCTGCCTTGTGTACTCCAGATCCTCGGGATGAACGAACTCAAAGCTATTTCTTCCCACCACCTCTTCGGCGCTGTAGCCTGTGACACGCTCGGTAGAGGGACCGGCATAGGTAATGGTGCCATCGAGGGTGACGAGCGCGATGCTATCAGTAGTGTGTTCAACGAGGACACGCAACCACCGTTCGCTTTGCCTGGATAATTCTGTTGACATACGTCTCTTCCCTTCACGCGTTTCATGGTATGCCTCTTGCACTACGGCTGCTGGTAGTAGAGAGGAGAGCGGACGCGTACACTCCCTGAAACAACAGACAAGCGACCGGCCTGCGAGCAGGAAGCAGCACTGGAAACATGTTTCTGGGCCATAGCATACCATAGCTGTCACCGCTTACTATCATGGGAAACGTATCTGTCTTACCAGCGGATATTAAGGAACATATCACTTTAGAGTTGTTCTATGGCGCACATCTGGAGGATGCTCAAGAACGGATTGTTGGGGTGGGTAAGAACACCCGTCACATGAAGCTGAAATCACTCCAAGAAATTGATCCCATTACCTGGTTGATTTATTACAACAAAGCGAGGAAATCCTATGCGTCTGCCTTAGGAACCCTGGGTTACCTGCACTTAACGCAGTACATACTGCTGGATGCCTGATGAGGTGTTGTTTGGGCGTAGGCATTGTAACCTGCGCTCGCGAGAAGTACGGTAAGCACCAGGCTTGTGATAAGGATCGTTCTGGAGAAGAGCTTCTTGCATATCGATGTGATGTTCATGGGATCCTCCTTGATTTCTGTATCGTACCAACGGGGATAAGTATAGCACAAAAGGAACGGCTGCCGGGTAGAGGTGGTAGCCGCTGTATTTCAGGGAAGAGTTGCGTCAGGACTTCCAATAAGGGGAGAAGAGTATACCATATTTGCCAGACTATTCCTCCTTCTTATAGAAGCTCTGTCCAGGCTGTCTCAGCTCGGGCGGAAATTCCTGCAACAGCCACAAATTGCCGTCGGGGTCGCTGAAGCCGGCATACTTCACTCCCTGAACATCGGTGATCTCGCCGACTTCCAGTCCACGTTTCACGAGTGCCGAACGCGCTGTATCCATATCCGCTACGATCAGGTGCAGCCCCTTCACCGATCCGGGCTTCATAGCAGTCAGTTCGCCCATCCCGGTCCCAAAGACAATGCTACACGCCGACCCGGGCGGCGTGAACTGGACCACTCTCATCGTGCCGGTCGGCTGCGTATCCACCTCTAAGTGAAAGCCAGCCTGTTCATAGAAGGCCCTGGCGCGGTCCACATCAGAGACTGGGATTGGCACCAGCTCAAGTTTCATCTCAGGGACTGCAGCAATGTTCGCTTTGGTGTTCTCTGCCATACTGATGGCTCCTTTCAATTCTCTCAAGGGCGCCTTTGCTTTGAAGAGATCTTCTGTACTATGGAATAGTGTAGCACAGAAAGAGGGGCAAAACTTCTCTGATCTTGCTCTTCTGTCTGAGGTAAATAGGTCATCTTCAAGAAAAAACACGAAGGGCCGCAAATGCTTACGCAATGAGCTTTTCAATGAGGCGAAGCAGTTGGAGAGGCTGAAAAGCAGAATAAACTGACCTCAGACGAGGCTAGCTCCGTCGGCCAGGAGATCAGTTCCTATCCGTGGGACACTCTTTGGGAGATACTTCAATGGGCAAGGTAAACCAGAAGGTCGAGCCGTGACCAGGAGCGCTCTGGACTCCCACCTGTCCCTGGTGCTGCTCGACAATGGCCCTGGCGATGGCTAATCCCAGTCCCAGGTCTCTGTCTGGCCCCCGCTGTCCGGGCGCTGCCACTTGATAAAAGCGCTCCCACACCCGCTGTTGCTGCTCCTCCGTCAGCCCCGGCCCCTGGTCGCACACCGACACCCGCGCGCTGCTGGCCTCTACCTTCAGGCACACAGATACCGGCTGATCGACCGGGGCGTACTTAAGCGCATTGGTCAGGTAGTTGGTGAGCACCTGCCCGATGCGACAAGCGTCGGCGAGCATGGGTACCAGCTCCTCTGGCGGCAAGACCAGCTCGATCTGGCGAGCGCGAGCTGCCTGCTGCTGGTTGGCAACGGTCTCCTGCACGATCGTGACGAGATTCTCCCGTTGCAACACGAGCTCGAATTTGTGCAGTTCCAACCGGGACACCTCCAGTAGTTCCTCCACCAGGCGGGTCTCGACCTCTACCTGCCCATCTGCCCGCTTGAGCGTCTTCTCGATCTGCTTGAGCAGCCCTTCTGCCTCCGGGGGCAGCGACCTGGAGTGGAGCTCGATCTGCATCAATGCAAGCTCTATCAGACCCATGATCGAGGTGAGAGGAGTTCGCAGTTCATGGCTCACCATGCTCAGAAACTCCTGCTTGCGCCGCTCGATCTCTTTGCGCTCAGAGATATCCAGGATCACCATCAGCACGAGTTCTCGCTCTTGATCGATCATGGCTCCCGCAATCAGGATCGGCGCGCGACTGCCATCCTTGTGTAGATGTTCCTTCTCATAGGGGTGCATGGCTCCGGTAGAAAGAACGGCCCCGACGGCCTGTGCCGTCACCTCTTGATATTCCGGGAGATTCAGTTGCTGCCATGTGACCGCCCCGGAGAGGAGTTCTTCCTTGCTGTAGCCGACCATCTGCACGAAGCGGTCATTGGCTTCATAGAAGCGCCCATCGATATCGACCACGACCACCCCGAAGATGTTGGACTCGACCAGCGAACGCAGCTTCTGCTCGCTGTACTGGAGTTGTTCCGCGATGTGACGCTGCCTGGTCACATCGCGGAACACGACAACGCCCCCGATGACCTGACCTGTGGCATCACGAATCGGTGCGCCGCTGACGCTGAAGATGATATTTTCTCCCTTGTAGTTGCAGCACATAACATCCATGCTGTGTGCGCCTGATAAGCGTTCGCCCCGCAGCACCCGCAGCAGCGGATACTGCTCTTTCGACAGTAGTCTTCCTTCCAGGTCACGTATGGCCAGCCACTCGAGGCGGGTGTCGAGCTGGAGCAGTGAAGGATCAAAGTCTTCTTCAAGTGCCAGCAGGGACCGGTAGGCAGTGTTGGTGTAGCGGATCTCCCCCCTGGCATCACAGACAGACACCCCCTCGGTCATGGCCTCAAAGATCGCGGACAGCTCGCCTGCTTGGGCCTGGGCCTCCTGCTCGGCCTGACGCTTCGCCTGCTTCTCCCGTTCACTCATCGCAGCTGCAAGTTGACCGGTGAGCATGGCAACGATGAGGAAAGTGAACAGCTCGATCTCCTCTTCGATACGGTAGACGAAAAGGTTATAGAGGGGAGGAACGATCAAATAATCTAAGGAGAAAAAGGCCACTACGGCACTGAGGATGGCTGCGTACCGTCCGCGCATGATGGCCAATCCCAGCACCACCAGTAAATAGAGGATCGTAATGTTGGGAATGAGTGGGTGCAGATGGAACACAAGAATGACCCCAGTGACCAGCAGGGGCCCGCCACACGCCAACACGCTATCGAGCAGATACTGAAGCACCCGGACTCTCTGATTTCTCGTGATGGGCAGGACACGTTCAATAGCACGCATAGCACGACCTCTCCTTAGAGCGCAAACACATCCACTTCCTTGTGTTCGTGTCAGGCCATTTGTCTGCTCGTGAGCAGTGTATAAACCAGGTAATATGCTTCCAGGCTTCTAGCATACCATACCTGTCACTACCGAAAAAGGTAGTCGTTGCTTCCAGCGAGCGGGGGGGAGGAATGCATGGGAGGCCGAGAGGCGAGACAAGCATTAGCTGAAGTTACAGCTAACACGTTTTGAAAGGACTCAGCTAACATGCGAGATGATTTTAGCCAGAATACTAAAGATGTTTTGTTCAAACGAGCACGAGCCAGGTGTTCCAATCCAGAATGCAGAAGAGAAACATGTGAGGCTCATTCTGAAGAGGACAAAGCAGTAAACATCGGGTTTGCCGCACATATAACTGCTGCATCACCAGAGGGTCCCAGATACGACCCAACATTATCTGTGGAGGAAAGGAAATCTATCCGTAATGCCATCTGGCTCTGTGGGGCATGTGCCAAACTCATCGACTCAGATTCGCCGAAATATACGGTTGAGCTGCTACAGAAATGGAAAAACGTCGCTGAAGCGCGCGATGAAGGCGAAGCAGCCAGGATGGCGGTTTTCAGCAAACTAGAAAAGGTGATGCCAGAGTTACTGGAGGATATGCGCAAAGACCTGGCCGAGCATCCGTTAAAGAGAGAATTCGTCTTACTGGAAAAGTCCTGGATCTATAATGGAGGGAGGACGCCAGGGGATGGCAGCATCTATCTAGCCTACTATTATGAAGACCATGACGACCTCGACGATAAAATTACCATTCTCTGCAATCACCGCCTCATTGTGGATATTACGTTTAACATGGTTAAAAGATACAATTTCACAGAGGACCTGGTGGACTATCTCACTCAGGCGCAAGAACAGAAGGATGCTGAAAAAATAGAAAGAAAGTAACCCACGATGCCAGATACTCCACTCACTCCCTACCAGTTCAGTCTTGATAGGGCCATCATGGAATGGCTGGAGCAGAAGAGGATTCGTACCGGCTCAGACCTCACAATCAGATGGTGAATACAGAGGACCTGAGCCCATTCATGCAGCAGAGTGATGAAATGCTGCTGGCGAGGATAGAGACGTTAGAGCAAGAGGTTGAGAACCTGGAGCGGCGTATCGAGGCACTAGAACATAGATCCTCCAAAATATCAGAGCCAGCAGGCAAAATGAGACGGCTAGCGGGTAGATGCCAGCTACTCAAATCATCATGATGATTAAGTTGTTCACTCGTTGTATGCATAGATGCAATTTTTACCTGGAGGAAACATCATGCAGCAACCACCCTATGAGCAGTGGCAACAACCACCATGGCAACCACAACCAACGCAGTACCCGCCATATCAACTGCCTTCGCAAGTTGTCTTCATGCCGCAGCCTGCTCCAATCGTCAAGCCTAAGAACACGACGATGAAGACGCTTTCCATTATCAGCTTCGTTGGCTTCGCCGTGCTCATTGGCCTTGGCCTCCTCGCTAGCGAGGGCGCAGCAGGTACTACAGCGCTCGGACTTCTTGGTTGTACCGGGCTCATAGCGTTTGTAGCAGGCTTTATCTTCCTCTGCCTGATCTAGCGGGGTTGCAACAAATCAGAAACGCCTGCGCGTTTCGATTATTCACTTGCTCCAACTGTAGCCGCATTTGGCTGCCGCTCTGCAAAGACTGAAAGTCTCTGCTGATACCTGGCCTGTGTTTTTTCACACATTCCACACCTGAACATGACTAAATACCACATCGGCTGGAGCCTGGGTATAGTTGCCACCAAACACCCCGATTTGACCAGCATGGTAGGTACTGTCACTTGCACTCGTGATGTACTGCTGATTGATGTACAAATAGATGCTACCGCCACGTGCTACGACCGCGAGCAGGTTGACCTGGTTCAAGCCAGTCCTGATGAATGCAGAGGTGCCGTTGCGTAACACGCGGTCATGAGTTCCGGTGTCATCGACGGAAGTGATAAGCGTATAGGTCCCATTGCGATCGATGAAGAAGGAATAATACTTCGACTGGGAGCGATCAGCGCGAAACACCATCCCGCCAAACTCCCCTTTGACGATGGTCATCTGGACCTGGTAGGCCAGATCGCCAAAGTTCGTGGCTTGAGCAAGGCACAACATAAACATATTCTTCGGTTGTTCGCTGGCATGATAGGCTCCCCCGGTGAACCCACAGCTAAACTTCCCATCCGCAGAGGTACTCTCTGTCCAATTGTTCGTATCATTTGTACTTAAGGGGTCATCGAGCGCTGGAGTGCCCTGGGTGACCTGGGCATACAGGTCCTGTGGTGTCTGAGCGGAAGGGGTAGCTGTCGCTTGCTGTGCTTGTGCCGTAGGGGAAGGGGTGGCAGTAACCTGCTGTGCTTGGGTCGTCGGAGAAGCGTGAGGTTGTGGTTGGCTAGAGGGAGGTATCGTTCTGAAGTAGAGAACACCAGCTGCTCCGACGATGAGCAGCACGAGGATGATCGGGAGAGCAATGCTCCTCGCCGAGAGCCTTCGACGGTGGGGTGGAGGTGGAGGAGGCGTTGGTGAAGGAGTGGCGTAAGGATTAGAGGGTGTATAGGGGTACTGCGATGGCTCTGCAGAGGAGGAGGCCACTGTCGTGTCAGATGGGGATACCCCAGAAGAAGAAACCTGGTAGGGCGTAACGCTTCCACATGTGGGACAATAGGCTGTTCCCACAGGGAGCTGCGTTCCGCACGCACTACATTGCATTAGGGACTCCTCCTCGCTGTTTGAACGGCCCAGTCTCATGAGCGAACGTCTCGACGGCCTTGTACGAGGCAGGAAGCATGCAAAAGTGCAGGATAGTACGCTGCTGCCTCGCGAGACTCAGCAGTATTCTTCTGCTTATTATACCCCATCGTAAGCAGAAACTCAATCCTCCTCCATC
>Ga0137371_10004684_pt1 | contig 10710 bp, 10 predicted proteins | sample SagtaG_7_FD_104919 | JGI IMG/M metagenome (GOLD analysis project Ga0137371, IMG submission 104919) | Vadose zone soil microbial communities from Sagehorn Ranch, Mendocino, California, USA - Sage1_R_40_16 metaG | ecosystem: Environmental > Terrestrial > Soil > Vadose zone | place: USA... | reverse complement strand
TGACCGTGGTAGCAGCCTTCGAACTTGATGAGTTTGTCGCGCCCTGTCACGCCGCGAGCGAGACGAATTGCCGACATCGTAGCTTCCGTGCCGCTGTTGACCATGCGCACCATCTCGATTGAGGGCACGGCATCGATGATCTCTTCGGCGAGTTCGACCTCAAGCTCATTGGGCGCGCCGTAACTTGTGCCACCTGCCAGAGCGTCAGTCAACGCGCTGATAACCTCCGGATCGGCGTGGCCCAGGATCATCGGACCCCACGAGCCGACGTAATCGATGTAGGTGCGACCGTCTATATCAGTCATCGTCGAGCCCTTCGCGCTGCGAATGAACCGCGGAATGCCGCCCACGCCGCGAAACGCTCGCACCGGCGAATTCACCCCACCCGGCATCAGTTCCAGCGCGCGCGCGAAAAGCTGCACCGATCTATCGTCTTCCTTGTCGCGAATCGCAATCATTGATTTCAGCTTTCTATGAGTTCGATGCAATGAAGGTCTTCGAAAGCGTTCAGAGCCTTCAATGTCCGGCTCAAGCAGACATCCGTGTCCATTCCCTTCAACCATTGCCAGGTGGGAATGAAGATGTTTCTAATCGCAGACCAACGGTAATCCTTCCAGCACTGTTCCCAGCCGTAGCGTTCTACGCCGCGAGCCAGCAGACCCTGATGATAACGCCGCAGGAGTTTCTCTTCCATCTCAGCGCGTCGCTCCGAATCCCAGAACAGCGTCATCATGTAGGCGAGATCGCGCGGGCCGATGTGCGCGTGCCACAATTGCCAATCAACGAGAATCGCGCGGCCGCCTGCCATTCTTGGATATAAGAAGTTCCACGTGTGTGCGTCGCCGTGTGTGAGCGTCAGGCCCTTCGCCGTGGTGAGACGTATCCATGGTCGAGGGAAAGTCGCGAGCACCTTCGCATAAATCTTGCGATGCTCGGTTGCGAGGCGATCACCGAGGACGGCGGCAAAGCGCTCATGGTTGGAGGCCGTTTCTCGTGCGAGGCTTTCCACCTGCGCCGGGCTAAGAAACCGGCCGACATCAGTTCCCAGTCCGAGATGCTCCCACAAGTGGGCGTGGATTTGAGCGAGACTATCAACGGCCAGAGCACACTCGTCGAAAGAAGGAACCTGAGAGGCAGGCGCGTGCGTTGCAGATAAATCCTCGAGCAGCAAGTGCCAGCGTCCACTCGCGCGAGCAAAAGCCGCATCGAAGCAGCGCGGCAGAGGTGGGTCCAGCATCTCTCTTGCAGCGCGGCGGTAGAAAACGATCTCTGCGGGCGGCTTCTCGCGCGCCTCTTCTGATTCGGCCTTCTGAATCTTCAAGAACAGGTGGCGGGGCGCCGCCGCATCCACATCAGGGGTGTAGGTAATCTCAAGACACGCCACGACCGAAACGAATAGCTCGCGACGAGATTTCAGACGGACGCCGGCGACGCTTCCACGAGTGAGCGCACCGCTACGCCGAAGGACCTCGCTCATCCACGCGGGCGTCAATCCTTCGGCCTCGTTAACGACTTCGTTCATGTCCTGTTGACCGACCGAGTTGGCTTGCATCTGATTCAGATACGTTGACCGCTTTCCTTCGGTTCAACTGTTACAGTACGGAAACTCGACATGCGCACTAAACCGGACGCTGCGCCTTTTGGTTTTGAGAGAAATTTGCGCTGGGTGTAATGAACGACCACCTTCGCATCCTTGCTCGCCTGGCTGAACCTGGCCGCGAGTTGCGCGGCCTCGATTACGGTGCGATGTGGAATTTCCCGGCGACTGGAATTTCGCACAATGACGTGCGAGCCAGGATAATCGCCGGCGTGCAGCCAGAGGTCGTGCGGCCGGGCGACACGAAAGGTCAGCTGATCGTTATCGCGTGCCGCGCGGCCGACGAGAATTTCATAGCCATCGGAAGAAAGGTAACGACGCGTGCCTGGAATTTTCTCCGGACGCTTTTCCTTTCGCGCACGAACTCGCGACATCTTTTGATCGGGTGATTGGTGACCAAATGCGGCAAGTGCGTTTTCATCGCGGGCAGCCACTATCCTTTCAAGCTCAGCTTGTTTACTTTCCAACCTGGCCAGCTCCGGTTGCAATTCTTTCAGGCGCTTCGTGATCTCTCTGGTTGCTCTCTTGGCTTTTGAATATCTCGAGAAATACCGAGCTGCCTCGGCCTGCAGCGTTGAATTCTTGTCGACCTCGATCTCGATCACCGGCGCGTCTTCAGCGTAGAAGTCCTTAATCCTGACCTTGTTGCCCTGGCGCTCGGCGTTGGCAATGTTGGCGAGCAACAGATCTCCGATGCGTTTGTGTTGTTCGGCATCACCATGGCGCGCAAGGTCCGCTCTGAGATGGCGTTCCAGTTTTCTCAGACGCGCAATCTCATTGCGCAGACGCGTGCGCGCGGCGCCGGCGTGCGTATCGAACGCGCGGAAGACCTCGAGACGTTGATAATAATCGTCCGCCGCGGCCGAGAGCGATGCAAACGAACCTTTTTCCAACGGGGGTCCGCTGCCGATTGAATCCGCCCGCGGTGAAGGGGTCTCGTACAATTCACCAGGGCGCTGACCCTTGCCTTTTAAAGAGCGAAGCGCGTGCGTGATGCGGCGTTCATCGTTTAAAAGCAACAGGTTCGCTGACCGTCCAGTTATTTGAACGATCAAAACTCGTTCATAAGACTCTCCCGCTTCATCAGGTACTCTAAAATCAAGTCTCACTACCCGCTCGGATTCGTCTTTTCTGACTGAGAATAACTCTCCCCCGCTTAGAGTAGTACGCATCGCCTGACCAAAAGCTGAAAGCTGCATTGACTGTTTTTCAAGTTCTCGTGTGCGGCGAGTAATCAGATAGACGCGGGGCAGGACCGGATCCGCCGCAATAAAAAGCAAGCGGCTCTCTCTTGGACCAAAGCCCACCGCAAACGATAGCGTCGAGAGCTGAAAGATCTTACCCGCCGAACGTCCCACAAGCGCGGCACTCAGCTCTCCAACTATTTCTTTTATTGTTTGCTGATGCACTGATAACCAGTTAATCGGATCATTTTCAGAAAGACGGTCGGGTTGAAGCGCAGGCTATCAAGATCCTGGACCTCAAGCAAAAGCCCCGCTCTGTTTTCTTGCAGAGCAGGGCCCAGGCGATTGATGGACGCGCTTCACGCTCGCACAACAGCCGTGCGCGAAAGGTGATCGTGGGCAGTTTTGCCGTCGGCATCGACGAGCGCGTACAAGATACCGAGTCCCAGCGTCGCGAGCGAAAGAATGTAGAAAAACGCGCGCGCGGCTGATTGCGTACCTGTCGGTATTAATCCAGTTTTGGCATCGATGGCCCGCAAAGAGACGAGCCTCATCCCCCACGTGCTTCCCGTAAGCGCCGTGGTCACCGTCAAATAGATGAACATCACAACCGCTGCAATGCCGGCCATTAGTCCAAGTGTCTGAGGATCGTGCCAGTCTTTATTCTGCAACTCGAGGATCGCGGCGAATGGCAGAGACAGGAACCCCACAACGACGATGTCACTTACGGCAGCGGTCAGGCGCGAGAAAACCGACGCGCTCTGATCCGCAGATACTGGTTCCGTTCTGGATGCCAGAATCGAATCAAGATAGGACAGAGCCGGATCGGTAGCATCATCGGAGATGACTCGCTTGGGCTTCGGCACTGACGAGTCTGGAGAAGGCTGGGTCCTGACAGCCGAGGGCACGACAACCAGATTAGGAGCGCGCTGGGGTGCGGGTGCTTCTTCGCTGGCGGGCGCGGGCTCTTTAGTTGGAATCTTTGCTGCTGCGGCGGTGGCGAAAGGAGCCCGCTGTGCAGCCTGGGCGTCCGTTTTTGCGGTTCCTCTAACAGCACTAGCAACGCCAACAGAAGTGCTCGCTGATTGCGAGCGAGGCACAGGCGCCTGCGGTGTCCGGTGGGCGCGCTTAATACGGCGCAGAGCAGCCGCTACGATTGGATTCATTTCCGGAACTTCCGCCTCCGGTAACAACTCAAGCTGTGGCGGGGACAAGCTGGCCTGCTCTTTTCGTCGACGTTCTGCTTCTTCGGCCTCGGCAGCCGCTTCCCGAGCGCGCCTCTCCTGGACTTCCCGCACGCGCTCGCTCAATTCTTTTCGCCATTGCGGAACTGTCGAGCGTGAGGCCCCTGGGAATTCGATCAGCCTTGAGGTTGGTTTAGCTGCGAGTGGATCCGACATCGTGTCAAAGTCGTCGTCCTCCATTAGGTCATCCGGACCCGTCTGGTCCGATAGAAATTCCGGTTCCCGGTTTGCGGAAAGAATTGCGGCGGCCGTGGCTGACTCTGGACATTGCTCCGAACTATGAACGCCACCACACGAGGGACATGGCATAAGAGGGCCTCCATAGGAACAGTTGACTTATTCCTCGCGCTCGCACTTAAGCCCCAGGCGCGACGCCTGCATGCCAAAGTCCGGCACCAACGCTTTCATTAACCCGCTCGACCGTCGGCCGGCGAGTACAGGACACCCTCGTAGCTGCGGCGCATAGTATCAGGAATCACTTTAAGTGGCAATCAGAAAATATAGCAGCGCTTGAGGTTGGCGGAAGCCGAATGCGAGTAGGACCTGAGAATCTGAAACCGACCTTTAAAGAGGTGTACGGCCTGCGAAGCCGGCGTCGACATCGTGCCACCATTCAACGTTGTCGCCCTCGTCAAGTTGCCAGCAGAGTAGAACAACTCGGCCATCCCGAAGCGAAGGAAAGTCTACCAGGCCGCGCGTAAAGTCTTTGAGTTGCACGCCGAGGGACTCGATCTCACTCATGAACGTAGTCAGCTCCATCAGGATTACGGCATATTGCACGCCATCGGCCATTCCGCCGCCACCTTGCTCGGCGGCGTCGGCTGCCTCCTTGGCGGCAGCTTGATAGGACAACAGACGCTTGTGTGCGCGCCGAATTCTCCGCAGAATTCCGCGCACGGTCGGAAGGAGTGCGTTAGCTTCTTCAACGCTAAATATCTTCATGGTTCATTCCCTCACGCAAGCGAGCTTTGAGGGAGGTGCTTTGCTTTCTAATTGTCATCCGTCACGCGTATGAACTCCGTCGATTGCTCGAAGCTTTCCGTTTCTTCTTCCACGGTTGATTCGAGAACGACCTGCATCGCCGCCTGGAACCGGTCGCCCGAGCTGACGTGCTGCGCCTCAAGCTGCTCGTGCACGTAGTCGTTCGTCGCCGGTTCATGCAAGTCCCGCTCATCATAGCGCGCGCCATGAGGAACGTCCTTGCGAACTCGATCGGCGATTTCACCCAGGTCGATAAAGTAGTCCGCGACGTCGATCAACTTCGGCGCTGTATTTGAGCGAAAGCCGGCCACCTCCACGCGACAGCCTTTGTAAGCAACGGCATTGACCGCGTAAACGAAGTCTTCATCGCCCGAGACCAACACAGCGGTGTCATACCGCCCGGCAAGCGAGAGCATGTCGACGGCAATCTCAACATCGAGATTAGCTTTGCGCGTGCCATCGTAGAAAGTCTTCAGCTCCTTCTGGATCACGCGAAAGCCATTGCGCCGCATCCACAGCAGAAACCCCTGCTGTCGCTCTGCGCCGACATCGACTCCGGTGTAGAAAAAAGCCCTCAGCAAACGCCCGTCGCCGAGTAACACCCGCAGGAGCTTGTTGTAATCGATGTCGATGTTGTGAAAACGCGCGGCATGGAAAAGGTTGTTACCGTCAATGAATACCGCCACTCTGCCTCGATGGCCCAGTTGCCACGAAATATTGTTCGTTGGATCAAAATTATTCATCTGATGAAATACCTCAATTAGGATTCAAAGATCCACATAAAGGATGCGGTTTTAGCGGCTATTGGTCAAGGGGCGAGGTCGGGCCAACACGCTAAGAACTTTGGTTAGTTGTTGATTGCGCTCGATTGGGTTTACTCCGGCATCGTATAATCAAATTTCTTTGGAGGAGTGTTTGGCTAAAGACAGCGAAAACATGCCGAGCTTTGATGACGTCCCGTTGCAACCAGCCGAACCGCAGGGATTCTCTTTCGAGCAGATGGTTCGGTGCGACGATTGTCTGCGCGCCAGTCCCCCAACCAGAGTCAACTGTTTGTACTGTGGCGCCCTACTCCCCATGACCGAGGCCGGCGCTACTCTGCAGAAACCCATATTGAGAAGACTGGAGAAGTGGGAGCAGGGATACAACAACATCCTGCGGACGTTGGAGAACGAAGGATCCAGCGATGAATTACTGAGCAAGGTGGCCAATCTGCTGTATCTCGGTGTAGATGACGTTAGAAGAATCTTTGCCAGGGAAAGGCCTTTGCCGCTGGCGCGCGCGGCGACGCTGGATGAAGCTTCCCTGATCGAACGAAAGTTAAGAGATCTTGGAATTGACACTGTGATCGTTTCGGATTCTGAGTTAGGGCTTGAACCATCGCCACAGCGAGTGCGCGCCCTGGAGTTTGGCGAGACGGAGGTTGTCGCCTATCGCTTCGCAAGCGCTGAAGCCGAGCGCGTTTCCTGGAGCGGAATCACTCTGGTGGCAGCAGCCCGATTGTTTGTAAGACAGGTAGAGATCAGAGAGCGAAAAAGTAGAAGAGCCGAGAACGAGATCCTGGATGCGAGCGAGACCACGACTGACGAAGCGGTGATGGACCTATACACCGAGAGGCCAGATGGTGGCTGGAGAATCGCCGCGAACAGTTTCGATTTCTCCTGCCTTCAAAGGCGAAAGGCTCTGCTGGCCGCCGAGAATTTCTCAACTCTGATCAGTATCATTCGCGAGCGCGCGCCGCAGGCCGAATTTGACGATTCATACAACACGATGCGCCAGGCGCTGGAGCCCGTTTGGCCCTCAGACCAAAAAACAGAGACGCGCGGTTGGCGTCGCGACATGCCGGGAAGGTACAGCACTGGCGAGGTCACGACGAGCACCAATGAGTCTCAGTTCAACCGCTACTCGCGTCTTCAGCACTACTTGAGATTTCATCCGTTGGATCAGCCGCGATGAAGATGCAAAAGCGACGCGCAGGAAATAGATCGACAGTCGACGGGAGCGGGAACGAGCATTCCCATGAAAGTGGGAGTCGAACCGTGGCTGCCAATGTTTCCGTTGATCGCGTTTACGGTGTCATCCCGGTGCTTGAAGCGCTGCGCGCGGGCCACCGAAGGATCGAGCACATCACGATCGTGGAAGGCGCAAAGCACAAGCGGCTGCGCGAATTGTTGGACCTCGCTAAAGCGGCCCGCGTTCCGGTGCGACAGGCGCCAAAGATCGAAATCGAACGCGCCTTGGGAGGCGTTACACATCAGGGCGTGACTGCCAGAATCGCGGCCTCGCATTATGCGGATGTCGAGGAACTGCTCGATGAGCTGGCTGCACGAGTGGGCACCGAGCAGCCGCCGCTGGTGCTCGCGCTGGATGGTCTCGAGGATCCGCGGAACCTGGGAGCCGTTCTTCGCACCGCTGAGTGCGCAGGCGTTCATGGTGTCTTTACTCCTGAACGCCGCGCGGTGGGTTTGACGGAAACCGTGGCAAAGACTGCGGCAGGCGCCTTGGAGTATGTGCGCGTTGCCCGGGTTACGAACCTCGCAAGATTGATAGCGCAATTGAAAGAACGTAACATCTGGGTTGTTGGAACCAGCGCGGATGCTCCGCGGGAATACACCGAGTGGGACTGGACGCTCCCGACCGCGATCTTTCTTGGGAGCGAGGGCGCTGGACTTCATCGGCTGGTGCGGGAGCGCTGTGACATGCTGGTCCGTATTCCGGTGTTGGGCAAGTTAAAGTCGCTCAACGTCGCGGTGGCCTCGGGCGTCGTGCTTTTCGAAGCGTTGCGACAACGAAGGGCCGCGAAGAAAAGTCTTTAGAGATCCGGCAAGCCTGCAACGATCGTGCGGCCGGCGTGCGTGACGATGGGAGTTAGTGGCAAGGCAGGCTAGCAGCGAGTCAAATCGGAGGACACAATGTTTTGTCCAAAATGTGCGAGCCAGAATATCGACGGAGCAAGTTTTTGCCGCGTGTGCGGCGCCAACATCAGCCTGGTGCCTCAGGCGCTCAGTGGACGGTTGCCGGTTGCCAATGACGAAAGCCGCGAGGCACGGCGCTCGCGACGGCGCCATGGCCGACAGCCGAGCCTCGAGCATGCGCTCAAGAATGTTTTCATGGGCATTGCGTTTCTATTTATCTCGGTTGCGCTCTCGTTTTCTGCCGGCGGCAGGTTCTGGTGGTTTTGGATGCTGATCCCGGCCTTCTCGTGCATGGGGACGGGCATCGCCGAATACATGCGGCTAAAGGAAGAGAAGAAAACGGCATTTCCTGTCGCTGTTCCAACTCAGCCGTCAATGCCGACTCCCCCGCGAGTGTCTGCGTTGCCGCCACGCAACACCGGCGAGTTGGTGCCGCCGCCTCCGAGTGTCACCGAGGGAACGACGCGACACCTTGGCGCTGAAGCACCGACTCGACACCTTGACGCGTCGACTGACGTTCAAAAATAGAGTGCGCCAACAGAGTTTGCGAAAATAGATGACTCTGGAGTTGAGGCGATGCAGTTTCTAACCGACGAGTTGGAACGAGCATCGCCTCGCAGCCTGTTTGATGGAACCAAATAATCGAGTTCGTATCTGTGTTCCGGTTTGCATGAGTAGTGTGCGCGCGCTCAACCAACTCATGTTGCTTGCATCTGAAGTCGGCGACTTAATTGAGTTGAGGTTTGATTGCGTTGAGTCGACCGAACTTGGGCAATGCCTGAAGGAGAGCCGAAGGCTGATGGATAGTCTTGATCACCCTGTAATCATTACTTTCCGGCCAGCCGAGCAAGGGGGTAAACGCGCCTTGGCGCACGAGACCAGACTTCAATTCTGGCTTTTCGACAAACCCAACGGAGCGGCGTTTTGTGACATCGAGTTCGATCTCGTCACAGGTCTTGCATCATCTACCTTTGCAAAAGGCTGCCTGGATTGGCAGACCGTTATTTGTTCTCACCATGACTTTGTTGGCGTGCCCGTTGATCTCGAACAGATCTACGAGCGAATGGCGGGTACGCCGGCGCGAATTCTGAAGGTCGCAGTCCACGCCGACGATGTTACTGACTGCATTCCGGTGTTCAAGTTGCTTGAGCGCGCGCGTCGTGAAGGCCGCGAGATGATTGCGATCGCGATGGGCGCCGCCGGAATCGCCACGCGCATTCTCGGTCCATCGCGCGGATCATTCCTGACCTATGGCGCTCTTGAAACCGACGGCGCGACTGCGCCCGGCCAGCTAACGGCGAAAGAACTGCGGGAGCTTTATCGCGTCGACCGAATCACCGAGCAGACCCTGATTACGGGGATCGTGGGCTTGCCGGTCGGGCATTCCGTTTCACCACACGTGCACAATGCGGCGTTTGCCGCCGCGGGTGTCAACGGCGTCTACATTCCGTTTGAAGTTCGCGATGCGAAATCGTTCTTCGGTCGCATCGTCCACCCCCAGACGCGCGAGATTGATTGGAATCTACGCGGCTTGAGCATCACGGCGCCGCACAAGGCAACCGTTATGGATGATCTGGATTGGGTCGAACCGGCCGCACAAGAGATCGGCGCAGTCAACACCGTAGTCGTTGTCGGTGACGCTTTACACGGCTACAACACGGATGCGACTTCGGTGCTTAAGCCGGTGATTGAAAGGTTTGGTTCGCTGCGCGATTCGCGTTGCGCGATTATCGGCGCCGGCGGCGCGGCCAGCGCGGCGCTGTGGAGTTTGAGAAGGGAAGGCGCGTGCGTCACCGTGTTTGCTCGTAACTTCCAGAAGACAAATTCGCTTGCTGAAAAGTTTGGCGCGCGTTATGAAAACCTCGAAGCGGCGCGCTTCGATGCGTTCGATTTGGTAATCAACGCCACTCCCCTTGGCACCTGCGGCCAACGAGAAAACGAGACGCCTGCTATCTCGGATCAACTCCGTGGGGCGCGCTTCGCTTACGATCTGGTTTACAATCCAACCGAGACAAGGTTCCTGCGCGAGGCTCGCGACGCTGGTTGCGAAACGCTCGGCGGCCTACCGATGCTGGTGCAGCAAGCGGCGGAGCAGTTTAAGTTATGGACCGGCGCTGATGCACCTATCGAGGTCATGCGCGTGGCCGCAGAACGCGCATTACAGTGATTGCCGGATCTGAAATCCAAAATGCTTAACGAGCGCTACAGCCGTCAGATTCTATTTGGCGGCATCGGCAAAAAAGGGCAACAACGTTTTCAGGAATCGCGGGTGGCGATTATCGGTTGCGGCGCGCTGGGATCCGCGCAAGTCGAGGCGCTGGCGCGCGCGGGCGTCGGTTGGCTGCGGATCGTGGATCGCGATTTTGTAGAAGCCTCAAATCTTCAGCGGCAGACGATGTTCACTGAGCGCGACGCCGCGGAGCGTCTGCCCAAAGCAATTGCGGCTGCGAATCACGTCGCGGAAATCAATTCCGAGGTTCAAACCGAGCCAGAGATAGCCGACGTCAATTACACGAATATCGAGCGCCTGATCAAGGATTGCAGCGTGGTCCTGGATGGGACCGACAACTTTGCCAAGCGCTATCTGATTAACGACGCGTGCGTGAAACACAACACCAACTGGATCTATGGCGCCGCGGTGGGCTCGTACGGTGTGACGATGACAGTTCGGCCACATTCAACGGCGTGCCTTCGCTGCGTTTTCGAAGAAGCGCCTCCCGCCGCCAGCGCCCCCACTTGCGATACTGCCGGCGTGATTATGCCAATCATCAGCATCGTGGCCGCCGTCC
>Ga0137371_10004681_pt1 | contig 10714 bp, 7 predicted proteins | sample SagtaG_7_FD_104919 | JGI IMG/M metagenome (GOLD analysis project Ga0137371, IMG submission 104919) | Vadose zone soil microbial communities from Sagehorn Ranch, Mendocino, California, USA - Sage1_R_40_16 metaG | ecosystem: Environmental > Terrestrial > Soil > Vadose zone | place: USA: California... | reverse complement strand
TGGATCCGCACCCGTGCCCCGGCGAAGTCGGAGAGGGAGACGAGGGGGCGATCCAGGCCGACGGGCTGGCGGAGCTGGTCGGGAATCAGCGCGAGGCCAATTACGTGCTGGCCGCGGAGGCTGTTGAGCATCCTGTGCGCGATTCCGCTGGTGACGACCCGGTCGAGAAGCGGATAGCTCGTAATCAGGAACGGAGCCTGGAGAGCTTCGAAACTTGTTACGCCGAGCTGGTCCCAGGCTCGCGCGCCGACCCAGCCGAGGTCGAACGTGCCGGCCTTAACCATCTGCACCGTGTGCTGCTCGACCTGGGCGCTCTTGTCGCCCGCCGCCTGGAACTTGATCTGGATACGGAGCGCTCCGTGCGAGAGCTTCGCCACCTGCGCAGCGAAGAAGCGCACAGCGGGAGTGTCGGGCTGAGTCTTGTCGTCGGAGTCGGCCAGGCTGAGAACGATGGGCGCATTCGATCCTCCGGCCTTGTCCGCTCCGCCTGACGCGTGGCTGAAACTACAGCCGACGGTCATCGCAGACGCGATCGTCACTGCGAGCAAACCCCCAGCGAACCTAGCCGTCATGGCTGTCCATGATCGCACCTGCGGCGCAGAGCCGAAACGGGGGCAGCAACAGTGGCGGTTAGTGCTAACCGCACTTTCGGGCGACGCAAGTTCCTGCCAAAATCGCGGCATGGCGGCCGCAGCCTCCGCTCTGCGGCCACGGCTGGCCCGTCAGGCCGCACCGCTGCTTTCCGCCGCGTTCGCCTTTGCGTACGCGGTCGCGGCGATCGTCGCGCTCAACCATGCGATCAGCGCAGACTCGGCGACCACGTACGCCGCCGTTTCGCTTCTCGCGCACGCTGCGGATCTAGGCGCAGGGCTCGCCTTGCTGGCTGCCGGCGTAGTCGCCTTGCTGAGCGAGGGCGACTGGCGGCTCGGAGCGCTTGCGACGTTGCTAGGGGTCCTGTGGTTTGCACCCGACTGGGAGGGATGGGTAGGTCATCCCTTCGTTCGCAGCTTTGGCTCGGTGGCAGCCCCCTTCCTCCTCGTCGTCGTCTTCCACCTCGTCCTCGCTGCTCCGCGCGGCCGGCTGCGCTCGCGTGCGGCGGTCGCCGCGGTCGGTGCTGCCTACGCCGTGACCTCACTGCTCGCCGTCGGGCGAGCAATTCTTCGCGATCCCCTTTTCGATCCGAACTGCTTGCGCAACTGCGCCGACAACGTATTCCTTGTCCACCGGAACGAGAGGATCGCGCACGATATCGACCTCCTCCTGCTCGGCCTCGCTGTTGCCATTGGCTTGCTGATCATCGCTGTGGCCGGGGTACGCCTGGCCCGCGCGAGCGCGGCGGCACGACGAGCGCTAATGCCGATTCTCGTGCCCGCGGCGTTTGCCGGCACCGCAGCGGCGGCCTACGCGGCAGCGATCCTCCACACGCCGTTCGAGGAGCCGCGTGACTCGGAGTTCTTGTCCCTGTTCCTAGCACGCTCGTTCGCCCTAGCCGCGTTGGCTCTCGCCATCGCCTGGATCGTCGTACTTGATCAGCGGACTCGGTCCGCGGTCGTGCGCTTGACAGCGGACCTTGGCGAGGCGCCGCCCCCAGGAAAACTGCAGAACGTACTGGCAGACGCAGTCGGTGACCCCACGCTCCGAGTTGCCTACTGGCTCGAGACCTCGCGCCGTTTCGTCGGGGCCGACGGGAACGCTCTTCCGGAGCCCGTGCCTGGGGCGGGGCGTGCAACGACCCCGATCTTGCGTCGCGGCCAGCGGCTTGCGGTTGTCACGCACGACGCTGGGGTCGTCGACGGGGCCGTCTTGGAGCGCGAGCTCCGACCCGCGGCACGCCTCGCCGTCGACAACGAACGGCTGCAGGCGGAGGTCTTGGCGGAACTCGAGGATCTGCGGCGTTCGCGCGCACGAATCGTCGAGCGCGGGGATAGGGAACGGCAACGCCTCGAGCGCAACCTCCACGACGGCGCCCAGCAGCACCTACTTGCACTCTTCTACGACCTCCGCATGGCGCGCGCGTCTGCCCAGGCGGACGGCGATACCGAACTCACGGAGCTAGTGGAATCGGCGGTGGAGGACGCCCAAGCCGCCCTCGAAGAGCTTCGCGAGCTCGCCCACGGCATCTATCCCGCCATCCTCACGGAAGCCGGTCTCGGGCCCGCGCTCGAGACATTGGCCGATGAAGCCTCACTGCCCGTCGAACTCAAGACAGTGCCCCAGGAGCGTCAGCCCTCGTCGGTCGAGGCGGCTGCGTACTTCGCAGTCGCCGAAGCCGTCGAGGACGCGTCTGCGCGAGCCGCGACCTCAGTTCAGGTGGACGCGATCTCTGCTGGTGGGCGGCTGGTCGTCGCGATCGAAGACGATGGCAGGGAGCGCCGCGGTTCACTGGGGCACGTGGCCGACCGCATCGGCGCACTCGGAGGCTCGGTTGAACTCGGTCCGACCACACTGCGAGGGAGCATCCCGTGCGCGTAGTGGTCGCCGACGACGTGATGCTCACTCGCGAGGGCATCGTGCGCCTGCTCCGCGACGCCGAAGTCGAAGTCGTCGCCGAGGCCGAAGACGCAGAAGCCCTCCTCCGCCACGTGCGCAACGCCCGCCCCGACGTCGCCATCGTCGACATCCGCATGCCGCCGACGCACACCGACGAGGGCCTCGTCGCCGCACAACAGATCCGCTCAGAGTTTCCCGACGTCGGTGTGCTCGTGCTCTCGCAGTACGTCGAGCCGAGTTACGCAATGAGACTGCTCGAAGAACACCCCGAGCGCACCGGCTACCTGCTCAAGGACCGCGTCTTCGATGTTGCCCTACTCATCGACGCGCTGCGCCGAATCGCCGACAACGAAACAGTGATCGACCCGACCATCGTCTCTCGCCTCGTCGGCCGCCACCGTCGCACCGATCCACTCGCCGAATTGAGCAACCGCGAGCGAGAAGTACTAAGCCTCGTCGCCGAAGGACTCTCCAACAAGGCCATCGCCGCACGGCTGTTCGTGACCGAGCGCACCGTCGAGGCCCACGTCAAGCAGATCTTCCTCAAGCTCGGGCTCAACATGAATCCCGAGTCACACAGGCGTGTTCTTGCGGTGCTCGCGTACTTGCGGACTGGCAAGTTGGCAGGCGATTAGCCCAAAAAAAGGGCGCACCCTCAATCCGGTCGCGCCGGCATCGTCGGGTTCCTCCGCGGCTCATGACCTGTTTGAGGTCGTACGACCGATCACGAACGTTTCCGCGAAGTTGCTATTTGCAGGCAGTTTGCTGAGATGGGCTGGGCCATGAGTGGGCCACGAGCTGCATCGACCAAGTCCAGACAGGCAACAGCTAGTGCCTATTTGCAGGCACTTTGCTAGGCGGGAGCGACGGGGGTCGATCCGTGAATCTACACCTCACGAAATCGAGATCCGGCTCTAGCGAGCGATCTTCCCGAGCCGTGCCCAAACTCGAGCGGGAGGCAGCCGCAGCCGAAGCGCCTCCACTGCCTGGGCCAACCGCGGGTCACGAGCGTCGGGGTCGACTTGGTCCGACTTTCGCAACTCATACGCTGGTCGGAGCAACCGCAGAATCACGGCAACTGTCGGTCCCGGAGCTCCTCCGAGTCGACAATGCGGATCGTCTCGATAACTTGCAGCGGCCCGGCTTTGCTGTCCGAGCCCGTCTCAGACTTCGGCTCTCTCATCGGCGCGACGCCTCCTCAGTAACGTAGCAATTCCCGATTGCAGTGGACGCGGCGCGGTCGCAGGTTCAAATCCTGCCCCCATTGAAAAGGCCCGCGTTTGCGGGCCTTTTCATATGCTGCGAATAGCGGGGGTCGAAGATTGGTCGTTGGGTGCGGCGTGAATTCACTCGCCGAGGTCGTCCAATCCAGTTCCACGGGGTTGCCAGCCGGGGACGAATTGGATGCCGAGCGGGTGGACGGCGTGGCGGTCGCTGCCGTCTGCATTCATCACCTCGACGGTGCGCGTCGTCCACTCCAGAGTGGCGATCTGTGTTCCGTCGGGTGACCAGGCGGTGCCGAGCAGGTCGAGGCCCGACGTGATCGGGTGCGGGTCGGTGCCGTCGGCGTTGATCTCCCAGATGTCGCCGCCGACCGCTGCGTTCCGTGCGACGTAGGCGATGTGTGAGCCGTCGGGGCTCCAGTCGGGGACCTGGTCCTTAGGCGTTGCGTCGAGGGTGAGCTGCGTCTGGTTGCTGCCGTCGGCGTTCATAAGCCAGACCTGTTTGACGCCGGTACGTGTGCTCTCGAACACGATCTTGCTGCCGTCGGGCGACCAGGCGCCGAACTGGTCCAGGCCATCGGCCGTCGTCAGACGCGTGAGGTCGCCGGTGGCGATGTCGACTGTCCAGATGTCGACGTTCGCTGATCCGGGCGGCGCGCCGTTGAAGACGATCTTGCTCCCGTCCGGCGAGATGTCCGGGAAGTTGCCGAAGGTCGTCAGTTGCCGCTTGTCGGTTCCGTCCTGGTTCATCAGCCACACGCCGCCCGGGCCGCACCAGGCGATCAACTCGCCGTCTGTGGAGTAGGCCGCGCAGGCGTCGAAGCCGGGGTCGTCGGTGAGCTGTCGGAGTGCCCGGCCGTTCGGCAACACCGAGTAGACGTCCGGATTGGCATTGCCGTCGACCGTGATGCCGAAGGCGAGGCGGCCATTGTTGTTGCCGGGGTAGGTCGCGTGGGCGCTGGTTGCGGTGGCGATGAGCGCTAGGAGCGCGAGTGCGCTGGCGGGTGCGACGCGAATGGCGAGCTTGCTGCTCATGTCTCCTCCCGTTGGGGGTCGTTTGGTTGTGGATGTCTCTTTGGTGGTCGAGCGGTCACGCGTCAGGCGACCTTGACGTGCGGCTGGTCGGTCTCGATCGTGAAGCGACGCCGCGTGGGCTCGCTTCGCAGCGCCGCGGCGAGGCCGGCTGCGAGCGACTGCGATGCCTCTGATGCGGTTCATTGCTGTTCCCCTCCTAGTTCAGGAATGTCTGAGCGCATTCGGCGGACGAGTGTGGGGGAATGTCTGAGCGCATTCGGCGGACGAGTGTGAGCCGACGTTCGCGCTCGTCCCGTCCGGCCGCAAGGCGGATGAAGTCGAAGACGGTGATCGGCCGTCCGAGCTCGTGGGTGGCGGCGCGTGCGAGTCGGTGCAGTTCCTCGAGCGCCGCCGTGCGCATGCGGTCGCGGGTGAACCTGCGGCGCGCCGCCGCGAGCTCCGTCTCGACCTCGTCGAGGAAATCGCGTGGAAGCGACATCGGCGCTGAACCTGGCGCGCCGCACCGTTAGGGGCCGAGCAACTGGCAGATGTCCGGCGGTTCGGCGAGTGGTCCGGGGTGTGCGTCGCTGACCTGATCGGTCTCGAGGTCGTAGACGAGCCGCCCCGACTCGAGCCAGAGCGTCCGGCCGTGCAGCTGCGCTTTTTCGAACACGCCGGTGATCACCCACTGCGTCGGCGAGTCGGCGTCGATGAACACGTTGTACGAGTTCCGCTGGATGACGGTCTTGCCGTTCGCCGATGCCGTGACGATCAGGTCGGTGTGCCGCTTGATGTCGCCGTTCTCGTAGGTGATCGTCGTGCGCGTCCGCTCCACGGTCACGCTGAAGGGGAATGCGCAGGTCTCGTCGTCGACGAACGGCCCGAACGTCACGGTCGACCTCTCGATCGTGGGCGCGTCCGCCGCCGCAGGCGCAGCCATGACCAGCGAGACGGCAATGAAGGCGGGCAATAGCAGGGTGTAGGTCAGTCGGCGCATGAGCTTCTCCTCTCTCGCGCTTGGCTTCTGCGTGCTGCAGGGTGCGAGGAACCCCTTACAGGCGCCTGACCGGACGCTGACAACTAGGGTCAGGTATCGGATAATCGGGGGCGATCATGGGGTCGGTCGCGACGCTCCAGTTCCGACTGCTCGGCCCGCTCGAGGTGTGGCGCGAGGGGCGGCCGCTGCGTCTGGGCGGTGAGCGTCAGCGCGCCCTGCTCGCGCTGCTGCTGCTGCATGCGAACGAGGTGGTGCCGAGCGAGCGCCTGATCGAGGAGCTGTTCGGCGGCGATGCCTCGGAGACGGGCGTGAACGCACTCCAGGTTGGGATCTCGCGGCTCCGGCGCCTGCTCGGGGAAAGCCGCAGCTCGAACGGCGACCGTGGCGTTCTGCTCACGCGGCCGCCGGGGTACCTGCTGCGCGCCGAGCCGGAGCAGCTGGACGTGGCGCTGTTCGAGCAGTTGCTGGCACGAGGTCGGCAGTCGCTCGCCGAGCGCGATGCCGCGGCTGCGGCGACCAGGCTGCGGGAGGCGCTGGCGCTCTGGCGGGGGCCGGCGCTGGCCGACCTGGCGCTGCTGGAGTTCGCGCAGCCGGAGATCCGGCGGCTCGAGGAGCTGCGGTTGAGCGCGCTGATGGAGCGGATCGAGGCCGATCTCGCGCTCGGTCGTGCCGATGAGGTGATCCCAGAGTTGGAGGCGCTGGTGGAGCCGAACCCGCTGCAGGAGCGCCTGCGCGGGCAGCTGATGCTCGCCTTGTACCGGGCGGGCCGGCAGGCGGACGCGCTCGAGGTCTATCGGCAGACGCGCGAGTTGCTGCGTAACGAGCTGGGGCTCGAGCCGAGCAAGGCGCTGCAGGAGCTCGAGCGGTCGATTCTTCGACAGGAGGCGGCGCTCGATGTCGAGGCAGGTCCGCTGCCGGCGGAGACGGAACTCGGCACGGTCGTGTGCCCTTTCAAGGGGCTGGCGTCGTTCGATCTCGGCGACGCGGAGTTCTTCTTCGGCCGCGAGCGAGTAATCGCCGAACTGGTCGCGCATCTCACGCGGGCGACCTTCGTCGGCGTCGTCGGCGCCTCGGGTAGCGGCAAGTCATCGCTGGTGCGGGCGGGGTTGCTGCCGGCGCTGGCGGCGGGGGCGTTGCCGGGAAGCGAGCGCTGGCGGCTGGCGCTCATGCGCCCGGGGAGGGAGCCCTGCGCGGAGCTCGAGCGCGTGCTCGGCGATCAGGCGTTGCCATTGGCGCTCGACGGCCTGCGGCCGGGCGAGCGGCTCGTGCTCGCGGTCGACCAGCTGGAGGAGATCTTCACCGCCTGCGATGAGGAGGAGCGACGGGCGCTGTTCCTCGCGACGCTGGGCGAAGCGGCTGCCGATCGCGACCGCCCGGCCGTTGTCGTCGTGGCGCTGCGCGCCGACTTCTACGGCCGGCTTGCCGGCTATCCGCGGTTCGCGGAGCTGCTCAGCCGCAATCACGTGCTGCTGGGGGCGATGGAGCGCGACGAGCTCGGACGCGCGATCGAGCTGCCTGCCAAGCGCGCTGGGCTGCAAGTAGAGCGCGGGCTGGTCGACGCGCTCGTCGCGGACGTCGCCGGCGAGCCGGGCGGGCTGCCGTTCCTGTCGACGATGCTGCTCGAGCTCTGGCGGCTGCGGGAGACGAACGTGCTCCGGCTTGAGACGTATCGGGCCGCCGGCGGCGTGCGCGGCGCAATCGCGCGCTTGGCCGAACGCGTCTACGGGCAGTTGTCGGAGGCGGAACGGCGGGTGGCGCGACGAATCCTGCTGCGGCTCGCCGCGGGCGAGGGCTCGTCGGTCGTGCGCCGCCGCGCGCCGCTCGATGATTTCGATCTCGTGCGCGACGAGGAGCTGCGGCGCGCACTGGCCGCGCTGACCGAGGCGCGACTGCTGACGGTGAGCGACGGCGTGGTCGAGGTCTCGCACGAGGCGCTGTTGCGCGAGTGGCCGCGGCTGCGCGAATGGCTGGAGGAAGATCGTGAGGGCCGGCGCCTGCTCGAGGAGTTGATCGAGCGCGCGCGGGAGTGGGACGAGCGCGGGCGCGACCGCGGCGATCTCTACCGGGGCGTACGGCTCGCCTCGGCGCTCGAGTGGACGGCGGCTCACGAGCAGGAGCTGAATCAAACCGAGCGGCAGTTCCTCGCGGCGAGCCGGCAGGCGAGCCAGCGCGCGCTAAGACGCCTGCGCACAACTGCCGTAGCGCTTGCCGCGCTGCTCGCGCTCGCCGTCGTGGGCGGCATCGTCGGCTTGGTGCAGCAGCAGGCGGCGAAGCGTGAGGCGCGGGTCGCGCTCGCGAACCAGCTCGGCGCGCAGGCGCTGGTCGAGCCGCGGATCGACCGCGCGCTCCTGCTGGCGCTTGAGGCGCTGAACCTGAATGACTCGCGCCAGACACGCGGTGCGCTGCTAACAACGCTGCTGCGGAGTCCGACGATCCCGCGGCAGACGTTCACGTTTCCGCTCGGCACGCGCCCGCTGCGTATGAGCGTCAGTCCTGACGGCGCCACGCTTGCCGTCAGCGACAACGCCGGGCAGATCCACTTCTTCGACACGCGCACTCGCCGCGAGAGCCGCGCGCCGCTGACAGATGCGATGGGCTACCTGCCGCCAGCGTACTCCGCCAAGGGGCAGCGCATGCTCACGATCGCCGCCGGCGAACCACCGCGCGGGCTCGAGCTGCGCGACGTTGCGACGCTCCGGCGCATCCGGCTACTGGCGTTCGATCAACACTGGTTTAGCAAAGAGGGCGGCGCCGTCACACCGTTCGGGTTCAGCCGCAACGGCAAGATGGCCTTCTTCGCCTACGACCTTGTCATCAACGAGGCCGAGGACGAGGGAGCGGCGTACATCGACGTCTGGGACGTCGCGAGCGGGAGGCGCAGGTCTCGTCCGCTCGGCTCCGTCGATGTCACCGGCGCACGCCTCGTCGGTGACGGCTCACGCCTCGTCACCGTCACACGTACTGAGATCGCCACCTGGGACGCACGTACCCTGCGTCGGCTCAGCGCCGTCCACCCCGACGTAGACCTGGGCGGCTACGCGGATGTGAGCGCGAGCGGGCGAACCGTAGTGGCCGAGATCCGTGGCAGCGGTGCGCTCGTGTTCATCGACACAGTCAGCGGACATGTCACCCGAGCACGCGGCGGCGGTGACCATGGCCTCGGCTTGACACTGCGCTTCGCGCCCGATGACCGCACCGTCGTCACTTCGCACGACGACGGAACGGTGATGCTCTGGAACCCCGCGACGGGGCGGCCGGTGGAGAAGCTCGTCGGCCACGGCGGCAGGTCCGTCGGCGCCGCTTTCAGCCCCGACGGAGCGTCGCTGTACTCGAGCAGCCTCGACGGAGCGATCTTCCAGTGGGGCATTGGCGGCGCGCAGCGCTTCGGGCAGAGATTCCACTACAGCCCGCGCGCACGCTCGCTGCCCGACGTCCCACAGACGCCGCCGCTCGCGGTCGCACCGGATGGCTCGCAGTTCGCGGTTCGCGTCGGCAGGTCGCGATTCGCGCTCTACACGCTTCCAGCGCTGCGGCGCCGGGCTTTGGTTGCCGCTGGATCGGAGGCGGGTCCGATCACGGCGCTCGCCTGGTCGCCTGACGGAACGCTGCTCGCAGTCGCGACCCGCGGCGGCCCCGTGCAGCTCTGGCGCACTCGTCCGCGTCCGCAGCTCCTCCGCCGACTGCACGGGCTCGACGCTGTGCAGGCCGTCGCATTCGCGCCCGATGGACGGCTGGCCGCAGCCGTCGACCACCAGCGTCGCTCCGCGCGCGCTCCCGGTCGCCTCGCCGTCTGGCGCACCGACACGGGAATGGCGACGGCGAGCCCGCTCGACCTCTCCGGTGAAGGTCGATCAGTTGCGTTCTCGCCCGACGGCGAGAAGATCGCGATCGGTCTCGACAACGGACAAGTGCTCGTCGTCGATGCCGCTTCGCGCCGCCCAGAGCGGACGCTGCCTGCGAGCGGAGCCCCGAACGTCGCGCTCGCCTTTGCGCCCGACGGCACCCTCCTCAGCGGCGCCTGGGCGGGCACGGTGCAGCGCTGGGACCCTGCAAGCGGAGAGGAGATCGGTCGAGCGACGCTCGTCTCCGCAGGCCCGGTCGGCAGCATCTCCTTCGGAAGCGACAGCAACATGCTCTCGACCACCGGACTCGCCGACGGCCGCGCGAAGCTGTGGTCGACATCGCCTATGCAGCAGCTCGGTTCGAGCTTCCTCGCCACGACCGGCGCACAAGCCGGCAACGCCATGATCACTCCCGACGGCAGCGCGCTCATCGCCGTCTACGACGACGGCAGCGGCGCCATCTGGCCGCTCGCCGTCGACGCGTGGAAACAGCACGCGTGCGCCGTCGCCGGACGCAACCTCACCCACGAAGAGTGGTCGCGCTTCATCCCAGGCCGCGATTACCGAAGCACGTGCGCGAGCGGCGGAACCTGACGGTCGTTCTCTTTCTCTTCTTGTGTACCGCGCGCCGCGAGGCATTGACCTCGCGGCCGGAAGAGAGGGTCGTGACCTCCGGCCATTTATGTAGTCGAACGTGGAGTTTGCACACGGTCTCGAGCCGGGCGCAAAACGGCTTGAAATGGTTGCTTCGCACGGGGGTTTCGCACCGTTTTGGCCGCTTTCGACGCGACCCGAACGAGCGTTTGTGTAGTCGGCCCGATCTCCGCGTCCGGCCTGACAACACAATAGGCCATTTGCAGGAGCTTTTACGGGAGCGACGGGACTCGAACCCGCGACCTCCGGCGTGACAGGCCAGTTCGAGGTCGCGAGGTGCACAACGATGGGACGACGCACTGCTCTGTTCATGCGGTTCTAAGGGGTTCAGCTGGCTGGATCGGTGGAAGGGGACGATGGATGCGTGAACTTCGCCTGCATTTCGATGGCCTCCGGCTGGAGGAGGCGGACCGTCCCGTGCCAGGAGAGGGTGAGGTTCTCGTGCGTGTGCATGCGGCGGCGATCACGCGTGACGAGCTGGAGTGGCCGACGGA
>Ga0137371_10004674_pt1 | contig 10724 bp, 10 predicted proteins | sample SagtaG_7_FD_104919 | JGI IMG/M metagenome (GOLD analysis project Ga0137371, IMG submission 104919) | Vadose zone soil microbial communities from Sagehorn Ranch, Mendocino, California, USA - Sage1_R_40_16 metaG | ecosystem: Environmental > Terrestrial > Soil > Vadose zone | place: USA... | reverse complement strand
CTCTTGATCCGTAGTCAAGCGCTCTATCCAGTTGAGCTATGGGCGCGAGTGGGCGGTACTAGACTCGAACTAGTGACCTCCACGATGTCAACGTGGCGCTCTAACCAACTGAGCTAACCGCCCAAAGACTAGACGGGTAGACGGTGAGACGGGTAGACGGGTAGCGGTTCGTAGTTACCAGCGGGCAGAGTGTGACTTCAGTCCTGACGACTCCGCCCTACGCACCGCTGTCCGTCTACCCGTCTGTCCGTCTACCCGTCTAGCAGTAGCGGGGGTGGGATTTGAACCCACGACCTCCGGGTTATGAGCCCGGCGAGCTACCAGACTGCTCCACCCCGCGTCGCTTGTGAGTCGGATGGTCGGATGGGCGGTTAGTCGGTTAGAAGATCCGACGCGACCCCTCCCTCGCTATCCGTCTATCCGCCTATCCGTCTATCCACCTGTCCGGCCAGAGAGCGGGAAACGGGACTCGAACCCGCGACCCCAACCTTGGCAAGGTTGTGCTCTACCAACTGAGCTATTCCCGCAGCAGGGCTAGACGGGTAGACGGCGAGACGGCCAGACGGACAGGGGTCCACCCCAAGCTGCCGGTACTTTCGTTGTCGCCCCTGCCAACTGTAGCGTAGCAACAGCTCGCCGTCTACCCGTCTACCCGTCTAGCTGGTGGAGGCGAGGGGGATCGAACCCCTGACCTCGTGAATGCCATTCACGCGCTCTCCCAACTGAGCTACGCCCCCCTTATATTGGGCCCCCGCCAACGCGTTCCGGCGGGAACACGACATCTTATCGGGACGTTCTGGGTGTGTCAAGCGATAATGCGCCCTGACGTGAACTTTTCACCCCGTGGCCGGTATCACAGGGTGATCCGAGCCTCATAGACATGGCAAAGCATACCCGACGGAAGAAGCCCTTCTCCCCCGCCCGGGCGAAGCCGCGCGTGGCGGTGCGGCCTGCGCCCGCCGCGGCCGCGGCGCCTGGTGCGAAGCCCCGGCCCCCCCGGCCCCCCCGGCCCACGAAGAAGCGGGGGCGGCGCCGGGGTCTGCTCTCCGGCCTCGGGGCCCACGAGCACGAGCGCGACATCCTCGACCAGTACCTCCACGAGGTGTCCAAGACTCCGCTCCTCACGCAGAAGGAGGAGATCGCGCTCGCCCGCAAGGTGCGCGCCGGCGACCAGGAGGCCATGCAGGAGCTGGTGAAGCGCAACCTGCGCTTCGTGATCTCGGTCGCCAAGAAGTACCAGAACCGCGGGCTGCCGCTCACGGACCTGATCGGCGAGGGAAACGTGGGGCTCCTCACGGCCGCCCGGAAGTTCGACCCGGACCAGGGCGTGAAGTTCATCTCCTACGCGGTGTGGTGGATCCGCCAGGCGATCCTCGCGGCGCTGGCGCGCCAGGGCCGCACGGTCCGGGTGCCGCTCAACCGCACGGCGGACCTGTCCCGCATCGTCCGGACCGCCGAGTACCTGCGGCAGACGCTGCGCCGCGAGCCCACCCCGGAGGAGATCGCGGACGCGACCAAGCTGTCGCTCGAGGTCGTGCAGTCCCTCGCCGCCCTCAACACGGGGGACGTCCGCCTCGACGCGCCGCTCGATCCCGACGGCGACCGTTCGCTGATCGAGCGCTTCATCGCCGAGGACCTGCCCGACACGGAAGACCAGGCGATGGACCGGTTCCTGTCGGACGAGATCGAGCAGGCGCTGAGCACGCTGCAGCGACGCGACGCCAAGGTGCTGCGGCTCTACTTCGGCCTGGACGGCGGCCGCGAGCACACGCTCGAAGAGATCGGCGGTATGCTCGGCGTGACGCGTGAGCGGGTGCGGCAGCTGCGGGACCGCGCGCTCAAGCGGCTGCGCGATGGGGACGTGGGGAAGGCGTTGGCGTCGTTCGCCGCCTAACGCGTCGCACGTCACACGTCACACGAACGGCCGGCCTCGAGCCGGCCGCTTCGTTTTCGTGCGACGTGCAACGGGCAACGTGTGACGTTACTTTAACCCCGTGATTGAACGAATCGGCCGCGCGGCCGTCGACGTCATTAAGGCCGTCGGCCGCTTCGGCCAGTTTGTCCGGGACGCGGCGCGCGCCCTGGCGGACGTCGCCGTGTGGGGTCGGCTGACGCTCGTCCAGATGCGACGCGTGGGCGTGGATTCGCTCCCGGTGGCGCTGTTCATCGCGGCGTTCACGGGCGTGGTGCTCGCCCTGCAGGCGTCCTACACCTTCACCGGCACCGTTCCGCTCTACTTCGTCGGCACCCTCGTCGGCAAGACGATGATGCTGGAGCTCGGCCCCGTGCTCGTAAGCCTGGCGCTGGCGGGGCGTGTGGGGGCGAGTATGGCCGCCGAGCTTGGCACCATGACAGTCACCGAGCAGGTCGACGCGCTCGAGACGCTGGCGTACGACCCGCAGAGCTTTCTGGTCCTGCCGCGCGTGATCGCCGGCACGGCGATGTTCCCGGTGGTCGTGGCGCTCGCGATTCTCACCGGAATCGTCACCGGCTGGCTCGCGAGTCTCGCGTTGCTGGACCTCTCGACCCAGGAGTTCATCAAGGGCCTGAAGCTGTTCTATCGCTTCAAGGACACCTGGTTCGGGCTCTTCAAGAGCGCGAGCTTCGGCGCCACCATCACGCTCGTGGGGTGCGTCGTGGGACTCGGGACCCGCGGCGGCGCCGAGGGCGTCGGCAAGAGCACGATGCGCTCCGTGGTGTATTCGGCCGTGCTGCTGCTCCTGCTCGACGCGTTCTGGGCGCTGGTGCTGCTGCGATGATCCGGTTCCACGACCTGCACAAGGCGTTCGACGGGAAACAGGTGCTCGCCGGGCTCACGCTCGACGTGCGGGACGGCGAAACCATGGTGATCATCGGCTACTCGGGGACGGGCAAGAGCGTTGCCCTGAAGCACGTGGTCGGGCTGTTGCAACCGGATGACGGCGAGGTGATCGTTGACGACCGCGCGGTGTCGCTGCTCGAGCGGGCGGCGCTGACGGCGCTGCGCCGCGAAATCGGGTTCGTGTTTCAGTTCGCGGCGCTGTTCGACTCGATGACGGTGTTCGACAACGTCGCCCTGGGACTCCGCCGACGAGACCTTTCGGACGACGAGATCGCCGACCGGGTCCACGAAGCGCTCGCGCTCGTCGACCTGACCGGCACGGACGAGAAACTTCCGGCGGAGCTGTCGGGCGGGATGCGCAAGCGCGTGGGGATCGCCCGCGCGATCGCGCTGCAGCCGCGCTACATCTTGTACGACGAGCCCACCACCGGGCTCGACCCGGTCACCTCGGCCGTGATCGACCAGCTGATGGTGCGGGCGCGGGAGCACTTGGGCGTGACGGGCCTCGTCGTGACGCACGACATGCGCACCGCATACACCGTGGGCGACCGGGTGGCCATGCTGTACGAGGGCAAGATCCGGCAGGTGGGCAGCGTCGCGGAGATCCAGGAGACGGAGGACCCCGTGGTCCGACAGTTCATCGAGGGACGCCCGTCCTGAAACGCGAGAATGAGTTCGCCGTCGGGCTCGTGGTGATCGCGGCCTTCGCCGTCGTGGTGGCCGGCGCGCTCTGGCTCTCGGGCGCCCACCTCGGCCGGACCGAGGCGCTGTACAGCGCGCGGTTCCGGACGGTAGGCGGCCTGAGCGTCGGTGACCCCGTCGTGCTGCGGGGCGTCCGCGTGGGGCGGGTGGAGGGGATCCGCTTGGCGTCGGGCAACTGGGTGGAAGCGGACCTGAAGATCTACGCCGGCGTGCAGCCGCCGGCCAAGCCGGCCGTGATCGCGGCCTCGGCGTCGCTGTTCGGGGAATGGGCGGCGTCGCTGGTGCCGCTCGAGCAGCTGCCCAACGATCCCAACATCCGGCAGGCCATCGCCGAGGCGCAGGCCGTGGGGGGCGGGAAGTGGCCGGGCGCCACGCTCCCCGACATCGGCCAGCTCACCGCGCAGGCGAGCCGCATCGCGACCGACATCGCCGCGGTGGCGAACCGTGTCCAGACGGCGTTCGACTCCGAGGCCGTGATCGAGCTGCGTCGCTCCATCCGGGACTTCGGCCAGGTCGCCGACAAGCTGGCCAAGGTCACAAACGAGCAGGCGGACGTGATCGGCTCCGTCGGGTCCAATCTGCGGCAGGGCTCGGACGTGCTGGCCAAAGCGGCGAGCAACCTGCAGATCACCCTCGGGCGCGTCGACTCCGCGACGAACCAGGGCCAGCTCGCCACGATCCTCAACAACTCCGCCGCCACCAGCGCCAACCTCCGCTCGGCGTCCCAGGACTTCCGGGACCTGCTCGACGCCGCGCACAAGAACCAGGAGAGCCTGGTGCGGGTGCTCACGTCGGCCGACAGCGTGATGACGCGCATCGCGAACCGCAGCGGCACGCTGGGCCTGCTCGTGTCGGACTCGACGCTCTATCGCGAGACCACGCTCACGATGATCCAGCTGCGGCAGCTCTTGTCCGACATCCAGGCGAACCCGCGGAAGTACTTCTCCTTCAGCGTGTTCTAAGAACACAATGCGGAGTGGGGAGTGCGGAATGCGGAATCGATGGGCTGGCGTCGCAGCCCGGGCTCGCGGTTCGAATCCGGCACTGATATGCCGCATTCCGCATTCCGCATTCCGCACTGGGGGAGGGGCGGTGCGGTGAAGGGGCGGCAACGGCGCGCCCAGCGCGAGACCAGCGCCGGCGGCGTCGTGTTCCGGCGCGGGCCGGACGGCCGGCCCCGGTTCCTGCTGATCCGCGACTCGTACCGGAACTGGGGGTTCCCGAAGGGCCACCTCGAGGTCGGGGAGCCGCCGGCCGACGCCGCGCGCCGCGAGGTCGCCGAAGAGACGGGGCTCGAGGACCTCGTGTTGCACGGGCCGATCCGGGTGATCGACTGGTACTTCCGGTTCCGCGGCAAGACGATCCACAAGTACTGCCACTTCTTCCTGTTCGAGTCGGCGCAGGGGGAGCCGGTGCCCCAGGCGGAGGAAGGGATCACCGACTGCGCCTGGTACGACCTCGAGGAGGCCCGGCGCACGATCTCCTATGAAAACGCCCGTGCGGTGCTGGAACAGGCGGCGGAGATGGTGCAGGCGCTGAGTCACGAGGCGGGGGACCCGGCGTGACGGCGGTCGTCCCGGTGTTCCACCCGCGGCGCGAGGCGCGGCGCGCGGTAAAGCAGGGCTACCCGGGGGACGCCGGGAGCGTGCGGCTGTGTCGCGACCTGGGGGCCGTGGAGCGGCTGCTGTACCAGCGCCTGGTGGACGCCGTGGTGCTCGATGTGAAGGCGGCGCCCCGCGACGCGCTCGCCCTGCCGGCGCGCTTCCCTCGCATTCCGATGTTCGTGCTCTCGGCGTTCCGCCCCGACGACGGCCCGCTGCTCGGCGCCTGCCACAGGGCGGGGTTCATGGGGATCCTGGTGGAAGGCGTGGACAACGCGATCGCGGGAGAGTGGATCGCGGCGCGCACCGCCCAGCGGGCCCGCCGCGAGGCGCTCGCCGACGCGCCGAGACTGCTGCGGCTCACCGACCGGCTGCAGCTCGCCGCCTGGGAGGAGGTGCTGCGGCGCGTCGCCGTACCGACCAAGACCGGACAGCTGGCCGCGGCGTTGCGCGTGACGCGGGAGCACCTGTCGCGCGAGTTCGCGGCGGGCGGCGCCCCGAACCTGAAGCGCGTGATCGACTTGGCGCGGACCGCGTGCGCGGCCGACCTGCTCGGCAACCCGGGCTACACGGTGGGGGCGGTCGTGAAGATCCTGGGCTACGCCTCGCCCAGCCACCTCGCGGGCGCGGCGCGGCGGGTAGCGGGCGCGACGCCGCAGGAGTTGCGGGACGTGGGGCCGCAGGGGGTGCTGCAGCGGTTCCTTAGAGGAAGGACGAGATCGAGAGTCTGAATGCGGAGTGCGGAATGCGGAGTGCGGAATTGAAAGGAGAGGTCGCTCACCGAATGGCGCTCGCCCTGCCATTCCGCATTCCCCATTCCGCATTCCGCGCTCATGTGATATTTTTCACAATCTCCTAACGGTGCTCCCATGCCCACCGATTCCATCCTGCGACCCGGCGAGCTCAAAGAGATACTCCTCAAGGAAATCCAGGCCGCGGATCTCGCCGAGATCGACGTCCGCGAGGTGGGGACGGTGCTCGAGGTGAGGGACGGCATCGCCCGGATCTACGGTCTGACCTCTGCGATGGCGGGCGAGATGCTCGAGTTCACGTCCTCGGAAACCGGTGATAAGGTCACCGGGCAGGCGCTGAATCTCGAGGAAGACAACATCGGCGCGGTGATCTTCGGCGACTACGTCGTGCTGCGCGAGGGCGACGAAGTGCGGCGCACGGGGCGGGTGCTGGAGGTCCCGGTGGGGCCGGCGCTGGTGGGGCGGGTGGTGGACGCGCTGGGCCGGCCGGTCGACGGCCTCGGCCCCGTCCCCACCAGCAAGACGCGCAAGGTGGACATCGTCGCGCCGGGCATCATCAAGCGGCAGCCGGTGAAGGAGCCGCTGCAGACCGGGATCAAGGCGATCGACTCGATGATCCCAATCGGTCGCGGGCAGCGCGAGCTGATCATCGGCGACCGCAGCACCGGCAAGACGGCAATCGCGGTGGACACGATCATCAACCAGAAGGGCGAAGGGGTGATCTGCATCTACATCGCGATCGGCCAGAAGAATTCGACCGTCGCCGCGGTAGTGGAGCGGCTGAAGCAGCACGGCGCGATGGACTACACCATCGTGGTCGTGGCGTCCGCCGCCGAGCCCGCGCCGATGCAGTACATCGCGCCGTTCTCGGGGTGCGCGATGGCGGAGTACTTCATGTACGACGAGAAGCAGGCGACGCTCTGCATCTACGACGACCTGTCGAAGCAGGCGGCGGCGTATCGCCAGCTGTCACTCGTGCTGCGGCGCCCGCCCGGTCGTGAGGCGTACCCCGGGGACGTCTTCTACCTCCACAGCCGGCTGCTCGAGCGGGCGGCGAAGCTCTCGAGCGAGATGGGCGCCGGGTCGCTCACCGCACTCCCCGTCATCGAGACGCAAGCCGGCGACGTGTCGGCCTACATCCCCACCAACGTCATCTCGATCACCGACGGCCAGATCTTCCTCGAGACCGACCTGTTCTACTCGAACGTGCGACCCGCGATCAACCCGGGCATCTCGGTCTCGCGGGTGGGCGGCAACGCGCAGATCAAGGCGATGAAGCAGGTGGCGGGGCGGCTGCGGCTCGACCTCGCGCAATACCGCGAACTGGAAGCGTTCTCGCAGTTCGGCTCGGAGCTCGACCAAGCCACCCAGAAGCAGCTCGCCCGCGGCGCCCGCGTGGTCGAGGTGCTGAAGCAGCCCCAGTACCAGCCGATGCCGGTCGAGCGGCAGGTCATGATCATCTTCGCCGTGACCAATGGGTATCTCGACGACGTCGCCGTCGAGGCGATCAAGGACTGGGAGCAGGGCTTCCTCGATTTCATGGGCGCGCAACACCCCGAGATCGGCGACGAGATCCGCAGCCGCAAGGTGTTCACCGACGACCTTACCGCGCGGCTGCGCGCCGCCATCGACGAGTACAAAAAGATCGCGGCGCGCTGATGGCGAAGCCTCGCGAACTGCGCCGGCGGATCAGGTCCGTCCAGAACACGCGCAAGATCACCAAGACGATGGAGCTCGTCGCCACCTCCAAGCTGAAGCGCGCGCAGGATCGGGTGATCGCGGCACGGCCGTACGCGGCGGCGCTCGCCGAGGTGATCGGCGACCTGTACGCGCCCGAGCTGGCGGAGCGCTTCCCGCTGTTGCGGCAGCCGGAAGGCGCGCCGCGTCGCGTGGCGCTGGTGCTCCTCACCGCGAACCGCGGGCTGTGCGGCGCGTTCAACGCCAACCTGATCCGCGAAGCGCGGCGGCGGCTCGAGGAGCTCGAGCGCGCTGGCGCGGCGGTGGACCTGCACCTCGTCGGCAAGAAGGGCATCACGTACTTCAAGTTCGCGAAGCGGCCGGTGGCGTCGCAGCGTCTCGACATCGGCGACAAGCCGACGGCGGCGCACGCCGCCGAGCTCGTCGCGCCGCTCATGGCGCAGTTCGCGTCCGGTGCCGTCGACGCCGTGGAAGTGGTGTTCGCCCAGTTCAAGAGCGCGGTGGCTACACCGCCCACCACCCTCCGCATCCTCCCCGTCACCCCGCCCCGGGCGGTCGAGGGCGGTCGAGGGCGGTCGAGGGCGGTCAACTACATCCTGAAACCGTCCGCGGATGCGATCCTCGAGCAGTTGCTGCCGCTCTCCGTTCGGAACCAGATGTATCGCGCGCTGGTCGAGACGGCGGCGTCGTTCTACGGGGCCCAGCGCACCGCGATGAAAAATGCGACCGACAACGCGGGCGACATGCTCGACATCCTGCGGCGGACGTACAACCGGGCGCGGCAGGCCCAGATCACGCAGGAGCTGGCGGAGATCGTGGGCGGGGCGGAGGCGTTGAGAGGCTAGTCATCCGTAGGGTGACGGACGACGGACGACGGATGACCGACACCGAGAGGTCTATGGCGACAAGAGCGCAAGAGAAGACCAAGAAGCGCACGGGGGAGCCGAAGCACAACGTCGGCACCGTCGTCCAAGTCATCGGGCCGGTGCTCGACGTCGAGTTCCAGCCGGAAAAGCTGCCCGAGCTCTATAACGCGCTGCTCATCGACCATCCGGGCAACGACACGCCGCCGATTCGGCTCATCGCCGAAGTGCAGCAGCACGTCGGGCGCAACCAGGTGCGCGCCGTGGCGATGAGCTCGACCGACGGCGTGGTGCGCGGCATGGAAGTCGTGGATACCGGACAGCCGATCACCGTCCCGGTCGGCAAGGCCGCGCTCGGCCGCATCCTCAACGTGCTGGGCGAGCCGGTGGACGAGGGCCCGCCGATCCCGCCGGATGCAGAGCGCTGGCCGATCCATCGCGAGATGCCGAAGTTCGTCGACCTGGAGCCCAAGACCGAGGTGTTCGAGACGGGGATCAAGGTCATCGACCTCATCGCGCCGTTCGTGAAGGGCGGCAAGATCGGCCTGTTCGGCGGCGCCGGCGTGGGGAAGACGGTCATCATCCAGGAGCTGATCCACAACGTCGCGATGGGTCACGGGGGCCGCTCGGTGTTCTGCGGGGTGGGGGAGCGCACCCGCGAGGGCAACGACCTCTACCTCGAGATGAAGGAGAGCGGCGTGCTCGCGTCGGCGGCGCTGATCTACGGCCAGATGAACGAGCCGCCGGGCGCTCGCTTGCGAGTGGGGCTGTCGGGGCTCACCGTCGCCGAGTACTTCCGCGACGTCGAGGGCCAGGACGTGTTGGTGTTCATCGACAACATCTTCCGCTTCACGCAGGCGGGCTCCGAAGTGTCGGCGCTGCTGGGCCGGATGCCGTCCGCGGTCGGGTATCAGCCGACGCTCGCCACCGAGATGGGCGAGCTGCAGGAGCGGATCACGTCCACCAAGAAGGGTTCGATCACGTCCGTGCAGGCGATCTACGTGCCCGCGGACGACCTCACCGACCCCGCGCCGGCCACGGCGTTCTCGCACTTGGACGCGACCGTGGTGCTGTCCCGCCAGATCTTCGAGCTGGGGATTTATCCCGCGATGGATCCGCTCGCGTCTTCGTCGCGCATCCTCGACGCCCAGTACCTGGGCGAGCGCCACTACAAGGTCGCCACCGAGGTGCAGCGGATCCTGCAGCGCTACAAAGATCTCCAGGACATCATCGCGATCCTCGGCATGGACGAGCTGTCGGAGGAGGACAAGCAGCTCGTGGCACGCGCGCGGCGCGTGCAGCGCTTCCTCTCGCAGCCGTTCTTCGTGGCGACCCAGTTCACCGGGCTCGAGGGGAAGTACGTGAAGCTCGAGGACACGATCAGCTCGTTCGAGCGCGTCGTGGCGGGCGAGTTCGATCACCTCCCCGAACAAGCGTTCTACATGGTCGCCGCGATCGACGAGGCGCTGGCACAGGCGAAGCGCCTGGCCACGGCCTGAGTGATGCACGTCACAGTCGTTTCCCCGGAGCGGGCGGTATTCGATGGGGCCGCCGACGCGGTGGTCGCGCCGGCGTACGACGGGCAGGTCGGCATTCTGCCGCGCCACGCGCCGTTCCTCACGCTGCTCGGGACGGGGGTGCTGATGGTGCGGCAGGGGAGTGCGTCGAGCCGCTTCCAGGTGTCGGGGGGATTCCTCCAGGTGGTGGGCGACTCGCTGCGGATCGTGGCTGATCGGGTCGACGTCTCTTGACAGACCGCCGGGCCGCTCTTAGCGATGTGCGGCTTCTGATCGGTGCAACGCGCCCGTCACTTTCCCTGGGAGGCTATCCTATGCGGAAGCTGATCGGCAGTGTGGTGCTCGGAACGCTTCTGGCGACCCTGCCCGCCCTCGCCGCGGCTCAGCGGCGGGCGGCGACGGAGGCCGGCCCGCAGCACGAGCTCGGCCTCGACCTCGCGTTCCAGTATGTCAGTGTGGGCAGCGGCGGCGGCAGCGGCGTGCGGCTGGCCGCGCCGGTCGACGTGCGGGTCGGCTTCCTGTCGCGGTCGCAGACGATGTTCGAGGGCCGGGTCGCGGTGCTGTGGGATAGCAACGTCGGCGCGGTCGACTTCCAGCCCGGGGTCAACGTCCTCCACCAGCTGAAGCGGGGCACGGGCACGCGCGGACTGATGCGCGCCACGTACGTGACCGGCGGGGTGGGGCTGAACATGACCAAGGCCGGCTCGGGAGCGAGCACCGAGACACAGTTCGCGATCAACGGCGGCATCGGGAAGCGCCTCCCCTATGAG
>Ga0137371_10004670_pt1 | contig 10728 bp, 9 predicted proteins | sample SagtaG_7_FD_104919 | JGI IMG/M metagenome (GOLD analysis project Ga0137371, IMG submission 104919) | Vadose zone soil microbial communities from Sagehorn Ranch, Mendocino, California, USA - Sage1_R_40_16 metaG | ecosystem: Environmental > Terrestrial > Soil > Vadose zone | place: USA: California... | reverse complement strand
AGCGGGCGCTCCGGGACGCCCGCGTCCGGCAGCACCGCGGCGCGGCGGCCGGGCTTCGAGCGCTCGTAGATCGTCACCGCCCGTTCGCGCTGCATGGGAGTCTCGGACGCCGGCATCAGCTCACCTCCTGCCCGACGACTGACGCTTTTGTCCCCCTATCCGGGACAAAAGTGCCACGCTCGGCGGCGATCGCCGCGCCGAGGGCGTCCGCCAGCGCGTCGATCTGCTCCCTCGTACGGCGCTCGGTGATCGCCACCAGCAGCCCGTCCTCGTGCTCGGGGTAGTCCCGCCCCAGCGGGTAGCCGGCGGCGATGCCGCGCTCGGCACAGCGCTCCAGCACCGCCTCGACCGGGGCGGCGAGGCGGACGGCGAACTCGCGCACGACCGGCGCCCCGTACAGCGGCTCGACCCCGTCGACCGCGGCGAGTCGTTCGCGCGCGTAGGCCGTGCGCCGCACCAGCAGCTCGCCCAGCTCGCGGAAGCCCTGCCGCCCGAGCCAGGCGAGATGGACCACCCCGGCCAGCGCGTTGAGCGCCTGCGCGGTGCAGATGTTGTGGGTCGCCTTCTCGCGGCGGATGTGCTGCTCGCGCGTCTGTAGGGCGAGGACGAAGCCGCGGCGCCCATCGACGTCGTCGGTCTCTCCCGCGATCCGTCCCGGCATGCGCCGGATCAGCGCCTCGGTGCCGCAGAAGAAGCCGAAGGAGGGCCCGCCGAAGTCGAGCCGGTTGCCGAGCGGCTGCCCCTCGCCGAGAGCCACGTCGGCGCCGCACTCACCGGGCGGCTTGAGGATGCCGAGGGCCATCGGGTCGACCGCGACGACGAGCAGGGCGTCGTGCTCCTTCGCCGCGGCGCCCAGCGCCTCGACGTCCTCGACCGAGCCGAGGAAGTTGGGGCTCTGGAGGATGATCGCGGCGGTCTTCTCGTCGACGGCGGCGGCGAGCGCGGCGGCGTCGGTGAGCCCGTCCTCGAGCCCCACCTCCACCACCTCGGCGCCGTAGCCGACCGAGTAGGTCGCGAGCGTCTCGCGGCTGTGGGGGTGGACGCCGCGAGAGACGACGAAGCGCCGCCGCCCCGTCGCGCCGATCGCCAGGTAGCCGGCCGAGGCGACCGACGAGGGCCCCTCGTAGAGGCCGGCGGTGGAGACCGGCAGCCCGGTCAGCTCCGACATCGCCGTCTGGAACTCGAACATCGCCTGCAGCCCGCCCTGGGAGATCTCGGGCTGGTAGGGGGTGTAGGGGGTGAGGAACTCGGAGCGCTGCACGATCGCGTCGACGATCGCCGGCACGTAGTGGTCGTACATCCCCGCGCCGACGAAGCAGACCTCCCGTTCGGCGTCGGCGTTGCGGGCGGCGAGCTCCGCCAGCCGCTCGTAGACCCCCGCCTCGCTCATCCCCTCCGGCAGCGCCAGGGAGCGCCCCAGCCGCAGCGGCTCGGGGACCTGCTCGAACAGCTCGTCGACCGAGCCGACGCCGATCGTCGCGAGCATCTCGGCGCGGTCGGCGGGGGTAGCGGAGGTGTAGCGCGTCACGCCGCTAAGGCTACGCAGGCCGTAGCGGGAGACGGGCTATTCATCTAGCAGCTTGCGGTAATCCGCGGCGCTCAGCAGGCCGTCGGCCTCCGCCGGCTCGCTCAGCTTCACCTTGACCAGCCAGCCTTCGCCGTAGGGGTCCTCGTTGACTTGCTCCGGGATGTCGGCGAGCGCCTCGTTGACCGCGACGATCTCCCCGGAGAGCGGCGCGATCACGTCGGAGACCGCCTTTACCGACTCCACCTCGGCGTAGGGGGCGTCCTTGGCGACCGCCGCGCCGACCTGCGGCGGGTCGTAGAAGACGACCTCGCCGAGCGAGTCCTGCGCGTACCAGGTGATCCCGAAGGTCGCCTGCTCACCCTCGACCCGGGCCCAGTCGTGCTCGGCGTGGTAGAGCAGCTCGTCGGGGTAGTTCGCCTCGGCCAACGTCACTTCTCCTTTCCTATTTCCTGTAGAGCGGTTTGGACCCTATGCGGCCGGAGCGGCGCTTGCCGCGCACGTCGATCTCGATCTCTGTGCCCGGCTCGGCGAGGTCGGCGCGCAGGTAGGCCATCCCGATCCCGACCTCGAGCGAGGGCGAGAAGGTGCCGCTGGTTACGACGCCCACCTCCTCGTCCCCGGCCAGCACCGGGTTGCCCTGGCGGGGGATGCCGGAGCCCTCGATCTTGAAGGGCGCCAGCTTCTCCGCCGTGCCCTCGCGGCGCGCGCGGGCGATCGCCTCGGCGCCGACGAAGCCGGTCTCCTCCGCACAGCACCAGCCCAACCCCGCCTCGATCGGGTTGCGGTCCGGCGTCAGGTCGTTGCCGTGCAGGTGGAAGCAGACCTCCAGCCGTAGTGTGTCGCGGGCCCCGAGCCCGCAGGGGACGACCCCCGCGTCGAGCAGCTCCATCCAGATCGCCGGCGCGATCTCGGGGTCGATCAGCAGCTCCACTCCATCCTCGCCCGTGTAGCCGGTGCCGCAGACGAGCGCGGGACGGTTGCCGATCCGCGCCGTCGCGACGCGCATCCGGGGCGGCAGCTCGATCCCGAGCGCCCGGGCGACGATTCCCCGCGCGTGCGGGCCCTGCACCGCCAGCATCGCGTAGCGATCGGCGACGTCGCGCACGGCGACGTCGAAGCCGCGGCTCCAGCGGCCGAGCCAGGCCAGGTCGCCCTCGTGGTTGGCCGAGTTGGTGACGATCAGGTAGCGGTCGCCGCCGAGCCGGTAGGCGAATAGGTCGTCGAGGACGCCGCCATCCTCGTTGCAGAGGCACGAGTACTGGGCGCCGCCGACCTCGATCGCCGCGACGTCGTTGGAGAGGACGCGCTGGAGGAAGGCGAGCGCCGACGGCCCCTCGACCTCCACCTCGCCCATGTGGGAGACGTCGAACATGCCCGCGTGCGTGCGCACCGCCGAGTGCTCCTCCCGGATCCCCTCGTAGGAGACCGGCATCTCCCAGCCGGCGAAAGGCACCGTCTTCGCCCCCAGCTCAACGTGCTTCTCATACAGCGGCGTTCTCACGACGCGCAGGCTATTGACTGCGATCGCAACCGAGGGCGGTGGGGGGTCGGGTGCCCCTCCCCCACGCTCGGCCCTACTCCTTGAGGAACCCAGGCACGTCGATGTCGTCGTCGCTGACCCGCAGTTTGCGGATGTCGGTGTCCTCGGCGGAGATCCGCGGGCGGCTCTCGTAGCGGCGCCGCACGCGCTGCGGCGAGCGGGCGAGTAGCTCGAAGCCCTCGAAGCCGGTCGCGATCACCGTGACCCGGACCTCGTCGCGCATCGACTGGTCGACGACCGAGCCGAAGATGATGTTGGCGTTGTCGTCGGCCTCCGCCTGCACCAGTTGGGCCGCCTCGTTGACCTCGAACAGGCCGAGATCCTCGGGCCCGGTGATGTTGAGCAGCATCCCGGTGGCGCCCTTGATCGACTCCTCGATCAGCGGCGAGGTGATCGCCGCCTTGGCGGCGTCGACCGAGCGGGTCTCGCCGGACGCCGAGCCGACGCCCATCAGCGCCGAGCCGGCGTCGCGCATGATCGTGCGAACGTCGGCGAAGTCGAGGTTGATCAGGCCGGGGATCGTGATCAGGTCGGTGATGCCCTGCACGCCCTGGCGCAGGATGTCGTCCGCCTGGCGGAACGCCTCGAGCACGCTGGTTCGGCGCTCGACCGCCTGCAGCAGCTTCTCGTTGGGGACGATGATCAGGGTGTCGACGTTGTTGCGCAGCTTCTCAATCCCCTCGAGCGCCTGCTGCATCCGCTTTTTGCCCTCGAACTCGAACGGCTTGGTGACGGCGCCCACCGTCAGCGCGCCGATCTCCTCCTTGGCGATCTCGGCGATGATCGGCGCCGACCCGGTGCCCGTGCCGCCGCCCTCACCGGCGGTGACGAAGACCATGTCGGCGCCCTTCAGCGCCTCCTTGATCTCGTCGCGGCTCTCCGCCGCGGCGCCCGCGCCGACCTCGGGGTTGCCGCCGGCGCCGAGGCCGCGGGTCAGCTCCTGGCCGATTGAGAGCTTGATGTCAGCGTCGCAGGCCTGGAGCGCCTGCGCGTCGGTGTTGACGGCGACGAACTCGACGCCGCGGATGCCGGCGTCGACCATGCGGCTGACCGCGTTGGTACCGCCGCCGCCAGCGCCGACGACCTTGATCACCGCGAGGTAAGTGGATTCCATCTCCCGATTTCTCCAGCTGCCACCCTCGACGAGGCTGGCATTTGAGTTGAGCCTTTGTTCTGTCCGAGGCTTCAGCGATGCTTAAGGGTTCAAGCTATCACCATAACCGCGGAAATTACGCTCAACGTAGGGTATTTCAGCCCCTCTGTCAAACCCGCGGTCGCCATCCTGCAAGGCAAATCTCTAAACCCACAGTTGAGGCTTTCGCCACCCTAACCCTTTGGTCGAGGGTTCAGGGAATCGGCGGAAGCGCATGCCCAGAGCCGCCTATTACGGGCCGGCTCGGCGCGTGCAGGTCTACATAGTCGAGCGAGTTGAGCGAGGGATCGGCAAGGATCGCCGCCGCCGCGCGCCACTTCTCCACCGCCCGCGAGGCGCTGCCGAAACGCAATTCGATCCCCGAGCGCAGCTCGACGTCCACCCCGCTTTCGCCGTAGTAGCTGCTCGCGACGTAGGGGCGAAGCGCCGCCGGCGCCGCGCCGAGAACGCGGGCCTGTTCGAGCAAGGTGCCGGCGAGCTTCTTCTTTGGCGGCGGAGTCGAGAGCGGTAGCTGCGGCAGGGCTGCATCTTTGGGCAGCGTCAGCCAGCGTAGGATCGTCCCGTCCGCTCCCACCCCGACGGCTTCCGAGCCGGATCCGATCGTCGAGGTAGCCCGCGGCGGGACGCGGCGAGGCTCCACCCTCGTACCCGGTAGGACGAACAGGTAGAGCAAAAAAACGCCGGCCGCCCCAACCAGCAGGGCAATCGCGGACCAGCGGACCAGCACGCTCCTACGCGATGCAGGCTTCACGCCCCGGACCTCACAGCTCCCAACCGCTCGGCCAGCGCACCTCTCCGAGCAGCTGCACCTCCGGCCCCAGCTCGACGCCGAAGCGCTCGTGGACACGGCGGCGGCCCTCCGCCATCAGCTCGATGACGTCGGCCGTCGTCGCCCCTCCCACGTTCTCGACGAAGTTCGCGTGCTTCTCGGAGAAGCGGGCGTCGCCGACGCGCAGGCCCCCGCAGCCGGCCGCCTCGAGCAGCTGACCCGCGGTGCGCCCGCCGACACGCTCGTCGTCGGGGTTCTTGAAGGTGGAGCCGAAGGTCTTGATCCCGGAGGGCTGGGCCTCGTGGCGCCGGTCGCGCATCGCGGCCATCGTCGCCTTGATCGCGGCCGGCTCGCCCGGCGCCAGGCGAAAAGAGGCGCGGGCGACCAGCTCGTCGTCGCGCAGGTTAGAGCTGCGGTAGCCGAAGCCAAGCTGCGCGGGCCGACGCCGCTCCCGCCCCTCCGAAGCGCAGACGTCAACCCACTCGAGCACCTTGGAGAGCTGGCCGCCGTAGGCGTTGGCGTTCATCTTCACCGCCCCGCCGACGGTGCCGGGAATGTTGACGCCGAACTCGAGGCCCGAGAGCCCCCAGCCGGCCGCCTTGGCCGCGGCCGAGGGCAGCCTGGCGCCGCCGCCGCAGAGAAGGCGCTCGCCGTCCCGCTCGGTCGCCGCCAGCTCGTCGTCGAGCTTGATCGCTAGGCCGTGAAACCCATCGTCGGCCACCAGCAGATTCGACCCCGAGCCGAGCACCCCTATCGCCAGGCCCTCGGCTCGTGCCCAGGCGAGCAGCTCCGCCAGCTCCTCCTCGCTGCGCGGGCGGGCGAACCAGTCCGCGGGCCCGCCGGTCCGCACCGTGGTGAGCCGGGCAAGCGGATAGTCGCGCTCGATGCCCTCGGGAGGCGCACTCATCCGTCGCCTCCGTCTTCGACCAGGGCATCCGCGACGCGGAAGACATCGCCGGCGCCGATCGTGACCAGGATCCGGCCGGGGGCGAGGCGATTGCGGAGCGCGCGCCGCGCCGCCTCCAGCGTACGGGCCCAGCAGACCGGTTTACCGCCGTTACGGTCCGCCGTAGCGTCGGCGACCAGCTCGCCGCTGACCCCCGCCAGTTCACCGACCGGCTCCTCGCGGGCCGGGTAGACGTCGAGCACGACGACTTCGTCGGCCAGCGCGAGGGCCACCCCGAACTGCTCGGCGAGGGCCTTGGTGCGCGAGTAGAGGTGCGGCTGGAAAGCGACGATCAACCGCGTGGGTTCCATCTCCCGCAGCGTTTCGATCGCGGCCCGCACCTCGGTCGGGTGGTGGGCGTAGTCGTCGTATATGCAGGCGCCGCTTCGCTCGCCCTTGAACTCGAGCCGGCGGCGCACCCCGGGGAAGCCGGCCAGGGCAGTGGCGGAGGCGCCGAGGTCGCGTTCAGCAAGCTTCAAGGCCGCAAGCGCCGCTCGGGCATTCAGCAGATTGTGCCACCCCGGCACGCGGAGGGTGAGCTGCGCCGGTCCCGGCCTGCCCGAGCCGAAGGCGAGCGTCTTGGCGGTCTTTCGGCTCGAGAACTCCCCGTAGAGGATTTCCGCCGCATCCCAATAGTCGCGCTGCCTCGGCGCCAGTTCGTCCAGCTCCACTTCCCCCGCCGGCAGCGCTACCCCCTTCGCAGGTTCGAGGAATTCGCGGAAGGCATGCTGGAGCTCCAGCACCGATCCCCAGCGCGAATGGTGGTCCATCTCGATGTTGGTTACAACGGCGATCTCCGGTTTCAGATCGAGGAAGCTGCCGTCGCTCTCATCCGCCTCCGCGACGACCCACTCTCCCTTCCCCCAGCCGGCGTTCACCGCCGTGCCCCCCTTCCCAAGGCCGGGCACCTCGCCGCCGACGAAGAAGGCTGGATCGGCGTCCAGCGCGCGCAGGGCCCAGGCGATCATCGCGGTCGTCGTCGTCTTGCCGTGGGCGCCGGCGACAGCGATCAACTTCTTCCCCGGCTCCCGGCACAGCTCGGCCAGCAGCTCACCGCGACGGTGCTCGGTGAGCTTCCTCTCCCGGGCCAGGATCAACTCAGGGTTGTCGTCGCCGATCGCGGTCGAGACGACCACCTCGGCCCCTTCGGGAAGGTTCGACGCGTCGTGACCGACCACCGGCTTCAGGCCTGACCCGCGCAGCCGCTCCATATAAGAAGAGTCGGCGCAGTCGCTGCCGGTCACGGTGGCGCCGAGCTGGTGGCAGACGAGCGCCAGGCCACTCATGCCGGCACCGCCGATTCCGATGAAGTGGAGACGGCGGGAGCTCCAGTCCCGTCTGTCGGTGGCAGGCATTCTCACCAAGATTCCCGTTTCGCTCGTTGCCTGAAGAACCAGAAATGTGCGCTTGCCCTCTCCGCGCTCATCGGACCGCCCTCAGCACTTCGTCGGCGATCCGTCGAGCGGCGTCTGGCTTCGCCAGCGAGGCGGAGGCGGCCGTCATCGAGGCGAGGCGGTGCTCGTCGTCGAGCAGGCCGCGGACCTCGACGATGAGCCGCGCCGCGCTCAGCTCCGCGTCCGGCAGCACCACAGCAGCCCCGGCCTCCGCCATCCAGGCGGCATTGGCGCTCTGGTGGCCGGCGGTGGCGTGCGGGTAGGGGACGAGGAGCGCCGGCCGCCCCGCCGCGGTCAGCTCGAAGATCGAGCCGCCGGCGCGCCCGAGCACCAGGTCGCAGGCGGCGAGGCAGTCGCCGAGGTCGGGCTCGTAGGCGAGCAGCGTGTAGCGATCGCGGTGCGGCGCCGCCGCGAGGCGGTCCTCCAGCTCCTCGAAGTCGCGCCGGCCGGCCACGTGGACGACGTGGAAGTCGCGATCGTCATCGCCGCCGTCGCGCTCGGCGAACGCCTCCAGCGCTGCAAAGTTCACCGAACGGGCCCCCTGGCTGCCGCCGATCACCAGCAGGCAGCGGGCATCGGGCGGGATCCCGAACCGCTCCCGCGCCCTCGAACGATCGGCTCGCAGGACCGCCTTGGGCACCGGCCGTCCCGTGACCGCGTAGCGCTCTCCCTCCCGCCCCGCGATCGGAAAGGCGAGGCAGACGCGGCGCGCGCGGCCGGCGAGCAGGCGGTTGGCGAGACCGAGGTGGCTGTCCGCCTCGGTGAGGACGAGCGGGACCCCGGAGAGCGCCGCGGCGAGCCCGGCGGGACCGGCGACGAAGCCTCCCCCGCCCATCACCACGTCGGCGCGGCGCGCGCGGATCGCCCGCCGGGCCGCCTCCACCGCGACCAGCGCCTCGACGCCGGCCAACGCGGCCTTCAGCGGGTTGCGGCGGTCGACCCCCCGCGCCTTCAGAAAATCGATCTCGTAGCCTGCCGCCGGCGCCAGCTCCGCCTCGATCCGCTCGCGCGTTCCGAGGAAGGAGACCTCGGCGCCGCTAGCCCGAAGCTCGGCGGCGACCGCCATGGCCGGCACGACGTGGCCGGCTGTTCCGCCCGCCGCCACCACCACTCTTGCGACTCCTGGCACCGCTCGATCTGCTCCTTCCGTGTGCGGGCGAGCGCCCGCCCTCGACGACGCGCAGTTTGCCAGCGCCGGCGGTCCCCCCGCGGGCGACGTTGAGGATCAGCCCGACCGCGAAGAGGGTTGCCAGCAGGCCGCTGTTGCCGTAGGAGACGAAGGGGAGCGGCACGCCGGTCAGCGGCGCCAGCCCCATCACCGCGAAGAGGTTGACCGTCGCCTGCACGAGGATCAGCGAGGTCAGGCCCGCGACGAGCAGCTTGCCGTAGCTGTCCTTGGCCCGCTGGGCGACGCGCAGGCCGGCGTAGCCGAACAGCGAGAAGAGGCCGACCACGCCGACGATGCCGACGAGGCCGAGCTCCTCGCCGATCACGGCGGAGATCATGTCCGTGTGGGCCTCGGGCAGGTAGAAGGCCTTCTGCACGCCGTTGCCGATGCCGACCCCGAAGATGCCGCCCGAGCCGAGCGCGATCTTCGCCTGCGCGGCCTGGAAGCCGGCGCCCGCCACGTCGGCCCCGGGATGCAGGAAGGCGGTGAGGCGTGCCATCCGGTAGGGCTCGACCAGGGTCATCAGCAGGGCGAAGAAGCCGAGCGCCAGGCCGACCATGGCGAGGTCGCGGAGGCGGGCGCCGGCGGCGACCAGCGTCGCGGCGACCGAGAAGGCGACGACCAGGGCGGTCCCCAGGTCGGGCTCGGCGACGATCAGCAGCGAGGCGAGGCCGGCGACGAGCAGGAACGGCATCGCCCCCTCCAGCGTCCGCGCCCGCTTCGGCTTCTTCGCCAGCAGGTCGGCGCCGTAGAGGATCAGCGCCACCTTGGCCAGCTCGGACGGCTGCACCTGAAGGAAGCCCGAGCCGAGCCAGCGGCTGGAGCCGTTGACCGTCGTGCCGGCCACCAGGACGGCGACGAGCAGGAAGAAGGAGAGCGTCAGGATCGCCGGCGTGAGGCGGCGGACGAGGACCAGGCCGTGGCGGGCGGTCAGGTGCATGACGAGCAGCCCCACCGCGCCGAACATCAAGGTGCGCTTCAGGTAGAAGGCGCTGTCGGAGAGACCACCATTGCTCAGCACCCTGGTCGTCGAGCTGGCGGAGAAGACCATCACGGCGCCGAAGGCGAGCAGGCAGAGCGTCGCCGTGAGCAGCATGTTGTACTCGGCGGGAAGGGTGGAGGGGCGGGAGCGTTTCTTCTTCGCCGCTTTCTTTCGGGGCCTCGCCGGCCGGCCGATGGTCGCCGCGCGCGCACTCACGACAAGGCCCCCCGCTTCGCTCCCTCACGAGGGATCGGATATGCACGCTCGGTCGCTGCCGGGCTCATCGGATCGCCGCCACGATCTCGCGGAAGCGATCGCCCCGCTCTTCGAAGTCCTCGAAGGCGTCGAAGCTGGCGCAGGCGGGCGAGAGGAGGACGACCTCGCCCGGCGAAGCAGCGGCGGCGGCGCGGCGGACCGCGCCCTCGAGGTCGGCGCAGCGGTGCAGCTCGATCCCCTCCTCGACCACCGGCGCCAGCTCGCCGGCAAGCCGGTCCGCCGAGGCGCCGATCAGGTAGCAGGCGGCGCAGCGCTCGCGGATCGGATCGAGCAGCGAGGCGTAGGGCTCGCCCTTCTCGCTGCCGCCGAGGATCGCATGCACACCGCCCTCGAAGGCGCGGATCCCCACCGTCGCCGAGGCGACGTTGGTCGCCTTGGAGTCGTTGACGAAGCGCACGCCGCCGATCTCGGCAACCTGCTCGAGCCGGTGCGGGACGCCAGCGAAGCTGCGCAGCCCCTCGCGGATGGCGTCGCGCTCGATCCCCATCGAGAGCGCCGCGGCGGCAGCGGCCATCGCGTTGGCGACGTTGTGCTCGCCGAAGAGGCCAAGCTCCCGCACTTCGATCAGCGGCTCGCCGTCGTAGAAGATCGTGCCCTCAGCCAGGGCCACCTCGCAATCCGGGCCGGCGCCGTGGCAGAAGGCGATGCGGCGGGCGCAGCCGCCGAGGTCCAAGCCGGCCAGCACCGGGTCGTCGCCGTTGTAGACGGCGACGTCGTCGTTGCCCTGGTTGGCGAAGATCCGCAGCTTCGCCGCCAGGTAGGACTCTAGGTCCGCATGACGGTCGAGGTGGTCCGAAGCAAGGTTGAGGAAGACCGCGCACTCGGGCGCGAAGGCGACGCTGTCCTCGAGCTGGAAGCTGGAGGCCTCGCAGACGACCGTGGCGCCGGGATCGACCTCGCCGGCCAGCGAGGAGAGCGGCGTGCCGACATTGCCGGCGACGGCCACCGGCTCGCCCGCGGTCCGGTAGAGGT
>Ga0137371_10004664_pt1 | contig 10736 bp, 9 predicted proteins | sample SagtaG_7_FD_104919 | JGI IMG/M metagenome (GOLD analysis project Ga0137371, IMG submission 104919) | Vadose zone soil microbial communities from Sagehorn Ranch, Mendocino, California, USA - Sage1_R_40_16 metaG | ecosystem: Environmental > Terrestrial > Soil > Vadose zone | place: USA: California... | reverse complement strand
CGATGAAGCAGATCTATCCCGCCACGATCACGGGCAAGAGCTTCGCCCCGGGCGGGAGTGTGCTCGAGCACCGCTTCGGCGAGAGCGACCCGTACACGCTCGGCGTCGAGGAGGAGTACATGCTGCTCGACGGCGAGACGTTCGACCTCGTCCAGCACATCGACACCGTTCTCGCGGCCATCGCCGGCCACGAGCTCGAGCCGCGGATCAATCCCGAGCTGATGCAGTCGACGATCGAGATCGCGACACCCGTCTGCCGAACGCCGAAGGACGTCGAGGCGCAGCTCAAGATCCTGCGCGGGTACGTGGGCGGTGTCGCCCGCGACCTCGGCTTCCGCGTCGGCTCGGCCGGGACGCATCCGTTCAGCCTCTTCGAGCGGCAGCGGATCACCGCGCGCGACCGCTACCGCAGCCTCGTCGACCAGATGCAGTACGTCGCCCGGCGCGAGCTGATCTTCGGGTTGCACGTCCACGTCGCGGTCGGCGATCCCGAGAAGGCGATCCAGGTCGTGAACGGCCTGCTCAACGATCTCGGCCAGCTGCTCGCGCTCTCTGCGAGCTCCCCGTTCTGGCGCGGCGAGCCGACCGGAATGCGCTCGACGCGCCAGATGGTGTTCGCAGCGTTCCCTCGCTCGGGGCCGCCGCCGCGGTTCAGGGATTACGCCGACTATGCCGCCGTCGTCGGCCAGCTCGAGAAGACCGGGTGCATCGCGGATTACACGCACATCTGGTGGGACATCCGCCTGCACCCGCGGCTCGGCACCGTCGAGATCCGCATCTGCGACGCCGTCACCCGGCTCGAGGACGTCGTCGCCTTGACGGCCTATTGCCAGGCACTCGTCAAGCAGTACTGCGAGCAGTACGAGCGCGGCGAGACGATCCCGTCCTATCACCGCGTCCTCACGAGCGAGAACAAGTGGCTCGCGGCGCGGTACGGCCTCGAGGCGCCGGTGATGGATCTCGCGACGGGCCGCCGGAACCGTGTTCCCGTCGCGCAGCTCGTCCGCCGGACGCTGAAGGACATCGAGCCGCACGCGCGGGAGCTCGGCTCCGAACGCGAGCTCGAGGGGATCCTCGAGATCCTCGTGCGCGGGAACGGCGCCGACCGGCAGCTCCGGATCTTCAACGCGAACCGCGACATCGTGGAGGTCGTCCAGGAGATCTCGGCCGCGACCGAGGTCGAGCCGGAGAGGGTCGCCGCTAGCGCAGTTTGAGCGTCACCGCACGCCGGTCGCTGCGGACGACGACGAGCCGGCCCTTGGCGTCGAACCCGAGCCCCGCCACGGGCGCGCCGATCGACCGGGGTGCAGCCACCTTCGCGGTGACCGTGTCGTAGGTGAACACCGAGCTCCCGCTCGCGAATGCGAGCGTCCGGCCGTCGCGCGAGATCGCGCCATTCGAGTTCAGCTCCGGCGTCGTGCCGGCGAAGCGGGCCGTGCTCACGAGCCGACCGCGCGCGACGTCGAGCTCGTGAACGACGCCGAGAGCGGGGTTCGCCGCGTAGAGACGCCGGCCGTCACGCGAGAGCACGAGCGTGTAGTTGCCGAGGGTCGACGGGTCGCGACTCCGGTCGGGCAGGTCGACGCACATCGCGTAGCTCGCGCGCAGGTCGAGGTCGTGCACGAACGCCGTCCCGTTGGAGATGTTGAGGTAAAGCGTCAGCAGCCGGTGGCCGCCCGGCGAGGCGACGGCGCCCCAGGCGAAGCCGGCCATCCCCGAGTCGCTCGATTTCAGCGCGACGGTCGCCATCTCGGCGCGCGCGAGGTCGTAGGCGCGGACGGCGTACTTCGGCGGCCCGTTCGACGCGAACCACTGGATCAGGAAGAGGCGCCGCCCGTCGGGCGAGACGGCGTCGACGTCGTACCGGCTGGCAAGAGCGAACCGGTATGCGAGCCGGTGCCGTGTCGAGTCCACGACGGCGAAGGCGGTCGTGCCCTTGCCGCTACGGACGAACGCGAGCCAGCGGCCGTTCGCGGAGGTGCGGGCGAGGAGCCACGGGCCGGGGATCGACCAGCGAGCCAGGCGCGTGCCCCTGAGCCCGTCGTACGCCGTGATCCGGGTCGCGGTCGTCGCCGACCGGGCGGCGAAGAACCGACGCCCGTCTGGGCTGAGCGTCCCGGACGGGAGCGAGAAGCGCGTGCGTCCGCGCAGGAGATCGTAGGCCAGCAGCGGACCCCGGTCGCCGGACGGGCGCAAGGCGAGGAGCGACGAGCCGGGAACCGGCACGCTCAGGATCCCGCAGGTCGAGGGTGGGCAGCCGGCTGCACGTGCGTGGGCGGGTGCGGCGGCGGCGGCCACCGCGATCACGGCGAAGATGACGCGGCGCATCCCTTGCTCCTTTCGCGGGTTCCGACGCAGATACACCTGTCGAAGCCGTTCGGGTCCCTCCTCGTTAGGCTGGGCGGATGCTTGATGTCGGCGCCTCCGTCCCTCCGGCGACCGTGTGGACCTCCCCTCGGGAGTCGTCCACGCTCGCCGAGGCGACCCGCGAGGGCCCGATCCTGCTGCTCTTCTACCTCTTCGACTGGTCGGCCACCTGAACGGACGAGATGGGGCTCCTGCGGGACAGGAGCGAGGAGTTTCGCGCCGCCGGAGTGACGCCGTACGGGATCTCGCGCGACTCGCCGTGGACGCACCTGGCCTGGCTCCAGGCGCTCGACCTGAACTTTCCGCTCCTCTCCGACTGGAACGCGGACGCGGTTCACGCGTTCGACGTCGCGCAGGAGTTCCGCGGCCTGAAGGACGTCGCCGAGCGGAGCGCGTTCCTCGTGGACGGCGACGGCGTCGTCCGCTTCGCGCGCCGCTACGCGAACGACGAGGTGCCCGATCTGGACGAGATGCTCGAGGCGGCGCGCGCGCTCTGACCGGTGCCGTCCAGTTTCATCGTTTAAGGCACACGCGCGTGTAACCCGGGTCCCGACCCGCCCCCCTACTCCGCTCGAGCGTAACGCGAAAAAGCGCACAGGTGTGTGACGAGGGTGCGCCGGAAGTGCGAAAACTCGGCGGCGCGCGCGGCGGCCTACATGCCCATCGCGTGGTTCAGAGGTGCTGCTGAGCAGGGACTTCTGGCTTTCACACCACGCGTGACATCATGAAGACAACACCCAGACAGGCCTCTACGACCCGCGTTCCGACGCTCATGGACGCGCTCGCGATCCGTGACGCGGCGGTGACTATTCGCGAGAGGATGTTCACGCGAGGGGCGCAAGTCGGCGTTTTCGGCGGCGGAGGTCAAACGAGGTCAAGGACGAGTTCGAGCGCCTCATCGACCGCTCGCATCTCATCCCGCGTGAGATGCCCAGCCTGGTCGCCGAGTGCTCGAACGTCAACGGCCCCCACCATTTCGCACATCACGCGCGTTGGTTCTTGCCCAAGGTCGATCTCAGGATGAAAGCTCGCAGGCGGAGTCGAGGTCGACGTCGGGCAGACCACGACCGTGGAGAGGGCGAGCAGGTCGTCGGCTTGGACGACGACGGCGTAGCGCCGGCCGCGCTGGACGTGACCGCGGCGCCGCGGGATGACGATCGCGTGCACGTCACCCCGGACCACGAAGCTGCTCCATGAGCGCTGCGACTTCCTGCGCCTCGGCCAGGTATTCCGGGCTCGCGATGAGCGCCGCAGCCTCGGCCGCCAGCCCAGCGCGCCGCCGCTCACGCGCGGCCGCCTCGGTGATCGCTTGCCGGGCAGCCTCGGCACGGGTCACGCGCCGCCGCCGCGCAAGCTCATCGAGCGCGCGCACACCCTCCTCGCCGAGCCGAAGGGAGAGAGGTGGCGGTGCCGGAGACACTGCGCCTGAGTGTAGCGCAAAACGCACTACGCATGAAGCAACGAGCTTTCGCCAGCCTCAGTGCCGCGTGCCCTTGAGTGTCCCGCGAGATCGGGAGACTGCGTCCAGGTGCTCTCCGAGCCGACGGTAGTGGAAGAGGGCGACTGAACAACGCCGCCCTCTCCAACCTGATGGTGGACGAGGCGTGCGGCGAGCTACGTCAACGCTGCCGCGATGACGGCGCAGCCGGCCGGCCTGGGGCCGTTGATGTCCACAACAGCGAACGAGATGAAATCGCCGGTCGTGGCGTCGACCGTCACCGCGAACGTGATCGAACCCACATCGGTCACCAGCACCCGCCCGTTTGGGAGCTTGAAGATCGCCGAGGTCCCGTTGACAGTGATGAGGAACGTCGCGGTGCCGTCGCCGTTGTCGGCCGGAGCGCTCCCCATGACGACGCCGGCCATGCGCCACTCGACCGACTTGCCGCTCGCGGTCGCCGTGAAGAGCTCGGTCACGTTGCCGGGTGAGACGAACGCTCCGCTCGCATACTCCAGGTCCTGTCCGACGACCGTATCGACGGCCGTGCCGGGAATCCCACAGAGGTCCGTCGCGTACGGGTCGGTCGTGAAGTGAGCGTGGTCGTGGACGACGGGCGCCGCCGCGACTCCGAGCGCGGTCACGACGGCTGCAGCGGCGACCGCCGCCGAGCCGGCGACCAACAGACGCTTGAGCTTGAACATCTTCCCCTCCTTGAACTCGATTGCCGCGATCCTCGGACCGGCGGCTACCGAGCCGCTATCGAACGGTTACCGTCCGCCAAGTGCTCGAGTTCCGAGTCCTGGGCCCGCTCGAGGTCGTCGGCGAGAAGGGCCCTATCCGGCTCGGAGGCCCGAGGCAGCGTGCGACGCTCGCAATCCTCCTCCTCAACGCAAACCAGGTCGTGCCGGTTGAGCGATTCGCCGACGATCTCTACTCCGGCGCCGCTCCGGTCACGGCGGTCACGCAGGTGCAGCGGCAGATCTCGGAGCTCCGCAGGGCCCTCGGCTCCGCATCCGTGATCGAGACGCGTTCGCCCGGATACGTCATTCGCCTCTCGCCGGAGCAACTCGACCTGAAGCGCTTCGAGCGCCGGACTGAACAAGCGAGTCAGTCACTCGCGCGAGGGGACGCGACTTCTGCCCTCGACTTTCTCCGCGAAGCGCTCGCGTTGTGGCGAGGAGCACCGCTCGCCGACTTCCGGTACGAGTCCTTTGCGCAGACCTCGATCGAGCGGCTCGAGGAGATCCGGCTCGCGGCGGTAGAGCACCGCATCGAGGCCGAGCTCGCGCTCGGCCGCCACGCCGAGCTCATCGCGGAGTTGGAGGCGCTGTCCGCGGAGCACCCCGTTCGTGAGGGCCTCGTCGGGCAGCTGATGCTCGCCCTCTACCGCTCGGGGAGACAGGCAGAGGCGCTTAACGTCTACCGAAGGACGCGGGAGGCACTCGTCGAGGAGTTCGGCATCGAGCCCACGCGCGCGCTCCACGAGCTCGAGCGGGCGGTCTTGACCCAGGACCCGACTCTCGAGCTCGAGCGAGTCGCTCCGATCCGTGCGGCTTCCCTTGCCGAGCCGGGTCGGGCGGTGCTCGTTCTTCCCTCGGACGAGGAGCAGCTCGACGCGCTTCTGACGATCGCTGAGCCGCTGGCCACGCTCCCGACGCGAGAGTTGATCGTCGCCTGTCTGCTCACGGACGAGAGCGAGCTCAGGGGCGCTGCGTCCGCCGTAAATGCACGGGTCGCGTCGCTGGACGTCACTGCGCGGACTGCGGCTTTCACCACGATCGATCCGGCCCGCGACGCCGTGCGCCTCGCGACGACGCACGCCGTCGAGCTCGTGCTCCTGGATGCTCCGCCCGGGCTCGGCGCGAACCGGCTGCCGGAGCGCCTCGCCGCGATCCTGGAACGCTCGCCCGCGGACGTCGGAATCCTCGCGAATTCGAAGGTCGAGTTCGGGGACGGAGAGGGCGTGTTCGTGCCGTTCGGGGGCAGCGAGCACGACTGGGCGGCGCTTGAACTTGCCGCCGGCCTGGCGCTTGCCGCAGACGCTCCGCTTCAGCTCATTGGCACGAAGGCGGATCCGCGTCGCGGCCAACGCGACGCAAGCCGTCTTCTTGCCGATGCCTCTCTGGCGGTGCAGCGTGTCGTCGGGGTCAAAACCGAGCCGCTCCTAGCCGAGCCGACGGAAGAGGCGCTCGTTGCGGCCGTCGGGCCGTCGACCCTCGTCGTCGTCGGCATCTCTCCGCGCTGGCGGCGGGAGGGAATCGGTGCCGCCCGTCGTGCGCTCGTCCGCGACGCTCGTGCCCCGATCCTGCTCGTGCACCGCGGCCCGCGGCCCGGAGGACTTGCTCCGCAGGAGAGCCGAACACGCTTCACGTGGTCGATCGAGGCTAGACCCGACTGATCGTCAGCGGCAGTTGGTTTCGTTGAGGGCGACGAACCCTGCGAACGGCAACGAGCCATGCGGCTTGTTGGCTCCTGGGGCGCTGCCATCGTAGAGCGCAACCGCCGTCACATATTTCGAGGGATTGGGCGGAGGTCCGTTGGCGGCGAATAGCAGGTTCTTGCCGACCGTGTATGCATAGACCTTGCCCTTTTGCGTGTTGAATTTCGACGGATGCAACTTGCTGCCGTACGCGCTCTTGAGCTCCTGAATCGTCGAACAGGGCCCGACCCCGGTGGCCGTTCTGAAGGCGTGGTTCCAGGTCGTGATGATGATGCCCGCGTCGACTTTGCGCTCGAAATAGACGGCGACCTCGGGTTGCTGGAAGATGAGCGTCCTGAAGTTCGGCAGGACGAAGATGTCCTCGCGCCACGAGCCGAAGCGTTGCTTGTATGCGGTGGCGGACTGGCCGAGCTTGGCGCCCGCGATGGCGGTCTGCGAGATCGAAGGGGGGCCTGCCGGTGGCGGCCCGTTTTGCGAGGCCAGGATGCCGCCGATCGCTCCGCCGGCCACGGCGAGAACCGCGGTGCCGCTCAGGAACAGCCGCCGGCGACGAAGCTTCCGGCGCACGAACGTCCTCCCTTGCCTCGCCGCCGAAGCGGCCACGACTAACTCGCGGCAGGTCGAATACCTATCGTCCGGCGATTTGGCCAGCGCGGTCTGGAAGACACTGTCGAAGGCGTTGGGGAGCTCGGGCCGGAGGTCGGAGAAGACCGGGGGCGGCTCATTGAGATGCGCGAAGACGACCGCGAGCTCGCTCTCACGGTCGAACGGGCGCGCACCGGCCAGGCACTCGAACAGCACGCATCCGAGCGAGTAGACGTCGGCGCGTCCGTCGATGGCGCCACCCTCGATCTGTTCGGGCGGGACGTAGTCGATCGTCCCGACGAAGCCACGGTCGCCGGTCAGGCTGCTCACGGAAGACACATGCCGGGCGAGGCCAAAGTCGCAGACATATGCGCGCTCGCCGTCGGGCCGAACGTTGACGAGAATGTTGCCGGGCTTCACGTCGCGATGGACGAGCCCTGCCGCGTGCGCCGAGTCGAGGGCCTCGGCGACTTGTCCCACAAGCTCGATCGCGCGCTGAGGTTCAAGCCGACCTTCCCCGCGGAGCAGCTCACGGAGATCCGACCCCTCGACGTAGTCCATCGCGAGATAGAGCGCATCGCCCTCCGCGCCGGCCCTCCGGATGGGGACGATGTGGGGATGGTGGACGCTCGACGCGAGTTGAGACTCCCGGAGAAAGCGCTGCCGGAAGCGCTCGTCCCTGGCCACTTCCGGCGCGAGCAGCTTGAGGGCGACGCGACCTCCGCGCCTCACGTCCTCGGCCAGGTACACCGCACCCATCGCCCCCTCGCCGATGAACGACTGAACGCGAAAGCCGGCCAGGATGGTGCCGGTACTCACCTTGGATGGCATCGCGTATTGGAGGTTGGCAGGTGCCCATGCCGATCTCAACCCGGGCCAAGTCCCCAGCTTGTCGAGCTTGCGCTCTTCCAATTGCCCGACGTAGACGTGCCACGGTCGTCGCTTCGCTAGGGGATCACGCGACACCACCAAGGCAACACGGCATCGCGGCTACGACTACGTTCGATCGCGCGAACCGGGATGAACGGTCGTTGAGTCGCAAAGGCAATCACGCACGCGGAATGAGCGTCCAAGCGGCTTTTGCGAGCCGTCGAAACGGCTTGAACATGCGGCTCGCGGAGGCGAAGTGGGACCGAAGAAGCGGTCCTCTACATACCCATCGCGTGGTACCCGGCGTCGACATAGAGCGTCGTTCCGGTCACGTTCCGCGCGTCGTCCGAGAGCAGGTACGCGGCCGCGGCGCCGACGTCGTCGGCGTCGATGTGCCGGTGCAGCGGAGCGTGCTCCTCGACGATCGCCTCCATCGTCGGGAACCCGGCGATCGACCGAGCGGCGAGCGTGCGCACCGGCCCGGCCGAGATCGCGTTCACGCGGATGTCCTTCTGTCCGAGATCCCAGGCGAGGTACTTCACGCACGAGTCGAGCGCGGACTTGGCGACGCCCATGACGTTGTAGTGCGGCACCGCGCGCTCGCCGCCGAGGTAGGTCATCGTCACGATCGAGCCGCCGCCGCCGGCCTCCATCAGCGGCTCGGCCGCGCGTGCGGCGGCGACGAGCGAGTAGGCGCTGACGTCGAGCGCGAGCCAGAAACGATCGCGCGGCGTGTCCGTGAACCGGCCCTCGAGATCCTCCGCCGCCGCGAAGGCGACCGAGTGGACGAGCACGTCGAGCCGACCGTCGAAGATCTCGGCGGTCTCGGCGAAGACGCGCGCGACGTCGTCGTCGGAGCGCACGTCGCACTCGGTCACGAGCGGCGAGCCGACCGAGTCGGCGAGTTCGCGAACGCCCTTCTCGATCCGCTCGCCCTGATAGGTGAAACCGAGCCTCGCGCCCCCGTCGGCGAGCCGCTTCGCGATCGCCCAGGCGATCGAGCGCCGGTTGGCCACGCCGAGGATGAGGCCGCACTTGCCGTCGAAGGGGCCGGGCACGGCGCGAGTCTACTGTCCGTCGGCTAGGCTGATCGTCCGGTGCGTCGCGCGTTTGCCCTCTCCGCCGTCTGCGCGGCGCTTGCAGCCGCGATGCCCGCAGCGGCGGCGTTCCAACCGGTCCGTCGCGGGGCCGGCGAGCTCACGCAGCCGCGCGTACGCGCAGGCGTGATCCACATCCCGGCCGGCCAGGCGCGGGGACGCGTGCGTGTGATCGCGCGCCTCCGCCTGCCGCCGCTCGCCGCAACGTTCGGGCGACGGATCGCCTCCGCCGACAGCGCCCGCCGGCTGAACGTCCACAGCGCATCCTCCCACGCCTACCTGCGCCGACTCGATTCCGCGCAGGCGCGCGCAGGCGTGGCGCTGCGACGCGCGATCCCGCAGGCGCGCGTCGGCCGCCGCTTCCGCATCCTCGTCGACGGCCTCACGGTGACGCTGCCCGCAAAGCGCCTGCCGCAGCTCGTGCGCCTCCACGTCGTCACGCGCGTCTACCCCAGCGTCCGCTACAGCGAGGCGCTCGACCGGAGCCCGTCCGTGATCGGCGCGGACGAGCTGAACCGCATCGCGGGGGCGCGCGGCGAAGGCGTCAAGATCGCCATCGTCGACGACGGCATCGACGAGACGAACCCGTTCTTCAACGCGACGGGCTTCCAGTACCCGCCCGGCTTCCCGCGCGGCGGGCTGCGCTGGACATCGCCCAAGGTGATCGTGGCGCGCGTCTTTCCCGGTCCGAATGCGGGTGCGCCCGGGCGCCTTGCCGTCGATCCGAGCTCGTCCTTCCACGGCACGCATGTCGCCGGGATCGCCGCCGGGGACGCCGGCACGACGGCGCCGGCCGGATCCGATCATCCCGAGACGAGCGGCCTGTCGGGCGTCGCGCCCCGCGCGTGGCTCGGCAACTATCGCGTCTTCACGGTGCCGACGCCGATCGGGCACGTCGCGAACACGCCCGAGATCATCGCCGCGTTCGAGTCGGCGGTCTCGGACGGGATGGACGTGATCAACTTCTCCGGGGGCGGCGCCGAGAGCGACCCGGCCAACGACGCCATGGTCGAGACCGTCCGCAACACCGTGGCCGCGGGCGTCGTGCCGGTGATCGCCGCCGGCAACGACCGCGATCAGTTCGGTTTCGGCTCCACCGGCTCGCCCGGCACCGCGCCCGACGCGATCTCGGTCGCGGCCGTCTCGAGCGGGCACGTCTTCGCGCCCGCGCTGACCGTTACGGCGCCGGGCGCACCCGACGCGCTCAAGCAGATTCCGTTCCTCGGCGCCGCCGGGATGCTCGCCCCGAACAGCTGGGGCATCTTCGACCAGCAGCTCGTCGACGTCGGGTCGATCGTCGGCGTCGACGACGGGCCCGTCGACCGGCACCTTTGCGGCCCGCCGTCCGACACGGCGTCGACGCGCGGACAGCTGCCGCGCCACTCGCTCGCCGGTGCGATCGCGCTCGTCCAGCGCGGGCTCTGCCCGTTCGTGACGAAGGCGCTCCAGGCGCAGGCCGCCGGCGCCGCAGGCCTCGTCCTCACCGACAATCGAGAGGGCGAGGCGAACCCGATCCCGCTCCAGCTCTCGGTTCCGTCCGGGATGATCTCCAATCTCGACGGCGAGCTCCTGCGCGCCTTCATGTCCGGGACGGGCGGCCGGACGACGATCCAGGTCGGACGCGACCCGCTGGAGGACGTCACCGCCCGTAGCGGGATCGTCACGAGCTTCTCGTCGGGCGGGCCGACACCGTTCGGGCACGCGCTGAAGCCCGACGTCGCCGCGCCGGGCGGACAGATCCTCTCGGCGACGCTGCCGCGGGTGGCTCAGTCGCGCTTCGCCGTCTTCGACGGGACGTCGATGGCGACTCCGCACGTCGCCGGCGCGGCCGCTTTGCTCGTCCAGCTTCATCGCAGCTGGACGCCGCAGCAGGTCAAGTCGGCGCTCGTCTCGACGGCGGGCCCGGCGTGGGGCGACACCGCACGCACGCGCGAGG
>Ga0137371_10004663_pt1 | contig 10736 bp, 9 predicted proteins | sample SagtaG_7_FD_104919 | JGI IMG/M metagenome (GOLD analysis project Ga0137371, IMG submission 104919) | Vadose zone soil microbial communities from Sagehorn Ranch, Mendocino, California, USA - Sage1_R_40_16 metaG | ecosystem: Environmental > Terrestrial > Soil > Vadose zone | place: USA: California... | reverse complement strand
GCCAGAATGTGTCAAATGCCCAAACTGGTTGACCAACCGTGCACATTAGCGTCAGAATGGCGACCACTCTTCGCAGCCGATGATAACGTGTCATGATGGCCGTCCTGTCCGGCGTGAGCCCCAGTCGATGGGGCGCTGGAGCAACAACAGAATGCGATTGCCGTCCATCAAGAACTCATCCAGCACCTGCGGTGATGGAAGGCCGCAGCCGCCTGCGTGGAGTTGCATCACGAACGCACGCACCTCAGGTTCCCGAAGCCAACCGACAAGAGCGTCGAGAGCAGTCGTCCGACACACGAACTTTGCGTCTATCTCCAGGTCTCCAGTCCGCACGCCGTCTAGCCCCTGCATGGGCAATGGCAGATCGAGCGAGTAGTCGTAGCGTCGGGCGGTTCGAAGTCTGGGCCTCCGGCACCCGGCTTCGCCTCTTCGACGAGCATGCGTTCGGCGGCGGCCACAACTCAATTCGGACAAGCAAAGCCTCCACCTTGCGCGCAGGTGGTTCCCGCCCAGCTCGTCCCGCGGTAGTGGAGCATCGTGCCGAGCCCCCCCACGGCGAAGACATCGCGCCCGCTCGCGCCCCAGATGCCCTGGAGCTCCTCCGTGGTCCCGCTCGGCTGCGCCGCCCAGGCGGTCCCATTATAGTGGAGGATCGTCCCGCCGTACCCCACGACGAAGACGTCGCGCTCACTCGCGCCCCAGATGCCCTCGAGCTCCTTCGTCGTCCTGCTCGGCTGCGCTGCCCAGGCGGTCCCGTTGTAGTGGAGGATCGTCCCGCTGTCCCCCACGACGAAGACATTGCGCCCAGATGCACCCCAGATGCCTCTCAACCACACGGCGGTCCCGCTCGGCTGCGCCGCCCAGGCGGTCCCGTTGTCGTTCAGCAGCAAGGGCCCCTGCGCCGGATGATCGCCGCCGTAGTGCTTCGTCCATTTGAGCCCGTTGGCCGCTCGAGCCAGGGGTGGCGAACCCACCGCGCAGCCTTCGATCAGACAGCTCAATACGCTAGCGAGCAAGACCGAGGGCAGAAGGGCCGGACACCGGATGTGCCGTGTCGGACCGGGAGGCGGCTCGGGCTTCAGTGGTCCCTTTGGAAGAGACATCCCGGTCCACGAGGGCTGTCTCGGCAGGCGTCCCTGAGCCCCAACAGGACAGAACGACGCCGTCATTCGGAGCGGGCCCTCCCGTGTAGCGGCGGACCGAACCGCAAGAAGAGTGAGTCGCCGTACGACTTCTTCGTGCATGGAACGATGACTTCAGCCTTTGCAGCTCCGGTGATCTTATAGAGGCTATGACCCCTGAGAGCACCCAAGAACAGTGCGGCTGAGCACTTGAACCCTTTCTCATACTCGTCGCAGAAGGTGTTCTTCGCCGAGGCGCCGGACTCTGCCTTGAAAAGGTCACGCTTTACACATTCGTCGGCCACTGACCATGATAGCCTCCGGGAAACCTTCGCTTCGGCCTTTGCCGGGCACGAGTGGCAAAGAATCTCCTTGAGCTGCTCTTCGAGACTATTGACCAGGTCGGGCGTCACTTCGCCATACTTTAGCATCAGCGCAGACGCGCTTCCAACAGTTGCGAGGGCGCCGACAAGCGCGCCGATGGCGCCGCCGCTTTGCGGATTGAGTCCGATCTTCTCGGTGTTCGCGTTGTATTCGACCATCCCTTGGTGCTGACCGTCTTCCATCACGCCGACAACCTCACCCGAGCCGGGATTTAGCTCCCACCATCCCCAGCGCTGCGCCCCAGCGAGTAATACCGCGCGGGCAGGAACGATGACCTCACGTCCGTGGGCAATGGCGGCTTCCATCATCTGCAAACAAGCTGGGGGTGCTCCTGGGAGGTCGTTTAAGGTTGAGCGGGTCGACGCACTTATGACGAGCAGCGGGACGTTTGCGGCCTCGGCGGCCTGAATCAGACGTACCGTGGTCGCTGTTTCCCTCCTGCCAGTTGTCAGACTGACAAGCGCTCCTTCGATCACCGACTCCTGGATTCCCCTCGCCGCGTTGAACAGGATCGCTAATCGCGTAGGCGCCCCAGGATAGGGATAACTCCTCACCTCATCCATCCGGAGATCTAGGGTCATCTTCGCGTCCGCGCGGCGGTTGCCGCTCGTCGCAACCTCGACGCCGGCGATCAGGATTCTCGGAGTTGTCCAGGCAAGCATCACTCCGCTGCCATCCGCGATGAGACCGCTGAGGGAATCCGATTCGGCAGCAAATCGCAGAGCGAGAAGATGCCCGGCGACGGTACCGGCCGCATCATCCATCGCCATCAGCTCGGATGCCACGGACTTTGCCTTAGGATTGTCAGGCGAAATGCCTCCCAGCCGCGCGGCGTTGCGCTGAATGGCCTTTGGATCGATCAGCGTCGCCGCGAGTGCCGTCTGCTGTGCCGCAAACGCCGCTGGTATTCGTCCAGGAATGATGCTGATGGAGTAGCGCCGTGCCTCCGCAGGACGTTTCGCGTTGTTGCTCGCCTCAAAGAGAGTGCGTTCGATCTTGCGCGATTCTCCGCTCGTCGGAACAATGCGGAATTCAATCCACTCCCGCCGAATGACGCTGCGCGGGTCAGTGTCGAGCACAACAGTCGCCGCAACCTTCTCTCTCCTCCCGCCAATCTGAAGGTGACGCTCGTATGCTACACCGATGACCTCGTCCCTTGCCTTGTGCGCGTTTGGCTCGTCCTTCTTCTCGGGCTTGCCGCCCAGCGCTTCGCCCATTCCTCCCAAGAGACCGCCCGGTGATCTGGGAGATTGTTGCTGGGGCTCATTCCCTCTCCGGCGCAGCGGAATCGCGATTGCAACAAGAGAGATGGGTCTGAGAGCAAGGTCAGCAACGGTCCCTGAGAAACGGCTGAGCTCACGTGTCTCACCGCTGCCAAGCGTCTCACGGAGTACGGCTTCGAGGTGATGATATTCTGCGTCCACAGGAGCCTCGAACCGCTCTGCAGGGGACGCATAGGTCTCTCCGATCTTCGCGCGCGGGAAGGACGGATCCACAGGGATCCAACTGTTGTCCTGGAACACCTCGACCCAAGAGTGATCCCTCACAGCCTCGCGAAGGGATACATCGGCAGTTGGATCATACGGGAGGTATTCCGCTGAAAACGCGCTATCGGAGCGCCCACGTGGATACATTCCGCGTATGACTGTCGTCATGTTCTCGTCGGTCAGCTCTCCGCGTGCGAAGCGCACTTTGTAGCCTGCGCGGCGCAGAAGCTCCGCGAGCAGCATTGACTGGTCAGCAGAGTTCCCGCTTCGCGCGATCGCGCTGCCGATGGCCCCCCGCAGGATTCCGCGATATGGCTCAAAGCGGACGCCCCGCGCAACATGGTCGAAGATCTCTTCGACGTTCTTGCCCATGAATGGAGCAAGGGACTCATCGCCAGGCCCCAGATTCTCCGCAACGCTCTTCGGCGTGCCCTGCATGAGTCCGAGAGTCATGAGCCCGATCGCACACGCAGCAAGAGCGGCGTGGACGAAGCGCACCCGACGGGGAAGACGCGGAACGGCAGTGGGCCGCCAAAGAACCGACGCAGCAAGTACGACAGGCACCGTCATCAGAATGATCGTTGTCATGATGCCAAAGATCCAGAGGAGTGACTGGTTTGCACTGACAATCGCTTCACACTTCTGAAAAGGTACCAGATGACCAAGAGACCGACGCCCAGTCTCCCGACCTCATAAGCCAGCCCATGCACTCTCGACACCATATCAAAGACTGCCATAAGCGGGAGAAACACGGCGCTCGCGATCAAGACGCCCGTGACCTGGCGGAGCGATGTCACGAGCAGCTGTTTGAGACGCACTCCGAGGTAGAAATAGGCTACAGCAAATCCAAGAAAGACTAGGGACATCAACCTGACTATGCCCTGCGCACCGCCCCGCAAGAACATCACGTCACCGTATCCACCCAGAATTGCTATTACGATGAAGTAAGCCCTGAGTGACCCGACTGTCTCTCTCATCGCCATACCTTCCTCCCTATGCCGGAGACGGTGACGCCAAAGCGGCGGTACGCGGACTGGGACGTCTGTGCCGCGCTTCCAATCTGTCGGGTGTGCTACATCGGCCGACCCACGACTCGTGAGGTGACGGTGGTCGCGGATTCGCCGACGTTTCGGAAGCAGATAGTAACTGGGCCAGCCCCCTGTACGTGGACCAAGGAGCCAGACCCGACAACCGTTGATTGCTTCAGCACGAAGTCTTTCCCAAGTTCGCTCGGCTCGAAACCGGCGTGGGCTCGCGCCCACTGCTCAGTGGTCATGATGTAGATGTCGAGCGACTTCCGCCGCTCAATCTCGTAAATGATCTTGAGCTCCGCCCTAACGTTCAGACCGAAGGTAATTATGTAGGCCTTGTGGGGTGGAATACTGACTGTCACTTGCGGTCTGATCTCTTGGGGAGTCATCGGACCTTGCCCCGCCAAGATCGAAAACCAGGCTACGCCAACGAAGCCGACGACACCGCGAATGACGGTCCGGCTTCTCATCTTGAGGTCTCCCAAATTGACGGTGAGGGCACTGATACCCGTTCGCCGGCTCCTACTCGACGGCGTCCCCTTACAACTCCTGGCAAGCCCTCAGCTCCCGGAGAAGACCCAGGAGAAGGAAAGTACCGGGCGCGCGATCGCCGCTATCCTTGGCGCCGCCTACGACGACCTCACGTGTCCTTGCGCCTCCACGCTGCTCACCGGTCACGGAGACCGTGGTGTGTAGCGAGGTGCTCTCCACGATCGCATGCTGAGTCGTCTCGAGAGCGCTGCTGACGGTCGCTTCCCCGACGACGCTGACGCCGAGGCGATGCGCCGAGGAAAAGCGCGGTGAAAGCGCGGTGAGAGAAAACGTGCCAATCCACGCCGCCGGCGATCGCCCAATCGACGCAATCCTTCGTGGCGCCCGAGGTTGTCGATGGTGGCCACGTCCGCGCAACATCGCGAGTAGCACACCACACCTGATCACGGTCACACGAGCCAATGCGGGGCATGCCTGCTTTCTGCGAGCTCGTTCCTCCGGTCTCGCAGTTCGCTCCGTGAACGTCCGGGTCGGGACGCTGGCTACCGACATGCGGGCTCATGCTCCCGTCTCGCGGGCGGTCTAGGGGTCGTGCCGACGTAAATCACGCACATCGTGGGCGTGCGGGGGTTCCCGATCACCGCGAACCACCCATTTCGGGAAAGCGTGATGCGGGGCGCCGAGTTCGGCACGTCACTGCTCCCCGAGTATGGTAGGTTGCTGACGTTCACTAGGTTGCGGACGTTCACTGTGTAATGACCTGATTCGGCATAGAATGCGATCTCCGAAGTCTCCAGGTTGCGCAGGCCGCCCTTCATTGCTGCCACCAAGTCCTGCTCGTCGGATGGTATCGCCTTCGAGGGCCCGGTGCAGGCGGGCTGACCGGCAAGGGAGACGAACGCGAGAATGGCGACCAGAATTCGCAACCGGCTACGGTGCTTCATGATACCCCCTGCTCTTCCTGGAGCGTCTTGCCCCTTCCGACATCCCGTGGTCAAGTCGGCACGGACCTATTCAAGCGGATATCAAACGTGACCTCTTCCGCCTTGTGCCCGTCCACTCGGGCCGTATGTTACTCGGCGAGTAACAGCTAGAAGTCAGCAAGACATCAGCAGGGCTATGCCCTTCAGGCTAAGGACGTTCGGCGGGCTCTCGCTCACCGGCGAGAGTGGCCCGGTTACGGGGGCGGCCACGCAGCGCCGCAAGCTGGCACTGCTCGCCGTGCTTGCGACCGGGGGAGAGCGCGGCGTGAGTCGCGATCGCCTGCTCGCCCTCTTCTGGCCTGAGAGCGACGCTGAGCACGCGCGGCACGCTCTCACGCAGTCCCTGTCCGCCTTGCGTCGCGAGCTGGGCGCCGAAAACCTCTTCCTCGGCACCGCCGACCTCAGCCTCAACCCAGCCGTCATCGAGAGCGACGTTGCGGCATTGGGGACCGCGCTCGCCCGAGCGGAGTTCGAGCGTGCCGTCGCGCTGTACGTCGGTCCATTCCTCGACGGCGTTCACCTCGACCATGCGCACGCATCGCCCGAGTTCGAGCGCTGGGTCGAGGTGGAGCGCTCCCGGCTGGCAGGGCTGATCGCCGAGGCGGTCGAGCGCCTCGCGATAGGCGCGACAGAGCGCCACGAGCACCGGCGCGCCGTCGAGTGGTGGCGGCGGTTGGCGGCACTGGACCCCTATAGCTCGCAGATTGCCTCCGGTCTCATGAGGGCGCTGATCGCTGTCGGCGACAGCGCCGGTGCGCTCCGGCAGGCGGAAATTCACGCTACCCTGCTGCGGGAAGAGTTGCACATGGAGCCCGATGAGGCGGTGCTCGCGATCGTGCGACACATCCACATTGTGTCGCCGCCCCCGCGAGATGCAGCCCCCCGCCCCCAGGCCGATCGGTCACGTGGGTCAATCGCTTTCGCTGACGCCGTGGTACCCTTAGCCCCGCCTCCCGGACCGAGGCACCGCGTTGCTCGCAAGGGGCGGTGGGTTCTAGCCGTCGGCAGTGGGCTCGCGGCGGCCGCGGCAGCGCTCGGAGCGCTGTCCATCTCGCGGTCGCACGCCCGTGCGGCCCTCGACCCGAACCTCATCGCGGTCGCGCCGTTTGACGTGTTCGACCCGAAGCTCGACCTATGGCGCGAGGGGCTCGTCGATGTGCTGTCGCGCTCTCTCGATGGTGCCGGACCCTTGCGCACGGTGGCGCCGAGTGTCGTAGTGCGGCGCTGGCGGGGACGTGCCGATCCAACCTCCGCGGCCGAACTCGGGCGGTGGACCGGGGCGGGACTCGCAGTGTTCGGAAGCCTGATTCCCTCCGGACGGGATTCGGTGCGCCTCGCCGCGGCGCTCGTGGACGTGGCGACAGCCCGGCTGCTCGGCGAGGCGGAAGGGCGGGAAGCGGTGTCTCGTATAGACCGGCTCATCGACTCGGTTGCCGTAGACATGCTGCGGGACCTCGGCGGCACGAGACCGCTGCGCGCCGTGCGCCTCGGGTCGATGGGCTCGCGATCCTATCTCGCCCTCAAAGCCTTCCTGCAAGCTGAGCAGTACTATCGACGGGGTCGTTGGGACTCTGCGCGGGTCTACTGCGAGCGCGCAGTGCGGTTGGACAGCGCGTTCGCCATCGCATACCGACGCCTCAACAAAGCCCTCGCCTGGCAGCCGGGGGTGAGCGCCTCCCTTCTGGCCTCCTACCTGCTCCGTGCGGGGAAGGCGAATCGGGGTCTCGTGCCGCGGGACAGTCTCCTGGTCTCTGCGGATTCGATCTGGTCTGCCCTCCGACTCGACCCCTCGGACACGACGTTCTGGCCTCTGGTGCGCCGGCAATTCGCGACGCTCGACGACGCTGCCCGGCGTTACCCTGACGACCCCGAGGTGTGGTACGAGGTGGGCGAGGCTCGGATGCACAACGGCGTCCACGTCGGGGTTACGGAGCAGCAGACGCTCGAGGCGTTCGCGCGGTCGGTCGCCCTCGATTCGTCCTTCGCCCCGGCGTACATCCACCTTGTGCAGTTGAGCCTCGACCTGGGCGACGATGCGGCGGCCCGCCGGTATGCCGCCCGGTATCTGGCGCTGCACCCCGACGAGCCCATCATCCAACTCGCGGCAAGCCTACTCGACCCAGGACAGGCGCAGTCCGCTGAAGTCGCCCGGCGGATCGATACGCTTCCCCAGGACGTCGTCGCCATCACGCTAGGGATCGTGAGCCGTTGGCTCGACCCGGCCGAGACGCAGGTGCGCCTCGCGCGCTCGCTGGCGAATCGCCCCAGCCGAACGGCGAGAGATGCAAGCGCAGCGCGCTGGTGGCTCTCGGGGAGGCTGGCGTATCGCGGGCACCTGCGCGAAGCATATCACGCAGTCCGTGGCCTGCAGCCCGGCAGCGTTGCCGACTGGATGGAGCTCTCCGATCTGATCGCGTTGGGGACGGTTCCAGAAGGAGAGATCGCGGCGATGTTCGCGCCGCTTCCACCCGATCGGCACGTGCGCGAGACAGCGCAGCAGCTTCCCTGGCTAGCGACGCGAGGGGACACGGCCGCCTTACTTCGGAGCAAGCGACTTTACGAACGCGCGGCGCGGGCGGCGCGGCGAGGCTCCTGGATCGAGCGTGATGCCCGCGGGGCGGCAGCCGCGGCCGACGCCTACCTTGCACTCGCTCGGCGGGACACGGCCGAGGCCTTGAAGCGCTTCCTTTTACTGCCCGACACCCTGTGCACGTGGTGGTGCCCGCGCTATCGCCAGGAGCGTGTACGCCTGCTCGTCACCCGCGGGCGGTTAGCCGAAGCGGCACGCCTCCTCAATGGTGGGTTCCCGGGACGGCACCAGAGCCCCATACTCGCGAGCGATGTTCTGTGGGAGGTTGAGCGCGGGCGCGTGGACGTCCGGCTGGGAGATCGGGCTCAAGCGACTGAGGGGTACGGGTACGTTGTGCGTGCGTGGGCACACGCTGATCCGGAACTGTACAGTCTGGTTGACGAAGCCCAGGGTGCTCTCAGAAGGCTCGGCGCCGACGCGCTGCGCTGATTGTTAGGCCCGACCACGCGCCGCGGCGCCCCGGCGCGAACGGCGACTACGGTCGTACGCCTTGGCGGGAGCACCCGCGCTAGTCATGACGCCGCCGACCTCGGCCGCTCACAGGGAAGCCACAGGATCGTAGCCGGAGCCCCTTTGACGCGACTATGCCATCGGTTGCAATCCTTACTTCAGTTCGCGTTTTGATCGTCGACGATGACCCCGAGCTCGCCGCGCGCTGCGCGACGGGCTGCGGGCGGCGCACGGCCGTGCCGTCACTGCCATCCCCCGGCTTCCCGCTCCATAGAGCCCACCTGGCTCTCCGTGGGCTCCGCTCAGCAGAACCACGGCTCCGTAAGTCGAGCGGGAAACGCCCGCTCGGGCGGAGGCGACTCGACGCCACCCGTCGCGCTGGGGAGCCCGGCGCGCTCGGCGGCCAGCGTCCGAAGGCGGTAGAACGTCGTCCACGCATCCTCGCCCGAGCCGGCCGCCCGCTCCACCAACGCGCTCGCCGCACGCTGCAGCTCGTCCATCCGCGGATCGGGATGGGTCCACCGGTAGGTGAACGCCGCCGGGTCGAGGGCCCCGAGGAACGGGCGGATCGCCGGCCGGGAGAGGAGCAACGAGCCCGGCGGGATGAGCAGTCGGATCGTGTACTGCACCGGGTCCACGTGGTCGATCAGCCGCTCCGCCTCAATGAAGGCGAGCAGATCGAGATAGTCGTTGAGCGTGCTCCACGGGGTGAACGGCACGAACGACGGCCGCAGCGCGATCCCCGCACGGCGCACGACGTCGAGCGCGACCAGGATGTCGGCGCGGGTGTGTCCCTTTTCCAGGTTCGCGAGCACAACGTCGGAGAGTGATTCCAAGGCCGACACGACGAACAGGCACCCCGTCCCCGCGAACTGAGGGACGAGCGCCTCCTGCTCGAGGATGTGCTCCACCTTGGCGGTAAAGTCGTAGGTGAGCCCGGGAAACTCGAGGTGCAGCGCGCGGACCAGCTTGAGCGCGTGCCCGGGCCCGTTCAAGAAGTCGGGATCGCCGAACGTGATGTGCCCCGCCCCGGCCGCGACGAGGGCGCGGATGTCCGCCAGCACGACGTCCCGTGGGACCGCGAAGAAACGGCCGCCGTACACGGCGGGGATGGGACAATGCAGGCAGGTGTGCAGGCAGCCGCGACTGGCCTCCACATAGCCTGCCGGGACGAGCTCCCCGGCGCGCGCCAGGCTCGCGTACCGCGTCAACGCGGGCAGCCCTGCCCGGCTCGGCAGCGGGAACGGGAGTCGCTCGAGCGTCACCCGCGGCTCGATCGCGGGCTCCTCGCCCGCGTCCCAGCGCCGCACCAAGGCGACGAGGTCCTGCTCCAGCTCGCCTCCCAGCACCGCGTCGGCGCCGTGGGCGCTCAAATGCTCGGCATTGAGCAGCGCATATAGGCCGTGGAAGACGATCCGGCACGAGCCGTTCAAGCGGCGCACCTGGTCGGCCGCCCGGACTCCCAGCCGGAGCGCGGTGTGCATCGGGACGCTGATCGCCACGAGCCGGGCCCGCCGAGCCTTGTCGGCATCGAACGGCTCGACGGCGAGGTCGAGGGTCGCGGACGCGTAACCCGCTCGCTCGAGGAACGCGCGTGGCCAGGCCAGGCCGAGTGGCTGATGACCCAGCTCGTAGCACGAGACCAGGAGAATGGCGCCGGGCTGGCGCAGGGCGCCGGTCATTTCTTCAGGAACGCCTGGAGCGCGGCTCGGAAATCGGGCGTGGTGCGGCTGACGGCGTTGACGTCGGCGCCGAGCCGGATGCCGTCCTCGAACCGCAGGCCGTCGAGCTGGTAGAACTGCTGCTTGGTGAACGCGAGGGCGGAGGCGCTCGACGCCGCGAGCGCGCGCAGCACCTCACCGACCTGCTCCTCGAAGTCGGAGTCTTCGTACACGCGCGACACCAGGCCCAGCTCCGCCGCTTCGGGCGCCGAGAGCACGCGACCCGTCGCCGCGAGATCGAATGCCACCTTCTCCCCCACGGTCCGCTTGAGCAGTGTCATCACGATCGCGGGCACGAAGCCGCGTTGCGCCTCGGGATACCCGAACTTGGCCGACTCGGCCGCGATCAGCAGATCGCATGCCGTCGCGAGGCCGCAGCCGCCCGCCAGCGCCCGCCCGTGCACGACCGCGACGACGGGCTTCGGCAGCTTCCGGATCCGGATGAAGATCTCGCCGAAGCGCAGCGCGGCCTGGCGG
>Ga0137371_10004656_pt1 | contig 10740 bp, 13 predicted proteins | sample SagtaG_7_FD_104919 | JGI IMG/M metagenome (GOLD analysis project Ga0137371, IMG submission 104919) | Vadose zone soil microbial communities from Sagehorn Ranch, Mendocino, California, USA - Sage1_R_40_16 metaG | ecosystem: Environmental > Terrestrial > Soil > Vadose zone | place: USA... | reverse complement strand
TGATCCTTGGCACAGCCAAAGCCGGCGAGGCTTGCTTGTGGTTGGAGTCTACTGCGTTTCATCCGGTGCGCGCAGGCGGATCGCCTCAGGCGATGGCTGAATTCCTGGTGGAGAAGCCGCTGGCAAAGCGCGGAATGAAACTGACCGACGTGGACCGCTACGCCGTTGAGTTGCACAATCCGGAAATCACCGTGCCCTCTGGCAGCGGAGACGTGCCGCGGACGAATTATCTCACTCTAGCTGCGCTGGCGTTTATGCGGGGCCAGATCAAGAAGGATCAGATGGAGGATTTTGTCCGAGGCCGCGGCATGGTAGGGTATGCGCCGACGCAGGGCCATATTCCCTCGGCGATTGTGTACTTGGGTCACGCGTTAGATGCGTTGCGAAACCGCGAAATAAAAAATGCCCTGTTCATTTCCAAAGGAAGTTTGTTCCTCGGCCGAATGACGCAGCTTGCCGACGGCTGCTCGTTCTTGGTCGAGAGGAATGAAGATTGACGGAGGCCGAATGCTGAAAGGAAAAAAAGTCATCGCCATCGGCGAGCGCGACGGCGTCCCGGGACCGGTGATCGCCGAGTGCCTCGGCGGCGCGGGCTTGGAGGTGATCTTCCAGGTCACCGAGTGCTTCGTCTGAACCGCCGCCGGCGCGATGAATTTCGAGAATCAAGGAATCATCAAGCGTCTGGCGGACCAGTATGGTCCGGAAAATCTTGCGGTGGTGCTGGGCAATGGCGATGCGCAGGGAGCCGAGGTCTTTGCCGAAACTGTGACACAGGGAGATCCGACTTATGCCGGACCACTTGCGGGCGTGCCGCTTAAGATTCCCGTTTACCACTTGCTCGAAGAAGAAGTGATGGCGGTCGTCCCAGAATCGCTGCGGGAAGAAAAGCTGCAACTGTCGTCGCTGGTCATCGACGTGGAACCGATGCGGCAGGTCCTGCAAGCGTCGAGGGAAAAACTCTAGCCTATTAAAACTGGAGTTCAAAACGTTCAAGCTGTTGAACCGCTCCGCTCCGTTCAAACGGTTTGACGGCTTGAGCTACTTGAACTATTTGAACAGCAGCAAAAGTTTCCTTGCAGGGCGAGCTACTTACGATAAAGATTTTTAATAAATCCTGAATCCTCCAGCTGTTTCACGAAGCGCAAGTCCACATAATCCTTGACATTCGCCTGTGCTGCCTTGGGATTGGTGGCAGCCATGTCTTGAAGCACGAGTTGATAACCTTCAGGTGGTGGATAGGGGGCGTCCGGAATAAAGCGCGCGTGCCAGTCCCAGGCCTCCTCGAGGACCTTTCGGTCATCCAGGCGGGAATATTTTTTCATAATTCGAATCGTTTCTTCTTTGTGCGTTTTGTAATAATGGATCGCCTCGGTGTAAGCCCGAATATAGCGCCGCACCATGTCCGGGTTGTCACGGATTAGCCTCGTCGATGTATAGACGCCGTTTTGCGGAAATGGAATCTGCAGGGTCGCCATGTCCACTACCGTGGGATACCCAAGTTTCTCCGCCTGTGCTTTTCCCGCTTCGGTCACGACGGTGAATTGCACAATGCCTTTTTGCAAGGCCACCATGCGCTCCGTGCTGCCGCCGATCACCCGCAAGGTAACATCTTTGTTCGGTTCGAGGCCGATCTTCTTGAGCCCTACTTTGAGCGCGAATTCAGCCGTGGTCCCGGCTATATGATTTCCGCCGATCTTCCCTTTTAGATCTTCGGGTCGTTTAATACTTGGGTGAGCGACCAAATAATAGGGCAAGACGTTCACGTTCCCGGCAATGGCGACGACGTCGCCACCGGCGAGCCGCGCGCTCGTGAGCCCTGGCCCGCCGCCTTCGCCGATGGGAATCTCGCCGGCGAGAATGGCCTGAATACCGCGGACGCTCCCCGAGATAAAGATCACGGTCGCATCGAAGCCATGCTTGTCAAAGATCCGCGCCTCTTTGGCGACCTGGATTACCGTCGATGAACCGGGGGCGGTGGAAATATACGAGGTATTGAGTTTGTCCGCTGCCGAGATCAGCGCCGGAGCCATAAAAAGTACAGCGATTAGAAATAGGAATAGTACCGCGCGCGTGTTTGGATTCGACTTCATGCTTGACCTCCCGTAGGCTCGTTCCTCGACGACTGTGCTAAACTACAATGGTTCGAGCACCCAGGGCAAAGGATTTCACTAGTTTTGTTGACACGGTACTCCTGCAAGTCTATTTTTGAAATAGATCACTCAGCTATGAAGAAGGCGGTGGATTTGGTCATGTTCGACCTCGATGGGACGCTAGCGGATACCGGACGCGATCTGGCCGACGCCGTCAACCACACGCGAGCCCACTTCGATTTGCCGCCGTTGGCGGATTCGCTGGTTCGTTCTCACGTCGGCCGCGGCGTGGAACACCTCCTCAAACATTCCTTGCCTGAGGAGACTCCCGAAAATTTTCTGGAAGTGATGCGCGTATTCCTCGAGCGGTATGAAAACCACTTGCTCGACACAACGGTTCTTTATCCAAACGTGCGCGAAGCTCTCGATTATTTTCACAGCAAAAAGAGGGTTGTCATCAGCAACAAGATGCATCGCTTGACGGTCGCCGTGTTGCGCGGGTTGGGTGTTGAACAGCAATTCGATGCGATACTGGGCGGCGATAGCGGACCGCAGAAAAAGCCCGATCCCGGGCTGCTGAACTACGTGTTGGAGCATTTTCAGGTGCCAGCGGCGAGCGCGCTCATGATCGGAGACGGTGACACGGATGTGGAAGCGGGCAAACGCGCCGGAGTATTCACCTGTGGAGTAACCTACGGATTGGGCAGTCGAGAGGAGCTTGTTGCGGCCGAACCGGATATTCTCATCGATGATCTCGCGCAGCTGTCCCGTTACTTCTGCTAGGCAGGAAGATTTTGTATCGAAGGAGATTATTATGGCAGCTACCATTCCAGACCAGTATAAAGATCTGTTTCAAAAAAAAGCGTTTTGCAATCTTGCGACCTTGATGCCGGACGGTCGTCCTCAGGTGAGCCCGGTCTGGTGCGACCTTGACGGATCGACCATCCGCATCAACAGCGCCAAAGGCCGGGTGAAAGATAAGAATATGCGCCGCAACAAAAAGGTGGCGCTTTCGATCTTTGACCCGGATAATCCCTATCGCCATTTAGCGGTTCAAGGCGAGGTGGTGGAAATCACCGAACAGGGCGCGGACGCGCATATCGATGCGCTGGCGAAAAAATATCTGGGAAAAGATAAATATCCGTTTCGCCAGCCGGGAGAGGTGCGCGTCATATATAAAATCCGGCCGGATCACGTCTCTCACGCGGGCTGAGGCAGCGCTATTTGTCTGAGTGCGGAGAGGCCTGCCCTAGCGGACTGTCGGGATGGCCGGTGGTGATGGTTTCCGGGAGATTCTTTTGGGGAAAACGATTGAGGGCGGCCAAGGCGGCGACTTTGTAGCATTCGGCCAACGTTGGATAGTTGAAGACGTTGTCGATAAAGTAATCTAACTTCCCACCCAAAGCCATCACCGCTTGTCCGATATGAATGATCTCTGTTGCGCCCTCGCCGATGCCGTGAACCCCGAGCAGTTCCCTGGTTTCGCTGTGAAACAGCAGCTTGAGCATTCCTACGGTATCCCCGATGAGCTGGCCGCGGGCGATCTCGCGATAGCGGGCGATACCGACTTCGTAGGGAATACCCTCGCCCGTTAGTTCCTCCTCGTTGCGACCCACAAAAGAAATTTCCGGGATGCTGTAAATCCCATAAGGTAATAAATGTGTCGACGTCTCGCACGGCAGCCCGAAGGCGTGACATGCCGCGTGTCGACCCTGCTGCATCGATGGGTAAGCTAGGGAAGGAAATCCGACGACGTCGCCCGCCGCATAGATGTGAGGGAGAGCGGTTTGGAAGTTCTCATTGACTTTGAGTCGCCCGCGCTCGTCCGGTTGAATACCGATATTCGCCAGTCCGAGTTGCTTCGTGGCGCCGATTCGCCCGATTGAGTAAAGCAGCAAGGAAGCCCTGATCTGTTTGCCGCTTTTGAGTCGAATGGTCACCGCGTCGCCGGAAGGTTTTTCAATGCCCACGACCTCTTCGTTGAAGCGCAAGGTAATGCCGATGCTGCGCATCTGGTACTGCAGCGCTTCGATGATCTCGGTATCCACGAATTCCAACAAACGAGGACGCCGCTCCACGAGCACGACTGGAATCCCGAGGGTCGCCAAAATGCAGGCGTATTCGCAGCCGATGACGCCGCCGCCCACGATGGTCAACGATTTTGGCAGCCGTTTCAAGGTGAGCAGACTGTCGCTGTCGATGACGGTTTCACCGTCGAAAGGTACGTCGGGAGGATGTGCCGGCTCGGTGCCCACTGCGACGACAACGTTATCCGCCGTGTGTTGAGTCATGGTCGTGCCGTACTGGATGGAGAGGCGGTGGGGATCGATAAATGACGCCGTGCCGTTGATAAAATCGACCTGATTGCGCACCAGCTGATTCTGGATGATCTCTTGTTCTGCCTTCATCACGTGTTGACAGCGAAAAGAAAGATCCTCCAAGGTGATGTCGGCTTTGACGCGAAAACCCGCACCATAGAGGTTTCGTTGCCGGAAACCCGACAGGAATAGCACCGCTTCACGCAGCGATTTACTGGGAATCGTGCCGGTGTTGATACAGATGCCTCCGACCACTTCGCGGCGTTCGATGATGCCGACTTTTTTGCCGATCTTGGCTGCTTGAATGGCAGCTTTTTGGCCGGCGGGGCCGGAGCCGATCACGAGCATGTCGTAATGGGGCATGGATTTACCGTTTGATCGAATCTCGTTGTTATATTTTTTGTATCCGTCGGACCTCGCGTCATCGTTCGTAAACTCGGAGACCGATGACGACATCCATAATGCCGATTTCCGTGAAGCTTGTAGGGGACGATTTCTCGGCGATTTTCTCGGCCATGAGTCGTTTCCAGTATCGGAGCCACGGAATCAATTCCCGTAATTAGGATATCGGCACTTTTTAGCGCTTCTTCAGCGGCGGGACAAGGCCTGAACGTCCATAGTCAAATCATGACTCATCTTTTCGGCAAAGGCCAGCCGATGGTCTAACCTGGGACCTAAAAACCTTGGCATGCGACATGGTTCTTTGCCGATGTGGACCAAAGCATCTTGGATAACGTTGATCATCTCATTCATCGAGAGGACTTGATCGATGGGAGCGTCATTGAGGTAAGCATGTTACTCACAAGCACGGTCGGTCCCCGCCGCTGCGTCGCTTTCGGAAAATTCTCGCGCGAACAATAGAGTCACTTGAAATCTTAGCGCAGCGGAGGGGAAACCGTCAATGAAATTGAGGCAAAGAGGCGCGGGACACGGTGCCCGATTTCAGGCCATTCACCATATCAAACACTATGATGGGTCAGCCGGCGTTCCAGCAAGCTTGCGTAGCTGGACATCGCATAACTACAGAACCAGTAAACAACGGCAATAAAGAGGTAGAGCTCGAAGGGACGGATCTCCCGGTTATTGACAATCTGTGCTGCTTTGGTCAGCTCGACATAGCCGATAATGGAAGCGAGTGAAGTGTCCTTGAGTAGCACGATAAACTGGGTGACCAGAGCCGGGATCATATTGCGCAATGCTTGGGGAAGGATCACGTGGCGCATCACCTGGGCTCGCGTCAGGCCCGTGGCGGTGGCCGCTTCCATCTGGCCTCGGGGCACGGATTGCACTCCCGCCCGGACGATTTCCCCCAGGTAAGCCGCTTCGAAGACGACAAAAGCAGTGAGCGCCACACTGTATTCCGGCAGAGATTTTCCTAACAGCGTTGGGATAATAAACCAAAACCAGAAGATCACCATGACCAGCGGCACCCCCCGAAAGAATTCCACGTAGATGGTGGCCGGAGTACTGATCCAGCGAGAGCGCGCGAGGCGACCGAGGCCGATGAATACACCCAAAATGAATCCCAGAATGATGGCCGGAATTGCCAGGCGCAAGGTGCCGCCGGCAAACTTGCCGATGCCGAGGAAGCCCTGGAGAATAAGAAACGCGAAGTTGTTGAACACGACCTGGAGATTCATCTCAAAACTCCCCAGTCTGGCCTTGGGCGATCATCCCGGGAATCGCAAAGCGCCGTTCCACTCGCGCCATGATCGCGGCGATAGCGAGACAGAGGATCAAGTAAATCAAAGTTCCGGCGGTCAAGGCTTCAAACGCCTTCGCCGTGTAGGTTTCGATCTGGCGCGTTTGAAAGGTCAATTCCGCGACTCCGATGGTCAGAGCGACGGATGAATTTTTCAGTAGATTGAGCGACTCGTTGGTGGCCGGCGGGATGATCAGCCGTAAAGCGATGGGAATCACGATCAGGCGATAGGCTTGAGCCATCGTCAATCCCGTTGAAACGGCGGCTTCGAACTGCGTCTTGGGAATGGATTGAATGCCGGAGCGAATAACCTCGGAAAAGCGCGCGCCATGATAGACGCCGAGCGCGCATACGCCCGCCCAAAATTCCGCGCCATGATCAAAAAGCCATTCGCGCAGCGGCTCCGGAAGCAAGGGAGGCACGGCGAAGTACCAGAAGAACATCCAGACGAGCAGCGGCACGTTTCTGAAGAACTCGACATAAAAAGCCGCGGGCCAACGAAGGGACGGAATCGATACCGTACGAAGCGCGCCGGAAATAATTCCGAGGGTCACGGCGAGAAGCCAAGCGAGCACGGAGAGCTCAACGGTTGTGGCAAGCCCTTGAAGGAGCCAGGCACCGGACTGGCCGCTCCAAAGGACACTCCAGTTGAAGTGATAGTTCATCTTAGAAGCAGGCATTGGGCTATGCAGAACCAGCCACTCGTAGGGGCGACCGGCCGGTCGCCCCTACACGGGCAAGAGGCCCCTTGCTCTATTTCGATACCGCCTGCTTCTGCAGGAATTGCTTGGTCTCGGGCGTGAGAGGATACGGCACCTCGCCCTTGGGTCCGAACCATTTGTCATACAGCTGGAAATACTTCCCGGAATTGATGGCTTCCGCCAGACCGGCATTTACCAAATCACGAAGCTCGGGCTCATTTTTTCTCATCGCCATGCCGTAAGGTTCATGGGAAAAAAAGTCGCCGACTATAGCCCAATCGTCCGGTTTGGGTGCTTTGGCCTTCAGTCCGGCGAGCTGGATTCCGTCATTGGTGTACGCTTGCACTTGGCCTTGCGCTAGTGCTTGAAACGCGGCCGGTTGGTCGGGAAACTCCAGAAGCTTTGCGCTGGGCACGCGCTCGCGAATAATCCGCGCGTTGGTGGAGCCTTGTTGGGCGGCGATTCGTTTCCCGCCGATGGATTCGATGCCTTTGATGGGACTGCCTTTTTTGACTAGGAACTGCGCTCCCGTCACAAAAAAGGTAAGGCTAAAATCGACCGCCTCACGCCGTTCTTTCGTGTCGGTCATCGTCTCAGCGATCAAATCCACCGCGTTCGAAGTCAGGAGCGGAATGCGAGTCTGCGGAGTCGATTCCTTCTTTTCGAGCTTGATTTGCTTGCCGAGCTTCTTGGACAACACCGGAATAACCGCCTGCTCGACGAGATCGATGGAGAAGCCAACCCAGTCGTTATTTTTGTTGATGTAAGCGAACGGCGGCGAGCCGGTGCGGGTGCCGATGGTTAGGGTTCCGGTCCGGTTGATTTTTTCTAACGTCGTATCCGCGCCGCCGGACCTCATAGTCTTGAATATGAAAAAGACTGCGGCTAGAAGAATAACCACCACGCGTTTCATTTTATCCTCCTTAGTGTGAAAGAATCTTGCTCAAGAATTGCCGTGCTCTGGGAGATTGGGGTGCGGCAAAGAACGTTTCGGGTTTATTTTCTTCGATGATCCGACCCTCGTCCATAAAGACGACCCGATGCGCGACGCGGCGCGCGAAACCCATCTCGTGGCTGACCACCACCATGGTCATACCGTCACGCGCGAGATCCGTCATGACTTCCAATACCTCATTGATCATCTCGGGATCGAGCGCAGATGTGGGCTCGTCGTAGAGCATGATTTTGGGTTTCATCGCCAGAGCGCGAGCGATGGCAACCCGCTGCTGCTGGCCGCCGGAGAGGTTGGCCGGATAGACATTGGCCTTATCGGGAATGCCGACGCGCTCCAAAAGCTTCATGGCGACGGCTTCGGCCTCAGCAGCCGGCAGGCCTTTGACTTTGATCGGAGCCAGGGTGATGTTGCGCAACACCGTCATGTGCGGATAGAGATTGAAAGATTGAAAGACCATGCCCACGTTGGTCCGGAGTTTCGCCGCGTCGAAGGCCGGGTCGGAAAGCGACAGGCCGTCAACGATGATCTCGCCCGACTGAATGGATTCCAATCGATTGATGCAGCGGATGAGCGTGCTTTTACCGCTGCCGCTCGGACCGCAAACCACCACCACTTCTCCTGCAGCGATTTCGAGGTCGATGTCTTTGAGAACGTGCAGCGCCGCGAACCACTTGTTGACTTTATGAAACTCGACCACGATCGCGAAGATATTTTGACTTTACCAAGATTGCAAATTAACGGGTCGAATACTATAGGATCGAAGGTGATTTGCAAGAACGACTGGACTTCAGCGCTCGGAGAAGCTCTCGCCTGGAGCCGGCAAGGATTGGTTTCAGCCGGCAAACTTTTCGTCATAGGGGCAAGTTCGTTACCATAGGTGAGGTGTGTCATGGAGTTTTACCTGGTCCGACATGGGGAGGCGGTTTCAGAAAACCAGGACCCAGAGCGTCCATTAACTCAAGCGGGGCGGCAAGACGTGGAGCAGGTGGCGCGATTGGCGTCCGCCAGAAACGTTCAGGTGTCGGTTATCTTTCATTCCGGCATTCTAAGAGCGAAAGAGACAGCCGAAATCCTTGCCGCTCATCTCCATCCTGCAATGGGAGTAAGGCAAATTGACGGCTTGTTGCCTCAAGATGACCCGATGGTCGCCAAGAGCGAGCTGGAAACGGCTCAGCAATCGGTCATGTTGGTCGGCCATCTTCCGCACATGAAAAGGTTGGCAGGTTTGCTGGCTACTGGAAATCCAGAACGAGAGGTAGCGGAGTTTGCCCCGGCGACGATGATTTGTTTTTCCTATGAAGATTGTCAATGGAAAATCGCTGGAATACTAGCGCCGCGGCCTAATTGAGGCGGAGTTGACCGGGCAATAGGGATAGTCTAAAAGAAAGAGGACGGCGACGTGTAAAGATACTGAAAGGTAAAACCAATGGCTTCAGAGACGCTGACAATTATCGACAACCGGACCGGCAGACAGTACGAGATTCCCATCCGAAACGGCGCTATCAAAGCGACGGATTTGTTCCAAATTAAGGTCAGTGAGGATGACGGCCTCATCACTTACGATCCAGGCTTCATGAATACCGCCTCTTGCCAAAGCAAAATCACCTATATTGACGGCGATAAAGGGATATTGCGGTATCGGGGCTATCCAATCGAGCAGCTCGCGGAAAAGAGTACCTATCTGGAAACCGCTTATCTTATTCTCCATGGAGAGCTACCGACTCAATCTCAATTGGCGGGCTGGACCCATAACATTACGTATCATTCCATTATTCACGAAAATATTAAGAAGCTGATAGACGGGTTTCACCACGATGCCCATCCCATGGGGATATTGGTGAGCACCGTGGGGGCGTTATCGACCTTTTATCCAGAAGCCAAAAAAATCTTCGATGCTAACTCGCGGAAAGCTCAAACGTACCGGCTCATCAGCAAGATGCCAACTTTGGCGGCCTTTGCTTACCGCCACAGCCTCGGTCTGCCTTACTCGTACCCAGACAATGACTTAAGCTACAGCGGGAATTTTCTCAACATGCTCTTCAAAATGACCGAGCTAAAATACCAGCCGCATCCGGTGCTCGAGAGAGCTTTAGACATCCTCTTTATTCTACACGCCGATCACGAGCAGAACTGCAGCACCAACGCCATGCGTGGGGTAGGCAGTTCTCAATCCGATCCCTATTCGGCCGTGGCGGCGGCGGCGGCGGCGCTCTACGGACCGCTTCACGGTGGCGCCAATGAAGCCGTTCTCAGAATGTTGATGGGGATTGGGTCAAAAGGCGAAGTTTCTGAGTTCATAAGCAAGGTTAAAAAGGGTGAGGGAAGGCTGATGGGCTTTGGCCATCGCGTCTATAAGAACTATGATCCCCGAGCCAAGATCATCAAGGAAGTTGCCGACCAAGTGTTTGAGGTTAGAGGACGCAACCCGTTGCTCGATATCGCGCTGGAGCTCGAGCGCATCGCTTTGCAGGACGACTACTTCATCAAACGCAAGCTCTATCCCAACGTCGATTTTTATTCCGGGCTGATCTATCAATCCATGGGTTTGCCGATGGACATGTTCCCGGTTTTGTTCGCGATCCCGCGCACCTCGGGATGGATCGCCCAATGGGAAGAAATGCTGACCGATCCGGACCAGAAGCTCGCCCGCCCCAAGCAGGTCTATCTGGGTCCGGAAGTAAGGGACTATGTGCCTATGGAGAAGAGAAAATAAAAACCGATTTATCTTAGCCTGCCGCCAAGTCCTTCCAGAATAACCATAAGTTTCTGACCGATCCGAATATTCGTGCTTGTTAGGCCGTTAAGTTCCATCAATGCACGAACTTTTTGACCGTAGTGGCGTGCGATTGAAAAAAGCGTTTCTCCGCGTCGCACTTCGTGGGTGAACAGCTGCGCTGGTGGCGCTTCTTTTTCCTGATACCGGTCATAGGCTTTAGCGAAAACTAGGGCCTTTTCCACTGGCAATTTCACTCTG